>Ga0307515_10001995_pt1 | contig 45222 bp, 5 predicted proteins | sample 17_EM_MG_FD_194513 | JGI IMG/M metagenome (GOLD analysis project Ga0307515, IMG submission 194513) | Populus trichocarpa ectomycorrhiza microbial communities from riparian zone in the Pacific Northwest, United States - 17_EM | ecosystem: Host-associated > Plants > Roots > Unclassified | place... | reverse complement strand
TTATACGGGTTATATATCTATAACAACAATAGATATTAAGACTCCTACTACTTCAAAAGAATCGCATTAGTAAACTCTATAACTTTATAACTTAGTATTTTTAAAAAGATTAAGGCGTCATATAGTTATACTTGTAGAACTTTTGTGTATGGGAGCCGTCTTATCGAAAATTTGCAGAAGATAAGAAAACTGTAGTATGCCAAGCCTAACCCGGACCTCCGATACCTAGTATTGACCACTATTCCAACTCCAAATTGATATCTATATAGGCTGACGGTTAGAGGGCCTTACGCAAGATCACGGAAACCGAAGATTGGCTCCTAGACACGCCTATCTCCAGATCTTATGGCCGAGTACAGTGGAAACTATGCACAGCCTTTGTATTTCATCTTCTTAACCAACTTCGTCAGGACAATAGCAAATATCCATCTGTCATCCTCACCACCCAGAGAAGAAGCTCCGTTTGTACTTCCGCTTGGTCCACCATTCGGTCTCTCCATCCCACTGCAACCCTAAACCGCCATTAACCACTCTTAGGGGCAGCTGTTCGGCTACATCCTCTAACTCACGCAACTTTAATTCATGATACTTCATTTCTTCCTGCGTCTCGACTGCCTGGCACTCCACCCTGACGGTCCTTTGGCTTTCATTTTTCTGCTTCAGGCAACACGTCGTCCACTGTGCTTGCCGCGCCTCATGGCCGTATTCGCCGCGATCCCAAACCTCAGAACTCTCTACACACTGGCCATTACCCACCTGCTGGGGCCATGAGACCGTCCAGAGCTCTGAAGCTTGCCATGCCAGTGGCCTCCCTGATATAAACAGGGAAATGGCGTGGCCGAGCCAGTCGGGGACCTGCTGGGGGAAGGACGAGAGATAGGTTTGGCCTCCCTTAGATATTTTCGGGACCAGCAGCCTCACTTTCTTTAGCCGTGGGAAGAGTGAAATAGTATTGGCGAGAAAATTCGCCAAGAGGTACGCATTCTCGTAGCCCTGGCATGCCGTGAATGCAATATTGGTTATTGAATTAAACTGAGCAGGCGAGAGACAATGAGTCCGCTGTGCGAGTTCGTAGCGGATAGAAAGCTTGGTGGAGAAGGTAACGGTTGAGAAGGCCAGGAGGTGGGCTTCCATGTAGATGCGGCGGCAAGTTTGAAGCAGGGAGAGTGCATGAGGTGAAGTTGTCGAAGTAGAGAACACGAGTCTACATATTTCGTTGCGAAGCTCGGCAGGGAGGGCGAAGAAGAGAGATTGCGTTTGCTGGTGTGGTGGTGGAAGACTTGGAGCGGAACAATTGGGTTGGATGCTGGGAGTGTGTTCCATTGCGGATTATCAGAGCGGTTCCCTAAGGAATGCCTAGCCATATGGAATCAATTCTAGGGGAGCAATTCCTGCAAAGTTATACTTACAATATCTACAAGCCACGTGTTAGGCTTGGGGTATCGAATACCTACCTAGTAGGCTTCATCATGTCAATCGTTGTCCCCCCGCAGGCAACCGCGTAAGGACGGAACCTCAGCCACAGCCACACTATCAGCCGCGGACTCAGCGACAAAGTTAAAGTAAAAAGTAAGACACGGAAAGAGAGACCGTCCTCACCCATATCCCTTGACTGCAGTGCTTTGCAAAGCATGTGCATTGCATCTATTATCTATTATATCTATGCTAGGTGTGGTACTAAGCGTTAGCTGATTGATAGGGTACTACGTTATCGATAAAGATATGGCCCGTGCATACAACACTAAAGGAACCGTACTCGGAACTTCATCCCTTAGCACGATGGGACCCTATAAGAAGGTGGTCTGTGCGCAAACACCAGAATCAAAAGTACACCATCCTGGCGCATCCGGTTGAAAGCGTGTGTTGATCGCGCTAACCAAATGCGTACATTTGTACTCAAAGTAGGTAAGAATACGTTAAAATGGCTATACTTATTACTTCAAAAGGTATAAATTCTGCCGTTTGATTAGCGAGATCGACACGCGCTTTCAATTGGAGTTGACAAGATGGTGTACGCGTATGGTCACGGAGGCTTAATCCTATTGATTCTATTGGCTGGACCTCATCGATAACCGTAGGGCGAATTTCATCGTGCTAAGGGATGGAATATAGATTCTGAAGCTCTGTTTGACCACAACCATGCCCTCAACAAAATCGATTCGCCGGAAGCCTCATCGACCGACCCAACGCCACGGATTGAACCTAGATAGAGCTTCTGCTAAGAAATAGTCGAATATTAACGGCTTCATATTTCTGATCACGGTCAAGAATTTATGCCTCGTGATTGGCTAAATCCTTATCGATAACGTAGGACGAAAATTAACGGTTCAAGGGATGCGCATGTAAGATACCGTTCTGCGAAGGGTGAGTGCTGGAAGCCTTACATTGATCGATTTAACACCAAGGATTGAGAATATATACATTTGGTGATACAACTGGCCATTATCGTTAACTTCATATCTCTGAGCACTGGCAACGATCTAGCTACTCTGATTGGCTGGATCTTTATCGATACCGTAAGACGAATTCCAGGGATAGAAGTTGGACACTGCTAGCCATACACCTACCTCATTTAGTTTAGACACTTCCTCACTAAGTTATAACATCACGTGCGTTTGACTTGTTTGCGCCTGCATCGCGAAAATCAAAGTGCGCGCCCATACCTAAATCAATACCTAGCATTTGCCCTACCACCGTTAAAGCTGTACGACTCTTAAAAGCTTGCACTTAATAATATCTATAAGTTTACTGGAGGGCAGGGCTATACGGTGTTAATTTACCGGTTAAAAACCAACAAGCAGGTGCTACCGACTGCGAAAACTCCCACCGGGCGCGGGCGTGGGCGCAGGTAGTTCGCGCGACGACTCGCAAAGCACTGCGTAGGGACTTGCCCTTTTAGGAGGACTTTACTAAGGGCTCCTTTGGCGTTCCAAATCTAATTTAGGCTCTAAAGTTAAGACTTAATTGTGGTGTTGTAGTAGTAAAAGTTACGTGGCGCGCGCACTTTGATTTTCGCGATGTAGGAGCAAACAAGTCCAACGCACGTGATGTTCTAACCTAGTGAGGAAGCATCTAAACTTAGTGAGGAAGTGTCTAAACCAAATGAGGTGGGGGGTGTATGTGTATCAATTAGGGGGTGTACGCGTATCATTTAGGGGGTGTATGGCAGTGTTCTAAAATTTTGTTGTGCCAAGAATACACTATATACAATTGGGAAATCACGTGAAAAGAAACGCAATGGTGATAGACCCGCCACACGTGATTTCCGCATTTGCATTAGCGACTAGTTAGGACCGTGACTTAGCGGCCCGAACTTATAAATAGATAAGCGCTTTCTCTGAACTCTCCCTCGTGTCTTAGCACCTACTCATATCCATGGCTACAGTATGTTTAGATCCATCAAAACAAGGCTAAGCAGGTCAAAGTCCCGAAAACGAAGCTCACGGGCAGCGACGCTTTACGCAAGTCAACCAATCTTTCAACCATTGTCTATTTATCGGGACTACAAGAAAACACAATGTCATTTTAGGACAAACACCAATTGAAGTATCCTGCTAACGTGTTTTTACGACACTAGCCTGTCAACAATGATGCTGCAACCACCGACAATCAGCCTTCCTCTACTACGATACCGGTGACAAATATACCTCGAACCGAGCGTCATGGTCTCTTTCTTCTTAGTGAAAGAGAGCCTACCAATGAACCCATCCGAGAGTTATTCGATGTCGACATTGTCGCCATACATGGACTTAATGGAGACGCTTATACAACATGGGAACATGAGAACGGCACCCTTTGGCTCCGGGATCTCCTGCCAAATAACATTCCGGGTTCCCGGATCTTTACATACGGGTACCCTTCGCAGATTTTTGTCAGTAATTCTATTGCGAGAGTCCGCGATTATTCGCTGAGACTGTTGAGCTCGCTTAATGGTGTTAGATATGAGGATGTGAGTAATAATAGACGTTCATAAAGAGGTCTGATCATACATTGGTGACATCGTGTATTAGATACACCGACCGATAATATTTGTGTGTCATAGCTTGGGGGGAATTGTTTGTAAGCAGGTACATCGATGTTCAAGTTGGCTTCTATAAAATACAAGGCTCACAAAGTACATAGGCCATGGTCCTAGCGCATGAACAAGATGAACTTTATGGCGGTATCTTTAATGCGACCTACGCAATAGTCTTTCTAGGAACACCACACGGAGGAACGGATGTCGCAAAACTAGTCGGCCATGTCATAAATGCATGTTTGCACGTTTCGAGAAGTGGCGGCGTTGCCGGTATTGCAAGGATTGATGTCCGAGATAGCCTGAGTAACGACTCTGACGCCCTAAAAATTCTTGCGACCTCTTTCAGAAATCGACTACAAGGCCTGCGGATTTTAACATTTTACGAGACTGAGATTACTCCTCCACTTGCACAGTTGGTAAGTGTTTGTAATCTCCGGATTACCTATATCGGATTTGGGAAGATCCATCTAATATGGCTACTCCAAGCAACAGATAGTCGACAAGGCCTCAGCCACCATAGATATTACAAACGAAGAAACCATCCCATTATTTGCGGATCACTTAACTATGTGCCGGTATCCTGGAGAGACACAAGAATACGATACTGTTTCCAAATCTATCAAGCGACTAGCTTGGAAGGCACATAGGAATCAGCAAACGAGGAAGAACTCTACAACCGCATCTTTTAACCGTTGTATGTAGTCGGCTAGTAACAAACTATGATAGCCTGCTAAGTTGGTCATATCAGCTTTGAATGAGACCGAAAAATCCTGCATGATTTTATTCAATGCATCTGATGTCGCGGATTACAAAGCAGAACTCCCTAGACGTGTTGAAGGGACATGCTCTTGGATCTTGACACACCCACAGTATATGTCCTGGGTTTCAACGCAAGAGACCACACTTCTCTGGATAACAGGGCATCCCGGCTGCGGCAAGACCATACTCTCCGCATACTTAATCGACTACCTTAACACAGATCAATCAGCGCAGTCAAACACACTCGTCTGCTGTTTCTTCTGTGATGACAAGATTGCGACTCAACGAGATGGCAAAGCCATTCTTCGAAGTATCATCTACCAGATGTTACAGCGCCATCGCGGATTCATCAGACATGTAAAAGCGGCATTTGAGATCCAAGGCTCCCAGTTGGTCCATTCTTTTGAAGCGCTCTGGAATATCTTCACTGCCATCACAAATGAGCATAAATCTGGTCCTATAAATATCATCGTTGATGCAATCGACGAATGCGAGGAGAAGACAAGAATCAGGTTTCTCGATGCTGTAACTAACTTAGTGCAGAGAGCGAACCTTGCCAGTGGCTCACTACACAACAGCATTAAGTTCCTTATCACAAGTCGTCCTTATCTAAACATCTCTTACAACTTCAATGATCTTTGGAATAATCGGCTGCCAATTGAAGAGAGCCAGGAAACGATCAGCGGAGATGTTCGGCTGGTTATTGAACGGAGGGTCGATGAGATTGTCAAGAGAAGTGGATGTACACCTAGAGCAAGGGAATTTTTGGAACAGACTCTCTATTCCAGGGCAGACCACACTTTCCTCTGGGTTAAGGTTGTTCTTCGATATTTAGAACAAAGCCTCCTGGCCTCGGAGAAGGATTTCCAAAAGATTCTTAGCAGTTTGCCTCCAGACCTGGAATCTTTGTATGAGAGTTTCTTGAGCAGGATTCCCTCCTGCAATCAAGATCTTGCCGTCAAAATTTTGCACATTCTGGTCGGAAGCTCACGCTATCTTACTCTTCAAGAGTTTGGTATCGTGCTGGCGATAGATAATAGCCACCGGACTGTGGCTGAAGTAGAAGCAGACTGTCAGCCATCGATAAGCCGTACAATCCAGGGAATATTGGGTCCCTTGGTAAGAATCTCCGAGTCCAAAGTCTCTCTTGTTCATCAATCTGCCAAAGAGTTTCTAGTTAAACTTGGGACTCGGTCGAAAAATCCTCTATCTAGCATCTACGGAGTCGATCAAGGGAAGGCATCCTTGATCCTTGCGTCTTCTTGCGTGTCATACCTACTGCTCCAGGATTTTGCCGACGACCACTTCTCAGTGGGGTATTCGAGTTCCGAAAAAAGTTCCGCCGCTTCACCCATATTGGGAATGTTCGCCTTTCCGAACGAAGAAACGCCTTATGATCCTATTGCATTAGAGCAAGACGTTATTTTTAAAGATGAAGATATGGTTGAAGCAGAAGCTTGCCGATCTATAATGGACCGATATAGCTTCTTCGATTATGCAGCTACTCATTGGGCTAAACATTTCTCCTTGTGTGATGATATGACCCCGCAACATCTTCAGGACGCCGTAGTGCGGTTAACGGCAAAGAATACCTACTATCTTTTCAATTGGTTGAGATACTTTTGGTTTAAGATGAGTATGGAGTTTTGGTTTCCTGAGGATTTCGACTCTCTCACGGTCGCTTGCTTCTTTAATCATCCGGCCCTGCTAGAGCGTTTGTTAGCTAGGGATAGCCTTGGCGACCAAAGAGGCAAGGACTACGCACTATCCTGGGCAGCGCGAATGGGATCCAAAGAGACGACCGGGATCTTGCTCCGAATAGGTGCTGAACCTAATTCAACAATTGTCGATCGACGGACTCCTCTGAACATAGCTGCTCAGCAGGGCCATTACGATATTGTTAAGGCCCTAATCGCAGATCAACGTACTGATGTGAACTTAAAAGGAAAGCTAGGTCGATCTTCCTTATCGCTGGCCGCCGGAAATGGTCACTTGGACGTGGTCGAACTCCTTTTGAGGCATGGACAAACCAGACATGATGAAAAAGATGATAATCAATGGACGCCACTATTTTGGGCTATCGGAGGCAACCACCTCGATGTGGTTCGGACCCTACTTAAGAGCGGCTCGGTCAACATTAACCACACTGATAAAACAGGTAGATCTGCCTTCTCTTGGGCAGCGGGGGATGGCTTTACGGAACTTGTCAGATATCTTCTCAAATGCCACGAATTGAAACACAGTCTGAAATACAATCTTCCCGACCGAAAGGGACGCACTGCATTGTCTTGGGCAGCTGGGAATGGGCATGCTGAAACCGCAAGAGTGCTTGCACGAAGCAAACACATTGACCTATTATGTAAAGATATCGATGGACGGAACGCAATATCCTGGGCTTGCTCGGGTGGCCATGCAGAAGCCTTAAAGACATTGATAAAATATGGCTGTACAGGGATTAACGATGAAGATGTCAGCGGTTGGACACCATTGGCTTGGGCCCTAACGAATTGGTCGCTGGCGACAGTCGAAACGCTTGTCTCAACTGGGTTGGTAGATATTGACAAAAAAGACCGAAATGGTCGCACCGCCTTATCATGGGCTGCAGGGTATGGATATTTGGATGTGGTACAAATTTTGTTGTCTGAAGGGGCTGATGTAAGAACTGTGAATAATGGAGGTTGGACACCCATGTCTTTCGCAAAAGCCTATAACCATACGGATGTGATTCAGGAGCTAGAGGCATGGATGGCTACCCCTGTGTAAATAAAGAGAAGCAGACCACATTATTGATTATATCCGACCACTGAAAGGAATCACCCGTGGCCAACATATCTGCAGTGTCCAATAGTCAGCGGACAGCGAGCTTTGAGGCCTTATAGCTGACAGACTACAGCCGAGCGGATCGCTCGCTGTCCGCTACATCAAAATCAGGTACGGTGACTCAGCTCGCTATTCGAATTAGGCAATTTGTATAAAATTCGCGGTGTTTTATTACATATTTTGGCAGTACCTCTATATATACAAATATTAACGTTGCCCGATTAAAAGTTAACTTTTATTTAATCTTTTTACTTATATTTATATCCGTTATATTATACTACGTATAATACTACGCATACAGCCTTAGGCTATAGAGCTATAGCTCTATATATATAAATACTTCCTAGGCAGCTTAATATAAACTAATAGCTATATCCTAGTAGTTTGTAAACCTATAGGCTAGGGGTTTATAGCTCCTTGTTAGCAACTATTAGGTAATAAGAAATAGTAGAGAAAACTATATAAAATAAAAAATCCTAACGCCTATCCCTATACTTTTTATATTTTATTTCTATTCTTTTACTTTCTATTATCTATCTGCTAAAAGCTTAGTAAGAGTTACCTCCTAAGGATTCTACTACTATTAGCTACTTTTTAGTAGCTATTCTTGTCCTATCTAGGAATAGAAAAAGCGCTTCTCTTCCTTTCCTTATATAAAATAACTTCTTTAGAGAGAGAGGGGAGCCTAGCTATCTTTGTATCCTCTTTCTATCTTCCCTATATAAGCTATAGTCTAGTAATAGGTACTTAGGGGTTTATAAAGCGTTATATTCCCTAAAGTATCTACCTTTTTTGTCCCTCCCTATAGTTTTAAAGAAGGATTTAAAGTAGTCTTTTTCTAGCTTTAGCTAGAAAAAAGCTAACTATATCTTTTTAGAATATCTATCCCTAGGGGCTTTAAGGGAAAAAGAATAGCTTTCTTTATAGATCCTAGTATAGCATTTTCCTTTATTCTTATTCTATTGCCCGTTTTTTTATTTACTATTTTAGTATATTTTCTCTTGCTAGTCTTCCTAACGTGGTTTGTTAGTAAGTCGCGAATATTAGTAAGTCGTTAATTTTTCCAACCACCTCACACCTCGAACTTTAACACGCGTTTTCTCTACAGCTGCTGATGGAAACTCAAACCCAAGAGGCACGAATTATTAAAGCTATTAAAGCTATCCGATTATCAAAAAAAATTATTTGCTATAAAGCCGCAGAGTTATACAGAGTACTTTACTTAATATTAACCGATAAAATTAACGGCCGACCTTCTCGCAACGAATGCCAATTAAAAGGTCATAATTTAACTAAATTGGAAGAAGAGGTAATTGTTTAATATATACTCAGAAAATTGCTATTGTCTTAGTTAAAGGCGGCAACAGCGTTATATAACTACGTGTTACGATATAAATAAATTCTATTTACTTAAGTGCTTCCCTTAGGCACTCCTCTCCTATTTTCTTAAAAGGGGTTTTTAAGGTTTAATAAAGCCTAAAGGAAAGATTTACCTTTTATTTTTATCTATTTATATAACCTATATAAGGATTAAGCGGGAGCTATCTATTTTATATTATTAGTTTAAGCAGAAGTATTAAGAATTAACCTTTTAGTAACTTAAGGAGGCTAGCAAGCCAGCCTCCTTAATACTATACTATATAGCTACTAGCCTTCCCTAGATAATTAAATTAAATTAAGTATTATATTTAACAAATGGAAGCATATATACTTTTATCGCCGCCAAGATTAACCTTATAATAATTAATACCGCTTAATCGCCACCTAAACTAGATGCTAATATTCGTATCTAAAATAGACGCTTCTACCTTAGTTACTGCTGCCGCTACGTCTTAGAAAACTTACTTAATTAAATATAAGGCTTATTATAAGAAGCTAAGAAAAAAAACGTAATATAGGTAAAATAGGTAGCTATTTGCCCGCGAGGCCCTACTGCACGCGTCCACGTTGCCGCGGGTGGAAACATCATCAGCAAATCGTTCCTTTTGATGGCCAAGTGCAGAGGCGATGGTAGGGAGCCGTCGCAGCGCATGCAGCGCGCTGTCGTCGCAGTTCTGCGGTGTTGAGCTCGCGACGCGACCACCGTACAAAGCATCGCCCTTAACAACACCAGGAGCCTTACTGCCTCCGCATAAGGCTCTTGCTCTACTACCTAGGGAGGCATATTAAGGGAAACTGGGATATAAAAACCACCCGATATACGACTACCTGGCTTGTAGCCAGGCCCGAAACTGGCCTTATTATCTAGTCAGTTAACGTTAACGCGTCCTAGTCGTACAATAAAACACCCTTAGGCTTACGCTAGCTCTAAGATCGTAAAGGGACGTAGCGAGGGCGTAGGGAACCTCTTTTTATAAGAACTTGTTAAGGTTAACGTGTCGCAGATACCTTGTCTAAAACTTGTTAGGCCCTAAGGACCGTAAGGAACTTGTTAAGGCCCTAGCTAGAGAACTTATTAAGGCCCCTTTATAAGGGCCTATCTAGTATTCTAGTATACCTAGGTAACTTAAAAGAGGGTTTTAATAGGCGTGGTATGCGCAACCTAGATAACAGCAACGTGACAGCGGCGACGCGATGGCGACTAGATGGCTTAACGAGGTAGAAATATAGGTAAAACTCTAGGCAGCGGAAAGATAGGCTAGCTTTAATGGCCCTATAGTATTTAACTAGGTAACTTATAGAAGGGTTTTAATAGGCGTAGTATACGTAGCCTAATGGATATATATATATAGGGGAGGCTATAGGGGAAATAAAGGCTAGTTAGATAAGGACTTGATAGTTAGAGATATAGGCCAGCTTATTTTTTTTAAATTTTTTTTTTAATCCGTTATATTATACTACGTATAATACTATGCATACAGCCTTTAGGCTATAGCGCTATAGTTCTATAGTATATAAATCCTTTCTAGGTAGCTTAATATATACTAATAACTATATCCTAGTAGTTTATAAACCTCTAAAGGAGTTTGTAGTTCCTTAGTAAAGTACTAAGTTACTATAACTACTAGGGAATAAGAATACGGTAGGAAAAACTATAAGAAATCCTAACACCTATCTCTATCCTTTTGCAATTTATTCCTATCCTTTTACTCTCTAATATCCATTTACTAGAAGCCTAGTAGGAGTTGCCTTCTTTTAAAATCCTATTAATTTTTCTATAGAACCTTCTAAGCTAGTACTATATACTAGTTTAGCCGCTTTAAGAACCTTACAGTCTTTACTATTAATAAAGTGATTTTCTTTATAATTAATATAAAGAGGGGTAGTATGCTTATAAGGCTTACCTATTATTATATAGGTAGGATAGAAGTAGTCTTTAGATAAATATACAGCTGCATAAAATCTATAGGCCCTAGTAGAATTACCTTAGTAGCTGTATTTATGTGGGGGATATTATTACAGACACCTTAGGTTACCCTTAGGACAACCCCCGGACGCCCCTTAGATGGTCGCTAGTTATATATTAGAGGCACGTATATATAGTATATAGTCTCCATAATCCTAGAGGCCTTACCTTCTTAGGAATTCGTCTCTCTTACTAATCTATTCTGTTCTATAATTATGTCCTTATAGCCCCCTATCTACAAAGTCCCCTTATATTTAAACCCTTCCTACACCTTTTTAGAAAAGTAGTCGGCTTTAAGGACCAAATTATTAATTTATATCTTTTATTTACAACTACCGTCCTCTTTAAAAAAATCTTATAATAACCTAAACGGAAACTCTACGGGCACCTTATAGAAAGCTGTAGCGGTAAGGTAGAAAGGTCCCTCTAATAGTAAAAGATTGTAATAATATAACCCTCTAGGTAGGATAGCTAAATAAGCCCTAATACCCAGATACTTTAGGAGCTCAAAAACTCTCGTACACCTATAGTTACTGCTAAGAAAAATGTAGATACCCTCTATAATGGTTATAACGCTACTAAAAAGTAACTGGAACCCCTCTAGCTCTACCTAGGCTAATTAAAAGATTAAGCGCTAAAGGCGACTTTAAGATCTTCCCTTAAGCTAGAAATGCTAGAGGAATATACTAACGCGTCTAACTAGGGAATTAACTGGAACCCTCCTAAAAAACTACCGGCCTATAATTAGCATAGTAGTGGTATATAGACTGCTTATAAGCTAAGCGGGCCTACCCCTTTAGATAATCTAAACTAATTACTAACTTAAGACTTAAGCCTTATAAGGAAATCTATACTAGCTACTAGTACTAATACTACCTCTATAGCCGGAGCTTCCCTAAAGCTAAGGTTAGAAAGTTAAGAGCCCTAAACCAATATTCTTTAAGGTAGATATTAGGAAGCTGCTATAAGGCTCTCGGAAGCTATATGGGAAGGAGCCACTAATAAATATATTAGAAACCTCTAGGGGTAGGTCTAGATCTAGTAGAGCTTAATCTAGGCTAAATAAAATCTTTTATAACCTAGCTAAGGTTAAGGGCTTTTTAAGGGCTACCTAGTATCTACCTAAGGAGGTATAGAAGACTTAGAGAGTTATCTATGTTATAAATGGAAAAAGGATATAAACCAACTGGCTAAGGCCTTAGTAGTTTAGAACTTCGTTATAAACCTAACGCCTAGTAGTTAGACGACTGGGTTTATAAGGTAGATAACTTTTTTAAGATGCTAATAATATAAGATAATACTAAAGAGCGTATATACTAGATTATTAGTAAGATTAAAGACCAAATGCTAAACTAGATTACGCTTAATTAGCTTAATAAAAAGTAAATTACTATATAGCCACAGCTGTAACCTTCCTAAAGAAATAGACTTAAGATCTGTATATTATATAATATAATAATATAGAGCTATTCTAGAATAGGATATAGCTTAACCGCTACAACTTCCGCTAGTTTATAAACTTTGTAAAAACTTATACTTAATAAATAGATCTAGAGCCCTTTAAAAATAAGGACAGTAGCATTTATAAAAAGGAGAAGATTAGGTTTATCTAGGCTAAAATTAAGCTAGTGATTTATGACAAAATAAAGTATATAGGAGCCCTATTGCGGATTACTATATATATAGATTTTAAACGAGCGGTCCTAAGCGCTAAAGATATGGTAAGGAACTAGACCTCTTTTAGTAGGAAGCTAGGGGGTTACTAGAAGCGTAGGCACTCTAGTAGTAATATAGGGTAGACTTAACCTTTAAAGAAGCCGTTCTTAAAGAGAACTTTAAAAGGGTTAAAGTTAGGGGCCTTAAATAACGGGAAAGACTTTTAGGGCTAACCTAATACCCGCCTAGTACCTTGATAGAAATACTTTAAGAAGTTAAGAGAAAACTCTAAAGGTAGATTTTATTAGAAAAATAAGTAGGGCAATAATCGCACTAATAATCTAAAAAAAGAAAAGCCCTAGTCGCGGATTTCTCTTAGCTGCAACTAGGGTAAGATATAGAAAAAAAGACTCTCCGTATCACTGTTAAGCTAGAAATAACACTCCCTATAAGTAAGGTATGTTAGTTCTAAGTACTATATAATAGCGGCACTAAAATCAATTTTATATAATATGATTTAGTAAAAGAGTATAAACTTATCCTATTATAAAGGTAGCAGAAACCTATTATAGGCTTCCTAAATAAGTATTGGGTTAAACTATATAGTGTCTATAAGCTTATAGTATTAGTAGCCGACATATATAATAGTACTAAAGTAGTTAGCCCGCAACCCTTTTAGGCGGCTAACTTTATAGGTTACAACCTTATTTTTAAATACCCTTAGCTTATAGAAGTAGGTCTTAAAATACGCTTTAAAATAGGAACCTTTAAGTAGTGGGATAATAAAGATTTAGAAGGGCGTATATTACTAACAAGCTTAAAGAATATCCTAGAGAATATAGCCTTAGGTAAAATAGTATACGCTCTATACTTAAAGGAGTATTAGATCTAACCCCTATATAATAGTAAGATAGGTATAAAGCCTAGTATAGGTAATAACCCCTTTATAATAGAGACCCTATAGGGAACTGCTAAATAGATTATAGAGATATTATAGGGAGGCGGCGATCTTAAGGATCTTATAAGATACTTTAACTACTATAGGTTACTTTGGCTTAAGTAATATACAAAGAGTATACTGTAACACCTTAAATAATACGTTAAGGATTTCCCTACCCTTTACTGGCTACCGTATAAAACGGTTTAATATATAGTGGCAACTATATATAAGTAACCACTATAACGCATAACGCTGCCCGCGAGTATCTTAAGGGAGCTTTAGGACCTACCTAATAATAATATAGAGGATAAACGCGACCCTAATTTATTAAATATTCCATTAGGCCTTAGGGACTTACTAAGGGTATTTTTTAGGTAGATAAGCTAATGTCCTACTATAAAACTTAGAATATAATTATACAATTAATCTAAAAGAAAGTAAATAACCGCCGAACCTTTTTATCTATAACCTCTCTTATAAAGAGCTTAAGATCCTATAGGAGTACCTTAATGGGTTACTAGAAAAGGGGTAGATCTAACCTAATAAATTACTAATAGGCGTGCTAATTCTTTTTATTCTAAAACTAGATAGAACTATAAGGCTATATGTAGACTATTGCGGCCTTAATAAGATTATAATTAAGAACTAATACCTACTACCATTAGTTAGTAAAATGCTAGATAGACTATTTAAGGCGAAGATCTTTATAAAGCTAAATCTATAAAACGCCTATTATAGGCTCCGTATTAAAGAAGGGGATAAGTAAAAGACCGCTTTTAAGACCTAATATAGCTACTTTAAGTATTTATTAATACCTTTTGGGTTAGCTAATGCGCCTATAATATTCTAATTATATATTTACAGAGCCTTAGGGGGACTAGTTAACCGCATATACGTTATTAATTTAAATAACATCTTAATCTACTTAGAAGATAAGGATTAATATAAGTAATACGTTCGTAAAGTGCTGGAACGCTTAGATAATTAGGGCCTCTACGCTAAAGTATTAAAGTATTTCTTTAACACTAAGTAGGTTAAGTTTTTAGGGGTTTTTTATTATTATTATTTTTTTATATCCGTTGTATTATACTACATACAATACTGCGCATGCAGCCTCTAGGCTATGGCGCTATAGTCCTATACATATAAATCCCTTAGGGCAGCTTAATATGTACTAGTAACTATATCCTAGTAGTTTATAAGCCCCTAAACTAGGGGTTTATAGTTCCTTAGTAAAATACTAAGTTATTAGCAACTACTAGGGAATGAGAAAGCGGTAGAAAACTATAAGAAATAAGAAGTCCTAATGCCTATCCCTGTCCTTTTGTAATTTATTTCTGTCCTTTTACTTACTAATATCTCGTTACTAAGAGCCTAGTAGGAGTTACCTCCTTCTATAGATCCTGCTGTTATTAGCCACTTTCTAGTGGCTATTTCTGTCTTACTTAGGAATAAAAAAGCGCTTCTCTTCCTGTTTATGTACAAAATAGCTTTTTTAGAGAGAGAGAAGAGCCTAGTTTCTTTTGCATTTCTCTTTTTTCTTCTCTATATAGGTTGCAGTCTAGTAGTAGGTGCCTAGGGGTTTACAGTGCTCTATATTCCCTAAAGCATCTACCATCTTCATCCTCTCCCCCTATTATTTTAGAGAAGGATTTAAAATAGCCTTTTCTTGGCTTTAGCTAGAAGAAAGCTGATTGTAGCCTTTTAGGATATTTATCCTTAGGGGCTTTAAGAGAAAAGGAATAACTTCCTTTACAGATCCTAGTATAGTGTTTTCCTTTATTCTTATTCTGTTGCCAGTTATTTTCCTATTTTTCTAGTATCTTTTCTCTTACTGCTCTCCCTATATAGGCTAGGGAAGTATAAGAAGATTATAGTTTTCTTCTAGAAAGGCCCTTTTTAGCTAGCTTATCTGCTATTTTATTCCTATAGATTCCTAAATGGCTAGAAACCTAGTAGAAGTTAATAGAGATCCCCTTACTAGCTAGATAGGAACAGCTTTGCGTAATTTTAAAGACTAGTTCTTGCCCCCCTATAAGAGAATTAAGTTATAATCTCTTAATAGCTGCTTAGCTATCTATAAGGATATAGACTTGTTTCTCTTCTAGTCTTTATTGTTTTAGGTATTCTAGGGCCCTATAAACTGCATAGATCTCTACGTCTATAATTTCCATATAGGGTCAAGTTTTTGGGTTATATTATAATACCTATAGGTATAGTTATAGACCTAGTACAGGTATAGATAATCTAGAAGTGGCTAGAGCTAGAGAGCTACTAGGATATTTAAATATTCCTAGGCTTTGCTAATTTCTATAGGCGCTTTATCTATAACTACTTAGATATTACCTAATACCTATCTAACTATATTATAAAAGCTTTTTAAGACTTAACTTAAGGAGCAAAAAGCTTAAAGGCAGTAAGGAAGAAAACTAAGAAGGGACTAACTAAATAGTATAAGCTATGGTTATAGCCTAGAAAGGTTTAAAAGGCCTTTTAAAAAGTATATATAAAGTTTACAGAAGCTCTATTACTGCGGTATTTTAACCTAGATTAGCTATTAATAATAATTACTAATATATCGAATTTTGCCTTTACTAGTATCCTACTATAACCTAATAGGCATCTAGACGCTACTTAGCTCTATTAAAGACTAGTAGTATTTTATAGTAGAAAATTCTAGGGACCTAAAGTTAGGTATTATACCTATAATAAGGAACTGCTGGCTATAGTTAACTGCTTTAAATAGTGGCGACACTACCTTAAGTACGCGAGCTATACTACTCATATACTTTTAGATTACTATAATCTACGCTACTTTATAACTATAAAGGAGCTTATACCTTAATAAGCTAGATAGGCAAAGAAGCTCGCGTAATTTAATTTTAAGATTAAATATAAACTAGGGGAAAACAACCCTACTAATAGACTGTTATAATGGCTAGACTATATTAAAGGCTTTAAAACGGAAGAAGGAAAATAAATAATAGATATCTTACTCCCTATATTATAGAATAAGCTCCGGGTATAGGATGCTTAAGTACCCACAGCTCTATATACTAAGTCTTAGGTGGTATAAGCCCTATTAGTTTCTACTAACGTTCTGGCTAGTACCCAGTCTATTGCCAATAAGGGTCTAAATATACCTAAATAGGACGTCCCTAATATATTTTTAGAACTTAGTAATATACTATCTCTAATTACTAAGTTATCCCCTTAAACTAATAGCGAAGCTATAGAGTAATTAGAACTTAGAGCTCTGCAATAACTAAAGGACTTTAACCTTATAGTGGCCTTCCTAACGTATACGCATTAAAGAGTTATAAGATCTATAGTACTATCTAGTTTTATACTTAGAGTAGTATAAACAAAATAGCTTTTACCTAAAAACTATTTAAAAGGTTAATAGATCTTATCTATAAGGTGTAACGGAGAGACGCTTTTTATGCTATTTTTAATATGGAAGTAGACTGGAAACGTAATGGAAAGGAAGCTACTAGGCGCTACTATTAGGAACTAGACCTAATAGGCCTACTATATAGAGATGGTAAGGTTTAGGTACTATAAAAAGCAAATCTATAATAGAAGATTCTTATAAAGAATTATAATAATCCTCTAGGCGGCTACTATAGTTAAGCAAATATAGTAGAATTACTTTAGCGTAAATATTATTGCCTAAAGCTTAATTAGGAAGTAAAGGAGTATATTCGCTATTATAAAAAGTATTAAGTATATAAAATCCGCAGGCATAAGCTATAGGGTCTACTTAAATTAGTTCCCCCCACTAGTAAGCTATAGCAATATTATATTATAGACTTTATTACGGATCTCCCACTATCTAAAGATGGCTAAGGATAAATACATAATTTGGTCCTTATATTTATTAATAGGTTTTTAAAGTATATCTAATACCTTTCTATTAATAAGACGATTAATATATAAGTACTAGCTAACTTAATTAAGGAGAAATACTTTCTTAAAGTAGATTAGCCATACTCTATTATTACTAATAAGGGCAGCGTCTTTATAAGCTAGTACTGGTCGGACCTATACTTCTATTTAAAGATAGACCACTGTTATAGTATAGCTTTCTACCTATAAATAGATGGGTAAATAGAACGCCAGAACTAGGAACTAGAGTCTTACCTATAAATCTATTTAAACTACTAGTAAGATAACTAGTATAAGTTACTTCTATACGCGGAGTACGCTTCTAATTTAAAGTAATACGTATTATATAAGTATGCACTAATCTAGATTACCTATAGCGTCTAACTATTTGGGTTTAATGGTATACTTAATAATTACGGGCTAAGGCCGTATAATTAGTTATAGGATCCTACTAGGAAGTCTAAGGATATCTACTAAAGAGTATAAGGATATCTTTAGGAATGGGAGGAGTAATAAAAGTATGCGAAGTAGAGCCTATAAGACGCCCAAGAGTAGTAGAGACTTTAGTAACTATAAGCACTAAAATAAGCATTTTAGAGTAGGCGATAAGGTTCTATTATATTTAATAAATATTAAGACCCAGTAACTATTAAAGAAGCTTAATATACTAGCGTCTATATATTGCTTAGCAACATCTACCTTAGCAACGCATAATGCTAAGACCTCCTGCAATATTCGCGAATATCAAACGCAGTCACTACGTGGCTAATTCGCTTTTAATATCGCTAAACTTATTAATATTCATTATATATTCATCATCCATTTATTTAAGAATTATTTTATAACGCTATTACCGCTTATAACTAACTAGGAGATTTATATGTATGTATAATCCTAATAAGCAAACCCACCTGGACGACCTACCTTAACTACACCATCATCTATAACCGCTACACCCTCCTTCGCTAGTCCTATAATGCCGTCTAAGGCTAATATACGCGCCGCTGCTATAAAAGAGCGCGAAATTACTAAAGAGTAAAGGGAATAAGCCCGAGATAAAAGGGAGATTTAGAAGTATAAGGAAGAGCGTAAAGCCCGCCTAGTGGAGGAGGCTTACTAGTATAAATACCACCTGGCTCAAATGGCTTAATTATAGTTAGGCTTGGCCGCTTTGGCCTTATAGGCTACTACAATAGCTACTACAGCTAATGCCCTTAGTAAGCCTCTCCCTCCTAGCATAAAGTCGCTTAAACTCCGCCTTTCTGGCATTATAAAAAGGGATTACCTGGACATTTTTAAGGGTACCTTTAATTTAGTAAACCTCGCCCGTCTTTAAGTCTATACCGCTTAAATTAAGATCGCTAATAAGACATAGATTAAGAATAGTACTCTAGTTATAAGGAAGGCAAAGGTAAATAGGAAGCTATTTATAGATAAAGGCGTCTAGTTTAAAGGTTTTACTAACTATATAGTTATTACTAGCACCCTCTATATATACCCGCTGGACCTTATTACTAGTATACTTTTCTAGATAAATACGATTCGTACCTTATTAACCTAGTATATCTAGGTAGGTTGTATACTTAATTTAGCACTCGACTATTATACCTTTATAATAACTAATGGCCAACTAAAGCCCGCTAATTGGCAAATACCAGCCTAGTATATAGCGCTATACCTTACAATGTCTAGTGCTATTGGCTTTGCCGCCTTAAAGAGACCTAGGTTAAATACCTCCTATACCTCTAATACCTGCTATAGGTTTAATAGTAAAGGCTATAATAATATAGCTTGCAAATACCCGCATAAGTGCTTAAAGTATGGTAAAGATTATACTATATTATCTAAAGCTTGTGCCTAGAAATAGTAAGGCGAACCTTATAAAGTAGGGTTTAGCCTAATAACAACACCAACTTTAATTATACGCCTAGGACCTAGGCCTAATACATTATTATTATTCCCTACCTTTATAAAGGCGAAGGCTCTTTACTACTCTCTATTACCCCTAAGAATCTTAGCATAGCACTCCTTTCTATCTAACTACCTAGGCAATCTACTAGCTATTTTAGTAGGTATCCTAACCTATAGCTACGAGATAGGAGCTAAGTTTATCTCTATCCTAAGATCTTATAAGAACCACGACTCCTTTTAGGATAACGCCGACCTTATCTCTAAGAAGATAATATTAGACCTTAAAAAAGGATATATTAGAATCGTAATAGGGCCTATTATAGTCTTACCTCTTAGCCTAGTGCTAAAATCGGATAGAAGATACCGCCGAATTCACGATCTCTCCTTTCTACTAGTATCTTTAGTTAATAACGCAATCCTAGAAGAATATGGAGCACTAGTATATACTACAGTTACCGCTATTTAAGCCTACGTTATTTCTATAGGTTGTGGATGTCTACTACTTAAAAGAGATATTAAAGACGTGTTCCATATAGTCCCCCTATCTTATAGGGTAAGAACATTAATAGGCTTCTCCTAGGAAGGTGTTACCTACTAGGAATACTACCTATCCTTTAGTCTTTAAACTGCGCCGCTTATATTTAACCTCTTCGCGGAAGGCCTGTACTAGATACTCTATTTATAACTACCTTATAAGGTAAAACACTACCTAGATAACTTTATCTTTATCCTTACTAACCTAAACGACTTAGCGGCTATTACCTAGACTTATATCTCTGTTACTAACTCTTTAGGTATCCCTTAAAACGGCTCTAAAGACATAGCAGGAACTATTATTAAAGTTTTAGGATATACTATTGATACCGTATAAATATAAACGTAATTATCACTATAGAAACAATTACGTGCTATTAAGAAAGTCACTACCGCACTCTAATATGGCTTATTATCGTTCCTTTAAGCCTAGTAGCTTATAGGCTACCTCGCATAGTACGCCTATATAATTAAACTTAGTTAATCTTACTCTAGATCCCTCTAAATCTTTATTACTACTTAGCCGGAGACTCTAGTAAATAAGTATAAACCTAGGCGATTTAGTACTAAGTTATAAAGTGACTTATATATCTGGCTTAACCTACTTACTATAAGTAATGGGGTATTATTCTTTAACGACGTTAAGCGTACCTATATTTATCTCTTTACTAATACCTTTACCTAGTTCGGGTTTAGCAGCTTTTACTTTTTTAAGGAACTCAAATATAAGGATAACTAGTAGTAGTACACAGCTAACCTCCCTTAATCTTAGGCGTTTAGTATATTACCTAAGCCTAGTTAATAAGTAGACTATATTAATCCAAAAGAGATGCATGCTATTGCTTACGTATTTAATCTATAGTCTACTAACTGGCAGTATAGCGCGCTATCTATTTACACTAATAGTATAGTAGTTTACCAGGGCATTAAGAAAACTGTTATCTATAGTATAGCAAACAAATTACTCCGTAAGATTATGCTGGCTGCTATAGCTTACGATATTACAATATCCGCGAAGTAGATCCTAGGTGATTTAAATGGCTTAGCTAATATACTATCTTAATTCTAGGCTACGGCTATCTATTAGTTCTGCCTATACTAGGCCCTTAATTTATTACTACTAAAGCTAATAAGTTTTTAATAGGTACCGTAAACTTAACGGACTACTTATAACCGCCTATAAACTTTAAAGATAATATTAACGCGCTATTTAACCTTTACACACTCCTTTTCTAGAACGGCCTTACACTAGCAACCTATAGGAACTATTCCTTAATAGTTAATAGCTGGGAGTTATACTGCGCACTTAAAGGAGTCTCCCCCTACTTGGCTAAGCCGTGTAAACTAGGCGAATAGATTACCTACCGCGCGTTTAGTACCTCCTAGCTATAGATAGGTAGGCTTAAGGCCGAAACCTTATAAACCTACATCTTTATAATTTGCTCGCGCCACGTAGATTACGGCATCTTAATTACAGCATTTAAGGATCCTATAGTACACCAATTACTCACTAGAGTAGCCGCTATTTCTTTCTTAGCAAAAAAGGATAAGTAACCTATTACTAGGGATATTTTAGCCTAGGTAGTAATATACGGCCTATCGCTACTAGATATCAACACTAATGCCGTATTTACCCTCGCATTTACTAGATTTCTATAAATAGGCAAGATTACGTATACTACGGCGGAGCTTAAGAACTAAATAACCTTTTTAGCGAAAAAGGCCACCTAACACGATATTACCTTTACGCCTAGTGGGATGATATTCCACCTTAAATAGAGTAAAGCCGACAAGCAATGCTAGGGCGTTAACGTCGCTATTACGGCGGTAGGCGGCCTATTATACCTAGTTACTGCTATAATAAAGCTGTTTAATAGGGACCCTTAACCCCTTAACTCTCCCTTATTTAGTCTTAATAGTAAACCCTTTACCTCTCTAGGGGTTTATAAGATCCTTTCCTCCTATTTAGTAGCTGCTAGGATTAACCCAAGTAGTTACTTAAACTACTCCTTCCGCTAGGGCGCTGCCCAGTTCGCTAAAGATTTAGGGTGTTTATATTAGCAAATTTAGCAGCTAGGTTAGTAGTTATTAGAAGCCTTTCGCCTATATATTAAAACTAAGACCACTAACCTCCGTTACCTTAACTCTTACTTTTAGCATAGTATACCACTCTTAGCGTAAGGATTACTAGGTAGTAGGTTAAGATATTAAAAGGGCCGCTAAGGCGCTAGTGGTAAGCGAGCTAATAGCAATTTTTTATACTAGGTGTCACAGTGCTGTAATGTAAGTAGGCTAAATAACTACATTGTGGTATGAAGAGGAGAAGGAGGTAAAAGGGGGTATTGTATATAAATAGTAGGGGCAGCCGCCAAGGCGCTAGTGGTGGGCTAGCCAACAGTAGGAACAGTATAAGATAGTACGAGATAGTATAAAACAGTATGCGTTAGGACAGTGCCGTGACAGTACTCCCCTCCCTAGAAGGTTTAGTCCCTAAACTAAATAAGTAATTTTTACTACAAAGATGTTACTTCCGCTCACCGCCCTTAACCAAGCTAATAGCGATTTTCCATGCCAGGTATGGAAAATCTTAATTAGTTAGCTTAACAAGTAAAGTCGGTAGAACTCTATACCGCCACCGCGTGGCGTTTCTTGGCAAAAAACTAATTAATTAGATAACTTTAACCGCCGGTCGAAGTTCTATAAAATCTTAACCACTATAATTTATCTTTATGGTCGGCTACGGCCTTGGCGTAGCTCTTCCTTATCTTATACCCAGTCTAGGGGTCCTGGCTTCTTAGGGTATTATTTATAAAACTTTAGTAATGCGCGCTCGCACCCTTTTAGGGATTTCTTAGGTTCCTAGGTTTTCTTATTATAATATTTCCATTTAATATAGTATATTAAGCCGTGCTTATCTATTTGTTTATTATATATATTAAGGATTTTTTTAAATTCCTACTTATCCGTAATATTGCCGTCATTATCCCTTTTAGCTATCCTGCCTGTAATATTATAACGTTCCTCTTTATTAATGCGTACTTAACTAGAGATTTCTTTAGGGAACTAAAGGCGGACTTTTAAAGTATAGAAAGACTTATTAACACGGATATAGTCCGGAAAGTTAACTACGACTGTTCTTCTGTAGGCAGCTAGGACGGGCTATAGTCCGTCCTAGTTATCATCCTACTTCCTCTTAGGCCGGTTAGTCTTTATGTTTTTAAAGCTAACCATAACCATATTATCCTTTTTAAATATTATACTTTTATCTTATTTTATATTAGCATTATTTTTATATTATCGCTGGGAGATATAAGCTAGGGCTTTAAGCTAGGTTAAGATGCGCTTAAAGCGGTTAGCAATAGTATTAGCTTATAGGTATTCTTTCTTTGCATATATAGATAGGGCTAATAGCTAGGGGCCTACTGGTTTAACGCCTAGACGTGGGTTATAGCTATAGTTGGTAAAGAACGGTGAGATTCCCGTGGTCTTATTGACCTAGTTATTTATAGTAAACTCGGTAAGGGGGAGCCAATCTACTTAGTTGTCTTAGGTGAAGCTCACGAAGGCGCGTAGGTACTTATTTATTGCTACGTTAACAATCTTGGTTTAACTATCTATTTTAGGGTGCTATACGGAGCTAGGGCTTAGGGTTACCTTTAGGCGCTGGTTTAGGCGACGCTAGAAGTCAGAAATAAATGAAGAGCCTCTATTAGAAATGATGGTATTTAGAGCGCCGTGTAACTTATAGATAGTGTAGATAAATACTTTAATAAGCTCCTTAGTGTCTAGGCTAGTAACAGGAATAAAGTATCTTATTTTCATTAGGCGGTTAACAACGATAAAGATATATCTGTATGTTTTGCCGTTATAAAGGCACTTAGGTAGGTCAATAACATAGTTAATAGAGATATTGGTCTATAGGCGGACTGGTAGTTTTAGTAGTTTTAGGAAACCGGGCGGTGCTAAGCGTAGGGTCTTTATACGGAAGTAGAGAGCGTAGTCTTTTATAAAGGTAGCCGTAAACTATAAAATACCTGGCCACTAATAGGTTTAATTAAGAAGGTTTAGCGTCTTAACGCGGCCCGGGTGGCCCGTAGGACCCGAACTATACGTACGGTATACGACTTCTAGTTAGAGTTTAGGTAAATTAGGGACAAATACTTAATTCCTATAGTAGATTAGGCCGTTAATAATTGAACATTTGGATTTATTACAGCGGAGTAACTTCCTAATCTGCTTAGGCCAGCGGCGTGCTTTACGGCCTTCCTGTTTGCGTAACGCAGCTAATATATCCCTAGCGAGTTTATTCTCCTTATAAGCATTCTTAATAAGCTCCTTAAGGGGTTTTTTCTTAGGCTTTAGGTCTATTACTGCGATAAAGTCTTCGACGCTCTAGTCTTGGGATTTACTCAGCAGCTCTTCTAGGATAGCGGGGTCAACTTTTTTCGGTGGTAAGATAACGCGGTCTTGGTATCGTAGACGTTTATTACTAGCATTAGCAGGTGCTACGCCTGGGAGACGGCTAAGAGCGTCTAAGATTGTGGCTTTGGTGCTGGGCCTATAGGTAATAATAAAGTTAAACTAAGAGAGGAACTCAGCCCATCGGACTTAGCGCTAGTTTAGTTATTTCGTTGTTATAAAGGTCTAGAGGTTTTTATGGTCCGTAATAATCTTAAACAGTTGCTCGGTTTCTTATAGTTTAGGGCACCATTCTTCTAGTGCTTTTATAATTACTAGGAGCTCCTTATTATATATCTTATAGTTATATTCCGGGGCAGAGTGCTTAGCAGAGAAGAATACGACTAGCTTAAGTTTGCCATCTTCGCCAGCTTAGTAAAGTACTCCTCCTAAAGCCCAGTTCAAGGCGTCTGTCTCTACTACGGTTTTCTTTATATAGTTGTAGTATGCTAGAACCGGTGCTGTAGTGAACGCTATCTTTAGTGTCTGAAAGGCTTATGCTTAATTAGGGCCCCATAACTAGTTGGTACTCTTCTTTAGTAGCCTAGTTATAGGTTTAATAACTACGGAGTAGCTTTAGATAAATCGTTGGTAAAAGTTCGCGAAGCTGAGAAATTGCTGTAGTTCTTTAATTAACGTCGGGTCCTTCTATTCCTATAAGGCCTACACCTTCTTAGGGTCTATAGTTATGCCATTAGTTGAGATAATTAAGCCGAGATATTTTGTTTTAGTCGCATAGAACTTAGACTTATTAATATTAATCTACAGTCCGGCGTTGCCGAGTCTCTAAATAACTTCATTTATATATTTAGTGTGCTTAGTGCGTGTTTTAAAGAAGATAAGGACATTGTTAAGGTAGGCAGTGCAGTAGTTATTAAGGGCGTTATGTAAGATATAGTTAATATAGTTTTAGAATATGGCGGGCGCATTATAGAGACTAAATAGTGTAACTAATATCTTATAGAGTCCGAACCGGGTAATAAATGCTATAAGCTACTTATAACCTTCCGCAATCTAGATCTAGTTAAACGCAGCAATTACGTTAAGCTTAGTAAAGTACTTGGCACCATAGAGTGCGTTAAGTGTCTCGCGGATTAGTGGCAGTGGGTACCAATTCTTAATAGTAACTATATTTAGGCCTTAGTAGTTATAGTAGATTCGCACGCCACCACCAGGTTTTATAGCAAGGAGGAGTAATACGGCGGCTAGTAAGGTCGATTCGCGGATAAAACCCTTATTTAGTATCTTATTAATCTATTTTTTTATATAACTAAGTTTAGCGGGTAAAAGTGGTCTGTTCTTATAATATAGGGCCTACTTTCTGGGTATAATCTCAATTTTATAGTCCTATGGTTAGTAAGGGGGCAGCTTATCTATATTCTTAGGGAGGAAATATTTAATATGTTCGCGAAACTCTCTTAGTAAGCGTTATAAAATATCTTTATAGGTTAATCCTGGTTTGCCTTTTAGGAATTTCTCGACATTAGTATTAACTATCTTTTGGCGTAGAAACTTAGGCTTGGTTTTTAGGTTTGTCTTAAGGAAGTTATAAAAATAAGGGGGTAGCGTTTTACGGGCTTCCTCTATTATATAGTTGCCTTCCACTAGCTAGCGGAAAGATCTTTCTAATAGGTTTGGTACTTCTATTAGGCCTATAGGCAGCTCTTTAAGCAGCTATTAGTGCTCTTCTTATTTAACTAGTTCTACTAGCTCCGCTATATAGATCCTTATCACCTTTACGTCTTTTTATTTATAGAACTGGGTAAAATTAACGGCACAAGTGTATCTAATGTTGTCTAGGTTGGGGCGTGTCTGGTTCTCCGGTGCTACGGCTAGGCTAGCATAGCTCGGTTAACCCAGGGGGGCGGAAATAAGGCGGCGGCCCTATACGGTACGCGTAGGAGATAAGTATAAGGTTGGGCGTTACAGGGGGGAGGTCTTAATTGCTCTGGTTTTGGTCTTGGCTGTAACATCCTTGGCTGTTATACATGCGGTCACATGTACGTATGGCAAATAACTTAAAGTCGGGTGTTTTATTAGCTAACCTAGGTTAAGCGGGTATATGCGGGGGACTTATAGTTCTAGCGGTGTTTATTTTTTTAGGGATAGGGCGGTGGTCTAGTCTTCTAGGATCTCTGCTTCGTTTATTGCGTATATTAGGTTACTAGTATTAGGCACCTCTTCTACTATCGGCTGACGGTATCTAAGCGTTGGCCTTATAATGCGTCCGTATAGTGCTATTTAGTTACAATCAGGAATATGCTATAGGAGACAGTTATAGGCATAGTAATTAGAGTTAAACTTAAGCTCTAGAGCGGGGAAGTCTGCCCTTAGGTTATATTTTTTAAGCTAGGGCATTCCAAGAATTACTAGTATAGAGGGTAATAATTTTATAACGTAGAAGAGCATAGATTCTATATAGTGGCCGATTATTATTTTTGCTATAAAGTAGTAGGTAATAAAGCTGGATAGGAGTCTATTAGTAAGGCGGAGTGGTTTTAGAACTAGGAGTCTTTTCGTTATAATATTATGCTTTTTTATAAGCGAGTCTTTGTCTATAAATGCTAGTGCTATACTACTAGTGTTAATAAGGCTTACTGTTTTAATGAAAACTTATAGGAGTGGGTTACGTAGTAAGGAGAGGTAGGTCTAAATAAGGATAGCATTTCTATCGTTATTTACTATTCTAAGGTTAAGTAGCAGTTAACTTAGAATAAGGTCTAACTAGTCTAGTAGTATAGATCTAATCCTTTTATCCTCCTCCCTGTATAGTTCTAACCCTTAAAGGCAACTTAATCTAAGGGTTGGCCTTTTAATAACTGACTTATAGGGCTTGGCTAGTGGCTATGGTCTTAGCTAGTATATCCTAACATATCGGTCTCCAATAGTGTATATATGCTAAAGGGTACTTTACCAATAATATAGCCGGTCTTATAATTGGTAGCGACACGGAGCACTTATCTATAGTTCGCGTATAGGACCATCAGCTGGGGCTATATTAGGGAAGGCTATTGCGGGGGCGGGTTTCTGTGTCCGAACTCACGTCCTTGTCCGCGGTTACCGCTTTAGTTACCATCCCCTTTACTAAAAAATCCGCCGCGGCTAGGAGGGGATTGGCGCGGTGGCATCGGAAGGGGATTTAGGTTCGTCCTAGGGTCGTAAGCATCTTTCTAGTGGCCAGGTTAACCACATGCTATATAGAGTCTGTTATCCATACGGTGTCTTTAGACGTTATTAGAGAGGCTACTACTACCACTACCGAATTTAACGGCGTCAAGGTCCATTGGGTCATTCTGTGGTGCTAGTGCTAAGGTATTATTATTAGGTAATATAGGTCAATAGCCGCTAGCGGTACTTAGCTTAGCGGTATTTAGCTTTATATAGTAGGCGTGGTTCTATAGGTTATAAGCGAATACGTCCATCTGCTTACTTCAGCCTTTATAGTTAGCATCGCCGATCTTGCGGCTAAGGGTAAGGGCTAGGTCTTTCATCTTTAGGGAAATATTCTTCTTAAGCAAGTCCACTTTTTGTTCCTTAGTCTTGTTTGCTTTAATTATTAACTCATTAAGCTCTGCTTTTTAGAACTAGTAGTTACACTCGCCCTAGCTTAAGGTATCCAACTTATTTTTGGCCGCTTGGGTTATGTCAATGGTCTTATAGTGCTTCCTTATATATATAAGCATAGATTCTTAGTCGGAGAAGGTCCATTTGTTCGAGTCGTTTAGGTATATACGTAGTATATTAAGGCCATGCTTGACATAGTTATAGGCCTTATTTGTCAGCATGTCTGATATATAGAGGACTTCGTCCATTAGGGTCTTAAAGCACTTTGCATCTCTTTAGAAAATGCCTTAAATCTTCGTTTCCTATATCTTAAATTTTTTTGGTTTTTTAATTGGTAATCCCTTACCATCAAACAGGGTTAGATCTTTTGCTTCACGCTTTTTTCTACGGGGCTCAGTTAAAAGAGGGAAGCTAGTAGCTGTATTCTTCTTAGCAATGGTCTAGGTAAGTATAGTAATCTAAGAGCTTAGACTTTATATGGTCTTAGTATATGCAAAAGCTTACTATTCGTTTTATTATACACGTGGTTTGAGCGTCTTAAGGGAGTTAATTCTATGCTTAGCTTCTTTAAGTTGGGACTTTATAGTTCGGCCTTTGTCGTAGACGGCTTAGAGGCCGTTCTTAACGCTAGTTAAAAAGGTTGTACATATGGAGAGGTGCTAGAAGGTTCCTGCCACATTAAGGTCCTTAGGGTACTCCGGACCACTCCTAATTGCCTAGGCAATATAGGTATAGGAGGTCTTAAAGAGGCAGGCAAGCGCTTCGCGTGGGTTTGTTAATAGGGTGTTATCTATATTATAGTCGCCCATTTTGGGGAGTCTAGGTAAGGCAATTAAAATCTATAAGACTGGCTGTGATGCTGAGATTGTCTAGGACTATACTGGGGTTGTCTGGGATTGTCTGGGACTGTGGTATGGTGTTATTAGTTGCGTCGGGTCGCGATTATACTAGGAAAATGGAGATAATATACTAGGAAGAGAAAGAAAACAAAGGTCGCAATAGGGCGCAATTAGAGATACTACAAACTGTCACAGTACTGTAATATAAGTAGGCTAAATAACTACATTGTGGTATGAAGAGGAGAAGGAGGTGAAAGGGGGTATTGTATATAAATAGTAGGGGCAGCCGCTAAGGCGCTAGTGGTAGGCCAGCCAATAGTAGAAACAGTACGAGACAGTACGAGACAGTATGGAACAGTATGCGTCAGGACACCGGGCATAGAAAATCCTAATTAGTTAGCTTATAACTTAGGGTTGGCAGAATATAGCAGAATACGATAATATAGCAGAACTTGGCAGAATGCGATAATGTAGCAGAATTTGGCAGAATGCAATAAGGTGGCAGAATTTGGCAGAATGCGATAGTGTGGCAGAATATGGCAGAATGCGGTAATGTTTTGTTGGGCGTAGGAGCTTCGCTTAGGAACATCTGGCCGCTTTAGGGCAAATCCTTAGCAGATTTAAGTGCTAGGAACTAGTAAAATTATTAAGAACTAGCCCTAGAGCGACCTTATAGCCCTACGCCTCCCAATTATACAAAAATTAAATATCCCCTTATGTGACTGCGATAGATAGATACTAGCGTCTATATATTGCTTGGCAGCATTTACCTTAGTAACGCATAATACTAAGACCTCCTATAATATTCGCGAATATCAAACGCGGTCACTATGTGGCTAATTCGCTTTCCCTACCCGCCATCCCTTATACTTAGTATGCATTATATATAGATAGCGCTTTAAGGCAATTCTTTAGTAGGTGCTAGGAACTAGCAAAACTATTAAAAGCCAGCCTTAATGCGACCACTATAGTTAGATAGTCTTGCAGCTATAGGCTTATGGTTAGGGATATCTGGCCGCTTTAGGGCAAATCCTTAGCAGATTTAAGTGCTAGGAACTAGTAAAACTATTAAGAACTAGCCCTAGAGCGACCTTATAGCCCTGCGCCTCCCAATTATACAAAAATTAAATATCCCCTTATGCGACTGCGATAGATAGATAAGATACCTAGGTCCCTTCTAAATTAAGAAATAAATTAGTAAATTAGCCTACTGTCTCTAGCTACCCCTATCTATAGCCTATATATATTTAGTGTTTTATATAAACCTACTAGAGCTATAGTATAGACTACCGCCAGAAAAGAATTTCTATTTAGGCCTAATTAAACACCTTAAGGTAGTGGGTGAGCGGTATAAGGTTGAAGCTATACTACGCTATAAGTCTGTTAAGAATAAGCTTTAATATAAAGTTAAATGGCTAGGCTGGCCCGCTAAGGACTTTATATAGGAACTAGAGGATTACCTTAATTATTATAAAGATATTCTAAAAGAATATTAGGACTAAGGTCTATAATTTATAGATTGTAGAAAGCGCTCTAATACTACGATGTTATTGCAACCTATAAAAAAAGCTTATAGTAGGCCGTAAGAGGCCCTAAAAAGTAAATAGGTTAAATTATATATAGAATAAATAAGCTCCAGAAACTATAGGGATAAGGCTACAGCCTAAGGTAGGACAGGTCCTTAGCCTTTTTATATATATAGTATAGAGTTAATAGGGCATTTTGCTAGAATTGCATTCCTATTTATTAATCTATACTAGGGATATTGTTCCTAGGGCCTCTAAGCCTTTTCTAAAAGCCTTATAAGGCCTTTCCAAGCACTTAATTAAGGTTCTTAATTGCTACTATATATAAGAACGAATTCTAAAAGTCTAAACTATAAATACCCAATTTAAAAAGCCACTATGCCTTATTATTAGGAGTAGGATTAGTATCTATTAGGCTACTAAGTAATGGCTAATAATAATAGGATCTAGACCCCTTAGTAGGGGTATAAATAGGCATAAAAATAGGGGTAGGATAATAAGATATAGCTAGAGTAGAGATCTTTAAACACTTAACACTAATATTAGGTCTAAACCAATATTAATAAAGCTCTTATAGCGTAAGCTTATAGTTAATAAAGATATACTTAAGCCTAGAATAAATAGAGACGTTAGCTAGCTAGTATAGTTTAGAACTACTAAGACCTTACTACAGTAACTGTTAGTTACCTATCTATTAGGTACCTAAAGGGTAACCTACTTAATACTATATTATATTATACTTTTTTAAAACTTAACGCGTATATACAAACTCCTTTCTATAGTAGACGGTAACCTTTTTATTACCCCCATCCTGTACCCTATCCTTAGTATACTAACCTTGCTCTTATATTAGGCGTTACTAACTAGTTTACTAAGAATTATAGGTGGTATAAATAGCTGTGGTATAGTCTTAAATATAACCTAAATATTTAGCATTAGCGCTTAAATAGGAGAGAGCCTAGGCGATGTAGTAGTTAAGGATATTAAAGGAACGTCGCCGTTAGGAAAAAATTTACCAGCATTTTTGCAGCATTTGGCAGCATATTGCGGCTAAATGCGCATTTCGCGCATTGTAACGTGTAGCGTATGGTATTGACTAAGGTGCGGGATACTGCCGCATTTAACAGAAACTAATAATGCGGTGTAGCTAATTGCGCATTTACAGCTACTGTTACGGGAGTCACCCGCGCTCGTTCGTCCCGTGACACCTACGCACGTACTACTACTACCCCTATATCTTCGACTATGTTTTCTAACCTATTCCTGTTCTGTATTAAACGTCTTAAACCATTACGTGTTAATGTACTTAGCACGGTTAATAGCTAGCAATTAAGCTTATTTATAAACTACTTTGTTAACTCTGTAACAGCTACCTAGGTAAGTAGTACCTTTATTCTATTAAGCTTTTCTTATACTTAATACGCAATTAATATGTAATGCCCTCCTCGCGCATTCTGTATATCTTACTTACTTTAAGTAATAGATAAGCGTTACTCTTCTCGCGCGGTTGTTATTAAGTGCTTATCTCACGCACTTAATAGTATTTACTTAGTCTGCGCGATTAGTAGTATTTACCTATTTTATATAATTGGTATACTTTACTTACTTTAAGTAATAGATAGGTGTTGCTCTTCCCGCGCGGTTATTATTAAGTGCTTATTCTACGTACTTAATAGTATTTGCTTAGTCTGCGCGGTTAGTAGTATTTACCTATTCCGCGTAATTGGTATACTTTACTTAGTCTACGCAGTTAGTATCCTTTACTTATTTTATATAGTTAGTGTTCTCTACTTATTTTACGCGCTTAGTATATACTATATAAAGAACATATTTTAACCTAATAGTAGTATAGTATAACCTTAATACGCTTAATAACGCCCTTTAGTTAACCTACTATTTTAAGTTTAATATTTATATTAGTTCCACTATAATAGTAGTACCGCACTACTAAACCCCTAATTATCTTTATTCTCGCCGTTATTTTCCCTATCTATTCTGCTGCCTTCTTTACTCTTATCCTCTTCGTTAGTAAATTTCAGTTTATTAGTAAATTCTAGTATTACCTATTTATCTCTACTCCGTAGGTGGGCCTTTATATCCTCTAGTATAGTACTATTTATAATATTTATAACCTTAGACTTGCCGGCGAAAGTATACTATAAGATATAATAATTAATTCCTATTTCCTATTTATTATTACCCTAAATTTGTTTAAGGCGCGCTTAAATAGCGTTAATATTATAGTCGTATAGTATTAAAATTATCTTATTAGTATACTATAAGAAGGAGACCTTATATATAGTTTTAGGGCTTATTCTTAGCAATAAATGCGCTAGACTACCATTGGCCTATTATATTATCTTTGTTAGCCCACGTATAACAATTAAAATAGTGGGATATTATAATATAGAAAACGGCGGTAAAATGCTATAGTATATAGCGAGTATCGCGATATAATGTTATAATGCGATTAATATGATATTGTGTTTATACTTATAATATACGGTTATTAAGTAAACCTATTATTATACTTAGGATCTAGTTCCTCTAGATCTTCTATATATTACGGACGCTTTAAGTACAATAATATAACTACTTAGAGAAGAGTTGGAAGAAGCTAGTTAGTTAATTTAGGTACGGTTTAGGATGGAGCCGGTAGAGCTATGTGGCGAGGAATAGTAGCTAAGGTCACATAATGTTGTACGCAGTATACGCAGTATATAAAGGGAACGTACGTACAATATATATAATATGTATATTATATACAAAAAGAATTTTATAGGAGTACGGTTATATATTTAAGGACCCTTAATCCCTACTTAGGTAGTTCCTTCCTTGTAGTGATTTTTAGAATACAATTAGAGTTAATCTATTAAGTAACTACTCCACCAGTTATTATTACGTTGTTAACTTTAATTTATATTACCTATATACCTAGCCTAATAATAAGCCTATTATAGTACTTGCTATAAGGTTCTGTTACACAATTACTACCTAGTTATAGTATTAAATATAGAAAGTCAAATAATATGCCACTAAAAGCAGCCACTATAACGCTATTAATGGCGGCAACTACTTTAAGGTTAGGAGGTGACACTAATATAGCAGATACTGACTTATAACAACCTATAACGGTTAGATAACTATAAGAGATAGTTAACCAGTTAATAATAAACAATGCGGCGCTAGAAGAAAGGGTTAATAGGATAGAAGCAGTAAAGATTAAGTTACTATTAATTAAAAGGTACTTAGGAGAAAGATTAAAGCTTAAAGGGTTTCTTATATAAATGCACTTTAAAGTTATATAAGAAGGGGCGAAGCTACTAATACCTATGGATTAAATAGCCTATGCAGGATTATTCCTATTAGGAAGGGCACTTAAGTAGTTTAAGCCTTACCTTATAGAAATATAGGCAAATGGAATAACGACTACTAATTAGGAGGTACGATTTATATTCTTAAGCTATGAAGGGTTTATAGAGCAACTTATATAAATATTTAGAGACCTAGAGGCAGTAACTACGGCGGAAAGAAAGCTCTAAGACAATACGTAACGAACCTTAGCAATTAAGTATACCACGTAGTTCTAGACGCTAGCCATATAAGTTAAGTGGAATAATAAGGCGCTTATAGCATAGTATAAGTAGGGACTTAAGGCTAAAGTCTAGGATATAATTATCCTAATAGAAGATGCGGACACCCTATGGGAGTTAATAGATTAAGTAATTAAGATTAATAATTGGATCTACTAAAGGGAACAGGTTAAGAGAGGTTAGGATAGAGTTCTATAGTTATATAAAGCGCAAAATACGCAACAACTAAAGCTAAATTAGAAATTATAGTATGGCGCAGAGCTAATAGACCTAAGTAGTACTAAAGAAGCCTATAAGAGATGGAGTAAGAAACTATAGAAACCTAGAGGTTAAGGATTTAGTAATTATAGGACTAAGGAGTAAAGGCTAAACCAGGGATCTTAATAGTAGAAGATGTTTAGGCGGACTTTATAGTAAAGTTAGTGGTTTAGAAATAGAGCTTATATAAATTATAGGAAATAAGATTACTTTGCAAGGGATTATAAAGATAGTTAGAGTTACTATATAATAAAGGGAACTAGACTAGTAGTAGAAGATATATACGTATAGAGGGATAATAGTATACTGCGAGGAACAAAGGAATATTTAATTAGAAGTTTCGCGTTTTATTATAACAACATATGCCAAATTTATAAAGACGCTAAGTATAGCGTAAGTTATTAGTTATAGAAACCAAAATCCTTAAAATATAGGGAAACTAATAAACTACCGCGTAGATTGGATATTAAAGATGACGAGTTTAATATAGGCGAAATATTTGCAGATAATAAGGTAATAAGGGCAGCTTACTAGAAGTGTGCAAACCTTAAAGAAGTTATATTAGAAGTAGAGACTAAGACCGCTATAGAGTAAGGATTAGTAACGGGAATTATAATACTATTAGATATAGCATCTATTGCTTTACAAGATAAAAGGAAGAGTATCTTATAGAGATTAAGTAAGTAGACGACTGCTAGTACTACTTTATCACTTAATAAAGGTAAAAGGCTAAAGACTTAAGATTCTTAAGACGAGATAAGAGATAACTAAGATTTTTAAGATAAGATAAGGTATACCTAAGGACCTATAATAGATAAAAACCGATAGAGTAGGGTAATAGCTTAGTTTAAGGATATACAAATGAGCTCGAAATAGAGTTTCCTATAGGTATAAGATTCTTAAGACGAAATAAGTAAGATTTAAGATTTTCAAGATAAGATGAGAACACCTAAGCCTAGTTAAACTAAGGTAGGAGTAAAGCTTAAGATAGAAGTAAGCTTAAGATTAAGAATCTTATAGAACTAAAATTTTGAGATATAAATAAGGACTATTAACGAGATTAAAAAGTAAGAAGACTTTAAGGATCTACTTATAAGACGCGAAAAAAAAGAAACTATAGAGGAATTTAGGGCAAGAATTACCTTATAGCAAGATTAAAAACTAGATAAGAGATCTAGTATACTAGGCCGTATAAGGGACAGAGCACCTATATAAAGAATTACTAATAGACCTAAAGCAGGCATATTAAGAGCTAAGTGGCTTATTAAATTAGAATAAGAAGAGGATCTAGGGATTCTAACTAGGTTTAAAGAATAATATATAAAAGGCTGCCATAATATAGTAATAAGAAGATACTTCCTTACGGACAAGCCGTATATACTTAAAGGATTATATTAAAAGTAGTATAGACAATAATATAACGATAAGTGGGAGGATTTCTATATATGGTTAGATGAAAAAGTTGTTTAAAACCACCCAATTATAGAAAAGGCTATAAGTTATATTAAAGGAGCCCTAATTATAATATTAAAAGATCTAGAGGAGTAATTAGAGGACTAGAGAAGTAAAAGGTAAATCTTAATACCTATAAATAAAGTTATAACGCTTAGATTAATATAAGAAAGGTTTAAACTTAAGGATAAAGACAAGCTAAGAGTTAACCTAAAACATTAAGTATATTACACATTAGTATAGATTATATACGTAAATAATGCGTATAATATATATAGAGCACCTAAAGATAAGAACTAGAAGTACTTAGTAAGAATATATTAAGCACTAAATAAGGCAAAGTATAGAAACGCTAAGTATATATATAGTTAGCACCCAGTAGAAGTGTAAAGCTAAGGGGACTTAATACTTTAGCTAGGAAGATTCCTTACGGAAGAATACCTAAATAGATAATAGTGGTGGGAATGCCTAGAGAATACGTATCTATAGTATATTAAAGACAAAAAGTAAACTAAGTATTAGCTAAAAGTAAACTAAGTATAAATAGGATTAAGTAGCTAATAGTTAGGAAAAGTAGAGGCCTATAAAACTAGAGGGAACTAGTAGTAAAGCCTTAGACCCTTAAAGGAATTTAAGGATAATACCTAAATCTATAAGTTAAATAGCAAGATTAATAGTTTAAAGTATTAATAGATAGTGGAGTAATAAGAAACTATATATTACTAGCAGCAGTTAAAAGGATAGGGTTACTATATAGGAAAAAGGAGCACCTTTACCTATTAGTAACAATTTTAGGAGATCTAATAGCCTATAGAGGAGGAATTATTAATCTTAAAATAGGACCTATTTAGTTAACTATTAAAGGGAGATAAATTAAGATGTTTTTTAATATACTACTATTAGGGAATAATAAGGTAGTACTAGAAATGCCTTAGTTACAGGAATATAATTTAAAGATTAATTAGGTTATAGGTTAGGTTAATATTAAAGATACTTAACGCTATAAGATATAATAATAAGCCAAGTTGGTATAGTACTAAGTAGGAGTAACCTATAAAGAAATAGAAAAAGGATTAAGCTATGTATTAAAGAGATACTATAAGTATAATAAGAAACTATAGTTACTAGAAAGTAAAAAGCTGTTAAAGTATATAGTATAGGACTATAAGATAGAATTAGAACTAGAAATAAGTCTAAGGTTCTTTCTAATCTATAAGCTTACTAAAGAAGAAGGAAGAGCGTTAAAAGAGTTTATCTAGGAAAACTTATAAAAGGGATATATTAGACCATTACAGTTATTAGTAGGTTATCTAGTACTATTTATACTAAAGAAGAACGGCAAACTAAGGCTATATATTAACTACAGATAGTTAAACAGTATCACTAGAAAGAATAGGTATCCTTTACCCTTAATTAGCGAAATCTAAGACAGGATAGGTAATGTATAAATCTTTACGAAGATAAATCTAAGATAGGCGTACTATTAGATTAGAATTAAGGAAGGCGATAAATAGAAAGCAGCCTTTAGATTAAAGGAAGGACTATATAAGCTATTAGTAATATAATTCAGGCTTATAAACGTACTAGTAACGTTCTAAAAGCGTATTAACAATATATTAGGAGAATACTTAGATAAATTTATTATAGCGTACCTTAATAATAATATTATCTACTTAATAACTAAGGAAGAGTACGGAGAATATATTAAATGGGTTTTAAAGAGACTATAAGAGGAATAAATATTAGTAGTAATTAAGAAATGCAAGTTCTTTACTAGGAAGACTAATTTCGTTAAATTTATTATTAAATTAGGCTAACTTAGTATAGATCTAAAAAAGATTAAGGCTATAGCGAATTAGTAAGAACTAGAGAATATTATATAGTTAAGATTATTCCTAGGGTTTTATAATTACTATAGAAGGTTTATAACGCAATAGTTAAAGAATATTAAACTATTTACGCGATTAATAAAGAAAGAAGAACTATAGGTATAGGGAAAGGAATAATAAAAATTATTTAAAGAAGTTAAAAAGTTGTTTACCTAGGAGCTAGTTCTTAAGATCTATTAACTAGAACTAGAGACGGTTATAGAAATAAACGTATTAGACTTTATACTAGGGGCATACTTTATATAAAAATATTAGGATAGATAGCACCTAGTAATATACTATAGTTAGAAGATAATACTACTAGAGTTAAACTATAACATCTATAATAAGGAGTTATTAGGTATAGTTATAGCACTAAAGGAATAGAAAGCATTCTTATAAGGTATAGAGAAACTATTTATAGTTAAGACGGATTATAAAAACTTAACAGGATTCCTAATAATAAAGAAACTTAACTAAAGATAAGTTAGATAAGTAGAAATGCTTATAGAATACCATTTTAAGATTAGTATACTAAGGGTATAGACAATATATAAGCAGATGCTCTAAGTTAAAAGGCTAAACTATAAAATAACGAAAAGCTATTAGGGGCTTTACTGCGGAAAAATATAGATGAATTAATTAGGTATAATTATCTAAAAATTATAGCAACTAAGAGGAACTAGAAAGGGTTTATAAGTTACTAAAAAGCTTTTAGGTATAAAGAATCTCTAAAGTATAGCTAGAAGAATAGTTAGAATATTTAGAAGAAGAAATATTATATAAGTATAGAGAAGTAAAGTATATCCTAAGAAGCGTAGCAGGGCACTTTATAGAAGATTTCTATAAGGGAATAACTTAAGGATATAATAGAGCTATAGGCTTAGTGTTAAGACTTTAAGAGAAGTATATTATTAACGGAATCTAGGGTTTAGTGTAAAAAATTACTAAAGAATATTTAGATTGCTAAAAAAAAATAAACTAATAAGGCATAAGCTATATAAAGGGCTATAACCTATTGAAATACCGGAGAGACTATGGGAGGTTATATTATAGGGCTTTATTATTAAGTTACTAAAGTTAAAAGATCCTATTACTAGATAAGATTATAACGCGATTTTAGTAATAGTAAATAAGCTTATAAAGTAGGGATACTTTATAGCATGCATAGAAGAAATATTAGTAGAAGATATCGCTAAAATCTATATTAAAGATGTGTTTATAAGACATAGAGTACTAAGTAAAATTATATTAGATAGTGATCTAAGATTTATAGCAGTATTTTAGGAGGTATTCTTAGCGGAATAAAAAGTTAGAGTAGTAACTTTTACCGCATATTACCTATAGACAGATAGCCAAATAGAGAGACTAAATTAGACCCTAGAATAATATTTAAGGCACTATATTAATCGCGCGTAGAATAATTAGGTATTATTATTATTAGTTATATAGTTTGTATATAATATAACACTATAAGAAGGGATAGGTATATTACCATTTAAGGCAAATTATGGATATAAGCTAAGAATATCGTTGTTACTATAGTAAGCAAAGAAAACGAGTAGTATAGCTAAAGAAAGAATAAAGATACTAATAAACCTTTATATAGGCCTTATAGAATTAGTAAAAAAAGTATAAAAAAAATAAAAAGGTATTATAATACTAAGAGATCTAAGGGACTAGATCTTAAAGAGGGAGATAAAGTATGGCTACTATAAATTTTTTTTAAGTATTAACGACTAAGTAAGAAGTTGGACTACGTTAAACTAGGACCTTTTAAAATTAAATAAAGGATTTTACTAGTTACGTTTAAGATTAACCTACTAGCTAAAATAAAAATCTACCCTATATAGTATATTGTAATGCTAGAGCTAGTATATAGGAATATTAAACTACTAGTTTATAAAGCAGACACGTATAAAGGATAAGAAGAAGACAAATAGTAAGTTTTAAAGATTATTAATTATAAGGACATTAACGATAAAATATAGTACGAAGTAAAGTAGATAGGCTATAATAAGACTATCTAGAAGCTACTAAAGAACCTAAAAAATGCTATAGGGAAGGTATAGGAGTATTAGAAGAGATTAGGTTAGGTAGTATTAATAAAAAAGGATTACTAAAAAATAAGTCACCTAAGGGGGACCTAAGAAGAGCAGTTGCTAAACTACTTAAATCTATTTTCTTCTCGGCCAGAAGAGAATCCGTTTTTTTATTACTAAATTTCTATAAACCCTATTTTATAAGCTTCTACTCCTTAAAATAAACCTTCTTATAAACCTTCTTAAGATAAAGTAATTAAGTGGATGCTGTAATATAAGCTTTAAGAGCTTTCTGCTCTATATTATAAGAATATTTTAACTTAGTAAGGGCTTAAAATAGTTTACTATCTAGTTGCGTAGTAGTAGATTAAACATAAAACCTTAAGACAAATTAATTAGAAAACTAGACGACTATTAAAAGTAATAAGTTATATATATTTAGCATTAGAAATAGAGCAAATATTATAGGACAAATAAATATTCGCTTTAGTATATTCTAAGTAAGAGAACGGTTATTATAAAAATGGTTTCGCTAATATAACGTAAACTAACCCCTCTTTTAAATAGCGAGAATATGGAGATAGTATAATCTTACTAAGAGATAATATTGCAGCAACAGTATGAGCACAACATTGCGCCTACGAGGAAGAAAGAACTTTAGGTATAATAAGTAACAATATTAACCAAATTAATTAGATGGATATTATACCTTTAGTAAACGACTTAGAGATATTAGGAATCTTTAAGGATAAAAATAAAAAGAAGGGAGATAGTATTACGGACGCTTTAAGTATAATATTATAACTACTTAAAGAAGAGTTAAAAGAAGCTAGTTAGTTAATTTAGGTATAGTCTAGAATAGAGCTAGTAAAGCTATATAATAAGAAATAGTAGTTAAGGTTATATAATATTATACGCAGTATACGTAGTGTATAAAGGGAACGTATGTATAATATATATAACACGTATATTATATATAAGAAGGATTTTATAGGAGTATAGTTATATATTTAAGGACCCTTAGTCCCTATCTAGGTAGTTCCTTTCTTATAGTAATTCTTAGAATATAATTAGAGTTAATCTATTAGGCAACCACTCCACCAGTTATTATTACGTTGTTAACTTTAATTTATATCACCTATACACCTAGCCTAATAACGAGCCCATCGTAGTACTTGCTATAAGGTTCCGTTATACTATAGTATTCTTAGGAGGATCGCTAATTACCTATTAAGTCTATAGCATCTTATCTCTAATTACGTTCTATATCTTATTAACTTATTATAAAAGTACCTTACGTAGCCTTTCGTTACGCTTAGGTTAGTAGCTCTTTAGGTATTTTATAGTTACTCCTAGCTATCTATAATACGCTTTAGTAAGTATAGTAAGAGGCTTCCTATAGTTTTACCTATAACTATAGCGTTGGCTTTAAACTTATAAATAACTTATATTCTACTTCTATAGTCCTTAAGTATATATTAAATTGCTACGTATATAAGCTATATTGTATTAGCTATAATAGGCGAGAAGAGGTTAGTACTATTCTTATTAAGGGCGAGTAACTTTAGCCTAGTATTAAAGAACACGCGCTTAATATAGCGTGTAATAATTGGCGCCCTAAATCTTATCTCTCTATCCTAGCCTTAGTTAGTTAGGTATAGTAAAAGGCAAAGTACTAACTAAGCCACTAAGCGTAAAGTAGTTATCCTTAAGTAGTTCTTCTACTTTCTTTACTATAGCCTTAGTATCTAGTTTAAGGCAGTTATAGCTCCCGGTAATAATATCGCGTATTATATTTATTATAGCATACTAAAACACGCTAAGCTAGTTATATAGCTAGAAAATTGGTTAGCATAGTGCTACTAAATCTAAGAACTACGAACCTTGCGTACTGCCGGCCCCGGTAGTATACTTAATACTCTATTTATTAGGCCTTTATAACGGTCTATAATAGTAATTACCTTTTTTTATATCTACTTTATTAATATATTTAAACTGTTTATATTTATTTCTGGCTAGAATAAGAAATAGAGCTCTTTAGGCATAGAGCCTGTTATTACTTGTGCGATAAGACGCGTCTAAGTAATACTATATATCTTTGTATTAACCGGGCTAAGTAGCTACTTTATACGTTGTCCGAAGTTATTTTATAGCGGTTATTTATCTAAGTAACGTATACATTTCTTTTAAGTATAGGTTTTAGATATCTTAGGGTTGCTTAGGGTTTATAGGCTTTCGTCCAATAAGAATAGGACTATCCGTTAGAATAACGTTATTAAAATTAATAATAATAGGTCGTACTATGGTATATAATAATATTAATAATAGTCTTACCTTTTAATAGAGATAATTATAGTATAGAGCTTAATATTATCCCCTTTAAGATCTAGATTATCTTAAGAGCTACTACTTAACTTATAGTATCTTCGTTTACTTTTCTATAGGATAGGTAAAGGGTAAGTATATTAGTCTAGTAGAACTGCTTAGCTTTTATACGCACCTTACTTCCCTAGAAGACGCTAGATGGTTTGGAGTCTTATACCTAATATGCTTTAAATAATAACCCGTTTAACTTTTATAGTATAAATTAAGTTTTTTTACCAAGTATAGATAGAAAGGAGCCTTAACTAACTTATAATAATAAGTTGGGAGGGCGGCTTAACTGTTTATTAGGCTTTATAATAGGGTAATTAGATTGCCTTACTATAGCATAGGGTCCTACTTTATATAATATTTTTTTCTATACCGCGTAGAAGCCTAGTTCCTCGCGATATTTACCTACTCTTAAGGTAGAGGGTATGGTATATAGGATATAAAGGGTAGCTAGCGTATAGAGGGCGATATATAGTAGTATTATATTCTAGTTTATTATAGTCGTGGTAATTTACCCCTTTATTGTAATCTAGCGCCGCTAGTTATAACTTGCTGCTATTTTAGCTAAGTATAAGGGCGCGAAGAGACTTCGGGGAAGATTCGAAGGAATAATATAAATTCTATCTAAATCTAAGGGTATATAGCTCTTGCTAAGAACAAGACGTTACGTAAAGAAGAGAAGGGAATAACAAAAGAATTATATAATTAAATAGTTAGGGGCTTGGTAGTTAATGCGTGCGTATATATATACGCGGTCTTTAACGGACTTTAGTAAAATTTAATTAATCTAGCAGAATTTAGCAGAAGTTAATTAAGCTAGTAAAATTCGGCAGAATTTGGTTAAAGCGTTAAAATTTATCTATTAAGTGTTTTACTAAGACATTCCTACTATAACTGGGCTAGTCCCGTTATAGTACCCCCCCTTTTAGCCAAAGGTCTAAATAATTTAATTTAATTTTTAAGACTTATAACTTATTACGTGTTATATTTTCGCGTTAGGTAGTAGTATAGGGTTTTACCAGTTCTAATCATTAAGTAGGCCAATTAGGATTTCCTATACCCAGTATAGAAAATCACTATTAGCTTAGTTAAGGCGGTAAGCTAAACTAATATCTTTATAGTAGGTCTTAGCAAGGCAAATATAACTAATTAGATAACTTTAACCGCTGGTTAAAGATCCTTAATATCTTATATATTACGTAACCGTATTATAAACATCATAATATATTTTAAGTTCTTATTATCGTTTTTCGTGTATTTATATCGGGCGGCAATTATTTACCTTTATATTGTGTCTATCCAGCTAAAATAGGCTATAAAGAATGGTCCTTATAGAACTCTTTTACCAAAAATAGCGCGTTGGCCTTAATCTAGTTATAGGTTTCTTAGGTTTATATTTTATATCCTTTTTACTTAATAAAAAGTTTAAATTGTTTAGATTATATTTTCTATTATATATTATTAATTAAGTTAATAAAGTAAGAACCGTTACCATTATTAACAATTATAGGGGGTGGCGGCGGCACTTTATAAGTTAAAGGTTTACCTTTTAAAGGTTATAGTAAGCTTACATAAAACATTAGGTGTATTTTTATCTTAGTTAGTAGTCTAAGCTTATAGGCGTATAGGCCTGTAAACTTCTAATTAAGTTTCTTTAAGGGTTGTTAAGTCTTTAGGTTTTATATATTTAGGTAAACCATATTACTTTCTTTAAAGTCCTATATAGAAGCTCGTCCTTTATTCGCATACCATTCCTATACTATTTAAGCGTACGTTAATTTACTTTATAATAGTTCCGTTAACTGCTTTATTTAATTAGCGAAGTTATACGCGTTAATTAACTAAATCTATTTAATCGTGGGTCCTATTATATTAATTTTGGGTTATAGTTTAAATCTAAGTTAAGGGTCTTTTCTATAGGTTATGTAAAATAGCGTTACGCCTATTAATACGTTTATTGTATTATTTATAGTAAACTTAGCTAAAGGCAGCCATTTTTCCCAGTCGTCTTATAGGTAGGAGTAGTATATTTATAGGTATTATTTTATAATCGCGTTTATAATTTTAGTTTAACCATTTATCTCTAGATAAAATACGGTTAAGAGTTATATTTAAATACTTAATTATTTATATAGAGCTTACCAGAAGTCTAAAACAAACTGGCTTCTATAGTTAGATATTATTAAATTAGAAAGTCTGTATAGCTTAAAGACGTACTTAATAAAATATTCAGCTACTAATATTGCATTAATTAAGTCTATAGGGATTATATATCGCATTTTCGTAAGACGATTAGTAACTACTATAATATTTATAAACCTATTACTGCTAGGCAAGTTAACTATAAAGTTAATTATAATGTTACGCCATCTTTATATCGGAATTAGTAGTAGTTAAAGTACTCCTTACTTCTTTATATAAGAGGTCTTTCTACGCACGTATATCCTATATACTTAAACGTATTTTTATATATAGTTATGTATTATAGGCCAGTAGTATACTTATTAAATAATTTTATAAGTCATTATATAGCTAGGATGTTCTACTACTAGGGAGTTATATATAAATCTATGTATTTTAAATTATAAAGGTTCGGAATTCGGAACTACTATTTTCTATTAATAGTATAATCGGTTATTTTAAATTTCGCATTTAGTGAGTGTAATATTCTTATACTGTTATTTTCCTATTTAAATTGCTTTTATTATATCTATTATCTATACATTATTCTTATATTTATATTCCATTAGCTTATTAATTTCTATTTCTCATTTATTAACTTCTAATTTATTTCTATTAAGCTCCGTATTTAGAAATATAGGGCGTAGTTTCTTAAAGCGTTTAGGGGGTAGTAGAATTTATAATTAATTTATAATCCGTTTATTAGAAGCGTTTATAGGTAAGTCTTATAATTATTATATTAATAAGTTAGGCTTTTAATTAAGTTTACTAGGTTAGTATATAACCTTAAAGTTAAATTATAAAAGGTATTTAGCCTAACGAATTTAGTATTATATTAATTGCTTTATAGTTATAAAGTACTATAGGTTTTTATAGTCTATTAATACGCGTATCAAGAACAACAATCCTTTAAGTTCTAGACGATATTATTTAAAGCATTTAACAATTATAAGTAGTTCCTTATTATATATCTTATAGTTTAATTTAGTAGGGGTAAGTTTCTAGGAGAGAAAGGCTACTAGGCGCAGCTTACCATTCTTATTATATTATAATAACACTCCTTCTAGTACATAATTAGACAAGTCTATTTTAATAATATATTTAAGGTCCAGATTAAAGTAGGTAAGAATTAGAGCAGTTGTAAAATAATATTTTAGGTTATTAAAAGCTTATTTATATTTAGTAGTCCATTTAAA
>Ga0307515_10001994_pt1 | contig 45236 bp, 63 predicted proteins | sample 17_EM_MG_FD_194513 | JGI IMG/M metagenome (GOLD analysis project Ga0307515, IMG submission 194513) | Populus trichocarpa ectomycorrhiza microbial communities from riparian zone in the Pacific Northwest, United States - 17_EM | ecosystem: Host-associated > Plants > Roots > Unclassified | place... | reverse complement strand
TCGTAGTCATCAAGCGTAGGGTCTATAATTTACGCTGGAATATTTTTGGCCGCGCCGGGAAACTAGAGGAGCCATGGTTCACAAATTGCACATCTAGGACAATTGCACAACCGGGGCAACCACAGTACCCCTGTCTTTTCCTCTGCATTATCCGACTGAAGTGAATTGCCAAACACTTGGCAACACGATGATGCAGACAACTTAGTACTCAGTACTCATTCTCTTCCCCCTCGTCCATGCCAGACAACACAAGCCACAAGTTTTCCACCGTTTCGTTCCCCGCCAGTTGGGTTGCCATCGCCCACACAACCTTAGCCTCTCTCGCCTTTCTTTCTGCCCTTGCCATAGGTACCGGTCTCCATTACAAGAAGATCGTCAAGAATGGGGTCGCCGGCTATCCACAGGAATGGTTCCCTAGCGTTTCTGCAACGTACGCTCCCTTCGTTCCATCCCTCGTCCTCATCCTGACCACAATCACTTCCGATCAGCATTGGCGACTGGTATCCAGAGAGAAGTTTCTTCCAGATTTTCATCGCCTTGACTTCTGGTCCTCGTTTTGCCCTCGTGTTTCTCCAGTACTATCTGCAATGCCAGGTCAGTAAGTCTAGATGGCCCTTCATCCTTCTCGTCGTCGGCACCGTTAGATCACTGTCCTGTGGCGGTTGGGTCTACATCACCTCGACCGACCATCATGATGCGCACGACGTACTCATGGTCACGTACATACTCTGCAACGTGCCTTGGATGTTCGGTTCCATTTTTTATACGCCATCGATGAGATTGGTCACGAAACAACAAAGGTTTGTGAACCACACTAGCCGCAACCCAACTTACTCACGTCAACAGAAAATACGTTGCCACAGCGTCTGTTGACTAACTCACAGTTTACCGTAAGCTGCTCATGGTCTAGCTCAGATTCTTCGCCTCCATCGTCCCTATGGTGTATTTCTTCATCCAGCATAAGGTCCACAAGAGACCCGGGGGTGAGCGTGCCCAACGCGTTCGCAGCGAATCCAACCTCATGTTGCACCCTTCAGCCTACACAAGATACAGTTTCTTCGAGTGGGGCCTGATATTCCTCGATATTGGCTTCGACTCCATCCTCGCAACAGACTTGCGTGAATCAGGACTGCGGGTACGCTATGTATCATTCCCCATGTTCTCCTTCTAATACGTCGTGTAGTTGCTCGTCACGCAGGATAAAACTACAACTGAAATGTACCACCACGTCGGTTTTCGAATGTAACCTCTGGGCTGAATGTTACCATTCATCAGTGACTGCGTGACGTCTCCCTCTCATCTCTCAAAAGTGGGCGCAGCAGCCACCGTTGCATGCGGCGAGCAACCCATCCGGCTCTTCAGTTTTATATCTGACCTGTATCTTTGTGAGTCTCCCGCCATCCGTCTCCCGACCCCAGTTTCTGATTCCTGCCCCAGCATATATTTTCTGGTCCGTGTTTACCTCCCTTGCTCCGACTCTCTTCTATTTTTCCATTTGGAAATTGGCGATCGCCGGTCCAGAAGCTTCCCTCCTTTGCACATTGTCCCCTGCGTTGCTAGGAATACCCTCGGTTCATCTCTTCCTGACCAGCAGACGGGGTCGTATCACATCTCATCTGTTTTCTCTTGTTGGGCTGGTAGCGTACCGCTTCAATGATCCGTTACACCGGTTGGGGCTTGTAAACATCGCGAACATCTTCGCGTGCGCCACGGCAGCGATAGAGTGGTCGGGTACCGATTCCTTCTATCGAGGAATCGGTCAGTCGATCTCACCGGCCTATCTTATTTTCAGACTGACCCTATGTGTGACAGTGTTGGGCCTCGGCCTCATGTTATCTTCCGTCGCCAAACTCGCCAATCATTCCAATAATCCCGGTATCATTTTCTTCGTTGTTTCGTCTCCCCACCGCTCACACAATGATTAGTATGGCCATTTGTGAACGAAAGTACTGGCGGGTACAACAAAACAGGCATCTTACTCGCCCTTCTGGCCGTCATGGAGTTATCTCTTCGACCCATCTCAAAAGTACCCACGTTACTGCAAAAGGGCTCTGTTTCCAAGTCATGGGTAAACCCGGGGCTGGCGCTTGGCTCTCTCATCTTTACTTTGCACAACCTCCTTGCAGATTCCACCACGCTCATTGCCTGGTCGTGGACCGGATACCCTGTTCGAGGACCTATACCACATTTGCACGGATATTTGACTATAATGGCCCAAAGTTTCGGGTTGGCAATTCCTGCGCTATTACCTTCCGATTGGGCCGGGATCGTTTGTCACCCCCTATGGTTTGTCTTCGGGGCGGTCAGCGCATACGTCATGTATCACCACCGTGACTGGGTGGGGTATCTCGGAGGGCTAAACCTCGCAGTATTTTGCATGTCTGTGTTACCTATGGTGCTCTCCGCGGCTGCAGAATCATCCAACGGCCGTTTGGCGAGGACATATACCCTAGCATTCTTTGTCACTTGCCTCCTTTACTTTGCGAGCGTGTGGACAGTTGCGTATGCGTTTGTTCCCGGCGGCGTTTACCTTCGTGAAAGGACGGATCTGTGAGTTTTCCTATCGGGTTCCAACTCGGGTTCCATCGTTGAACTCTTGAAATACAGTGTTTTATTCGCTCAGATGGCTCTATTATCACTCGTGTTCAGAATCCCCCCCGTTATGCCCCAGTTTTTTGCCGCCAACAAGCTTCCCGGACGCTCACGTCATGTCCGAACAACAATTTTTCTCACAATTATCACTTCCCTGCTTGTAACGATCTATAGGTGGCCACCACCTCCTACTCTCCTCAAGTCTGGCCGGAAGATTGTGAATGCAGGGATCTGGACAGTTCATTTCGGGTTTGATGATGCTGGCCGAGATAGCCAGAGGCGGATGAGGGACTTGATCCGGTAGGGTACGATAGGTATTGCTACCGATTTCACTGAATTTCTCTGCAGGGACATGGATTTGGATATACTTGGGCTGTTGGAGACCGATCTGCACGTACAGTCCATTCACTAACTGAGAATGAGGAACCTGCTGACCACTTGCAAGCGGGTTGTATATGGGAACAGGGACATGTGAGTCGCAGCAATTCTCCATTTTGCATCATTTTCTCAACCTGTGCAAGCACACGAGTAATGATAGAAGAGATGGGCTATGTGAGCACCACACAAATTGTTTACAGCTGGATGCCAATTTCTGGTTCGCGATAGTATGTAGACATTGGACCCGGTCCTAACTCCCACACCTGGGGCGCAGTTTTGCTGTCGAAAGTGAGTTTCAGTTCAGGTTAGGAGATTGGCAAGCTTCAAACCTTCCGGCATCCCTGTGCCTAGTTCCCCATCATCAAGTCGGTTCACCACCTCCTTCCTTCCCCTGATGGTGAATTGGCTCCCGCAATCGAAGCCACCGTTGACGTATACGGGACCGAGGTTGTGGTAATTGTCGCGCACAATGGTCAGGGTAAGATTTTCTAACCAACCCGGTTCCGCCCTCTTCCTGATCACCAACAGAGGAGACGCCGCTTGACCGCGAGTTACAGAGCAAGGAACTCGCAAGAATCATGGCTGCTTCTGTCCCTAAACCTGTGATATACCTCGGTTACGTGGTTACGGCACCACATGCACCACGGCGTGAGTTTCCTCTCACTTCTGCCCCCCTCGACGTCACACCCTACGCAGCCGCTCCATATGAAATCATCACCAAGGATGGAAAAGTGTTCGATATTGATGAAAATGACACAGATAGATGGTGAGCAAGTCTATCATTCCGACTTGAAACTGCAATAGCCTGATTAAACAGGTGCGAATACATCTTTTTCCGTGGTCTTTACCGCACCGCCTATGTCCGAGTTTCGCGCGATACAATCACCGACACTGAACTTCAAATCGGCCAGTTCGTCGTCCCAGAATGTGGGGTCGTCGTTACAAACTACACCACGAAAGCACTGTACCAACATGTCGCTCGGGAGTTACTCCCCAAGGAACACGTTCGTCTTTTACCTCTTTCTCGGTCCCGATAAATTGTTCACCCGATCCCAGTGGTTTCCTGACGCGTACTACGGTCAAGGGCAGCGCGGACACAGGTACCACGTATTTGACGAAGTGCGTCCCCCTGAAAGAGATGACCACCCTTCCGTTGTACTTATGACGTCTAGCCTTTGTATTACAGAATTCCCTAACAAGCAAATAGTGCTAGTTATTGTACAAGATTATACTTATGAACTACTTCACAGCTGGTTCAAGGACAATGTGAGAGGACGTCATCTAAACCCCTCCAAAATATGCACCCAGTGGCTTTTCGCGAGTGCCTTGAAAGCGAGGAAGCGCTTCAGGGTGAGCTTTCTGTATTAAGTCCATCCCAGTGTCACTGTGAGAACTTGCGGAGGTGAAGTTCACCTCCGGTCACCGCTTTTGGAGGGTGGTCCACCAAAAAAGGGGGTGAACCTGATGGTGCCATGGTGGTGATCAGGGGGTGAATCCTGTTTCACCGTCGTCGAAAGTGGTGAACGGTGAAAAGCGGTGAACCAACACATCGGAATTTTTTCTAAGTCGAGGTGATACACGTTGTGCTGCGCCAATCTTGTAAGGTTCCAACGTGATACCGTGCCACCTCTTTGACAGCGGCAAGGAAAAGTGTCTGTTGTTTGTCAGGACGGGGTTGCGGGGACCGGGGAACCTTGATGCTGAATATTTGCTGGAGTTCACTGAAGTGCGTCCGGACCTATATATATGTGTCACAGAGTCTAGGAAAGGTTAGGTTTTAGGGTATATTTAGAAGAGAGGTTTGTCTAAGGTAATTATGTGGCTATTTAGGGTGATGTATCTAGCCTTCGCTTTGTCTACCTCTAATCTAGGGTCCGTGTTTGATAGGTATATGAAACCCTTCCATCCTCTGTTTACCTCCCTACTTCCTCGGTACTTCCCGGTGATGTTGAAGGTGTGCTGCATTCCGAAAAAGGCCTTCCATCGTTGCTTCGGGAGGAGTTCCGCCATCTCGATGTTGTCGAAGATGAGGAGTCGGCAGTCGTCCTTGATCGAGTCCGGGTTCCATTCGGTGTTGACGTAGGTGTGATCCGGAGTGATCGTTCGGGCCCAATTAGTCTTTCCGAAACGGGTTTCGGAAATGATGATCAGTGCCTTTGGTTGATCGATCACTTCGTCGGAGAGGACGAAGTTGGCATAATCTTTGAGGAGTTGGGGGGTGTTGGGGAAATCGTCGAGGGAGTGGGTTGGTGTCCAGGTCTTCTTCTCCTTGAAAAGGTCCTTTCCGCATTCCCGGATTGATAAGTAGGACTTACAGAAGTCCTTTGGTTCTTCCTCCCTGAGCGTTTGGGAAAACGACTCGTAGTCCGACATGGAGAGAGCCTTCTTCCAGATATTCTCACCATTCTCTTGGCGTTCCTCATCGTCCTCCTCCTCTATGTTCGACTCGAACACGTGGTCCCTCTCCAAGTATTTTAGCTGGTTCTTCCACTGTTGAGAACCGCTTGTCTTCTTCAAGTTCGGGTGCTGCCCTTGGAAGTCGAAGATGTGGCCGCGTTCGGAGTTGGCCTTTCCGAGGTCGAAGCAGACGTGGACGTAGAATGAGCCGTTTTCAAGGTCACCCTCATCGATCCCTTCGTCATGGTGTTGTTCGATGGCCCACTTCCACTTGAAGTCGGCATTGGCAAATTGTTGGATGTGTGGGATGACCGCGACGGTGAAGTCGTATGCAAAGAAGAAGTTGCCAAGATGGGAGTAGGTGAGGAGGCCACGACGACCTTGGAAGCGGAAGGTGGTGTTGGTGGGGGTGCGGTCGGCAGGCATAGTGGATAGGTGACTTAAAAAAAGCGGAGTGCATTGGCTGGCCTCTGGGCTTCTAAAAACAGCAGCCATATATACTTTGGTAACCATCAGCACATGATCCTATTGATCATCACGTGAGTGATGGTCGACCAACAAATATCAATAAACAAACTTAAATCACGCATATTTTCATCCCCTCAGTTAAGGTCATCGCCGTTTACTGTTCTCGATACTGAGTACTGAGTACTGAGTCTTGAAACATCGGAAAAGTTACAGGAATTTGATGCCATAACATGAAAGCCATGGCTACGCCCACTCCAGCCCCTTTCCGCCATAGTGAAACGTGTTCTTTTTGCAAACTGTCGCATGCTCGCAATGGGCACGTGGTTTGAGGGTGACGAGCGTGATTGTCACACACTGACGGATCAAAGCGGGCCCTCCACAATCCTAGCTGTTGCAAAGTCGGTTCCCATTCGGTCGCTCTCCTGGTCCGCCCATTCACGGCCATTCACTCACTCTGTTTTTACCGTCCATCACTGTTTTTACGACTCCCTACCTGGGATCAGTCCTGCGTGTGCTTTGGTTTGCATGTCATCCTATCCAGATGATATCGGATACCGCTGTGGAGATCGACTCGTTGATTGCCTTCGGTTCAAAACCGGTAGCATCCGAGGCGTCTACGAGTGGGCAAGAAATCACACTTCGTTTTGGATTAATCTCTCCCACGGAGTCGTGTATTATAACACCAACTCCTATTGTGACCGAGGAACTATACTATCGCACATGTGGAAGTCCGTTACCGACATTGTCGTCCGGTGAGTTCACAATGGTACCGTCAGTGCGAATGGTCTCAACCATTAATTACAGAGAATTGGTAGTTGAAAGGTATCCATCTTCGTAGTTGGTTGTAGTTGTCCCGACTGTCATGATACACGCGCTATTGTCGCCACACATTGAAGTAGATTTCCCCATGATGTTGCGCAACGTCCTCTGCTGCTCTGGTTCTTCCCAGCGTCCGGGCACAAGTTTTAAGAAATTCCAAACGGACAAAAGGTAACCGATTTGAGTATATGTGTGGCCCCGTCGATAAAATTACATCTTACCGCTCGTATTGGCTAAGTACATGCGCTGGTGGGTCTGCTGGCGCACGTGCCGGGGACTGGCGCATCGCGCCGCTACGATTTTGATCATCATGAGCCTCAACGTCGCCCCAAAGACCATCTCATCCTTACCACCTTTCGTCTCTCCGGAGGAACACAAAACTCTCACATCGACAACCCCAGAATCCTTCTCTTCCATCCCGCCCATCCTACGCTTTGAAGAGCCCAATGTTTCTGTCTCATTCGATCCCCCCCTTGAAGATTTTGGACCAGATGATTGCAAGCATGGGACGCTCTACATCATAGAAAGGTGCGCGTAACCGTCTCGGTCATCCATTTTCTCCCGTCTTATCCGTTTCTAGCGTCCTAGCCTTCATCTCGACCACTGGACGCGGCTTTCAGATCGAGTATCCCTCGATTACCCTCCACGCTATCTCCCGCACCGAATCTGGATCATGCATCTATTGCCAACTTGACGAAACACCTACCGGAGACCGGTCCGATGGCGGTGACGATGACTCTCCGATGAGAGAACTTAAAATCGTCCCCGAACGCGTGGAAGCTCGTAAGTTCTCTCCGACTTCAGCAAGGTCGGATCACCCCGAGGGCTTATTGATTCATCTTCACAGTTGAGCCGGTGTTCGAGTCGATGTCCGGCTGCGCAGCGTTACACCCAGACCCTGAGGATGAGGTTGACGGAGATGATGGCGCTTTTGTTGATGCCTCAAACTTTGAAGTCTTCAATGGCGGCCCCGACCAGGAGCTGAGCCAAGTCGGTAGGGTGCGCAGCGATTTTGTTAACGATAACCGTTACGCGCCTTACTAGGAGAGACCGCTAACACAGGCTGCGCTCGAACACCTCGAATCGGTAATTTACAATCCGTTTGAAGGAAAATAAGGAGGGGAATCGTAGCTCGGGGGTATGTAAGTGAGAGTGAGATATTACTTATAAGTTGTCGATCACCCTGTTGTCGTAATCCACGAATCGTGTACTCTAGCTTCATCCATGTCCGAATCAGCCTTCGTCTTCCATCTTGTCTCCCAGACTCGGGCAAACATCGACTTTCTGCAGGCTCAGGGATATCTCACCGTAGAGGACGCTGCCACTGTACAATCCAAACTTACTGCGGCCACCGTCAAGACATCCGAAAAGTCAGCCAATCCGCCGGTACCCGCCCCTCAGCCTTGTACCCCTGCGCCGAGCTACCAACTACACCCTTTGAATCCTCCGCGGCTCCCACAGCCCTCCCCTAGCTATCCCAGAGCAAGAGCTCTATGGGCCTATAATGAGGATGGAGGGGTATGCGACTTTGCAGAGGACATTCAGCGCCTGACCACTCACGCTCATTCCCAAGGAACCGAAGGATCTGACCATGTCTACCGGAGACATCATAGACATCGTCGAGGAGTCGAATCCGGACTGGTGGACAGGTCGCAATAGAGGAAGACAGGGTCTCTTCCCCTCTAATTATGTCCTGAAACTCCCTCAGGAAGAACCACCGGAGCCGTACCAAGAAAAGTCCTACGGTGCTCCGGGGAACATTAACTATGGCAACCACCACCCACCCCAACAGATTAACTCTGGCGATGACACGCCAGCAGTCAACTCAATTGGCTTGCAGCCAGACGAAGGGCAAGACAAAAAGAAGGAAAAGTTTGGCAAATTTGGCAACACCGTCCGTTCCTTTCCTCTTCTTTTCTAACCGTCATCGTTGAACTCTTCGTACGGCGACAGATGGCCCATTCAGCTGCTGGCGGACTAGGTGTGCTCTTTCGTCCGCTATTCGTAAATTCGCATGTTGACTTGCAAAGGTTTCGGGGCCGGTGCTGCCGTCGGTGGCGGCATCATTCATGCGTTGTTCTGATTTTATCCCCGATGCTTGACAAACGGTCCGTTTCTTCTCAATCTTGAAGCAAGGCACGCTACTATGTATACATACGGACTACTTTACAATATTAAACATGTACATATTATACCACCGAAAGGCCACCGACGGTCAGCCGCTACCGTCCTGTTTGCGTTGCGTAAGCGCCTGCATCACCTCGAGACTAAATCCCGATGGGATCTGTTGGTGTTGTTGAGCGACTGGGTTGGTGGCCCCGGACTGGAATATCGACGCTGGCAAGTCCCCAACGTTTCCTGTAACAGGTGGCCCAATGTTCCTCCCGGTCCCGCTGGATCTTGCCTGCATAGCCCTGATCATTGCTATTTGCTCGCGACTGATGTTATGCAGCCTCGGAATGAGCTCTGGTGAGATAGATGTTGCCGGTAGTTGTGATTGCAGTGCCTGTTGGACCGATTGTTGTAATATCTGTTGTCCTGATTGTTGTACAGGCTGCTGTGAGACAGATCCTGCTTTGGGCATTTCAGAGAATCCCGTGAGAGGGAACACAGCACCCATGAGCATCCCCCTGAGAGCGATCATAATCATCGTTTTGCGCACCCCTGCCCCGTTGGGAAGAGGCCAACTAGCCACGGCGTACTTTGGGTTGAGTCAGTATTGTATCTCAATCGCCAATGCAGTGGAAGGCTAGAAACACGCTGACCATCGATTTCTCTGCGAGTGAGTTTATAAGTTGACCCATCAGAGCTTCGTTGTTCGGCATCGTTTCTGGTCGCCGTTGCGCCGTGATTTTGCAAAAAACTCCGTTGTTTTGATTGACCCACTGGTAGAACTCTTGTGGGGCGACCGTCTTCTCTTGCGCGGCAGATATTTGTATTTTTGACGGCCAGGTGGTGATGTGCCTTTGTCCAACTTTCATCCATAAGTTGGTGATTGAGAAGGGTCACATCACTCACGGTTCTGCGTTCTGCTGAAACTCGGCAGACACGTAGATGATAGCTTCTTGTGCGCCATTTGCAGTCACTGAGGAAAACACGCCGTGCCATTGTCGCCGTGGGTTGGGCCGGGGAACCATACCTGGGTTGTTTACCACGGGTGGTTGGGCGGCGCCACCTGCAAGTGGGTGAGGGAGAGCAAAAGTGAGAAAACCGGGCTAAAGCACCTTGCTGGGCGAGACTTTGCTGGTTCTGTTGTTGCATTAGACGGTGAACCTGAGCCATGACTTCTGTGGGATACGGTTCCTTGGGAGGGAGCATGGAATTGGAAACGATTGGGTTCTGCGGTTCCGCCGCTGTAGTTGAAGAAGGGAGTGGAGGGTGGGCAGGCTCTGGAGGGGGAGGGGCAGGGTTGGAAGAGTTAAGATCGGTAGATGAGGTGGTCGTGGAAGTGGCGATGGTGTCCCCTGAGAGAGGGGTTTGTGTGGAGGGATCGGGATCAGTGCCGGCGGAGGAGGGGGGTTTCTTCGGGCCAGGGAGAATGGTGCTGAGTCGTTTGTAAAGTTCGAGTTTCTTCCCCAGGTCAGTTCTCATGGGGAGGAGGACTTCTGGGGGGGTGGCATCAGCCTGAGCCTTTTGTACGGCAGCCCACTCTTGTTTGATGTCTGACTGAAGTTTGAGGTATTTTTCGACAAACTCTTGCTGCTTGGCTAGAGGCATGTTCGCGAAGGAGAGGGGGTTGAGAACAATGGCAGGGTTAGTTGTAGGAGTTGCAGATTCTGATCCAGGGGCAGGGTCACTAGCGGATGCGGGTTTGGTGGCCGGATCCTGACGAGGTCGTTTTGGGTCTGGGGTGGCAGTTGTAGGTTCGGTCTGGCGCTTGAGGCCTGGGACGGTGAGTTTAACGATCGCTGAGCGGGATTCTCAACGCACGAACCTTTTGGGGGAAAGCCAGAAAGCATGACTGTGTGGTTCAGCGCGACGTCGAACCAAGGAGCGGTAGCATCTGCGGAGTTGATCTTGAGTAGAGTGAGTAAAGCGATTTAATGAGTGATCGAAAGAGGATGCGGACAGAGAGGAAGATCTCCTTGAAACGAGGAATCGGTCGGATGGTCACGATGCTGTAATTTATCTGTCGCTGTGAAGGAGGGTGAGAAACGGAAATGCGAGAGAGAGAAGGGAGGGGGTACCTGTTTAAACTCGTCTGGGAGGGTGGACCATGTAAGCTGATCAAACTTGGCGTTTGCGTTCCAAACTGGATGCAATGACCCGTCCGGAGGGGCGGCAGCGAGGTGAACAATGTGTGAGATGAGAGTCACGGGCGGTTTATTTGACTGTTGTATCTGGGATTGACCGGGAGGGACACCGATTGACTGGCGTAACTTGTCGAACATCTATGGGGGTTAGCCTCGGGGAAATAATTACTGAGGGCTGGGGGCAGATACCTCGAGCGCAGCTACGAGGCCCTCGAGAACAGCCATGCCGCCGGAGCTGGAACCGATACCAGTGTGGCCGATAGAGAACTTTGCGGGTTCATCCTTGATCTCCTTGTTCATCGGAAGAGATGGCTGGAAGAAACGCTGACAGAGAAGGGGTGAAGGGCGAGAGGATGCGAGGCCATATGTGATGAAGCCGATCCTGAACTGGGGAGGATGAGCAGAGTGGGCGAAGAGTGAGAGTTGGCTGGGACGTTACTTGGTTGACGTTGGAAGTGAGTTCAGCGAGACGTTGGATTATTGGTCCCAGGTAATCTGAGAAAACCTTTCCCCACTCTATGGCAACTGCGAGAGAAGAGTCGACGACGCATATCGTGGCGAGGACGGTGGAAGGGGTCGAAGCAGACATGATTGCCACTTGAGTACTGATCGACGCCTCAACGACATCCCTCTCCTCCCCCTCCTCACTTCTCCCTCTCTCTCCCCTCCCCCTTTCCTCTACGGTAGACCCAATCTTCCTCCAAATTTCAAGCTTTAATCTCTTCTTTCTATAGAATATTCTATCTCTCTCTCTTTCATTTTCTTCGCGGCCCCCTTCTTCGTCCGTCTGTGCCAACACTTGCCGGTCCGACAATGCCTCGCCCGTCTACTCGGTCCACTCGTTCAATAAATAATCGCCTTCCTCCCTCTTCTCCACCACCGCATCCACCATCCCCAGAGGAAGAGGCCTATCTCACCAACCTTACTCTTTTGCGGCGTAACTGGAAATGGGCCGTATTCTCCCAGTTCTACTTCACATTCGCCCAGCTCTTCGCAATGGTCGATGTTCCCATCTCTGTAAGCAAATCCAACGCGCATCACCCCCTCCTGGCCATTCCGTAATCCCCCGCCTTCCCCCTAGGCCATCGAGGACGACCTTGCTCGTTCTACTTGCGTGCACACTCCACGCGTCATGCACAGGTTGCTCTATACTCTTACCCAAGACAGGAAGATCACGTCTGTATATCCCTTCCTCCTTTTCACCAAAATCTAACCCCCATATTCCAGAATCGACAACTGGCAGTCTTCACTTCGTAGGCAATATGCTCGTCGTGACCCTACCTCAAATCCCATAGGCTTCGAGCCCAAAAAGGTCAACCAAAAGTATATCCTTGAGCCCGAAGGTCCCCATCAATCAGCTTCTGTTTCCGTTGAACCAGAACAGACTGATTCACGTGCCCTATCAGAGGACAAGACCCAGCATCAGCCAAAGGACGAACCAGACGACGACCCTCCTCCAGAAACAGACTTGGCTCCGGATCCAGAGGCCACAGAGCTCAGAGATTGGCATGACCTCCCCATGCTTTCCAAACTCGACTCCATAAACATCCTCATCGAATGGATGTTTCACAACCCCCATAGGATACGATCCATCATGAGAGACGACGACGAGACCGCTCAATGGGTCAGTTTCGCGCTTGAACCTATAAGTATTCCCATGGGACTCAATATCTCTTAGCGCATAGAACCTATCGGGTACGACGTTAAGAGGAATGCATACTGGTTCATCGGCGGTAATACCAATCCTCTACGATTACGGAATCTTCGATTCACCTCCATACAGCTGACCGACTGTGGATACAACATTCTACCTACAAACCCAAGAACCTCAAGAGAAAGCGACTTCCTGCCCCAAAGCGACCTACAACCAAAGAGACCCGTAAGCAGGCTGGAAAGCGTCGAAAGGTTCTGCGAGACGACTCCTCCGACTCGTCTGGTCATGTTTCCGATCCACCACCCAGAGAGATCGTGACTTCTGGTCCTCGGGCCGCTAAACTCAAAGCAAACAAGAAGCTTGACGCTCAAGCCAAAGCTCTTGCCGAGTTTCAGCTTGAAAACGCCATCGCAGCAAGGTCTACGCGCACAACACGACGAGGCCAATTCGATAACGGTGCAAAGTTGTCGCCCTCGTTACCACCTCGCGGTACAAGAGTCAGCAGTCGCCTTAGAAGGGGCGAATGTGATCCCGAGGAGGAATGGCAATCAATCCCAGATGAGTGGTTGACGGAAGACAACTCAGAACATCCCCCAAGGAGACCTACCCGAGCTACAAAATTCCCTAGGCTGTCACCCCACGTCACGGACTCGGAATTCGACAGGGAGGATCCGAAACCTATCAAGACCGGCTTAGAATCCGACGAAAGCGTCAGCGACCTTACTGACCTATCTTCTGACCATGAAGATCCCGTAAGTACAGAAGACAAAGATGGGGATGGGAACAAGTACAACAGTGACACCCCTCTGAACGGGAAACATGACGACATTAAGCTGGATGACAGTCCGGAAGAGTTCGTCGAATGGGAGATGGTCTGACCATTCGCTTGATCTCTTGTTGCGAGAATTATACTCACTCGATCTTACAGATCTGTTCTACCCTTTCAGAGTGGGAACACATCGCCGACCGATTTGAGAATGCTACCCACTACTCCGAGAAAGCGCTTTGCAAACTCCTCAAGAATCGTATCGTACCTGCCGTTGTGGCTGATTTACGGGTGAGTAAACCCACGAGCGTGTGCCTTTTCCTGCCGTCCAATCAGTGCCTAGGAAATCGAGCGCAAAAAACAAGAAGCGGAGCGAAAGAGGCTTCTTGACGAAGCTGTTACACACCGCAAACGTTCGTCCCGGATTGCGATGAAGGAGAGCGAAAAAGAAGAAGCCAGACTTGTTTCTCAGAGGAAGGCTGAAGAATCCGACAAGGTTACACGTGCGAAACGGTTAGAAATGAGACAACAACGAGAGGCGGCCGAAAGAGAAAGGAAGGAACGTGAGCAGCGCCGCAGAGATCACGGTCCGAGAACTCGCGCGAATGCTGGCGGACGGTAAGATCCAAGGTATCCCAGTACAACAACGCCTAACTCATAATGTCATATTGCAGCCGCCATGAGTCGCGTGAAACATCAACGGCCAGCACTTCTCGGGTTTCCAGTGATCACCAGAGTGACTGGGAGTTAAGTTGTGAGGTCTGCTTGAAACACACGCGCAATCAGGTTAGGACTGCATTTTCCTCTCTCTCTCCCTTCGCGATCCAACCGACCTTTCATTAGGACGATGGTGTCCCAATTATGTGTTGCGGTTCATGTAACATTTGGCAACACATCCCCTGTCACGAAGAGATGGACCGTCGAGATGGCAGACCCCCACGCGATTGGGATAGGGAGGAGTTTCATTGTTCTCGCTGTCGCTCGAAGTCTACTGCAAATGGTCGTGGAGCAAGTAGGACCCTTCCCCCTTACACTCCACAGCAAACCAAAGTGCAGCTTCGGTGGGATCACGGTAGATCCGGCGCCAAGCCCTCCGGACCGACGCAACCCCCTTATATGGGAATGCCTATGGATCGGCGTGATTACTACCAAATGCCCCCTGCCCCTGGCATGACGAACGGGGGATACTCGCACCCTCTTCCGGTGTACAACGGCCACCCGCCAAGTCTACCACCCTCCGTGGATCAATATTCGAATATATCCTTCTCCCACTATCAACCTCATCAAAGAGGGTTCACGTCGAGGCACCCCCAACCGCCTATGTACAACTCAACTCATTACCCAAACGCGCACCACCCGCACCCGCAACCTACACACAACATTAGTCCCATTTATCCAACATATACCAACGGAGCAGGCAATCCCACCGCGCAGAGCTACCAGAGTCAGCCGGGTTTTGGCGGACACTATCGGACGTCTGCGACAGTGCTCCCCTTACAGGTAAGCAAAGTCGCGGTGATCTTTGCACTCCGAAACCTGACACGGAACGTAGAACGGCATTGGGACTCCCCCAAACTGGAGTTTTCCCCATTCGAGTGTCCCTGGTAGCACTCATGTCGCGAACTCCCCCGCGTATGAGGCTGGGCATAATCCCAGACTTTATGGACCTTCCGACCAGGCTCTTCAATCCCAGTATGTGCCCGTGATGGGCCCAAGCCATTCAGGTACGAACATGACGGGCGGACCTCATGGGATGTGATGGTATCGATTTTGTCCTAGTGTGGAACATCTCTTTTACAAGTAGACCTTTTATATACACCTTGGATATTGTGTTGTTCGATATTGTACCGCTAATCAAACCTAACGAATCTGTCTGTACATTTTGAAAGGCGCAGTCGTCCAAGGGAAAGGGTCGTTGGTACCATCTGGGTCTGGTTCTTTCCTGTGAGAAGGCGTGAGCACAGGCGTGAGAAATGGACGTCAACGAACTCTTCGGGACCCAATATACTCAAGCCACGGATGTGAGTGTCTTTTCCATTCATATGGTTTGTGAGAACGATGACTTGAAGAACATATGCATGGACAGCTTTGCTGGGGCAGGCGATTGAGTTGAGTGGTGTTGGAGTGGGGTAGGCCACTCACAATCCTTCTCCATCATCGCGAGCCTCAGAAGAGATATCAAAGGTGATCCAACCATCCGGCTTTTCGAGTGTCACGACTCGGACGTCTTGGAGGTCGGCAGGACCGGTCCCAGCCCGGATGCACATGGTCGAAGGCGTGTATGAGTCGTCCAGCGGGAAACAGAGAAATATTGACAACTTTTGGATTGCGACCTTGGATGGAAACTCGACGGTGATGAAATGAGGCTGCGGGCCGTCCGAACTATGGCCGCTCTCAGTAGTAGCACGATTAAGAGAGGCGGGGGCTTACTGCCAAAATGTCTCCGGATCGTCATCATTCAGGCATTCGGCGCCAAAACCGAACTTGTAGGATGAGACGGACCACTTTCCTAAAGGGCCAATATCTGGCCACGGTAAGGAGGGGGCCTTACGCCCTGGGCGGGCCACCGTGTTAGCGTAGACTAAACGGGTACCTGGGAAAGGGCACACCCATGTGCACAAGAGGGCCATCGTTAATGCTGTTGGGGACGATGCTAACGCCCCCGTTTGTGACAGCAGTGATTTGAGGTTGCTGTTGCTCTTGACCGGGGGGATCAATTACCCCCGTTTGCAAGTCACCCTGTGTCGCAGAAGCAGTAGCCATCCTGCTTGATTTCCTCCTCTTGCAGGTAGATGGACGATGTTCGGTTGGAGGACGACAGATTATTGACCCGAGTGATTCTCGAGCGGTCCCCGCGTCTGCTTGTCATTAGCCCCCGAGGGTTTTGCGGTCATGAGTTGCAGAAACTCGCCAACGGAATAGGTCCCTCAACAGTGGAGAAGGGAAATGACCTTGAGCCGGGCGAGCCGATCATCAGATTAGATCGACGCACACTGATGTCTCACGACCACGGACATGGTGGATGTGGTGATCATGCCGACGAGCACGAGTTACCGGGGGATGTACTGGGGTATCGAAACAATCTGTATAATCAGATAGATCGCGCCCATGTCGTCGCCTTCAACGCTAACGGCCAAGGTCAGACGGTTATCAAGCCCTGGTCGGAAAGGAATGATGAAACAGCAGTGCGCATTTACCCATCATCCCAAATGTGCGTACCTCGCTGACAGAAAGCAACAGTATCTCGAATCAGACGCCGATGATCAGCTGTATGCTTTGAGTGATCCCCTTGCCGTGTGGTTGCTAACGAGATGAAGGATTATGCGGGTCCCCTTCACGGGTTCTGTTAAACTTCGCGCGCTGTTGCTCAAAGCCGGTCCTGGCGACAAAACACCTGTAAAGGTTTCACTGGTGTGTGAGACCATCGGTTATGCGAGGGTAGAACGTAACACAAGACTACAGTTTGCGAACGAAAACAACATCGACTTTGACGACATCGCGGACAGGACTCCGACTCAGGAGTTCGATGTACCTCAGGGAAGGGAGGTCGGAGAATATCAAGTTCGGTATGTCTCTCACACAGAAGTTCGTTGCCTGGATCAAGTTTCATGGGGTTCTCCAGGGCTGCAAAATTTACGAATATTTCTTCCATAACGGTCTTTTTCCCAGCTTCACAGGGGGCCGACGAGACTCGCATATACTACCTCGGGTTTCTGGGTCAATGGAACGAGGTGGGTACAGGCAACATGATTGCGTTAGGAAGGGCAATGACAATTGCATACAGAAAAAGGCGGACCCGATTATCACTGTGTACGAAGCACAGGCGAACCCAGCGGACCACGAGAAGATACAAGGGATGATAGGAGGAGTGCAGATGCCCCAACCGTAGTCATATCAGAAATTCAATTTTTTTTCACAATAAACATTTCGGATGCTTTGTGCTCGGTTGTCGATCCACCCTTCTCCTTGTTCCTGATGCCCCCCTCAAAGTCTTGCATCCCTTGCCGGTAATTTCTCCCGAATTTTGCTTCGTGGTCTCGCTCATATCCACCTCTTCAGTGCCCGAAAAGTGGTCCGTTTCACCCGCATATCCCCCTACACCGTGTCCGCTGATCCCCGCCCAGAAATGTGATACCGGGTCACCAACCTGCGGTCCGTGTCGCCGGTCGAGAGCGAATCTCAATTGTTTCTATGATCCCGCAAGCATTGGTCCCCACCCTTTGCCCTTGCGAAGGGGCGAAGCGTGTCTCCCGTGTCGGTGCGTCATCATGTGTGCTCTGACCCCCTCCTTTCACTGACCCCGTTCTTCCAGCCGTAAGAAAAAGGTGAACACTCTTCGTTCCTATTCTCAATCCTGTTTATACAGTGTCCTGCTACAGCGATGTGATGGCTCCCGGCCTACGTGTTCCACTTGTACGCGCTCCAGGACGCATGCCGACTGTATCTATGAAGACCCACCCACTGACTCGTCACAACTCCCCCCTTCACCGCCCGCTGGTTCTGTTGTCCCCACAAGAATTCAGGGCAAAGCCCTGGGTTCGCCAATCGAAGCTAGCGACCCGGTGATTACCGGAGACCTCCGCCCACCGGTGAGGGGGGAGGCAAGAGCTGTTCGACTTCCTTCACCAATGTCCCTTAATTTCCGACCACTTCTGTTAACTGACTACGAGGATCCACTGTTCTATGCTCTCTCCGACATATCGCTGGAAGACATGAATATGAGCTTGTGGGTTTCCCTCCTCAATTATAGGAAGTGTTCTAAAACATCCCCAGCCGCCTTTTGTTCTTTACTCACCGAGTGCAGTTTGGTCTTTACTTCTCATCAGCCAAACACCAAGCCATAATCCTGGGGGATACCTCTGGCACCGTAGTTCACCCCTTCTTCATACATTTTGCCCAGTTGGCAGGTTGCCATTTTTACCAAGAACGCCGGGGAGAGTTCTTTCTCTTACGCCTCGAAGCCATGTACTTGGACATGGTATGGGACTCGTTCAAGGATATGATTGAGGACGGCGATTCATTTGCCGTCGCTCAAGCATATCAACTGATGTCTCTGGCGTACTTCTATTCCCAGCACACACACCTTGGCCGAAAGCTCTTCCAAAAAGCTATCGCCTTGTTCAGAACACACTGGATTGATTTTTCAACTCCTTCCCTGCCAGACTTGACCGAATCTCTTCAAGAACGGATGGCCTTCTTGGGCGAAGCGATCTACACCGAAATCGATTGCACTTTTCTGTTTGGTTTCGTACAGGAGTTTACGTTGGACCTAGAGTATGGCTTCCGTCACGAACTCCCGGTGTGTTCCCAGTTACCTTAGCGTTCCAAATCCTTACCAGATTTTTAAAAGGCTGCCTATCCACAAGTGTTTGAGAGGTGAGCAATAAACTGTGATGTTTGAAACCATATTGTCTTTGATGCTAAACTCATCGCAGCTGCATCTTGTGGTTAAGGTGTGAGACAATGATGCTCGATAGGGACGTCAGAACGTTGCTCGGATCTCCTATAGTCTATGGTCTGCCCCTATCTTTTTGTCTCATCCTTCCTCTGATTTTGCCTGAAAGGTGATCGCGCTACTAGGCTTCGTTCTTGTCAAACGCAACTTTCGCTCTTGCAAACCCACCTCCCAAACCTGAACTCCTTGCTCGAACGGCATAGCACGACTGACGAAGATCGCGAGACCTGTGCATCTGTGCGACTGTGCCACGTAATAACCTTGGTCGCGCAAGCGGAGTTGTACGATGACATGTGCCATAATTCTCTCCTTTCAGCCCCAGAAAGGGCACAATATCGCTCATGTTGTAGGGAGTGTTTGTCCGAGGCGGTAGCCATCACAGCTGAGTTATCGCCCGATGATTATTATTACCTCGATCCTTACCTGGGGGTAGGTGTTTCCGTTTGCACTTCATTTCCGGACCGATTGACCCAGGGGTTGGTGATAAGGTTTGCTGGAATCGTGCCATCAGTCTGTTGACCGAGGAACAGTCCGCGGGACTCCAAACCAACTCGGATCGCCATATGACCTTAGTTCCAGTAATGCGGAGGGCCCTGTCATCTGCGGAAGAAGCGCTGAGCACCCAGTTACGCGTGCTCCGCCTGGCAAAGAGATCTGTGGAGATGGGTGTCTGTCTGGTGCCCAGTGGGCCGAAGACGTTGTGTGGTCAATTAATGGAGTACAGACGAGCGAGTACTTTGCACAGCTCGGGGCGGTTCATAGAGGTATAATTTGTGGCGATCCAAGTCTATTATCGATGTGGTAGGATGGTATGCGTAGTTTATGCCTAATGAATGTCCATGTCCATAATGCAGAATTCAGGGGTGCGTTATCAAGTGTTTGGTGGGGAGGAGGGGCTAGCCACCTTCCCTTCTTCGGAATCCCTGTTCGTTAGAGTTGCTGGAGAGTTGGGTTGGGTATCTTGGTCTTCATCGCCGCGGCCTCCAACAGTTCCTACTCCTCGAAGGAAGAAACAGAGGATTGTCGCTGATGATCATTGGGTATGAGAGAGTTATGAAGCAATCGATCAGAGAAAACCGCTTACCAACAACACCAAATCCGAAGCCCCCCCACTCAGCGGCCCTATATGCGAGAAGTTGTGCTCGAGGTGGTGCATGGAAACCGAAGTGATCTCCAGCCGTCACACCCAAGTTAGCCGACTCTGCCGTCCGGACGCGATTAAAGACCAAGGTCGTTATTGCCAAACCAAACGACGTTCCCAGCTGGACATCACGTAGTGTAGGCGAATGGAATTGTAGATGTGTTTTTAACTTACTTGAGTCATTGTTTGAAATAGAGCGCCAGCGACGGATTGTTCGTGGGGCAGGGCTACCTTTGCTATGAATAGGGTACCTGCTGAAAATACGAAGTCCGCTCCAAAGACCGAAAGAATGGCACTGGGTAGCCCGTAAGCCCAGTAAGTCTGGGAAGGCTTGACCACGGCAAAGAATAAGTTCGCGCAGGCGGTGAGACTGGTTCCAAGCACTGAAAGAGGGTAACCGTGAGCCAGGGAGGACCGGAGAACAAAATGATAACTGTTACACATCAGGTACATAACATCCACCCTCCCAACCACGAGCGCGACGACAACATTGCTGTTTGTTAACCACAACTTGGTGAGCGCAGGTCAGTGAACTAAAGAATACGACATACCACACGACGCCGGTGATAAACATCGGTAGCAATCTGAGCATCGTTTGCACGGGACTAAGTCGTAGGTACTCCTGATAAAAGAGCTGAACCCAAAAGTTGTAGGACATAAAAGAACACCAGGTGAGGAAGGCGATGATTTGCATCACCGCGAATCTGCCATTAGCGCGGGTCCAGAGAGAAAGGCGCATTATAGGTGGAGGGAATCTTCGCCTGGCTGGAAGGTGTTCATTGTTGAGACGTTTCTCGAGGTAGTGTTGCCAAAACAGGAAGGCGATGGTTGAAAGCACGCCAAGGACGAGGAGTGCAATAATGTCTGAGGTAACCATCAGTGGCCAAGACAGCGAGATGGTGCGAAAAATGTACAGGAGGTAGCCCATCCCCGGGGGGCGATGCTCCCGTCGCTGAGGACGAAAATGATGAAGGTGAGGCCAGCGGTGACGAGGAAGGCGCCAACGTAGTCTATTCTTTTGTCGACCTCTGTTGATGGTTGGTCAGGGTCGATGGAGAAGGCACCTCCAATCATACAAAGGGCATTAAGGCCAGTCGAGAGGAAAAAGACGGAACGCCATGTGGGACTTGCAGAAGGGTGACTTAGACAAGGACGCAAAGGTTACGAGGAAAAGCAACCGACTCGGAAAATTGAGTGAGAATTGCCCCAAGGGTATTTCCCACAGCAGCTCCCAGAGGAGCGCCAGCAGCAAAAGTGGCAAATGCGATGGACCTCATCTTTGAGGGAGGGAATGCGTGTGCGAGTATACCAAGCTGGTGTTGGGAAGATGGGTCACCACATGAATGGCGATATAATGGGAAAGACGCACGCAAGCTGGGATTGTTGCAGCTGCACCGCAACCCTGGATACCTCTCAAAACGTTGATCGTGATTTCATCTTGAGGGAATAAGGGGTCTGAAAGACGAGTAGAAACGAGAGCATACTTTTAGCAAAACCACAGCCAAGAGAGAAGACGCCTTGAATCAATGACCCAAGCATGAACGCCTTCTTTCGGCCGTAAAGGTCTGCGAGACGGCCGAAGAAGAGGAGCAGACAGCCGGAAGTGAGGGCAAATGCAGAGACGAGCCATTGCAGCCTGTCGGGAGAGATTCGAAGTTCGTGACCAACAGACGGAAGGGCAATGGCCGCGGACGTGTTCGTCGCAGCCTTTGCGTTGGTTTCTGGTCAGTTGCCTGATTTACGGGGAGCGATTGGCGATAGACCAACGTTTACGATCATCGCACCGGCACATGATGCGATGAGTGTGACGGAACGGAGAAGAGAACGGCTAGGCTGCAGGGACCTGACCGAGGCAGGTTTCTCCTCGGCGACTTGGGCCATGGGTGGGGCCTTGAGGGATAGGATGTGTGGAAGGACGTGGAGGGCGAGGGGAGAGAGTGGTTGGGAACTCACACCCTTGCATAATTCTCAGTGTTCTTTCTGCGTTCTTGATCTGAGTTGAAAATCATAGATAGGCATAAACAAGGTCAAACATCCTAAAAAGGATATTTTTTCCCATCCCTTTGTTTTCCGTGTGACTGTGATCGCTCTCTCACCCGCGGGAGGCACGAGCAACGGCGACGACCATCCCTGCGACCGACAACCACCGCCCCGCCCGCCCTTGTCCTTTCGACGCTGTTCATCATCGTCGGCACCATCGATAGCGTTTCCTCCTCCTGAGGCATTTTTCTTCCGCTTTCCCTTCTTCTCGCTCTCACAAGACCGCTCCAATGCGCGAGTCAAACTTCGCCTTCCCCGCCCAGAACAGGGCCTCGGTCTGCATATCCTCTCAACTCTACGACAGACGTGGTATGTATCCTCTCAATCTCTCCCACATTCAGCCCCTATCAATCCTCTGATTTCTCCCCATCGACCAGCGCTCGACACCAACTCGCCCCTGCCACTCTTCAACTCTCTCACACATCTCGCTTATTTGACTTCCACTTCTCCAAGAATACGAGAAATCATGACCATGGACGGTGGCCTAGAGCGTCTCGTCCACATCCTTCACGATTACTGTATTTCTCCCACCCCTCCAGAGAATCCTGCTTTCATCTACGGTCTATCCCCTCCAAACTCCCATCCTCCCAAGCCAACCCCGTGTCTCAATCCAAAGTCTTTTGACAAGCAAGCCGCCTATCGTTTCTCTCTCGCTTTCCAATGTGTCGTCAATATCGGCGTTAGAGGTAGTGAACCTATCCGGAGTCGTGTTGTCCAAGCCGGCACCTTGGATGTCGTCGGCTGTATCCTCGAGGCCTGGCTCGCGAGCAAGGGTTTCGCCATCGGACCTAGCTCTAGCGCAAGCGGTATGCCTCGCGAAACCCGAGAGCAAAGACTCGCTCGACGCCAAGCCCAGGCCGAACAACGCCAGAGGGATCAGGCTGCCCAGTTATCTCGCGCCCTACAACGTCAAATCGTCAACGATGACTTCAGCCGCTACGACCGTTCCACCCCTGCTGTAATCGACACTTATGTCGCTCAAGTAAGTCCCCGTTCCACACCCAATCACTCAACACATCATTACTCATCACCCCACTTACTAAGGACGAACCCATGACTGATGCAGCCCAGGATCCACCCTCATCTGCTGCTTCAGCCGATTCTACAACCTCCGCAGAAACATCTTTCGGGAGCACACCAGTTCGTTCAATCACCCCCGTGGGAACTGTCACCGTTTCCGCCCGTGAACGCAGCGGGACGATAATTGCCCGACCCCACTGGGATTCCACCCTCGTTCCACCTACTCGGAGAGCGGAAGCCTCGGGATCTACATCCACTGACAACTCGCGGCCAGAAACCGAGACTGAGGATGATGGAGATGTCGACATGGACCGTGACCGAGCAGATACCTCTCCCGAACGTGCAGGAAATCCTCCTCAGACTTCACCACACACAAGACGTGCAGTCGGTATCGTTACGGACTCCCCTCCCGCCACCAACACGGGAGTGTCTCTCGAAGTCAACGCCGACGCTCACATCATCATTAACAACGGCGCGACTGATGGCCTTAACGAAGTTGGAGTCGAGGATGGTATCGTTTCCCTTGAGCCCAACGACGATTTTGCCATGGGTGCCCCTCCTGGCGCTCCAGGTGCTATCGAGGGTGCTGTACCCACGACAGCGCCGCCCGATCTCGAGACAAGGCCGAGGCCGGGTCAACCTGACGTGACTCCCAGGGCTGCCACCACCGATTTGCCAGCAATAATACCGGTCACGACCGTTCCTCGAGGCACTCTGGACCTTCCACGGCATCTAAACAACACTCAAATTCCCGCTAGATTCCGTGCACCCAGGACCACTCACGGACAAGGTGCACCACATGAACGACATCCCGAAGGTCCTTATCGGGATGAGGACGTCCTTCTCAGTCTCCAACTTTTGGCTTACCTCAGTAAATACCCCCACGTCCGGCAACATTTCTACAAGACGCGACCCTCATTCCACCCTGCAACCCAGACGTTGGCGAACAAGGCTGGTCCTTCCGTTTCCGTGAATAGCGCAGCCACGTCGTCTTCCTCGAGTACCAAGGAAACCAATCCCATATTTAAGGCTTTCGCGTCTGCCACCGGTAGAGGAAAGGAGAAGGAGAAGGCCACAGCGAGTCTCAACTCTGTTCAGGGGTCCACGATGAGGGAGACGAACGTGTTTTCTCTGGTTGAAAGATTCACGTTCCGGCCTAGCTCTTCGGAAAGCGAGCTACCGAACCCCCCGCCGACCTTGCCTGCGGAGATCCAGTATTGGGCCGGAGTGATAATGAGGAACGCTTGCCGCAAGGATGAAAGTCGCGGAGGAATTAGACAATGTGCAAACAGTGAGCGTTCCCGTGAGCACCCTCTTTTGATTAACCCGTCTAATTTCACCGTTCAGTGCTCTGTGGTCGTTGGGAAACTTTCCCCCGTGAGTTTGCGAAATGCAGACGTTGTCGAAAGGCCAAGTACTGTGGAAAGGATTGTCAAAGTACCGCTTGGAGTGAGGGACACAGGTTTTGGTGCAGTGCCAAGGACCCTGAAGATGATGGCGATCATCACCATCACCACGGGGAGCGAAGGACTGGTGCTGGGACAATCGGGGATGGACGAGCACCCGTGATGACGACAGCGACCTCTGGTGGCACAATCACAGGAAGAGCAGAGCGACGGATGGACAGGGACCGACAGAGAACAATTGTCGGCGCGGTTACGAACGGAGATATCGTGCAGGGGAGCGGGCCCTTTCGCAGTAACGTCGGAACAGACGTCAACACCACACTTGCCACTCTGAACTCACGACCGCCGGCTCACAATGGGCAAGCCGAGTACCTACGGTTGCTCAACAACCCACGCCAACAACCCAATACTGAGTCTTCGGCAGCTTCTACGAGTGCCCGCCGACGAACAGAGACCCTTGCCGCTCCACAGCTCTCGCAAAGGATGACGACAGTCCCCGTCAACACAGATTCGACTGGACAACAAAGATCGTTCCCGCCTGGACCTCAGCCTGATGGGCAGCTGGGCCCGCATACTGGAGCTGGTCCATCCAGACGCGGTCGTTCGCCTGCGCCTACACAGGACGCTGAAATGTTTGGATGATTGTTGATTTGACTTGGTGTTGGCACATTGAGATCTCTTCTATGCGCTCCGGTGGCTCATACCCACGTTTATGGTTAATTCTTCCGTCTTATCCAGTCATGATTCATTTTTTCTCCGTCACATATATTCCTGCATTTCTAGGTCGTCGCATCACAGTCTTCCGTTTCCCTCTCTCAACGTCTCAACGTCCCTACCGTTACTACCAGTACAGTAATATCTAGGTGCACAATGTTTTCCAGCCTCGCAAATCCAAGTCACGTGTTTCGGATAGGATTTTCCCGAGCGTGACGCGCCGCGTGTTAAGAGTTTGCCAGCATACTTCCACCTCATCTCTCCGTACGCCTCCACCCTACGACTAATCTTATATTTCTCCTCCGTTCTAATGGTCCGGTTACACACCTACCGGTCGCATAGTTCACTGGCTGACGACAGTTGACGCATCCTACAGGCTTCTCAGGCGACTTTCAAAAGCATCAAGGCTGTCATACCGCTCCTTGACCGCGTGTTGGTTCAGAGATTCAAGCCTGACACGGTGAGGCAGCTCTATGCGGCGCCGTGTGGAAGGTGCTGACCATACTTGGTTTCACATTAGAAAACAGCTTCCGGTGTCTTCCTTCCTCAGTCGTCGACGGCCAGCCCCTTGCCCGAGGCTACCGTAATTGCTGTAGGACCCGGTGTACCGAACAAGGACGGGAAGGTTGTTCCCACCACGGTTAAAGCGGGGGACAAGGTTCTCCTGCCAGGATGGGGCGGAAACTCGATCAAGCTCGGTGAAGAGGTAAGTGTTCAGGATCTGTCGAGACGGTTAAGTCAAGGATTGAACTTTGGCGAAGGAATACTTCCTCTTCCGGGACTCTGAGATTTTGGCCAAGATCCGGGAGTAGGGGATGCATACGCTCGATTTACCTTACCAATACGCATGCACTGTGGACCACCGCTCAACATATAACTAGCGAACCGAAACCGTGCGCGAAATGATATATATATATATGTCCGTGGTTAGGGCACACATTCGCAAGTTATGGGATACAATTTGGGCTCTAAGAGATGAAACAGAGTTCCTGACCAAGCGCCGGTCACCTTAAGAGTAAGCCGGGAAGTAGGTAGTAAGGTAAAGGATTCGAGTCGTAAGATGGGAAGAAACTTAGAAAGAAGGCAAAAGCAGAAGAACATACTATACACGACATAGCTGGATATAATAACGAGGCGGACGAGTGGGATGGAATGCGGGTGTGGTGAAAGATTCAGACACAGCGAAAGAATGCAATGAGATAGGTGTATTTTAAAATTGAACATCCCTCTTCTCACATCAGACTCATCCTTCGGTGGCGGTCTTGCGTGGAGTACGAATTGTGGGATTCGCTGGTGGATCCAGCTTTCGATTGGTCGTCACCTGCAGCACTGTTGTTGGACTCGGCATATTCCTCACTGCCATTGGCCAAGGAAAGTAGGGTGCGCTTGCTGTACGTCGGTTCCAGTGTTGTCGACGGCAATCTCTTGAATGACGGTCGAGTGTTGCCGTCACCACCATCAGATTCCGAGGAAGTGGACGAGGCGCGCATCTCGGCAGCAGAGGAAGAGGGACGACGTTGCACGATGGGTGGGACCAAGGAGGTTGTGGGCATCGAGACTGGGATCGTGGAATCGTCAACCCTGCCGAGGTAAAAGCCACCGGAGGTGGTGCCGTGACGTTTTCTGGGAAGATTTAGATTAATGTTGGTCTTCCTGGCCAAGACTGCTCGTTCGTAACTCTGAAGATCGTCTGGACCCATGTGAGAATGCAGGTGACTCCTGTGGTTGTTGGCGATGGCGGGGTTGTTGCTGTTGTTGCCGCGACCTTCGTTGGGGGCATAATAATGGTGGCCGATGGGTCCAACATCTGAACCAACGGGCGGAGTCTTGACGCTAGGGAGACTGGCCACGCGGGCGAGCTTCTTTCCCGAGGCTGGTTTGGGGGCCTCGAGCTGCCCGTGGACGTTGTTAGGGGTAGGGGTGGCGAGTGGAAAAGATGTGTTGTTTGAATTGGGCCCCGTAAGGGGCGTGCGGATGTACTGCTTCCAGAATTCGCGGAGGTCGCGAAACTCTGCCTCCCTAGGGGTCATGCCAGCCGCAGAGATTCCTCCTGAAGTGGAGGACAGTTGATCAGGTAAATTGACCTTTCCGAGATTCATGAGGACGTCATCGCCGACGATGTTTTCTCCGTTGTGATTGGAGAAGAATGGGGTACCGTCCGAGGTGATGCCGGCGACGACATTGGGGTCATCGAGGCTCATGAGACCAAAGGCAGAGGAGAAACGTTCTTGGTTATCCGACTTGCGGGTGTCGCCGTGGGCAGATGCATTGTCGGAAATGCCTTGAGGGATAGTGGGAGAGTCATAGAAGGAGGAATGATCAGACGAGTGACCGAGTTCAGAGGTAGAAGCAGAATCACTGTCATCGATGGAGTCGTGGCGGCCGTACCTAAAATCACAGAGGTCTGAGGAGGCAGAGAAGTTTTGAGGAATGGAGAGCGGATAACCGTGCTGAGAGTGGGGCCGGTTACCGTTGTTGACGTGATACGGAAAGTTATTATGATCGAGGCGATCCTGCCTGGCCGTCGAGGCGCCCCAAGTGGCGGTAGAGAGGGAGAAACGAGTATGATCATGGGAGGAGTCAAGGTGATTAGTGGTGGGGACGGGATCGGTATTCGGGTTGTAGCGGACGGGCTGGACGTGGGTGGTCATGGAAGATTGCTGGTTTTGATTATTAAATACACCGGTACGGTAGAGGAGCTCTGCCTGAGCGCGATAACGAGCGGAATAGTCGGAATCGGAGGGATGAGGGTCGGAAGAGGGGTAGAGGGAATTCGCGGAGAAGGAGAAATCTGATTGGTGAGGGATGGCGGTGGAAGCGGTGGAGGATTGGTGGTAGATTGGAGCGCCGCTGAGACCGGGTAGGGTGATAGAGGCGTTGTTTGGGTTGTTGAGGAGATACTCCTCTGAAGGAAGGATGTGGTCGAGAGAGAAAGTTGGATTGTGGTTTAGCTGTTTATCGTTCGAGAGAGAAGGGGCAGGATGACCGGGCCCGATGGGGGCGGTTTGACGGTGGAATTTTACAAAAGTGCAACGACACTTGCGAGAGATACATTTGGCTGGAAGATGAGTTTACTATTAGTCTGTTTTCTTTCGACGAAAAGAACTGAAGGAGACTTACAGCAAGGGCTGGAGCCGTCGCAGGGAAGGTTTGTGATCACACACTGGTCACAAGCCTGCTTCGAGGTGGTGGCGCGCGTTGCAGAGGTGGAACCCTTGCGCCTGTTGTTTGGGGCACTCGCGGGTCTCTCTGAAGAGTGGCACTTGTTTACGTGCCTGGAAAGCAGATCGCTCCTGGCAAACTGGTCTCCACAATGCTGGCACTTGTAAGGTCTATCGCCAGTGTCTGTGTATTTGGGTGGGTTAGGTGGCCGGGGTTGGTGAGGGAAGTCTTAGAACACTGACGGGATCTCATGTGGCGTGCTACATGTTGAGGACGAGTAAAAGTTGCGTTGCAAACGGGGCATTTGTGATCGCCAGCCATTTGGAGAAGAGGAAGGGGGAAAGGGAGATGGTCGTCGGTTAGCTCAAGTTGCAAATCCGTCTCTCTTCTCTGTTCCTCGACGACGTTGTAGTGGAGCTACGATGTGTTTGGCTTTGTTGATATGACATCATTACATACGATTTAAGAAGAAGCCCCGACACGTGCCACCGTCGCACTGATCAAGCCGCTAGACAAATCGAGTAAAAGAATGATGTCACCATTTTCGTCGCTCCCCTCGTTTTTGTCTGTTACACACCTTGGAGCCGAAACCGGCACGAACACTTCCGCGAGGGACCTGTATCATCATTACGTTAGCACGTTGGCGTTTTCCGAGAAAAGAAGCAAGAAACTGAAACGGAGAAGTGTTGTCGACTCCGATGTATTTCATGTCCACCGGGATGTAGTGTTTGTTTGGAAGCGTGTACGTCGCCCGATCCACCGCCGTGTTCTCTTTAATTAATCGCTGTCCCATCTTGTACAGAGTCGCCTAATATTGTTTTTATTTTTATTTTTTGTCCGGATCAGTTCCGCTAACACCGGACTGGGGGGGCACACATGGACACACGCACCTGGACACTCGCACTTTCGTCCGTGGCGAAAATTTGGAGGGTTATTTCTCTCGCAGATTCGCTGACCTTTGCGCCTTCCCACGCCCCAAGGCCACCGGAACCCTCGATCTGCTCCTTGTCAAACTCGAGCTTCTTTTCGTCCTTGGGTGCGGTGATCTCGAATGGGGCGAAGGTGTACAAAAGGTCGACCGATGTGCTAAAGATCCGATCGTCGACCTCTGCTAGGGTTGTATACTCGTCTCGGACGAAATCCTCAAACGCAGACCCCGTCGATTTGAGCACTGTTTTGCCAAAGTGTCAACGCCGTTAACCAGAGATGGAGAGAAAAAAGAGTGACCTAAAAGGTCGTTGATGCCCGCTGAAACGTTTCCGACCAGTTTGTCTTTCCCCTGGCTGCCGTCCACTCGGATGTTGACGATCCTCTTCTCGTCTCCATCCCGGAGGAAAGAGTGGTCGTGTGCTTTCCCGTCCACCGTGATCCTTGCCCATCGGAGCTGTTCGATTGTGACGAGGGCCTTGTGGATGTGAGCGTACTTGGAGACGAGATGGGTTGCGAGGTGTAAACCGAATCTCTCTGCGCTTAGGATGTGCGGAGAAATCTTGGCCAGATCTGTCCCCCCCTTCCCTGTCATTCACCCTTCTCGTGTCACAGATTCACGCACGTCCACTTACAGTATGTGATGTTCTTCATGGAATCTGTTGCGACGACGACTCTGTTATCCGCCTGCGTGTAACTGTCTTCTCCATCAAAAACGATCACAAAACAAAAAGAAAAGAAAATGTCTCTTGCCTCGTCTCCAAATCTCCCTCCAGCAACACCTGCACATTGTACTCCACGACGTGGTGTATCTTGCCTTCCCTGACGACCCTAAACACCCTCACCTTGTCTTTCCCATACCTGGCTTCGGCGAGATAGGAACTCATTGGTGATAAGCAAGAGTTTAGATACGGTTATCCTAACACGGCAACTACCGATCAGATATCTTCATGGAATCTGCTTTCGGCCGGTGCGGGCCCTGCTCCGTTCATGCTCGACCCTTGTACCACCTCCAGATGCGGCCCTTTCCCTTCCGGTGCCTTTTCCTGCTGACGCTTGCTTGGCCGCCGGTTCACCTTCTTTTCGTCCTGTTCCCCCGATCGATCACAGAATCGATCTCAGTCTCATTGGAAAAAAAAAAAGAAAAAAAAAAAAGGTGCTCACCCCATAACCGCGTAACGCTTCTTCATGTTCGTAGCTCGGCGGCTCTGTCACCCTCTCCTCTTGTACCGCATCCCGAGCGTCGTCGTACAATCCCTCGTCCTCTTCCTCCTCTTCCTCATCGCTGCTTCCCTCCTCCGTCTCTTCCTCTTCCGTCTCGTACCCGACGGACCGTACCGCCGCATTGATAGGCCCTCCCCTGTCCATAGCCTCGCTCGCCACCAGGTACCTGGCACAAAGCATCCGGATGTCGTTCCACCATTCCATCATCTCTTCGTGGCTTCTCGCCCTAAAACTCCACGCGTGTGCAGACCTCCCACTCAACGATAAACTCCGTCGGACGCTCACTCCCGTCTTGGTAGTCCCCGTCCCATCTTTCCTACCCTCAATGTGGAACTTGTGTGCCTTGGACGTCGACGTCGACGATGGTCCCAACGTGCACATCGGCAGGAACAGGCTGAACACTGGCCCCTTTCCCCCGAGTACATCAGAACTTTCGTACTCGTGTAGGAACCCAGCCGACGTCAGCACGTAATAGCTCTCCTTGAACGTCCGAGTAAACCGTTGCTTTCTCTCCAGCAGCCCCGTATGCACCCCCATAACGCTCGGGTCTTCTTTTGCCGGGTAGGTGATGACGTCAGGGCTCCTCAACGGTGTTTCCGGGTCCAGCAGATGATCAGATCGTGCTGAAAACGCAAGCCATTCCTTGTCCGCCTCCAACGCATTCATTTGGTCTGCCAGTCCTCGCCAGATCCCCTGAATCGTGACCGAAGACCGAGACAGCCATTCGTCATACGTAGCCCAGGCCGACTGAATGGACCTGATAAGTGATTCTTCAAAGTGCGCCGAAGACTGTTGAATGATGATGATCGACTTTTGCAACAGGTTTTCCTCGTGGACCTGCTTGTTCAATTGTCTGAGAACCGCCTGGTTCGAAACGTAGGGGTCCGTTTTCGCAGTGATGTTCATTGGCGAATTCTTGAAAATGGAAACGTTCGTCGCCAGATCGCTCATATACCGAGCCGATAGCTCGCGTTCCTTTGCGACGCTCGTCGCGAGCTTTCCCGTATCGTTCTGAATATTCTTCGCAGATGCCTTAGCGAGCCGTTCCATTTTAGAACTCTGTCCGCACTTCTCACCTTGATATGCGCCTTGATTTCCGTCCGAAGCTTCTGAAGGTGCTGCACGATGGATCCATCGACCGTTCGACCCAGATTTGCGTGTTGGTCGGCGATGCTCCGAGTCTTCTCTCGAATCGAGTAGTAAATGTCCTGTCGCAGCAGTGCCTGAATATAATAATGTCACCTAGTACCTGACGTTATGTGCCGACCTGCAGACCGCCTTCACCGAGGAACTGGTTTCCTGCACGGAAGGGAACTTGGATGACCGCTCCGAGCTTGGTCAGCTCTTTCGCGGTGTTGTTCTCTATGTCCGCGATACCCTACGAAAAGACATCATCAATGCTACCATCCAGAGGTACCTGTGAATGGACCTCTCTCACTCACCTCAAAGTATGCGATCAGCTGCTTCACGATGGCCTTCCAGGCGACGAACCGTTCAATAAGGATGTCAGATGGACGTAAATCCTGGGGCGAAGTATTCTTCTTGATAAGAGATTGAGAACGAGAGACTGAAGACCTCCGGCTCGTTCTCGAAACCGAAGTCGCTCTCGATATCGATGCAGTTTCGTGGTTCATTGCTGGCAGTTCGCAGGAAGGGGTTGTTTACCCTGACGTCACCCTCCGGCCCTGGAGCTGTACGATCCGTGGTTGTGACGGTCACATCCCGGACGGACCGCACGTGACACGACCACGTCTTCCCCCTCCGTCCATCTTCAACCCAAGGCTTGTCAACCATGAACGCTGCAACCTCCAACATCGCCGTCTCTCTCCTTGTCATGCAAAGTGAGGAGGTCGCTGGGTCGTTTGTTACCTTATTTTTCTGAATTTTTTTTTCAAGTTGCGAGGAAGATCCCCTTCGATGATCCCGAAGTGTTGCTGTATGCACGCATCGGTTACGTGTCCGCGCAGCTCATCGTCCTCTCTGTTTATTTTGTCTGCTCAAGCAAGGTAAACATTTGACTTCCTAACCTACGAATTAGTGACCTTCACTCGACGTCAGATCAAGCAGAAGAACGACATGACCGTTCTCAAATATGGTAGGCGCTTTACCAGTGTCTCCGAATCTTACCGTCAGCTCATTGTTGTACCTGTAGTGGAACCCAAAAACCCAATGGTTTGTCCACACCACATCCTATTTTGCATCCTCATCCTCATTCGTTCTACAGTCATCAGACTCGGGAGGTCTCGTCACAACCACCGTCAAGGACTATGACCTTGGGGAAGTTTCAAAAGGTGTGAAGGGCGTATACACCGGGTTGGCTATGATGTAGGAGAACACCTCTCATGACTCGTCCATTGTACCGCGTGACTGACCCCCACCTGAAGGACATTCCTCCATCTCTACCTCCAATATACCCAACCCCTCTTCATCCAAGCGGTCATGGCTCTGAAGAATCTATACGACTCTAAACCGATCAAGATCCACATTTTAGGACAGCCCGCAGAGGGTGAACTCAAGCGTCCTTTCAAAGCTGCAGGTCTGTTTGGTGAGCCTGCACACAGATTAAGTCACCATGAGACAAATTCTGACCTTACCGCAGGAGCTGCGGGTAATCCGGAGACGGACAAGGCGACCATTGACGAGGCTGAGAAGCGAATTGGAGCCAAGAAGGAGGACTGATCTTGTACACGTATATTCTGCTTCTCATCCTATGTTACATCACTACCGGTAATTACATTCGCGGGGTTATCGTAGGCGTTGGCTACTGAGGATCTCACCCAACATCTGTTATCGTCGTCTTGGGGTGTAGCCCCAGTCACAAAGAGTTCTGCGGGCAATGTGACGATGTCTCACGAATGCAAAACATCCCAAACGAGGGCCTCATGTCTGGAAGGGACGACGCAAGTGCGAATTGGATTGGTCTCTGCACGCATAATAGCAAACTGTTGAGAACGGTTTTAATGTGGCTGAGAAGCATTTTGAGCGCCATAGTGGCTCCAAGCCTATGGTCGAGGACACAGTAGCGAGAAGAAATGGACGACAGTAGATCGCCGACCCTAGTCCTGGGAAGGGCTGATCAGGGGGTGAGGAACACCGGTCGTGATAAAATCCCGGTATGTTTGGTCGAAGATGGAGGGTGGTGTCTCGAGACCGGCGACTTCTACGAATGCACGCATGAGCTCTGGTGGATAGACAGCACCGGTCTACGGACACGGTCAGCGAGCCCAATCTATTGAGATCGGAATACCAACTAGTTGTTCGCGCTGACGAGGGCGACCGCTTTGGTCCCATCTGCCAAAAGCGAGGGGTGATAGATTACCACGGAACAGGAACTATGACCTGGTCGCTTGGATCAGCTAAAGCCATAATCACGGCAACAAACGCCATATTGCAACCGGCGGTCAGGGGGATGTCACCTGGCCTGACATCAACGTGATTCCCGCACGCAGTTCGCATTTCGTGGGCGAGGGAAGATCTCATGGAAGCTTCACCCGAGATGTCTGCGTACGAGCATGCGGATTTTGATGACCCATGTGCAGCGATAGCATCCAGGAGTTGTCTGGGGCACCCTGCCAGGACGCACCAATAAATGGATGGGTAGGGGTCACTAGGATGGTACCGGCGCCCCACGCTCTGATGAGAAGAATGCTTTGGAAACACGGCGAGACGATGTCAGTGAAACACGACAAAAACAGATACTCACGGGGTTTCTGCAGTGTCGAGGGGTACTTTCATGAGCGTCGGCGCAGAGAATGGAACGCCACGTGGAGAGGTGATCGGAGACGGACCAACCCGGGTTGGGTCACGTTTGCCAACAAGCACGCTCCACTCTCTGTCTCTCTCACCATCATCTCAAATGGCGTCCAACTCTCTTCGCCAACTGCCTCGCTCATTTAGAACCAACTTATCGAAGAGGTTTTACTCCACGCCTCCTTCCTCGACGCAACAGTCCGGGGAGCAACTGCAGAAGAAGGCGACGGAATTTGCGGCTTCCGCGCAAGAAACTTTGAACAAGGCATGGGGAGTGACCAAAAAGAGCCTGGGGCCATTTGGTGAACGTTTGGCTGGAGCTTTGGGCTGTAGGTCCCCGAATAAAGTAACGGAAGTTGGAATGGCTGACGCGTCTTTTGACAGCATACAGAGCTCCTGTGACATACAACCTGCAGGTCACGCGCGAATTGCTGAAACAGGTTTACGTTGCGGAGAGGCTTCAGATCCCCCACTGGACGACGTTCATGACCGAGTACAACTTGCTGTGGTCTAGGGTGAGGAATCCAGCTTTCTTGAGGGAGTTGGTCCGAAGTGGGGAATGGATGAAGGTCGGAGTATATGCTGTCGAGGGCTACGGTATTTTCAAGGTGTGTTTGCGAGCTTTTTTTTCGTTCGTACGAGGTGTACTGACTGGTGTTTACTTGAAAGATTGGAGAGATAATCGGACGTAGGAGTCTCGTAGGCTACAACATTCAATAAATAGACTTGCAACGCGGGCGGCATACTACTGTTGTTCGTTCATTTCACGTTAGATAGGTTGAATGGCCAAAGATGGGTTGGATGGAAACTGGAGATGAAGCGTAAACAAGGTGATGGTACAACAAGCGAGAATAGATAAGGATTTGTCCGGGTTCGTGATGGTGATTAGGGGTCCTTAGTGTCAGCGGCGTCCCTGTACCTTTGATTCAGCCGCTGGAGGGCTTCGTTCCTACTCTCCCAGCTATCCGGGTCAGATCCGAGATCATAGGGAGTGGTTGTAGGGATGGTTGGGACGGGGGTGCTTGGGGAGGTTATGGGAAGACCAGAGGAGTTGAGTGGGGTGAAAGGACCAGCAGGGCTGTAGGGGTCGGGGGAGTGGACGGCGGTTGTAGAGGATGCAGAATTTTGGGGAATCCCGGTCAGGTGAGCGGGGAAATGTTTCCCTCGCTGAGCAGATTTGGACCAGGCGTCCTCCGGAGAACCAGAGCCTCCTGAGGAAGTAGCTAGAAGAAGGGTTGGAGATGATGAATCAAGAAGAGAGAAAGAGTTACAGTCGTGCTCTGGTGGATAGTTTGCGGTCTCATAGTCAGTTCCTTGAGATTTCGAGTTGAGAGAGGATTGGATGTCTTGAGAGTTGAACATGGTCGTCGAGTCGAGAGATGTAAGTGGAAGTTTATCACATGCTCTTACCATTCCGGGAGGGCAGTGATGATCCGGTCAACCTGATTAGGTAATGAATTGAAACTCCGCATTAGTCAAGTTGTTTCCTTTTTAGCAGAAGGCTTCTTTTTTCTTCCCCCGCCCCGTCGTCGCCCTGTTCACTCACACCACTTGAACATTTCCTGAATTCCTGTCTGCCCTCTGTCAAATGCATCCGGTTCTTCGGAGATCGTCCCGTCTCCAATCTAAACGAAAGAGGTCTCACTCCCCGCCTCCCGCCCCGGTCCACGTCGTCCCTGCCGACATTGCCGACCACGCCCACCTCCCCACCGTCGGTTCCCCCCCGCCCACCGTCGTCGACGACCATGACGACATCCACCCACCCAATCCCAAGCGCCGCAAGGTTGACTTCGTCGTAAACTCGCCCGCCCTCCAGCCTATATCCTATTCCAGATTCCCAAAGCGAGGCAGGTCTCCCCTCTCCACCGACCCATCCTTGCCCTCCTCCACCTCCGCCGACCCACAGCCCTCTACTTCCTCTTCTCCCCCTAATTCACCCTCCTTCCTCTCCTTCCCCTTCCCCCGTAGGCGTCGTAACGTCTACACAGAGAACAACGGCAGGATACCCAGTCTATGGAAATACATATGTGTAGAACGAATAGAGACCATGTATGCTTTTCTTTTTCTTTTCCTCCCCCTCCCCTCTCTAAACTCTCACCCATGAACCTACAGTTATCACAAGTACGGATACGCAAACGTTGTAGCTGCGGAGAACAGCACCCTTTTCTCCCCCACCCAGTTCAACATTTCCACCCCCGCTACATACGACACCGACACAGAAATGTCCTTCTCTCAGGATGACGATGAGGAGGAGGAAGTCGCAAATCTTGACGATATCGACCGTCAGATCCTCCAAACCCTCCAAGACCCAGGTCTGCTCGACATTGATGCCATCGGCGAGATCGACCCAGAGCTCGTCGACCAATTCTCTTCCTTCGATTCCCAGAAACCCCCACTCCCCGTACCATTCCCCCCTCTCTCGTCCATACAAGTCCCCGGTCTCGATTGCACCGTCACAGACGACGTCGTCATCGGTCCCATCGATTCCAAGCTTAGCCGTGGGACCAGGACCAGGTTTGTCTCTTCCCTCAGAGGAAGTAACGTCATCGAATATAAATCTCTCGACCAATACCCCTCCGACGACCCCATGGGAAGAGGCACTCCAATTGATGTCCAACGACGTGCAGATTGGACTTATACCCCCACATTCACTCTTGAACAAAACTGGGTCAACCAGGAATGGAACATCTTTCTTGACAGTATAGTTCGCATCGTCAACCCCCCATGTCCCGTCGTTTCTTCACCCGATACATACCCTCTTGCCACCCCCTCATCAAATACCGTTCCCGAAGACCGACTCCCGCCCTCCAAACATCACATGGCCGGTCTCCTTAGAGGCCCTCTTTTCGACGACGCTCTTTCTATCGTGGTCCCAGTCGTACCAGTTGGTCCCTCAAGTACCCTTAGCTGTGCTCTCGGGTAACCCATCGTGTTCTGTTGACGTCCTTCGTGGTTGCTTTTTCTTTCTTTCTTTTTCCCCTTTTACTCACGCATGGTGGAATTCCCAAGCTTATAGTTTCGTGTAATCATAAATGTATCTCGGTGCACAGTTGTATACTACAGTACAACACCTCCCAAACACTTGCCACTCTTCGTCCCTACTTTGGCAAAGGTTGGGAAGCGAGTGCTCTCGCCTCGTTCACCATTGCGCCCAAGTTTCCTCCGAAAGCGCCTTGCCCAGACAAGCGACCCAGTTCGTTTTCCAGCAGTTCCCGAGGATCGTTTATATATCCTACCGGGTCAACCGCTGCACTCTCTGATGCTGCAAGCCGGGAGTACGCTGCTTGGTATCCTGCGTTCTGCTCTTCGTGGTCGATCGCCGTCAGGCCTGCATCTGGATCCTCATCCCCAACCGACTTCTTCGTTAGATGTTGAGGGTTAGCGAACAGTCTATACAGCCCTGCGAGAGACTGGGTCCTGCGCACAGAACGTGATCAACGTTGACCCATCCTTGCCCGTTCTGTGTCGGACTCACCAGGTGCTCGCAAATTCCGGTTTGCGCATTATTTCGCTTTGCACCAACATCCTGACGATTCCAACCGCTACCACTTTCTGATCTTTGGGAACCGTCAGCGGCACTTGGGGGTTTACGAAGTTGATCAGAATTTGAGACCAGAGCCTAGGAGTGCATCCTCCGTCGTCAATCATTGCAGCGATCAAATTCAGAGAGGGGGACTTACCCCCCTTGTATCTGGTCGACAATCTCGATCAAATAGTCCGGTGAAAGACCATTTACGTTGATCCCCATAACGAAAGTCAAAAAATAGACCAAGTGATAGACGTATTTATCCGTCTTGCTCGTTTGCATCCTGCTCAGTAAGCTGACGATCACCGCGGGGAAGTACTGGCGCAGGTTCTGTCTGAGGTTCTATTCAGGAGAAGGGTTAACAGCAGCAGCAACGTATAGACTCACGGAGGTATGTTCTGGACAACGGCCTGCAGAAGTTCGAATCCCCATCCATCATTTACCTTCGACGGGATCAATCGTTGTTGGACCACAGCAAGAATGGCTGTGTACTGCCCGGTCTCTATCAGCTGTCCAGAGTCCCTGGTTAAGAACGCCTTCAACAACTTGACCAGCCCAGGTACACTTCCCTTCTGCTGCCAGCCCGCGGGTGTTAGCAAGAAGGGAAGGATCGATCGGTATTCGTTCGGGACCGACGAAGTGTGCAGCTCCAGCATTTGTCCCAGGACTTGAAACACATAAGGAATATACTCTGGCGAAAGTTAGATAAACGTCAGGCCAGAACGGAACTAATCATCGCTCACGGTCAATATCTTGCTGGAGTATGAAGGTGAACGGCCCAAACAACTGCCCTTCAAAGGCGGGGATTGTTGCCGGATTTGCTGCAGCAACGAACCTGCACAATCTAGTGAGTCGCGAACATGAAACACCCTCACCCTTTGACTTGCCTCATAAGGCCAGAGAGGCTTTCGAATAGATACTGATCAAAGTTCGGGTTGCTCGGATTCTTGGAAGTGACTCCAAGGATTCCGACCAATCGTTGTAATGTTCGGTCATAGGCGGTAGTGGCTAGGGTTTGCCTGGCCGTAAAGATGATCCTCATGACACCTTGATCGTGGTCTCGTAAACGATAGAAAAGTGGTCGAATTCCCACTTACATTTCATCATGAAATCATTTTCAGCAACCTTCTCCGGACTACCGGCAGACTCCAGCTTGTTCAATACCGTGTCGATCAACTCGGCAGAGAACGGCTGGATGTCTTCGGGTTCAAAGCTGTAGTATTGGCGGGTTTCAGTAAGCAGGATTTTGGAGCGAGGATAAATATTACGCCTACAGGACGACATTTCCACGCCTGATGAAAAGAATGCGTTCAATTGCTACTGCTGCATAGGTGCATGCCACGTAGTTGCTGGACTGCAAGTGTTGTGCCAGGTGCGGCAAGACTGTCAGTAGCTGGTCTTTTGTCAACTGTGTCATATCCCAGGTGAGCTTTTGAATCTTGATCGTTTACAAATCATCCTACCTGGTTTCTGAACGTGTTCAAGAACCTAATAGCGTCGACCTGCAAGATCGGGTGTGCAGTCCCCTCAAGGTCCTGGAATACATTGTTCGAAAAGAAGTCGACAACGTTGATCCGCGAGTTCGTGGAAGTGACTCCTTGCTAGGATGTGAGGGAGGGGTGAACGAGCGATCGTTGGAATAACAAGGAGTAAACGAACCGCAACAGTCGACCCTCGCGTTGCAATCGCCCCGAGTAGATACACCGCGACATCCTTGGATCGCCAGTTCTCGCGAGGGTTGGTGGAATACATTTTCAACCCCTCCTGAATTAATGAGCCAACGACTTCTGTCGTTTCCTCCTCCAGCCCGCCAGCCACAAGTGCTTTCAGGACATCGGCTGCAGCCTGCCTGCGAGTTACAGCCTCGCTGCTTGTCCCCCCTATTGTGCCTGCCGAGGTGGATGGGATGGATAGATCCAAGCGGATAAACTCCAGGGGATCGTCTTCGAACTGTTCGATGTCATGATCTACCGGAGGGGGAGTTAGTTGCCAGCAGAGATATCATCTCAGCGATAGGAGTTGCACTAACCCCGAAGTTCGATGTTAGGGACCACCACACCTTCGACGAGCACAGAGATCATTCGTTTGTCCGAAAAGTGTTGTTTGTAATGCCCTATTCGGATGGTTGTAGATAGGAACCGCAGAGCCTGGGCGACTAGCTGGGAGGGAGGGGGGTCAACCGACTAACACCGGTAAATCTTTCTGTATGACCCAACGTACATGATCGTCAGATACTCCAGGTAGTTTTCCACCGCGGAGCAACTCCCAGATCGCCGTCACAAACAGCTCTACAGAGCTAGAGCTCTGTAACACTTCTGGGTAAAGTTTCGTGTAAAGCTGTCTCAAAAAATCAGCACCCGTTTCGTACAACCCATCCAGTGCCTACCTCTGCAATTTCGAGTATACCGGTCTTGATTTGGGATGGCAAGGATGGCGTCGTGTCATCGGGCTGAGAACGGCACAACGTGAATTGTCTGTTTTGGATGTCAACTTAATAGTTCTTACTTCTGTAGCCAATGATGGGGGGTTCCAGGACAAGAACGTTAAGAACAGGCCCTGGGGTCCGAAGAACTGAACATGGGAGTCTTCGAAGTCCGGAGGTAAATCTTGACAGGTGAGATCGAAGAAAAGGTCAATCAGTATTGCTTGGGTTTGAGCGACCAATCCAATATCTCCTTGAAAACCGGTTGAAAAAAGTATATTCGCGGTGTGCGAAATGAGTTGGAGGAAGGGCTTCGCAAATCTATCGAGGACGTAGTTGATCGTCGAAAAAAGGGCATCGGATCGCGTTTCTGCACGCCATACACGGAATATCGAATGGGCAGTCTCCAAAACACAGAGGTTGACTTGATAGTTCTCGTTGGAGAGGCGGCCAACCAGTTTCTAAGATCGCGGCAGGTGAGAAGAGAGAAAAATGCCCTCAAGACCGGGGCGGCGATTCCTGGGTACCAAACGGGCTTACATCTATCAGATCTGGCCATCGTCCAGGGAAATCCAACTGCGCTATGATTGATATGGTCTCTGCGGTCTGGGCTCTGAGTGATTTATCGGCAGCGGTTGAAAGTGCAATCATCGCCGGCACGAGGTCAACTCTCAATGTCGCTTTGTCGGCCTCTTGAATGGGCACTTCATCCTACGCAGAGATCGGTCAGAGCTACAGAAGGAGGGTTTATCTGCCACTTACGTCCTCCCACCTTGATTTGATTGCGTTCTTTAGGTACACTGATCCTGCGAGGCGGACTGAGCGATCTTGGGAAGAATCAAGTACAATGCGGAGGAGGCTCGGGAGGAATGAAATTTGTGTGCTGCGAGTCGCGAGATTTTGTTCTGCCTGTTTTCTCGTGGATGGGTTCAAGGACGCCAATAACAGCTGAGGCACGTCCGACATGTTCACGAGCAAGAGCGGGAACCCCTCGAAGAATCCACAATGCGTCGGCGTGACAATCGCGAACTACCCAGCCACGGGTCACGGGATTAGTGCTATGAGTACCAAATGACATCCTTCATCGGTGATCGTCAGTGATATTACGTGGTCTGCTTGAGGGGACAGTATTCTGAGTATCGCAAAGGTACAAGGCGCCAGTCCCTAACTCTGCCCGCCTCGCGATATCGACAGTCTCGCGGGGTGCTCGGGTATTCCTGCGCCCTGTTCCTTGGATGTACCTTCCACGTCAGTTTGGTCATGGTCTAGACGTCTACGGTTGGTTCGTCCAACGAGATGTTTCCCGTACGATTACTTTGCCAGGGTTACATGATGTGAGCTAGGTATTTTCCTAAGAAATTAAGTTGATTCGTACACTACAGAGACTGCGAGTGTTCGGAGGGGCTTCGGCGATTTGGATGCACTGAGCAGGCTTAGCAGCATCCTCGATCTGTGCCTGAGACAGAGCTCGGGAACTGTAGGCGATATTCCTGCTGACGGGTTCTGACCATGACGATGTGATCGCGGAGGTAGTTGAATTGATACATGGATCCCAATCTTTTGGTCCGATGGTAATCGATCTGGGAGTAGGTTTGCAGCGCCGTCGGGGGAGGGTGGCAATTGTGGACCTCCCAGAACCGGATGCACAAACTATCGGGACAGACTCCCTCGCGTACCTTCAGCAAGACATTCTTGAGGACTGGGACTTCAGTTCGCTCGGGGCAAGCGAGGGAGACCTTGTTCAGGGAGTGATCGAACCCCTGCTCGGAGGACGTGCAGATTCATACGAATGTTAGGTTCGGTTGACAGTCACAGGAGACGGTGAAAGTTGCGGGTCGCTTGGATGGAGATAGCAATGTGTCGAGTTAATGAGCTACCAGCAAGAGACAAGTGGACCAGACAAGGAACCCATGCTTTACTGAAGCCACAAGCTGAGAATCGAGAGAAACAGCGAAAACCATGAGGTTGAGAACCGGTGTGGGTGCCGTGGGCGACAAGGATTGCACCGACGTAAGTAGAACAAGACAGCTTCCGAGGGGTAGTTGGGCGAGCTGCTAACACCGTGGGTGCAGCCTTCGACAGGAGGAGGACTTGTCCGGGGTGACCGGTGCACCGGTGAAGGGCGGCCCTTCTGATTTGAATGTATCGACCTCCCTGCTAAGCTCATGCTGTAGGAATCAAGGGCGCCTTCGTCGGAGTCGGGGATTGGCTACGACCATATCATCGATTCACAATCGATGGTCACAAACCAGCCACACGAAATACCTCCGGTTTCGATCAACTCCCTGAGGCGACGAGGGGCGATTTTATTACATAGTATGGTTCCCAACCTGCCTACCAGGCCCTGAGGCCACCCTGGCCCTTCGTGAATTGGGGAGGTCCATTACGCTGACGGTCGGATTCCTATTAGTAGGTGGTGGCGATGAGTTCACTGAACCAGTTCATGAGCAGTTTTCCCAGCCATCCCAGACCTTCCCAAAGGGTTAGAGCGATAAGTGGAAAAGATGCGTCGGTCACAAGGCTCGAAAAATATGATTGAGATTATCATAGTCATGTGCGTACATCAGACGCGCCGTGCAGAAACCATCTACTAAATAAGGAAACAGATGTGGGGTGGAGGGTAAAGTGAATGAAGTGTCTCGGTACTAGCTAGAAAGACGCGGCACCCGCGTTTGGTACGTGTGGGGGAAACATATCGCGCGCAGTGAAGAAATGGTCATCTATAGATACAGCTATGTGATGTGAATGATGGTCTGCGAGTAAAACACTATTATTAAACGGCGTCCCAGACAGACAGAACGGGACTGACCGTAATCTTGCGGGGGGGTATTATTCATCTGCCACTATAATATTCCGTAGTCTTTGAGGGCATTCTGGAGAATGGTCTCTTTGACGGCCGCAAACACCAACCGGATGTTAGAAGTATCTGTCGCCTGCGTCAAACTGGTACTCTTGAGTTTACAATGGCGCGGAGGTGAGCGGCGTGGGACGCACTGGGGGTAGACGTTCAGTCGTGCGCGGTTGGCTTGCATGAATCTCCACAGTATGTACTTTGCCGCTTTATTAACATCAGAGCCACCGGTATACTCCGGAAAGTACCGCTCCAGCGGAACCTGTATAATCCTGTCAACTCGGACTGACAGGAGGGATAGAGAGTCGGGTATGCCTTTGGAAGTTTGTTGCGGAACACATCGATCTTGTTCATGAACAAGATTATCGAGGTCCGTAAGAACCACCGCGAGTTTATGATTGAGTCGAATAGCTCAAGAGATTCCGCCATACGGTTCTTTGGAGGAAATAATCAGAGGCGGTACACGAGATTTCGAGCGCATATGACGAACCTGGTTTCTCTGTTCAAGTAGCACCTGATCGTACTCGCTCAGCGCCGTGCAGAAGATAATGCTCGTCACACTCTCAAAACAATGGATCCACTTCTTTCGCTCAGAACGCTGCCCTCCAACGTCGAACATGTGAATTCTAAGTGGGGTCATTGAGTGCTCGTAGGAAAGACTGATTGAGGCGGCTTACGACAGTGGTGGTACGTTGAACCTTGTTTCTACAATCCCTGCACTCTTCTGTCGGCACCTCAGGACGTCCGTCTCGTTGGGGATGTAATTAGGACTTCCGATTCGTTCGGCTTCGGTAAAAAAACTATATCATGAGGTCACAACCATGAGAAGCGCAGAGAGGAAACCAGACGTACTAGCTTGCGCTGTCCATGAGGTAAAACTCGCTACTGTGGTAATCCATGATCTGGGGGATTATCGGGTCGCGCCACAATTGGTTGATAGACAAGGCGAGTTGCTCAGGCAAGCGGAAGTTAGAATCAATGGAGGAGAGGTCCAACCCATGGTGTGCAATTTCCTCTGCGGTTGCCTATGTTGTTGGCTGCTGTGTCAGTGGGTGTATGTTGCGGAATAAGATAGGTAGCATACGCGGTTCTGAGCGTCCACAGGCTCGATAGATAGTTTATGCATTGCGAAAACAATAGCCTGTGCGCTTTCCAATAGGTTTTTGTAAATTGGGGCCCGATAGCCAATGCGCTCCTCAACCGAGAAACCGTCCTGGTGGATGATTTTCATCTGCTTGACAACGGTTGACTTTCCAGACTCGCCCGATCCTGCAGTGACCGTGGTTTGTGTTAGCTTCGTGGGGAGGGCTGGTGGGAGTAACCGTCCCTCACCAAGTAAGAGGATTTTACATTCCTTCTTGAACTTTTTAGAATCCTCTTCAATAATCCGGTCGATGTCGGCAGAGCGCTGGGACGCCTCTCGATCTTGGGTTGCAGATGCACAATTGCCCATGAATGGCTACACGAAAGTGTTAAAGTGCAGTGGTTGTTGCAGTGGTATGTTTGTGGCGCAGCCGGAAGAGTTGGTACAGAAAAGAAAGGAAGGGGGGTGGGGTGTAATGGACAAGCAGTTTCAGGGGCGTCAACCTTTTGCGCCTTTGTTAAGTTGAAAGGACAGGCATAAAGGCATGATCAAAGGCTCAAGCGTATTAATAAGCAGATCAACTTGAAGAACATCCGTTTCGGTTCAAGGTAAAAGTAGTGCTAGTGAGTGGCTATCCGTAAGGCTCTGGGCATTGTAGAAGGGTAAAAGTAGCCGAGGTTATAAGTTTAGAAAATATTCTATCTAGGCCACGGAAAGTCACTCATTGAGTGACTATCCGCAAGGCTACGACGTGTGCACAGTAATATCAATGAACTTATAAGGGAACTGTCAGGACCCCATCCGTTGCGTCGGGTCGTAGATATTGTCTCCAAACCGCGCATCTGGGATCGCGGCGCCAGGGCCATTTCGCTTGAAAGCCAGATAGCCGTCCGAACTGCGGGGATCGGGAAGTACTGGAACCTCACCTCCTTCAACTCCACCGGGTGCTGGTGCCGTCCCTGTGCTTGAACCTCCAATTTCATCAATCGACGCTGCTTGGAGTAGGGTCCCGTCAGAAATGTCCCGTGTTTCTAACTAACTGTTATTAACTGCCGTGTGAAACGGCCCATTGTTAACAAACATCCTAACCATCAGGAAATTTGTGGAGACCTTTTACCCGTTATGGCGCGGGCGTCTGCTCACAAGGCTTTATATCGCTTTACAACCTGGCTAGAACCCCCCAACGC
>Ga0307515_10001993_pt1 | contig 45252 bp, 62 predicted proteins | sample 17_EM_MG_FD_194513 | JGI IMG/M metagenome (GOLD analysis project Ga0307515, IMG submission 194513) | Populus trichocarpa ectomycorrhiza microbial communities from riparian zone in the Pacific Northwest, United States - 17_EM | ecosystem: Host-associated > Plants > Roots > Unclassified | place... | reverse complement strand
CGTGGCATGCACCCACCAACTCATTCATTCACTCCATTCCACCCCGGGCCCGCGGGACGGTTAATCGGTCAGAGGCTCACCGGGCGCCCGCTGGTCCGTTTCTCAGCCGGTGACCGCTCGTGGAGTGCTGATCGAGTGCTGAGTGTTGATGAAGAGTGCTGAGTGCTGGCGGGTGCTTCGCGGTTCGCGCTGCGTGCTGAGTGCTGCTGGTTGCTGAGGCTGAGTATTGTGATGAGTGCTCCAGCGCCGGTGGGAAGCTGCTGGAGTTGGAGGCTGACTGACTGACTGGGTCACTGACTGACTGACTGACTGACTGCTGGCTGGCGTGGCATGCGTCTTGTCGGACAGGACAGAGGACAGAACAAACCTCCGTTGTCGTTGCCCGGGACCTTCTCTGCTTCGCCGATCGACTGATTTGGACTCGGAGGAGAAGCCGGCGCGGGGCTTCTTTTCGGATGTCGTGATGTCGTGATGTCGTGATGCGAGGGTTGGATGGATGGATGGATGATGGAGGATAGGATAGGAAAGGATAGGATAGGATAGGATAGGATAGGATAGGATAACCGGTTAATTGGCCTACACAGCGTTACTCTATTTCCTTTCGCTCAATCGTCTGCAGCAGCGGGTAGCGGTAACGCGGCTTTGCTCTGCTCTGCGCGGCTCTGCTTCTGCGCTGCCTGCTTCTACAGCTGGTGCATCTGACTACCCCGCTCTCCGTGCACGTGTGACTACAGCTGCTACACCAACATCAACCTGCATCTTGTCCTCTCTTTCTTTCTTTTTTATTTCCTCGCTTTCTTCTCCCCTCTTTACCACCCCCTGACGGAGCAAGACCCGGAGCGCCTCGTCCGACACTCCCGAGTCCCGCCCGCCCGCCGACCGAAAAGCAAAGCTAGAGCAGCCAGACAGCCAGAGCGACTGCCCCCAACATCCCAACCAACCAACCCACGAGCAATGTCTCGTCAGCAGTCACCACCCGCCCCCGACGACGACAATGACCACGTCCTCCTCGATGCCCATCGTCCACACCCTCCGTCCTCCGCCCCACCGCCGAGGTCCCCGCCGCCGCCCCCGACACCTGACCCCCTACGCCGTCCTCCACCATCCCACTCTCACCAGCACCCCTCACTCACCCCAAGTGCTTCCCAATCCTCCTCCTTCCAGCCACAAACAACCCACAACGCCCGGCAGCAACTCGGCCCTGGCCCTGACCAGCGCCAACACCAACAACACCAACTTCAACAGCCAATCCAACCAATCCAGCTTCAGCCCACCCCGTCGTCCCCTGTCCAGTCCTATCCCCAACAAAACCGTCAGATAGCCCTCGAGCCTCAGCGTCCTTCTACTTCCTCTCCAAAGCATCAGTCCGCAAAGGGCGGCGTTCGTGGCCGTATCACCGTCGTTTGTGCAGAGGTCCTCCTATTCTCCCTCTCCTCCCTCCCGCGTGCTCACCACCCAGATCTACAGTGTAAACGTCTAAAACTACGCTGTGACAGACAGAGGTACGCTCCCCCGTCTCCCCCATCCATTCTCAGCCCGCCCACCGACTCACTCGCTCTACCCCCCCACAGACCGTGCACTTCGTGTGTAAAGCGTGCTTGCACAGAACGCTGCAAGTACAGGTCTGAACTGGACTTTGTTCCTCCCCCCGATCCGCCCTCCAAGCCGTCAGTCGACTTCCCTTCCTTACGCTACCCACCCTCCTTACCCCGCCGCCTACCAGTGCCCTAAATAATGGTCATGACCCACCCTATCGTCTCGTCTCCCAGAGCTGCATCGAAGTCAGTCCCACTCTCCCGCTTCTCCAGCTTGCACCTTTCTCACTCCTTCGCTCCCAGTGCTCCAACCAGCGCGTCAAATGTGACCGTAAAGAGCCCTGTGGCTCATGCATCAAGCGAGGACTCACCGCAGAGTGCACCTACGCCAACTTGCCCCCCTTGCCAACGTGAGTGCCCCCTTCTCCCCACCCCACCCCAAGAAGCTCCAGTAAGCGCGGAGGAGTGTCATGTCATCTCCGATATATATCTCCATCCTCCATTCCTCCCACTCACCTCTCCTTTCTCCTTCATAGACAACTTCAATGGAACTGGCTCACATCGCGTTTGACCCGATTAGAAGCCCAGCTCGCAGACCTGCGAGCAGCCCCGCATTGCCATGAATGCTACGACAAGGGGCTCGAATGTGATAGGAACCTGGTAAGTTCCCGCCGTTTCCCTTCCCGACCTTCCCTACATGTCCCGGATCACCGATTCTCTTCCTTCCTTTTTCCAATAGCCGTGCAATTGGTGCACGCAACGGAAGACGCCAAGATGCACCTACCCAGCCAGCAGGAGGTGAGTCGGCTCCCTTCTTGATGGCCCTTCTTGTCCGACTTCCGCCGGAGCGCGTGTCTCGACTGTCTCACTCTCTCCGGCCGTCTACTGATGCCCGTCTCTTGCCGTGTCCCATCCTAGTCCTCCTTCCAGCCACCAGACTCCTCCCGCATATACTACACAACCACTTGGGCATGTCCCATCGTCGAGCAGCAACGCTCCTGACACGGTAATGAAGCGTGTGATGGCGCTCGAAAACAATTTGGGCGAGTATGTGCGAAATCCCAAGGTCGCATCGGGTTTGCCACACCACTCACCACACCTTCATCCTCAACACCCTCACCCCTCACTCCACCTCCCTCCTGTCAACATCCCATCTTCCCCACCATCTAGTGGTCGTCACCAATACAGCTCATCGACCTCGGCTGTCCCCCCTTCCTCTTCGTCAGCCTCCGCAGGCCCACCAGAAATCTCAAACATTATGAGCCTCCTCTCTGCGCCGCCCCCAAACAGGGGTTCGGGCAGTAGTGGAAGCAGTGGACACGGCGCCTCTGCCGCACTGGGCGTGAGTGCTGGGACCGGACACCGACACACGGTTAGCTCGTCCATGCTATTTTCCCCCTCACCCCGGGGGAACCTTACGCTCGCTAACGGAACGTCGTATCGCCAGCCCCCGACCAGCGACTATAGAGACCAGCGACCGGCCTCGCGAGGTCAGACTTCCGAGATTGAAGAGGACGAGCTCGCGATGGAAGATATCGAGGAGGCCTGAAATTTTACTCTTTCTATGGCGTGGCGCACCACTGGACTCCCTTCCCCTCCCCGTCCTTTCGCCCTCTAGATTATTGACCGGCGCAGTGCGAACAGGTTGCTACTATCTATTGCACTCAACCACACGCTATGCCATTGGACTACCATTGCTCTCTGGTGCTGGAAAAACACGTGTCAACAAAGCAAAATTATCACAGTGATCCCTTAAATTGCGCATGTTTCATCTCGTTCTGCTTCTGCAATAATCCCCCCCCCACTCACAATTGTTCAATATCAACTATTTCTTGGGCTCATCTATCTACAAGCACCTTACTGTGTCCCTATCATCATGCTTCCACGTCTTCGACTGTTAATTATTGATTATCCTTGCCTGAGCAGCCTAAGTGCTTAATGGGCCCTATGTTGAGGGTTTTATGCTTAGTACCTCTCTCATTGCTTTCTTGATCGCTAGCGTTAGCATCGGTCCACATTCCATCCATCCATTCACAAGTTCTCCCAGTTGTCGAGGGAGATAGCAGCAGAATACATTTCCTATTCCTGTCTTCACATGGCCTGTCTCCAATATTGTTCGAGGCGAACACGTTAGTCTGAATACTGGTCAGCAGATCCAAAATCGTATCTTGCTCCCGCTCTCTGTATCGTGTACCACTGTAAGGTGACTGTTGCAGTACTACAGTGGTTAGCAGTTAAAGGGAAAGGATGGAAGAAATCGTCGTCTCAGCACCTGGCAAAGTCCTCATCGCGGGCGGGTACCTCGTCCTCGATCCCGCCTATCCAGGCTTGGTGATCTCTACCACATCCAAGTTTTACACCATCATTCGTCCTCTAAAGCCCGGATCGACCGTGTCTGCCGCTGCTGCTGCTCCGCTGCTGGTCCGCGTCCGCTCGCCTCAGTTTCTCAATGCCGAGTGGAGGTACGGCGTGCATATCGGCGGGGCCGCTTCTGAGGTCGCTGTTACACCCCTCGAGAGTGAAGGAGGGTATGTCGTTTAGCCCACACGCAACCCCTCGTTGCCCCTCGGTTGGGGGGGACGGTTACGTACTCACTGACGCTCTTCGCGTAAGGTCGAACAAGTTTGTGCACATCGCCCTGCAGCGCACGTTGCAGCTCGTACTTGAAAAGGTCGCCACGGAGACCGTCCGGTCTATTTTGCGCGCGGGGCTCGACGTCGCGATTGTAGGGGACAACGATTTCTATTCACAACGTAAACAGCTCGAAGCGCGTAATCTGGTACCTACGACTACGACTACTACGACTACTACGACTCCTGTTGCCGTTTCCTCCTCGCTCAGTCAGCTCCCCAAATTCTTGCCGACTGGCGTTTCAATTCGCGACGTGCACAAGACTGGGCTGGGCTCCTCCGCGGCGCTGATCACGTCGCTCGTCTGTGCCCTCTTGCTGCGCTTTGGTGTCGTCGCCTCGGAGTCGTTGATGGAGGGCGCAGACGAGAAGGACGAGGGCAGACGGCTGGCGCACAACCTAGCACAGTACGTGCATTGCCTCGCACAGGGCAAAGTCGGGAGCGGGTTTGACGTGTCCTCGGCTATCTTTGGGAGCCATATTTACACCCGATTCGACCCCGCTGTGATCCAAGGCCTGATGTCCGATGTGGATGAGGTGCGCTGCCGTTCTAGCCTCCTCCCTCCTGTGTCTCCTGTGTCTCTCTCAGCCCGTGGGTACACACGGATGATCTTATTGAGTTATGTATGTATGTAGGGAACCCCGGCGTTACTTGGGCCTGTGTTATCCCCGTCAAACCCGGGGTGGAATCACAAAATCGAGCCATTTGCCCTGCCCCCTTTAACGAGGATCGTTCTCGCCGATGTAGACGCGGGAAGCGACACCCCGTCGTTGGTCGGGAGAGTGCTCAAATGGAGACGAGACCATGCACAGGAAGGTACGTCGGCGCGTCCTCTTGATGCATTTTTCCCTCGATTTGTCCGGCTCCCTATTGTGTCGTTGTTGTTGCAACCTCCCCGTTTGCTCACGGCCCCTCGGGTGACAGCGGACCGCCAATGGTCAGAGCTGCGAAATGCAAATGCAGACCTGGCATCGGTCGTAAAGCGCTTGCACGATTTGTATGGGGCGCATCCAGAAGTGTATGCAGATGGCGTTCGGACCGCAGTGGCTTCCTCCGCGAAACGTGTGCGTCTCTTTCGGTTTTTTTCTCATGCGTGACCTCGCCGGATTGCTAATCCCTGGGCGCAAAAGTGGTTGTCCGACAGCTCCGAGGTCGTAAGGCTTCTTGGAAGTTTGCATGTAGCGACGGAGGTATGTCATCGGCGACCGTCACACGGCATTTTCCAAGGTCCTGGATAACATCTCTTTTGATCCTGACAGAGAGTGCGTAAAGGAATGAAAGGGATGGGAGAATCCGTCGGGGTGCCAATTGAGCCAGATGAACAGACTCGTTTACTGGATGCCTGCATCCATAGATCCGGGGTGATAGGAGGGGGAGTTCCTGGCGGTAAGTCTCGGTCTCTCCTGCCCGCTTCCCGTTATCTCATAGCAACTCCGGCGGTCTGACTCTTGATAAGCCGGAGGTTATGATGCCATTTGGCTATTGGTACTGGATCCAGAACAGGAAGCAAAGGCCAATGATGTGGTGCACTCTGTCGAGGAGGTCTGGCGTGGATGGACCGAGCTGAACGTGTCGCCGCTGCTCGCCAGAGAAAGCCCAGAAAAGGGCGCGCGGCTCGAGAAATCAGTAGCTGATGTTGACCAACTGGCAAACGTGTTGTCCTAAAGGTTCTTTGTAGATAATTTCCATTCGGCACTCGGGTAATAGAAGTGACCAAACCCGAGCCAAACAAAGCACCGGGTAGGTGGTTGGATCCCATTCATTCCCAAAATTCAATCAAAATTCCTGAGGATGCCGCCACGACGGACGAGGTCGAGGACGATGATCTCGGAGAAACCTCGATCAACCATAACGCGCAATACGACCAAGAAAGCCGCGGAAGTAACCGACCTCTCTTCCAACACCGCCACGGAAAGGGTCAATCCTGCCCCGATCCCTTCCGTCAGTACCCTCCGAAAACAAATTGAAACGTTACAACAAGTATGTATATTTTCATCTGAATATTCCCCGCTGATCTCCCCCCGCACTCAAGGCGAAACGGAAGCAACATCGCGAACTCACGGCAGTATGGGCATAACCATCTTCGTTTGCGTACTCGTCTCACCGCCGTGCAGGAGATCAAACGCTTGAAACAAGAACTCAAAGAAAGTGAACGAGAGAACAAGAAGAAGGCGGTGCCTTCACCTCAACGGGAAAGCTTTGTACGTTGGTGGTGGCTCAAGGACCCCCGAATAACGAGACTAACATAAATTTTATAGAGACACTGGAAGGGCCTGTATCAAGACTCTGAAACGAAACGAACTGCCTTGGAAGCACAGTACGATGAGGCCCAAAGGACTGTCGCGGACTTAGAAAGACGTGTAGAAGAGCAAAGACACCAACTTGAAATGGGAGATACTGCCACGCACTTAGAGACTATTCGCACGCTCGAAGGGGTCCGTCTCCAATGTTTCCGTGCTACAGAAACTAATATTCACTCCAGAACCTTGCCGCTGAAAGAGAAAACGCTCAACGTTATGCTGATGCCTCTGACATGCACAAAGCTGCACACGATAAGCTAATGGCTGTGGGTTGATTCCTCCCAACTCTTTTTCAGTTTTTGACGCCTTGTAGCACACAGAAGAGATATGGAGGAACTTGGAATGTCCCATTTGCTTTGAGACTACTTGGGAACCCTTGGTGTATGTCTTGCCTTCCCTTTGTCGGGCCTGTCTTGCTCACGCGACTCCTCTTCAATTCGGTTGTCTAGTTTGAAATGCGGACATGTCTTTTGTGCCGCCTGCACTTGTAAACTGGAATCCTGCGCTTCATGTCGGGCTCCCATTCACCTGAGTACTGTGCAATGCTATCCTCTCAAACAGATGACGAGGGCCATTGGGCGGATTGTAGCTCCTCGAGAACATTCGCCGTGCAGCTGACCTTATTTTCCTCTTCCCCTATCCTTATTCGTTTACTGTATGCTACGCATTACTATCTTCACTATTTAGCATTTGACAGATCGGCCTTAGTCAGCATCCCCGTGTCGCTTTTTTACTTAAATTGCGACACAAGTCGGTCATCCTCATCTTCCCTTACTACCCGCTTCTACCTTATCATGCCACCCAGCACGAGAGGAGCCTCTCGCGCCTCTCGCGCCTTGGTTTCAACCGCGCCTTCGGCGATTATGCCTCACGCAAACCCTCCCAAACCCTCCCGCAAGCGGAAAGCCAAAGATGCGGCCCCAGAGACACCTACGAAGCGTACAAAGATGGATGTTGACTCTTCGGGCGATCCGCCCAGCCCGAGTTTGCCACCGTTAGAAAACGCGTCACTCGACGCGTCTGATGCACCTAAAATATTCCCCGCTACTCTTACTTTCTCATACATGGATGCCAAAGAGCACCTTGTTAGGGCTGACCCGCGTTTCGCTGGTTTATTCTCACGTTTGGGGTGCAAGCCTTTTGAACATCTGGAACGCGTCGAACCATTCAGGTTTGTAATTTCAAAGCGTAAAAAATCCTTTTCTGTATTAATTATCGGTTTTTCTTAGAACGTTGACGACCTCCATCATGTAAGTGGGATCGTAATTTGTCGTTGCTTCGAACTCACTGCGCCGATTCGTCTCCTTCGACATTGATGCTTAGTGGTCAGCAAATTGCATGGCAAGCAGCGAGATCAGTCAACTGGAAGTTCATGCGATTATTCGAACCTTCTCTACAGGAAAAATGCCCACCTCCGGAGTGAGAATTCCTCGAGGAGTTATCTGGAGGCAACTTCTCAACCCTCCCTCTAGAGAATACAAACCTCCTGAGAAGTTCCCCACTCCTCACCAGGTGGCTGAAGCGGATTTTGCCTCCTTACGAAGTGCTGGCCTGAGCACACGTAAGGCGGAGTACAGTACGTAATATTCAATAATTAGCAGAACGGGATCACTAACTACGCATAGTCCAAGACCTTGCTAAGCATTTTGCGGATAGCCGCTTAGATGCAGACAAGATTTGGACCGCATCGGTGAGTTTTGTTCCGGCCCGTGTTTCTACCCGATCTCGAACTATGTCTCAGGATGAGGAACTTCGTGAGTTGCTTATCAAAGTTCGAGGAATTGGTCCCTGGACGATCGACATGTTTGCTATGTTTTCTCTGCGCCGACCCAACATCCTACCGGTGGGGGACCTAGGAGTACAGCGTGGCCTCCTTCGTTGGTTCATATCGCAGCATACCAACCCTCAGGGCGAAGTGAAATTGAACAAGGAAAAGCAAGTCGAAACGAAAGAGGAGAAGCTTGAAGAAGAATCGCAACTCCCACCATTGAACACAGCGAAAGATAGTTCACCTCAGGGTGTCCGACAAACCCCAAAGAAAAGGGGCATCGGTGCTCCTTCCGAGACGCCGCAAAAAGGGCAACTCGAACCCAATGTGATCGAACCCAGAGAGGAAGGAGGAGAATCTGATAGACTGCCAGTACCTTTCACGCCGTCAATATCCAGAGTCCTGCAACCCACACCCTCTGAATGGAAGCCACCGCCGCTGCCGAGCGGACTTTCAGTTGGCGTGATGAAGTCCAGGTTGGACGGGAGAAAGAAAATCAAGTTGAGAAACATGCGAATTATTCTATTTTAGACACTGACCGTGGACTGACAGAGGCGCACTTTTGACTCCCGAAGAAATGGAGGCGCTGACAGAGCCGTGGAAACCTTACCGCTCCATTGGTACGTGAAACTAGTACCACTAAATTGTCTCGCACTCATTATGTCCCATAGGTGTCTGGTATATGTGGGCATTGGCCGATCAAGAGGTGTAGACTTTTACAGCTGGACGAGGCGTTCATAAAGCCCTTACCGCTTGATCACGATAGTTTTTGCACTGTTTAGGAAATGGAAATAATAATTGTTGGCATCATGTTCCGTATTTGTTGACCTGAGAGCAATGTTTGGGTCCAAATAAGCAAAATTTCTATGTTCCAGCGCACTCGACACGTTGCTAAAGCCGTGCGACGACGACGCTCCGTCCATCTTTCTGCATCGAGTACGTACCAGTCCGCCCGCCTTGGCGTCTCGCCCAACGCCTTCTTTAGCTTTCCAGCCAGAACGATGCGTATTCAGCCTTGATCAAAGACGGCGTTGCCTGTCAACAGATACAGCGGGTAAATGATACCGGATACATACTGCAGAAGAAAGCTCATCATCACCCAATAGCCGCATCTATTCGTTCCGGGTTTTCGTCCCCCCCAGCCACCCATAAATTGGGAGGGGTCTCTGGCAAGCCGGCATCAGGTCAGCGACACTACTCATGGTCACCATCAGCGCAGGGCGCTTTGGGACACGCGGGACACGCTCCAAGCATGAGCGATGGACAAGTTTTTTCGAAAACGGGGGTTGAGCAAACACGCCGCTCACCCAGCAATGCACAGGCCTAGTGAGCATTGAGACTTCAAATGGATTACAATTGTGCTGACGGGGTTCAGTCCATCGCACTTATATCGCCACAGCGCTGCTGGTGGCACGCAAACTTCGGCCTCGCGTCGTCAACGTCTTACAAAACGGGAGATGAGTGTATTTGATGACATGTTCAATCACATCTTCAATGCCGCGACTCGAATGGAATCACTCCGAAAGCGGGGGAGCTCTTCCAGAGAAGACGAGCTTGAGGAATTAGACTTTGAGCGACTACCAGTTCCTATGGCCCCTCCGACGACCCTACTACCCTCAGATAACACTATGTCCGCCATATTTTCCAAGCTCAAGTCCAATCCGAAGAAGAAAATCCGATGGACGAAGACCGAAGACGAAATTCTGGACGCCAAAAAGGAGGAAATCATGTTATGCGAAAATGACCAAGAGCTAATGTCGTGGGCTATGCGAGTCCTATTCCGTGAACAAGGGACCACCCCCTTACCAGTGCCCGGATCCGGGCAGGAAGACGGACGGCACGATAGGCAGTCTTCGGTAAACGCTCTGGTACCCCTTTCGTCACCCAGCAGTACCCCCATGCAGGTCTTACCACAGAGCTGTTACCCTTCTCTCCTTGCTCTTCTTATGCGAACTTTCCGAACTAAATTCAACAACCCTCATATCTCCCTTGCGCTGTTCCACCATGCCAAGAACCTCTCGGTGGCATCTTATGTCACTTGTTGCGGAACGGAAGCCTATCACGAGCTTATTGAGGCGAGATGGCTCTCCTTCAGGGATCTTCGTGGCGTGCATGATGCTTTAGAAGAAATGAGTACCAACAAGGTATCTGTTAGTGGGTCGACCCGGGGACTTATCGAGAAACTCAGAAGGGATGTAGGTGCGCGAACAATGTGGGCTGAGGCAGAATTCATCGAGGGGCAAGAAGATGGGATGAAATTACTCCAAAGGATAGAGACGATAGGTTGGAAGGACATTGGGAGGGTAGGAGAACCTGCGCAACCCCCAGAACCATCTTTCTACAATGCCCCCAAGGCTGCTCGTCCACAGAAGAAGCCATGGACCGCGACAGATGAGTCGTGGAAGATACCTGTCCCCGTTGAACCTCAGCAGGACTACCTCTCGTTTGTCTAGAATTGAAGCAGACTGCATTCTCCACTTTCTAGAAATATTCCAACTACTTAGTCCGCTGAGAAGTGAGGGATGCCTTGTCCTGGTGTGACTGGCGAGAAATGTGGGGCTGAAAGTCGGTCACAGCAATCGATGAAATGCTGCCAACCTTCTTCGGTGTGGCAATCGACGCTTTGTACCTATGAAATTGTCAGGGCTTGTGATATTGAAGTTGTACCATGGACTTACTGTACAGGAAATCGTTTTCTCCTGACTTTCCAAATCTAAAGCGCTCTCTGTGGATGCTTCGATGACGCCATCAAACGCCCAAGGGAGAGCGCCTCCTTGCCACTGCTGAAGGTCCGTATCACGAACGGTTTCTTGGCTCTTTCGGATGCTCCTACTATGCGTCAACGAGTATCGCTGCCCTTGGTGCTTGATCATCATGGGAGGGTCGGGTTGTTGGTCGCTCTGATGGTTGAGGCTGAAATGGGATGTAAGTCGGGAACAGACTGAGGGGTGATCAGACACCAACTATTTTACCAATCCATCGAGATAGGAACTGATTTCAGCTGGCTCTTCGTCCTCCTCAATGTCCTTCAGGGCCCGACAGGTGAGCCTAATATCCATTGTCCTGCACACTGTCAGCAAGTGACGCGGAGAGGCGTCCATTTGACTCACCGATCAGGAAGGAAGATGTCCACAGATGTCTCGTAACCGTGCCGACAGATTGTATTATTGCCCGGTGCAGGATTTAGGACTATCTCGATTCTGCCGGAGTCTGTCGTGGCGTTGTCGTCCAGAATGGTCTCAACGATTAAGAAAGGTTCAACAGCGGGAGATGTCCGAGAGTTGCGCTGAACATTGCACCCCGTAGGGAGTATTCGGTACAGCAGTCGACAAATGGTTAGTTCATTTGACGGGGGTGCTACCAATAATGGAGCGGGGAGACTGAAATCCGTGAGATCAGCCATCCAAACGAATGGTGGTATGTAGCATACCTCGGAAGGAAGGTGACCTGGCAATTTGAGCCTTTCAACCACTCCAAGAAGTAGTTCATCCCCCAGGACCCAGCCAATGGTGGAATTAAGCTCGCACGTTGAGGAGCCAAGGAAGTCAGTAAAAGGTGGCCAAACCTTCTCACATCAGATTTATAAATGCTGTGGCAGGACGGACTTACGAGGCCGTCCAAAGATAGTTCCAGCCAGCGCTCGCGGGCGGAAGCTCTGCTCCTAACGCATTTCGTATATCGACCCAATCCCTAATTTGCCTGTGAGAGTGTGCACATGATCAAATGGGTGGCAACTACCTACCCGTTAGTTGAGAGGAACAAGCCTGATCGTCGCAAGCGAATCGGCCACCGATCATTGTCAAGCGACGAAGAGCCCAAGATGCGCGCTCGAAAAGCTCCTGTAGACCCGATGATCCAAGGGAATGGTCGCGGCGAGTGAAAGGGATACAATGCATAGGAACGAGGTTCCTGCTTTAACAACTCGCCATTTGGTTGGGAATCGAGATGGGCGAACAGTGATATGGAACTCTGATGAGTTTGCTAATCGAAGGTTATTCGAATGGACGAGAAGAACACGGCTAAGGGTGTACCTGATGACTGGCGACTTCAATGAGCCGTTTAGCATCGGCTATGCTCTGCTCGGTCCAGCTACTAATTCTTATCTGATACACCGTCAGGAGATTGCTTTTGTATGGGACAATGGCCTACTTCGTTAGGTTTTACTACTTCGACAAACGAATGAGTGATTTCGGAGAGTTTCTGTAGTACTGGGAGCTGCAACCACTCGGTGTTGCTGACTGCGAACACCGCAGCGAGCACATCCTAGACATTTGCATTAATCAGCTTCGTCCAAGGATTCCAGTGGCACCGGGAGCTACCTTTTGTCGTGTGTTCAAGTAGCCTGCGGCTTGTTCTATAGCCTCACTAGTCCCCCGTAGTCGCATTTGCAGCTTAGGGCTGCTCTCGATCCCATCAATGCGTACATCGAAGCGTTCCGTGAAGTCCCCGAAGCCAGCTCCATCTAAACGGCCGAGTGAGAGAGGGTCTGCTACGAGATTATAGACCCCACCTTGATCCATCAAAAGAAAAAGCAAGTCCGGCAGCAAAGGAACTACACAGTGCCCGATTAGGGGGGACTTACGGTATGAGGGAAATATATCGCACTGGACGCAGTGGACTCCGAGGGTTTCTCTTTTAACTTTCGGGCAATTGCAGGGTTAACCCACCCCCATGATCTTTCAAGGAGGATAGCCGCGAATTTTCTGCTCCGCGGTAGGTTGCCCTCAATCCCCAGGAGATTCGCCAACTGGACCATTTGCTGATAAGTAAAAGCACGGGATACACGATTAAGACTTGACTTGTATGCCTTTGCATACTCTGCGGATTCTATCGGTGCTGATATTTCAGGCTTGAGATTTAACAAATCCTGAAGGGTTGGTTCACCCGGCGACGCGTCTATTTGCTCCAGGTATGACTGAAGTGAGCATGGGGCTAGAGGTGAACGCGGTTTCTGTACGGTTTCCGCGTCTTCCTTTTGCTTTCCTTCGACGTCTGCGACCTAAAGAAAGTACCAAAATGTCGCTTCAGCATACGACTTGAAAGTAGGCACCTGTCACACCGTGCTCGGTCGCTCAGTGGATAGTGTGTTGTCCTTCGCAGCCGCTGCCGGCAAATTTTTCAGAGAACCCTTCGGCCTGCCGCGACTCCGTCCTTCAGTAGCCACCGAGAACAACCTCTGTCCTTGAGAAGAGTAACGACAGAAGACACATATGGACCGGTTTGCTATCCGCAGTATCATGGGACTTCAGTCGAGCAAGACGCAGTCAAGTCCAAGCAGGGAAATAGCTTTGCAAGACCAAGGCACATAGCTCTATCATACATAGGAATCACTTGAAGGCGAATCACGATTACTCTTCATCAGAATCACTCTCCTCTCCAATTTCCTTCAGATATTTGTCCACACGCTGTAGTAGCGCGTGCACCATACTCTCTCGGTTCCAATCAGACCGGTAACGCCAAACGGTGTCCAAGCAAGCCGCACGCAGCTGTTCTAAACCCTCCACATCAAGACTCGCGGTTTTGGTAACGAGTTTGGACTTCAAATCGTCTAAGAGTTCGGGTGCGAGCTGGAACTCTGGTGGCGTTACGGGAGCCGGGCTCGGTGTGCGGGGAGTAACGATGAGATGCTGAGTGAGCCCCTCTGGCGCACGAGCAATGCCCCCTTCGGATGATTGAAGGGCGAGCAAGGCGCGTTCCAGGGGCACATTCGGAACAGCAGTAGATGACAAGTGCTCTGAAGGCGTGCCCATAGTAGGATCATACATCGGCCCATGGTTGGAAGCGAGGAGATCGACCACCCGCGAAGTGGAACGACCAATTGGAGAGGGAGATGTAGGTGTTCGGTCGTTGTCGGCCATTTCTTGGTCAGCATTCTTCCCATTCAACATGATAGCAGGAGGCTCAACGACTTCAACGACGGTATTGAATCGGACAGTCTTGACTTCCTCTGTGTTGTTGGCCTCCCCACCCTTGAACCTCTTCGATGGTCGATCTGACCCGCCCTCTGACATCTCTTCGTCTTCTCTTGACCGCTTGCGAGTCGCGGAACCTCCGACCGAGCCTTCCTCAGCTCCGTTGCCCATTGTTATGTCTTCCGAGACAGAAGCGGCCGGTGCGTTCTCCACAGCAGGTGTGATAGTGGTGCTCTGCTCCTTCTCCTTCTCCTGTGCAGCTTTCCTGGCTAGAGCTCTCTCCTTATAAATTCTTTGCGCCATCCTTTGACACTCCAGGTCGAACGCAGGGTCTGTTTGAGAGACTTCTTGTATAGCTAGCGTATAAACCCGACTGGCCTTCTGGAACCATGTTTCTGATTGTTCCCCGGCCGTATCGCGCTCCTTCGTGGCATTGTCGTGCACCAACTCTATGGCCTTCAGGAACTCTTGGGACATTAAGAAGCGGCCTTCCCAGACCCCTCCGCTAATACGAGGCATGTCGATGTCCGTAAGCTCGTTCCGGTATATCTCGTACTTTTCGCCTTGGTCATCCGCTGGCGCTCCATTCGGACCAATGTTGAGTGGGTCAGCGTTTGAATCTGATAGCCCTTGTACACCGGAAGTGGCAGCGGGTTCGGTCACCAGCTTGCGTCTTGGCGCACCATACAACTTCCCATCCTCGCCACGAACGCACTGGAACATCTGTTCGACCCTTGCCTTGGTGAAGCTTTTCTCCTTCCGCACAAGTACCTGGTAGATGTTGTTCAGGTGGTTCTTCAAGCGATTAAGGAGTAGATTATCTTGTCGTTGCTGCTCGGCTTTTTCTGCGGCGGTTAATTCACGCGGAGGCAACGGCGGGGCGATGGGGAGGACCTCAAGGATGCGACGCCTGCGCTTGACTGCGTCTGGGAAATGGTTCGGAGGCTTCTGAACGTAGGCAATAATACTTTGGAAAAACGCGGCGCGTTTCGCCTCATCCGGTGCAGAAATTGCAACCCGATTTATGTCTAGCTTGCCAAACCATTTGCGGACGTCACGAGGGAGCCCTTTGAAGGTTCCACTGTGAACGGCGAGAAGTAGGATGGGCTCCGTCGGGTCCAGAGATTCGAGTGAGTCAGCAACGAGGGTTCGTGCAGTCTCGGGAAGCGCGGAACACCAGGCCGCGAGGGATGGGATATAGATTATCGAGGGGGTATGCCGCTTGGCCTCTACGAAGAGTTGAACGATGGCAGCTTCGACCGTTCTGGCAGAGTCCCCAGTCAAAGTGCTGAGGTCGAAACTCTGGATATGGAAACCTTCAAGGTGGTGCAGTGCAGCTGCACCAACAAGCCTCTGGCCCATACCTGGCGGCCCATAGAGCAACAATCGAGGTCGGTTGACTCGTTGGGTTTCGAGCGCTAAACGGACGTGAGCGATAGTGATAAGTACTGTAGGTCAAACTGCATACCTTGAAGCAACATTTCTCGATCAAAGGCGGCAGCCTCACCATCAGCATCCTCCTCCCATTGTGCCTCTTCCAGCGCAGTCCTTTTTTTGACCTTTGGTAGCACTTTATCGAGGATCTCTTTCACATGCTCGAGGGGTTGCTCAAGCAAAGGAGCTAGCTGGGCAGGCAAGGGGTTGGCAACCGAACCAGCCGATCGTTGGGATGAGGGTACGATCTCCTTGACTGAGACCATGAAGTCACGCGCTTGGACAGCAATCTTGCTGTGATCGAGGAGGAGGCGGTCGCTTGATTGGTAGATTTGCGGGTACTGTCTCTGGATGGCATTGAGGGCGGCTTCTGTACAGAGGGCCTAACGGGCACAATGGTCAGGACGTGGAATCCGAGAGATGATCACAAATTATGAACCTTAAGATCGGCACCACCATATCCCTTGGTCAACTTGGCGAGTTTGAGACGAGCCTCATCACCTTCAGGTCCGGTCCAGTTATCCCACTGTTTCGTCATAATCTTCAGAATCTTTAAGCGCGCGTCGAAGTTCGGAAGAGGGAAAAAGAACTCTCGGTCGAAGCGACCGGGTCGACGCAGAGCGGGGTCGATAGCATCAGGGCGATTGGTTGCGCCTGTTGAGTTTCGTTTGATATCCAAATCTGCCCAATAAATACAGGTATTGCTTACCAATGACAATGACCTGCCCTCTTCCATCCATCCCGTCCATCAGAGCAAGCAGCGTTGAGACGATACTTGCATGGATCTGGTCCTGCTTTGAACTTCGCACAGGAGCTAGGCCGTCAATTTCATCAAAGAAGATGATACTGGGTTGGACTTTCTTGGCCTCCTCGAAGAGCAGACGGAGTTGACGTTCGGCCTCGCCGACCCATTTGGACAAGCAATCGGCACCCTTACGCATGAAGAAAGCTGAAGAATATCAGGGACGGGGCACAGTGAAAGGTGGGCATGATGCTGCTCACATATACTCCGGCCTTCGCTGCGGCAACTGGCGGCAAGCGCTCGAGCGACGAGAGTTTTGCCCGTTCCTGGCGGACCGTGGAAAAGTACACCTCTAGGAGGAGTGACGCCCATCTCCTGGAACATGTCGGGGTACAAGAGTGGGAGAAGGGTCATTTCCTTGAGCTTCGAGATGTCTGTAGTAACCTTGAGCAAATACAAGAGAAATGCGCCACCGACTACTCACGGTTCTCAAGTCCACCAACATCCTCAAACGAAATTTTCGAATTTACCCCAAGTGGATCGGCATCCGCGAGAGCTAGAACGTGAAGTCAGCCGGAAGTCTGGGGAGGCCGTGAAACAAATCGCGCACAAGCATCGCCGACTCGACCCAGATTTGAAGGTGTTCCAGCAAGCTCAAGCGGTAGCCCAGCACCACCAGCGAACATCCCGCCCGGCATGCTACTGGTAGCCCCGATCTTTTTGGGTGTCCTTCCTTTCTCGCTCTCTGTGTCTGAATGGGCCCCCTTGAGTGGTCCAAAAATCTTCTCATATTCGGCTCCAGAGAGACTCCAATTTTTCTTCTTCGGTTTGCTCTTGGCTATACCTTGTTGCTCCATCTTGTCAAATTGCGCAATCTCGTTGTATTCGATCTGCTTGCGTTGGCGGAGCCGGTAGTTCTTCCCCTGCTGGAGGACATCCTCCTCCGAGTCGTCGTACAGCTCGGGCGTGGTAGGGCGTGCGGAGTCATTTTCGTCAGAATAATTGCCATCAGCGTCGTCTTGGTAGGAACCGTCCAAATTCTTGCGCGAGTTACGCGTAACACGCCTATTCCTCTGACGAGCGCGCTCTGCCTGGGCTTTCTCGCGCGCCTCTTGGGCTTTCGCCTCCAGTATCATTTGACGTTTGCGGCGGGTCGAAGGAGCTGTTCCGTCATAATCTTCATCGCCGAAATCGACGATATCGGCCTCCTCTTCGTCGTCCTCTGCGATGAAGTCATCGTCGCCTTTGCGCTTAATACGGGTGGGCTTCTTCTGCACGGGGGACTCATCGTCTGAGGATTCGACGAGCGTCTTCTTGATGATACGGCGACCACGAGTGGTGATGGCCGTTTCTTCCTCGTCATCGTCGTCGTTTACAGTAGCCTTGGCTGGGTCTTCCTTCTTGACATTGCCATTGGGGGCCGCTGAGGCGCCACCTCCTATACCAACTAGAGCTGAGGGATCAGGGTATCCTCCGTCATCGCCATTGTATCCAGCATTTCCGTCTCCAGCCGGCTCAGCACCATTAAATCCATCGGCGTAATTTACAGAGGTATTGCGGGTCATTCGACGCGCCCGGTGAGAAGTGGTGGCTTGCTGATGCGTAAACTCCGTAAACTCATCGTAATCGGCGTCATCATCATCTGCGTTCGCTTTTCTTCGGCCACTTCTTCGGGCGGTTGGCGGGGGTGCTGGCTGCGCCGGTTGCGAAAGATGCTCAACGCTGTAGTTAGGAGGTGCCCTGGTTGCTCTACCGCGTGAGGTGACTTGCTGGATGCCTGGCTGTTGCTGATGGGCGTATGGGTCGGGAATGGGGGCGTGAGAGGCGTTTATTGTAGGGTCCTGGGCTCTGGTCGCCCTGCGGGTGACGGTCATAGGATCTGCCTGCGGATAAATATTTTCTGGAACAACCTGAGGATACTGGAAGATGGGTTGTTGCTGGATTGGCTGTGGCTGTGGCTGCTGGTATGGTTGGTTAGGTGGTTGAGGTGGCCACTGCAAAGGCTGTTGGTAAGACTGGTCCGGGTAATAGCCTGGTTGTTGGTACGACCAGTAATGATTATTGTCCATCGAATTTTCGGGATCCGGCGCCGGAGAGCGCGGTCGTGGTGGGAGAACAAAAGGGTTTTCGGATTTAGCCAGGCGACCAGAGCCTCTCTCGCACTCAGAGTCAAGGTAAACAGGCTAGATAGCAACAATCTAAGGAGCATACATGGTGTTCTATACGACCGGAGGGACATTAGCGACTTGACTTACGTGGACAGCCGCCGAGACTGACCCCGACAACGACGCCTCCGAAACGGGCGGGAAACAAGTACGGTGCCGGTCCTAGGTCTGTGTACTGGTCGAGTATGGGTTACCGTTGTATGTTGTAACGTCTTGAGGCGGGAAAACAAGCGAAATTTGGCATCACGGGCTAATTTCAGCAAGGGGCGAACTGGTAGTGTCCAAGTTGTATGTTTTGATACTTCCCCTCGTGTTCCATGGGAAAGTCGGCAGGGATCGAATGGGGGACAGCGGGAGACGGGTGATAAGACAAGGTTATATTTATTTGGGTGCATGGGGCATTTGGAACGTCCAATATTCCATCTGCCATCTGCCACACCTGGAGGTCGACGGGTTTCGATGCAGGGTCCAATACAGAGTAATTCGAGAGGCTAATAAAATCGCAGTAAATATTTCTAGTTTGAGTATTACTTATACATATAGTCATCTATTTCTGTGCATTTAGCTCGACGTCCACCGCCTGACTGTGAAGGGATGCCTGCCTCGTGTTTGCATGTGGGTCAAGTGTTTGGGCCTGCTTCTGTCCTCAGTCCCGCCCGGCTGTTCCCTGTACTTCCCAGGATACCTCCTCAGTCGTTTCAAACGTCTTTACCGACCTCAATCCAGCGCAGCTCGGCCGACGTCCACGTTTCAGGATGGCTACCTCGTCGAATCCCATTACGCAGGTCTCGCAGGCCCCCATCCAGCATGTCGGGCTGCAACCTCACCTCGTCTCTCGTCTCCTTCTCGATCTCAGAGGCCAACGCTTCTCCGTCGACCGCGAAACTATCATGAATCTCCCAGAATCCGTCCTACTCTGCCTATTCCCTAACGGCCTTGTCCTCAGTCGCAACAGTGCTCTCCTTGACCCAACGGAGAATGAGGAGGATGAGGAAGTTTACGGTGTGGATGTACGTCGCGCCACTCAGGCTTCGGCGAGTCCTTTTGCTCACCCGCATCGTCCAGTTTGACCCACAGTGCTTTCACTACGTTCTCGAGTTTTTCAAAAAGTCGGGAGAGTACTTCTATGGCACCCAAGACCAGCCAAATGGCCTCTTCCAGTTGCAGCAGCAGTACATCGACTCTCTCAACGACCCCATTCTTGCTCAGCAGAACCCCCTGCTCTCTAAACAGGCTATAATTGTTCTTCGTGAGGAGTTGGAATATTTTGCTATTCCTCCTAAAGGCTCCACCGCTGGCACCGACAAGGACGGCACCCCGAACGACGATCTGAACGACCTTAAGCGCGAGTGCGGCCAGCGGCTTCTTGAGAAGAGGAACATTTTCACAGCGTTACAACGAAACGTGAACAAGGAGAACAATATGGCAGAACAGCACCTCATTGATATGTTGTGTGTAAGGTACGCGCCCAACCTCCAATCAACCTCGCTCCCGTTTATATCAATACTTTGCAGTGGCTTCGACCGAGAGGACACCTGGGGTTTCCGAGCCGTCGAACCCAACCGCTGCTGCATCTCCTCTATCGCACTGGTCCACCTCAAGACTGGTATCACCCATGAGGCACCCACGGAAGCGAACCCATCCGGAGTAGTAGTAGATCAAACGCAGATGACCACTGCCCAAAAGTTGCTGCTCTTTTGGCGCAAACCAGCTGTAGGTACCTTCTTCTCTTGGCGTTCGAAGTATCTTACACGATTGTGAACAGCGAAAGTGCTGGTGGGACGGCATCGAAGTTGACCTAGGGACTCCGGAAGCCCCCAAGACCGTCAAATTGTGGGCACGACGAGTCTGGACACTGGAACTCAGCTTGGTGGGTTTACCTCGTCCTCCAACTGAGTAATACTGACCACTTAAAAGATTTAAGTCTTACTTTCCAATCATTTGAGACTGTTTAGCGTTTTCTTAGGGTATTCGCATGCCACCCACGACCTTCCTACAACGCACGCAATCTCGACGATTCCATGGATCGCACTACACACCTTCGTAGTCTCATACACCACGCCTCCTCTGCTCCTCTGCTCATGTTTCACCTTCTGCCTCTGGCTTGGTCCGTCTGCATTTCATCGTATTAGATGTAATTGTTGTCATTCGCATCATACCTAGTGCTTTTCTTAAGCGCAGCGGACTATAGTTACTCTTATTGAGTCTTAAGTTCGCCACATTTTTGGCAGGTGGCGATGACGAAAACCGCTCTTGGACTCGGCCATCTTGAACTCACTCGTTCAACACTTCACGTAGGCTCTACCTCCTACCCACGAATCAAGTAGAAGCACGAGATAAAACCATCCTTCCAGAGGCCAGCGACGAATGGCGAACCCCAAGGCGGAACATTACGACAATGAGCTGCATTCTGCCCTCACGCGAGGTGCATGGGCCGACGGATCCCCGGCAAAAGCTGTGAATGGGACTCCCATCTCGTGGTCTGAACTGTTTCGTAAATTCCGCAAGCACAATGTTCGGCAGCACCCGACTTCCCAGCATAGTACGCATCCTTGCAACTACTATATCAAAAGTCTTGAGTGCTAATATATATCTGGGCTACCCGCAGTTATCACCGAACTCGCCACACAGAACCAATCGTTGTCGATCTTACTCTTGCCGCCTAACGTCAATGTACGGAACATCCAACAAGAGGACATGGACGAAGACGGGATTCCTAACAGCGATACACTCGAGCTGGGGGACGAGTGTCTCCTCTCGGAGGAACGAATCGAGGATGGACGACTGGGATTCGCCGCTCTCGAGTTGTTAAAGGATACACCCCAAGATCGTGACGTGAGCTATTTACACTGATATGCCCCGTGACCCGATATGGGAACTGATTAGTCGGCTCCGACAGGCCATTCGTCTAACCAGAGCGTATTTTGCTTATGCACTCGGCCAGTTTGAGGACTGTATCAGTTTAATCAAGCAGGCAAAATGTATGCGTCTCACTACTGAGACCTTGGCAAGCGGCAATATGGAGTTCACGTCCGTTCAACGACCCATTACAACCGAGCCAACAACCAACGCCGACAGCGTGAAGACTATAAGCTCTGATCTGAAAGGTGGGGATATTTGGCCCGTGATTGAACAAATCCGCGGTCGCTGTTTGCAAGGTCGGTTCTTCCACTCGCCTGACCGCGTGTATCCTGACTTCTGGCAGGGATGGCGCATGAAAAGCTCGAACTACCAACCGAAGCCCTTGCAAGTTACGAACTCGCCCTCCCCCTTCTGGACGAACTCTCCATTCCCCCTGCAAATCCCACCTCCCCGACCCTCGACCCCTCCTTTATAAAATACCGCGAGCTCTGGCGGTGGACCGAACGTCTCCTATGGCGCGTGTCTGTCCTCGCTTCCAAGCACTCGTCCACTCATACAGCACTCATCTATCTACGACAATATAACTCGTTCACCCTTTACTACCCCGCATTCTTCCGCGCAGGCCATCGTGGGGTCCTTACTATGCTCCATCTGAAGGCCCTGTTTAATACCATTGGCGAAGGAAAGCCGAAGTTAAGTTGGGTGACAGAGGCTAGGACATTGGTAGAAACGTATCGGGTCGTCTTGGCCGTTTGTACGAACTTCCCTAAGGCAGGTGATAGCAACCGGAAAGTAGAGGAATATTGTGATGGGCTTGTGGCTGTCTGGGAGAGAATCGGCGCAGACGGAACGGATCCGAGGTGGGTTATTGACGTGAGTTCCTTTGAGCTCTGAGCTCTCTTACGTCACTGACCTTGGCTGCTAGATCCTATGGTGGGCTAGTCGGATGACGTTCCATTCACATCGAATCTTTCGACATTTGACGCGGGTGTTGCATGCAGCTGGAGAGAACGACCTCGCTCTCCGGTGCTTTCGGCTCTACATTCAGCTTGTTACGAAGACACGTCAGACTCACCTCGAGGAGATCGAAGCAACCGTTCGGAAGCGACGTACCATCGACCTTGAAGATACAGACGTCGACGGGACCAACTTTACTGAAAAGACACTTGACCCTACCGACAGTACAACCAGTCACAGCTGTGATAGTGACGGACAGTTTGTCGAATTTTTGGTGTTTGGATGTAGATTGGTTTGCCGATTGCCTGGAACTCCGGAAGATGCAAAGTGGGCTGTCGAGCAGCTGGATATGGCGAAAGATATCACTCTCAAGAATGCAAAGCTGTCAAGGGATACGCGGCTGAGGGCTCGCCTTGCCTGTGCTGCCGGAGTGGCAGACTCAATTTTGGTGCATAGAGGTGAGTAATTGAAGCGCTCCTTACCGATGGGTATGATGACTGATGTGTCATTGATAGAGGCGGATCCCAACAATCGACCATCACGCATGCGATCTGCGTTAGACCACTTTCAGTCTGCGGCGCAGCTCGATACAGAGTCAGCCGACATCTACTTCCACCTTGCAATAGCTCTGCTACGTGCTGGTCCAGCTCGTGATGTCGATGCTGCCGTAGGAGCCGCCAAGCACGCAGTCGAACTGGAACCCACAGAAGTGCGTTACTGGCACCTTTTGGGTTTGGCCCTTTCTGCCAACGGGGAGAATGTACAGGCGAGAGAGGTGCTCATAATAGGAGAAGGAATGGAGCAAACCGAGGAGAGCGATACTCCTGCGGATGCAACCGGCACCGAGACTCCGAACACGAACATCACTACCTTGGGTGTGCGCACCGAATCACCCTCAGTTGTGGACTCGTTACTCCCAGTATCGACGACGAGAGTTCCCGTTCCCACCACAATGCTACTCCCTTTACCAGATCACCCGCCACCTAGCAAGCATGAGCGATTCGAATATGCTTTGCAACTGAGAATGACGCTCGTAGCGCTTGTGGAGCTCATGGATGGTAGGGACAGTGCTGCACAGAAGTGGGTAGACGTTTTTGCGTGGTTTGCTGAGCGAGGTGGATGGGTTGTTCATCAAGACGAGACGCGTATGTTTATAAGTATATTGCCCATGCCTATGTGTTGACGGTAAATAGGGCGAGACTCATTCGACCTCCCACCCATCGATCCCCTTCCACCGAGCATAACCGATGGAAGTGTAACAGACGAAGAGCAACCACTCCGACCACCACAACTTACCCTTACGCGATCTCTCTCTAGCGATAATGGAGGTGATGGTATGCCCATCACTCTCATCCCGCCAACCCCCGGAGAATCAGGGGACGCAGAGTCTGTTCATACGTTGCGGCTTTCAAATGACAAAGAAGGTGAACCCGAGGTTTCGAAGCGTAAAAAAGCTCAGCAGAAAGCCCAACGAATCATCAAGGAGCAAGTCGAGAAGCGACAGTCACAGATCCAGACCATCTCGCGTAAACTCGGTCGTAGCGGAACGATGCGTTCAAACCACTCGAGAGTATCAAGGCATAGCTCCGCACCAGGTCAGCCGCACGTGCTCCTGCCCAAATTTTTGCTGACCGACGGCAGATTTCAATGTCTTATTAGCGGAGAGTCGTTTGTATCAAGCATCCTCGATACACTCGAGGCCTCGAGTCATATCTCCACGAGGGTCGTACATTGGCCCACCTGCGCCAAGTTCCACATCCACTCCACAACCTCTTGGACCAATCGTAACGCCGTCTGTGAGAACGCCGAGGGAGAGACGGCTACTTTCAGATTTATGGCTCATGTCTGCTGCAACCTTCCGACGTATGGATAAATACGACGAAGCCAGAGCCGCCATTCAGGATGCGGAGAAGCACGATGAAGGGAATGAGGGCGTCTGGGTGCAGGTGCGTAAATTTTCATTGAAGGACTCCTGTCTGACTCCTAGTGCAGCTCGGTCTGTACTTTTCTGCGTTGGATGACAATGCTCGGGCTATTGCAGCCTTTCACAAGGCCCTGGTCATTTCGCCAGACTACATCCCCGCCATCGTTCATCTTTCTGAACAGTATCTACACCCATCGGCTGGACAGAGTTTCTCCCTTGTGAAGGACGCATCAGAGGCAAGGCGAGGAGCAGTGGATCTCGCCGCGGGCATGCTGTCGTCTTTCACTAGAGGAGTTGGCTGGGATGTTCCGGAAGCCTGGTATCTCCTCGCTAAGGCCGTCGGGATGCAAGGCCGGAAGGAACGGCAGCGAGTATGTCTAACGTACGCGCTCGGATTGGTGGAGGGACAACCCATTCGGGACCTCCGAGTTGCTCTAGGATATGCCTTGTAACCATCCGTTATGCGTAGCCGACCTGCTAAATCCCTATTCAATACATTTTTGGCCTCAGCCACGTGCGATCTCCTTACTTGGCATTTCTCTTTCCGCTCAGCGTTCGACCAGGCCTAGCCTAGTTTATCAAGAAAAGCAGGGCGGTCCAAAGGACAAAAGACCCAAGCAAACCTATAGGAACTACTAGCTGCGAAGCAGCGCGATCAGAGAGCCCGAGGAGCAAAGGAGCATAGCGACCCACGCTGATCCGACCCGAACCACACAAACTCAACCCATCAGAGATACCATCCATAGCAAGCACAAACAACAAGAGAGCCCACCACGTTATATACCTAACCAGGCAGCGTACCCTGGAGACCATACCTGTAAACCATCTTGTAAATAATATGCACCTCTCGTCATATCCTTGCGCACGGTTTCGTAGGCTTCTGGGCAGGTGGTGGCTTGGTCCCAGGATGTGTATCTCTCTCAGATAAGGACTTCGACCTGACCGCTGCCATGCCTCATCCACTGGACCCACTCACACCTACAGAGGTATGTTGATAGTTCGCTCTCGGAACCCAAACCCTTCTGACGGGCCCCTCCCCTACAGATCTCCGCCATTTCTCATGCGACCCGAGCTTATGCGCTTGAGCACCAGAGGGCCAATACGTTTAAGTTCATTCAGGCCTCTCTCCTCCCTCCAAAGAAAGTCGATGTTCTCAATTATTTGGGTATCATCCCTGCTGCGACAACACTTGCTGGCCCCCTCCTCCGTCGTGCGGACGTCGATGTGAGTGTGATATGTTATACGTGACTGTGTGTGCTTAGCCTGACTCTTCGCCCAGTTCATAGATCCGTTGAATGGGTGAGTCGACCTCGTGCCACTTGTCACGTCTCATTGAATGTGACAGACACGCCTTCAATGTGCTACTCGACCTCGAGGACAACGATTGGATCGTTCGGACCTTTGTTCAGCTTCCCGACGGCGTGCAGCCCCAAATTACGCCCGAGGAACTCAACCAGGCCGACGAAGCGGTTCGCAGGGATGCCAACGTCATCAAATACGCCGCTGAAGTCGGTGTTACTGCATCCCAAATTTACGCAGACGGTTGGAGTATCGGCTACGACGATCGGTTTGGGAATCGGAAACGCCTCCAGCAATGCATGGTCTTCGCCCGTTTTGGACCCCACGAGAATCTCTACGCGCACCCATTGGACTTCTTTCCCGTCCTGGACTCGAATACTTTCGAAGGTATTCAACAGCGCTGTCTGATCGCTCTGTGAACTGACATATACTAGTGATTCACATTGACTTTGCCCCACACCGCACGAAAGGAAACGGAGAGCTGTCTGCCTCTACTGCACCTCCTCCAGTGCATGAAAATGCCTTCGAGGTGTCTGGCCGTGAACGAATCAAACCACCCACTGACAAGTTTGAGTACTTGCCCGAAATCTCTGATATCCAATATCGGGACGACCTTAAACCCCTTCATATCACACAACCGGAGGGACCAAGTTTCAAGATCGTTGGACACGAGTTAGAATGGCAGAAATGGAAGATGCACGTAGCCTTCAGTGGTCGAGAGGGCATTGCAATCTCCACCGTCACCTATAACGACAATGGAACAGTCCGACCCCTCTTCTATCGCCTGTCCCTAGTCGAGATGGTTGTTCCTTATGGAGCCCCTGAGTTTCCTCATCCAAGAAAGGTAAGACCCACTCCCAGTTTTGGATGGTGCCTTATGTCCCCATAGTTTGCATTTGATGTGGGTGAATATGGCATGGGCACACAAGGTGAGCCCATAATGATATTGGATCGCTGAGAGGTAACACAAAATATAGCCAATGATCTTTCGCTCGGATGCGACTGTCTCGGCACCATTCACTATATGGTGCGTCCCTCCCACAGAGCCCCGACACTGTGATTGATGAACAAGACAGCCTGGGACATATATTGGACACTCGGGCGAGGGGGTGACCATCAAGCGCGCGATATGCATACATGAAGAAGAGTTAGTTGGCGAAACACTCTCAAGACTTGATCGTCTTTGAGATTGCAAAGAGGCCTTGCTGACCCTTCTCCAGTGATGGCTTGCTTTGGAAGCACACCGACTACCGGCCGAATGGACGATCACATGCAGTGCGGTCCAGGAGACTCGTCATCTCCATGGTCTGCACTGTGGCGAACTATGGTAACCCCCAATCATCCAACCTCCCATCATCCAGCCTGTGATTAAAACGACTAATTCAGCCTATAGAATATATCTTTTATTATTATTTCTACCAGGATGGGACGATTGGATACTCCATTCGGCTCACCGGGGTTTTGAACACCTACATCCTCGCCCCAGGCGAATCTTCAGCCCCTTTCGGTACTACGGTGGCCCCCCAAATCACGGCGCACTACCACCAACATATTTTCTCTTTGCGCCTCGACCCAATGGTTGATGGGGTCAGTTGTGTCTCGTCGGATCCGTGTTCGAAAATGCTGATAGCAATACACGCAGTTGAAGAACTCCGTTGTTGAAACAGACGTGGTTAGTCTCGCAGCCAAGACCGGATCTGTGGACAATTACGCCGGAAACGGTTTCACGATCGAGTCCCGTACCATTCGGACTGAGGGTGAAGGTGCCCGTACGTACGATGCGGCCAAGGACAGGAGGTATGTACATCAATGATGCTACAATCGCTCCTGGTTGGTGTGAAGAAAAGAACCTGACATTCAGTTCTATGAATCAGGTGGACGATTGTCAACAAACAGAAATGCCACTACGCAAGCGGTAAAGCTGTTGGATATGCTCTTGCCGTGCGTGGTGCATGCATCGAGCTGCTGGCTAAGCCAGGTTCTTGGGCTGCGAAACGGGCTGCTTTTGCCACAAAGGCACTCTGGGTTGTGCGCGATGCGGATGATGATAAGCGCGTATGGCCAGCTGGGAAATATGTTCCCCAAACTCGAGAGAATCCCAGTGATTCGGTCTTGAGTTGGTGCCAAGGCGAAGAAAGTGTCGATGGGGAAGATATAGTCATTTTCCTCACCACCGGTATCAACCATATCCCACGTCCAGAGGTATGGTTTCCCTCGATTTGGCTTTCTTCTTTACCCACATTCCTATAACAGGACTTCCCTGTCATGCCAAAGGAGGAACTTTCTATACAACTCAGGCCAGTTCATTTCTTCGACGTGAATCCGGCCCTGGATGTCCCAGCCACAAAGGACCCTAGAAGTGTCCTGGCGTTCCAGGACGCGCATTCGACCGATGTAGCTGCGGGCACCATTCCAACTGGTTCCACAGGCGCGTGCTGTTCTTAAAGGCTGCTTTTGTACTTTGTCCCGGAACACATGATATGACCTTCAGAGAGAATATAAGGCCTCCACCCCGCTTCGACTAACTCCTTCACATGAACATTACTCAAACTATATTTATATGCACAAATATTGTTTTTAATACTATCATGATTTCTCAATGTATTTGGCCTCCACATCACCGCGGACAAAGCAAACCGTATCCTCCCATCCTCCCCGAATTTCAGAAAAGAGGTGCAATGGTGAAAGCGGAGGCCATCGACCCTGCCCTGATGGAGTTGGATGCGTCTCCATCACCTCAGCCGACTCCAGCGCGTACTAGGAGTAGGGCCATCAAAGACCCATCGCGCGAACCGACGCCTTTGCGCAGTGCAGGCCCTTCAAGACCCACCGCAGTGCAACATTTATCATCTCAGCCTGCTGGTCCAAGTGCCTCTGCCTTGTTGAGTCAAACAGAGCAACTGCAACATGCGTTTGCGGATCCTGTGCGTCAGCAAGCGCAGGCGATGGACGACGATGCCGATGAGGATAAAGATCGAGAAGAACTTGATGAGGAAACGCTTGCTACGATGATGTACAACCAGTGAGTACACGCCTCGGTTTCGATTCGATCACGACTCGCGCCTGACCTCGGGGTTGTTTTTAGGGAGCTACTGAGGCATATGTCTGCCAAGCAAGTAGAGCAGTTTGAAGCATATCGTCGCTCTGGCTTGAAAGCCGCAGCTGTGCGCAAAGTAAGCATTGGGATGCTGTGGGTAATGTGTGACCGTCACTTAACAGCCCTTGGACTCGGTGTGAATGTAGTTGGTTCAGCACACTGACCATCAAATCAATGCAGCAAATGCCCAACTAGTAGCAGGCATCGCGAAGGTGTTTATCGGTGAACTCGTCGCCAAAGGTGACCGTCGCCCCTTTCTTCGTTCTACCTTGACCATTGATCACACTATTTATAGCTCGGAGTGTCCAGGAGAGCTGTGGCCAAACAGGTTCTCTTAGCCCAGACCATCTGCGTGAAGCATACCGATTGTACAAAACCGAAACCGGCAATGTTGGCTCAGCCAAACCTCTACGTGGGAAGAGGCTTTTCCGTCGATAACCTCTCTGGGTCGGTCTCATTACCCGGCGAGAGAAGCGTCCGCAAACAACCCGAGGGTTTGTTAAAATTCGCTCAATGTCTAAATATGTGTAATATATACTACATCCATCCCCTAAGTATCCTTTCCAACTAATAAGTGAATGGAGTGGTGAATGGCAGTTAAACATTCCTTTCGAAAGCCAAATCTGTAGTCCTTCCAGAGACTGCTGAGATAGGCCGATTACCTGTGGGCTGAGTGGGTGCAACCAAATCGTGTGTCGATGATCCAGCGCTCTTTGGATCGACTGTCGCCGAAGTGGGGATCCGAAAGAACATACTGGTGTCTCCTTCAGCACGGAACTTGAGCGCCTCACGGCCTCTGGCACAGAGGAGCCCAGAGTCGTATGAGAGGCGTGTTGGTTGAGACGTAGGCATGGTCTGCTCTTGTTCTATTGGCCCAAAAGTGGAGGTAACTCCAGGGGTATTAGGGGAAGAGGCTGTCGGAATATGAGAGTGTGGTATAATTTGATGCTTCTCCTCGCTGATGACCTGTGAACATGTGTCGCCTTCTATGAGAAGAACCTGCTGAGCCACTGAGCCAATGTCAGTGGATGTTATCTAGAAGATTGGGCTGCAACGTACTAGTCATAGCCGCAACGATGGCGAACATGGACCCGATAGATGTAATTCCTTTAATATCAAGGGATGCAAGGAAGATCAAGAGATTGGCGGTAAAGTCAAGGAACATGAAACCCTAGAGGATGGTTAACAACCGAATGATTCGATAGAAAGGTTCCTACAGCTCCACTATTATAAACTTGGGTAATAAGACGTCGCCTGTTATAGCAGTCTTTCTTGAGCCAGACATGGTAGCAACTGAGAACGATCGCGAAGATGTCGAAGATCCTGATGGCCATACTAATGAATAAGACGGAGGCAGCGCGTGTACCGATACTCACAGGTGTGACAGGTAAAAGACTGGTCCAGCGTTGAACTGGTGGTCTGGCACCACAGATGCACACCCAAAGGCCCCAGTTGTAGGGTTCGAATAGGAGAGTGGTTGACGGAGAATAGTCATCGAAAGGGCCTCAACAGGGACCAGGATCATTAAAAAGCTCATAATGCCGAAGACATTGCGGCTATGCTCCGAAGTAGCCAATGTCTGGTAGAAGAAGACCACCTGTGTAATAGTTGCCGCAATGACTGTAAAGTAAAGGTCCACACTGCGTCCGATACTCGTTTACTGGAGAAACTCGAGACTTACACTGAGTAACCGGTCCAAGGAGGTGCATCTTGCTACATTGCGCCTCTGTCGTCGGTTTGAAGTACAGTACCGCATTGCATATGAGAGCCAAAGCCCCGAGGCTATAAGAATTAGGGTCACACTTTGAAGGATGGGTTCTCCTGCAAAAACTCACTATCGTGCTAAGAGGAATAAGGCCACCTTGGTCGTGTTACGACTCTTTAACAGGTTGACTTCCTTCGGTATGACTTGTACAAAGCTTCAGGGGGCACGTCAGACGTGTCCAGGGGACTTGGCAGAGAAGGGTGGTTGGGGCTCACTCGAGCAGGGCAACAGAAAGGGCGCTGGGAAGATGACATGGAACACCAAGTGAGCTGAATCCGCGTCTTTCATTTACGGCGTGCACTCACGCAACGCGCAGCTGCCCGGAGAGAAAAGTCGTATCACCAGCGAAAGACATCACGTTCTCGTTCTCAAGGAAGTTGATTTTCTGGGCAATTGGAACACAACCCGAAACCAAACGAGAATCGTTAGAGAGAAGGAACGGGCACAGACGAGCAAAGATGCGACGATCCGGAGCGCCAGAAAGCCAAGGTGCGAACCAAGGCGCGAGCGCAGGGGGTAAGAAGGATGCAGTGCAATAGAACGACTTTGGCAGATGCTCCTCTTGCCGCTCTGAGCTGCTCATCTGAGTTGCTAAGCTAAGGTCATACCACGTGCCAACCGGGCCTCGGCATCAGCTTTCATCCGGCGCTTCACTTGGACTTGGCGATGATGCTCTCTCGCCATCGGACGTAATGGCGAACGAGGTCCAGAGTGGCCACAGCATCCTCCACACTGCTATGTCCCACGCCCCCATCTCCTTGCTGGATAGACCGCTTCAAATATTCGTGCACCAATACTCGCAACGCCCTTCGATAAGGAAGCCCACGCTCGTGGGGAAAGAGCTACCCGCAAACCATCAAAATCGGGTCGGTCTGATTGTCACAGAGTCGCTCACCTTGACCGTATCGATTACTCGTGGGTGGTGGGAGATTCGAAGCATCATGAAGTCGCTCTCCAGCGAGTGTCCGACCATGATAGTCTCTGGTCCAATCAACGTATCCAATGCTTTACGTATCCCTTGTAAGTCAAAAACCGCATTGTCGAGCGAGGTGATGCCTGAAAAACTGGAGAGGGATATGAGTTTTCCCCAGTCATAGGACCGGACGTGAGATCTCCAACCGTGTATTCCAATCTCTACAGGAAGGCCGAGTCAGCATCGATCAATCGACCCGACCAACTGAACCCGCAGACGGCACCTACAGGATTTCCACGCCAGCATCTGGCCGCACCAGCTCGTCGAAGAGCGACGTGCCATTACCATCTACTATGGACACACGCGCCACGGTGAGACCTTGAGTGGTATAGATCCCCTCGCAGTCGATCGCTGCTATATCAAGTTGTGTATCCCTGCGCTCGTTGCAAGTGGGCGAAAATCCATGACGGCGATGTAGGTCGCTGATTTGCTTCTCCAAGAATACGTGCTATGAATCCAGAGTTTGTGCGAGTTCGGTTTGTTTAGCATACGCCGCACGCACCGGTCCAAATTGGCAGCCAGGTGAACCCTCAGGTGCGGAACAACATAGGTAAGATTTCTGGGCTTCGCCTGTGTGAAGTGGTGTTAGTCCAGCAACACCACGAGGCTCGAAGTTAGATACCATTCGTCACAGTCCGTGTCCATCTTCCCCAGTGAAATTGACACGCCGTCGAATGCATGTCCGCCACGATGAGTGCATGCTTTCGACATCTATCACACAGCTTCTCTTGATTGGCTGCAGAGGGCTCTAGCCCGCCGACAAAGTCGGGCTGTTCCGGATACCCGAGTTCCCGCATTTCCGCAGGTTTTAAGAGGAAAGGCTCCAGCACAGCAGCAGAGAGAGACACGGCTTTATTCGGTTCCTCAGCTTCTGCCAGTTCAGCTCTTGAGGCCAACATCGCTTCAGTCCCAACAGAGGCGTGCCCAGGATGATCCGGTTTGGGCCGTTTCTTAATCGTTGCAGCGCAAGAGACTACGGCCTAATACCATCAATTCGTGTCAAAGACGAGAACAGACACGACTCACATTGCGGTATGTGGCCTTTGAATGCTTCGCATGAATTTCTGCCTCTTGCTGCAGTGCGTGCTCTCGCGCAAGGTTCTGATGCGAGGAATTGAACGCCGAATATAAGTCAACGAATATTTTGTAGAGCGTGGTAACCATGGTCTGCCTCGTGTTATAGGCAATCCCTGACGCTCCTGGGTTTATTTGCAGAATCGGCAGGCCACTGGAGCTTGAATTGGAGGGAGTCTTTGCCTGAGTGAAGACTGCCCTACGGTTTTGTAGAGTGGAAGGAGATGGCGCAGCCTGACTCGAATTGAGACGCGGGACTTTGGACGGTCGTAGTATTGAGTCCGCAGGACTCGCCGGCCTCTTGCTGACTTGATGCGGGGGTACTGGTGATGGAGAAATACCCTGGTGCTTCTCTACTTCCAAAACTGGTCGCATGAGAGTAGACAAAAGGGCAACAGGCGACTGAGCCGCCCTCGCAACCGATTCATGGGAGAAAGGGCATGGGATACGTGTACAAGTCCCCTTCTCTGGACAAATCATTCGCTTCCACAGGCCCAGAGGAGCAAACATAGTTTCGCGATTGAGGTGGTTAAGGACAAACAACCGTCAGAATGTGATTCTCTACCCCTCATACACTCGTGTCACGGGTCTGAATGTACTGCATTGTCCACACTAAGGAACCGATACACATCTTGAAACACTTGTAGGAGGAATGGCAAACCCCTTTTAATTAGGCAGAGCCAAATCAAGGGCATGCTCAAAGTCAGCAATAATGTCCGAAATATCCTCGATACCGACAGAGACCTATTCAATGGTCAGGATAATCCACCTCCACAAGGTGGCAGGATTGGACTCACTCGGATCAAGTCAGGGGTAACACCAGATGCACGCTGCTCTTCGTCACTAAGCTGCTGGTGCGTAGTCGTCGCCGGGTGAATGACCAAGGTCTTCGCATCGCCAACATTGGCGAGGTGCGAAGCCAACTTCAGTTTATCGACTACAAGGCTTCCGGTCTTCGCATCCCCCTTTACACCAAAAGAAAGTACACCACCGAAGGTGTTCGGTCGCAGGAGCTTCTTGGCGAGCTCGTGTGAGGGGTGGGATGGAAGACCGGGATACAAAACCCAAGAAACCTTCGGGTGATTCTCGAGCCATTTAGCAAGAGCAAGGGCGTTGTCGCAGGTTCTCTGGACCCGAAGACTCAGGGTCTCGAGACCCTGAAGCAGCAGGAATGCCCCAAATGGGTTCAAGCAGGCTCCAACATCTGGAGTGAACGCTTTGTAAGTAGATTATCCACACAATTGCTCAGTGCTATACCTCTGAGGACCTCCACACGCAACTTAATAGCGAACGATACTGGGCCGAAGGTATCCCAGATCTTTAGACCATGATAGCCTTCCGAAGGTTCCGTGAAGCCCTTAAACTTGCCGCTTGCGGACCAGTCGAACTTCCCAGAGTCGACCACGACGCCTGCGATTGTCGTACCATGACCGCCAATCCATTTGGTCGCGCTGTGGACCACGATATCGGCCCCCAAATCAATGGGGCGGACGACATAACCACCTATATAACCAATCAGATATAGGTGTAGTGGTGGTCGGATATCTCGCTCACCGGCACCGAAGGTATTGTCCACGATGAGAGGAATGCCATGGTCGTGAGCAACCTTGGCAAGCTCCGGGATCGGTGCCACGTTGTATTTCGGGTTTCCAATACTTGAAACCCATTAGATCATATGAAGGACCTTTTGGAGTACTTACCTCTCTACATAAATCGCGCGGGTCTTGTCATTGATCGCAGCCGCGAATAGCTCGGGTTTGTCATCGGGAACGAAGATCACTTCGATACCGAGCCTCTTGAAGAACACTTTGAACTGATTGTAAGTACCTCCGTACAAGTATGAACTAACGTCGGGCGTAAGTAGCCTGTCATATTTCGAGAGAGAGGTGGGTACGTTGAAATAAAGTTGTCTCCAGCTCCCATAATGGCAGCAATAGCCATAAACTGTGCAGCTTGCCCACTGGAAGCAGCAACGGCAGCAACGCCTCCTTCGAGGGCTGCGATCCTCTTCTCGAAGACATCCTGGGGGACTTGAATGTGAAAGGCTGTTCCTTGTGTCGCGATTCATCACCTACCATGGTCGGGTTTCCGATACGACTGTAAATATTGCCAAAGGCTTTCAAACCAAAGAGAGACGCGGCATGCTAGTACGAGACATGCTTGAGTCAGTGAGGCGAGGGGTGAAGGTAAAACATACTTGAGAGTCGTTGAACACGAAGGAAGAGGAGGCGTAGATGGGAACAGCGCGTGCGTTTGTGGCCGGGTCAGGTTCTTGACCGCCGTGGACTTGGAGAGTATCGAACTCGGGAGCCTTGTAGAAGTTGTGAGAGGACATGGTTCTCTGCAGGTATCTGGGGGGAAGGGTTGAGGGAAGGGTCTGGCACAGTTCGGGCTTTTAAGGACGAAGGCCCCTCGACCCTTAAATGGCGCAATCCCTCGATCGCTCGTCACAACCTCGGGTACGAGCACGATAACAAGTACGCGAGACAAGTGCACAGGCTTGTGTTTGTAATATACAAACGATACGGGCGCGATACGGGCGCATTGGGTGGTAATTGGGTGGTAATTGGGTAGTGAAGTGGTGGTGTGGTAAGTGGTGTGGTAAGTGAACTCGGCCCCGAGCCGAGCCGAGGTTTGCCTAAGGCTGTGATTCACTCATTTCAATTGCCCATTGGTGCCCACTGGTCGTCGGCCATGGCCGTCCCCACATGCGACATATAATAAATGCTGTCCTAATCTGAACCCGATCATATTCCGGCACTGTAACCTTGCCTGCCAAGTAAAAAGTAAAATCTTAGAATTTTTCTGAAGGCCTATTAGCGCTGGAAAGGTCTAGCGCTGGCGCTAGAAAGATGAAGAAGAACCGTAAGGAAGCATCCCATGCGAAGTATACGCAATCTCCTATCTATGATCTCCGTCCTGCAGGGAGTCAAACAAGAAAACAAACAACATACGTAGACGAGTACAGGAGACGTGAAACACGTCCACCAACACTTCAACTACCGTTGCTATTTCTTATCAAGTCTCTGGGATATTCCTCAATATTTTTATTTTCTGTCTGATGGCCTTTAAGGAGTTCTCTTCTACAACCAACCTTTTCACTACCTATCGAGAGAGAACCAACTCGCTGAATCTTGAAAGGATGAATGCCGAGCAATACATAATTTATCATGCAGGTCATCTCTTGACAAGGTAAGCGATGAGAAGGATAATGTAGTAGTGTGAGCAACCACGACAAGGCCAATCTCTGCTCTTCATGGGATCGAAGCACACGAAGCACAGCCAGACATGAGCATGGAGGGTTGATTCTATATATGTGTCAGATTGTCAGGTCCAGTGTGGGTCACAGGGCTCCCAGGATGAGAGTGTGTCAGAAGGGCGGGAGCAGAAGGATAAGAGCGGGAGCAGAAGCAAAGACTTGGAGGGGAGCAGAAGCAAAGAAGGACTTTCGGACAGTGACATTTATATATCGTCACAGTCAACACACAAAAATGGACAGTCAATCATTTCCTCAGTGGCCAGTTGGTGGAAAGACATTCCCAATTGACCATCCTTCAAAGTGATGGTCCACATTTGCCGTATGGGTATGTTGAATCCTATGGCATTGCTGGCCTGCTTAATTCCATGGCGCGACACTCAGAAATTCGGATAAAGGATAGAATCGTAATCACCAGTACCTATATATAACCAAAACTCGAATACGTACGTACCGCGTGCGTCGCACCTCACTCTTCAGTCCAATCGCGCGGCGCTCATGATATGATGCCCTGGTCACGAGTTTTGACCCATTCCTGGATCATTGCCTCTGGTTTGTATTCGTGTCATTGTTTGTCGGAAAACGAAAAACCCCCTCGTCCATCAGGATATACTACTACCTATCCTATATAGTAGACGAATCCAATACGCGTATCAAACCAGGAGGAATTATGGTATCGCCGAACACATGAGACAAGTAACGTCGAGACCAACACAAAACGCGGAGACTCAGTCTCCGAACCTGTATATGACCGGCGCTCAATCGTTGCCATAGGAAAACTATCAGACCGTACCTAATCATGACAACAACACAATATTTCCGACATTGTTCTCCTGTAGACATCATACCCTCTTATCCATCTGTGTATAAAGGGGTACTCGTACACTTGAACAACTATATTTGTTTGTATTCCACGTGCCTCTCAGTTCATTTCAGCCCCATCCCACTACATACCATATGTCTTTGGTGTCCCTTGGGAGAGTCCATCACTCGTTGTTTCCTGGCCCTTTTCCCTGTCTTAATTTTCCCGCTCGGTTTACTTGTATCGTCATGAATCCATCGTGCGGAATGACGTCCAAACAACGCCATTCGACCTCGTTATCCTAGCTTTACCATAGTCCCCGTCTCTGAAACCGCCAAGGCTCTGGCAGCCCCGCCCTAGCCGGCACACGACCCGCTACAGAAGCCTTAGACTCGCTACCCGTGTTCTTTGCAGGGCCGCAGCCTGTGTCCAGTCATCGTGGGTGGCTTTTCTGATTAAAGTAAGGATGCTCTCCTCGTTAAGGGCAGTCTCGATTGGGCTAGAGGTCGACGCCGGGAAATGCGGGTAAAGTGTGCCTGAGAATGCGCTAATGGGGCTGCCTGTTCGGGTCGATTCGGTGTGGTCCTTGTCGACGAAAGGATGGTGAAAGTAGATAATAGTCCGTAAGATGCCCAAGACCTATTTGGTCCTTATACTAAGCTGTTTCCGTTCAGATGGCGAAGCGGGAGTCTCGGTTACTACTTAATGGCCAATCTCATAATTTTGGACATATGAAGTGCGATTGAAAGAACTCAGGAAATCACCCGCATAGCTTGTATAACAGTACTTCTCATTGCTTATTCGTCTTTAGTAGCAAACAACAACTTAGAGCAGATGGGTTTTACGCATCATCTTCGGTGTGTGCCCCGCCAATCCTTCCAGCGGTGATACCAAGATCCAAACGGATATTCTCCCAGATCGGGAACTCGTCTTCGGCATCCGGAACGTCCACCTGCAGTGGACGTGGTTAATTAGAGTACTTTCTCTCAATTCAGGAAGAGCTAGGGGACGTGCCTTGGTGTGTCCGACACTCAACGAGAGCGAAGGGATCTGCTCACGATCGATAGGGGTGCCATCAAACTAGAATATACTTAGCATATCTCTAGGTCATCAACCAGATTGGCACGTACCTTGGCGACACGCCAGTGGAGTGTACTCGTGAGATAGGGAGCAATTGTCTCGGGTTTCAAGTCATAAACGTTGCCAAACTTGTCTCCCAGGGCACCGGTCAGTGGGATGGTGCCAGTTACGACAGTACCACGTTCACGGTCGGAGATACATTTCTCGCAAGAAGTACCTGGGTTGCTTGTAAAGACGACGTGCGACCCGACGAGATTCTTGTCGGTGGACCAGTTATCAGGGTCGGAGTCGAAGTCGCCCTGCAGCGCGTGTGTCAATAGGTGCGCGTGTACGAGCACTGCCACTCACCAGGAAGACATGGACGAAGAATGTACTCTCAACAGCGTACTTCCTGCAACACAAGTCAGGCACGCCATCAAGTAGATTGCTAAGCCTGGTACTAATACTTACTCCACACGGATGTTGGCAATCCACTCGTAATACTGGCGGACTGGATGTCCGTTGATTTTTTTGTCAGGGATGATCGCCGGCAGCTGGGCGATTACGTTCTGAAGCAATTGTCCACCCTCGGTGACGAGTGCTTGAACCTGCGGCGACTTGCCACCGGGACCATCGACGGTGTGGGCAATTTTGTCAAGGAATTGGGCAGTCTGGCCGCCGATTCCCCCTGCGCGAGTACCCTGAGTATGGCTCTGTACGCTACCCGCTGCCCGATGGAGCAATGACCCTAGGGTCGACTGGCCCTTGTGGAGGGCATGATATGCCTGATCGGTGGTGTTAGGTTTGGCAGGGGCAGCAGCGGGAGGGGCAGCAGCAGGAGGGGCGTAAGAGGTACCAGCGTGGCCAGAGTCGTAAGTTGGGAGGGGAGGTCGCGGGGCAGGAGCCGAGGGCTTGTTCGCGGGCGGAGGCAATTTCTTCACAACCTCCTTGTACGCGTCGAAGGATTCACGGTAACTATCAGGTGATTAGCGGTAGCTTCGGGCCAGTAGAAATCGAGCATACCCTTGGTCGAACTCCCAAGTGTATTGGCTCTGGCCCCTGTGCCGGATATACTCGCGCTTCCGTTGGTCTCCTTTCGAAGCGCCTACTGCGACATCCTCCCAACCATATTGGAATCCTTCTTTATAATAGCTAATATCGATTGTCCTACCGCGTCCTTTCCAGTAGGATGCGTGGCCATTGCTATCACTAGACGTCAGCTGTGATGAAAGACAGCGACGAAGGCACTAACCTATACGTCTCGAGCTGTTGATCGTAGTTTTGCTGGGTGGGCTTCGGAGAGGTAATTTTCTTATAGGCTTGGAAGGCCTCGTTGTAGCCGTGATCGTACTCCCAGAGATACTCTCCACTGCCATGCTGGGAAACGTGTGCAATCTTCCTCTCTTGGAGCTTCGAGGTGCCATGGATGCAGTCCTCCCAGCCTTGCTGGAAGCCGGCTTCGAAGCGGTGCACCTGGAGGTTCTGAACGTTCCTTGCGTGCCAATAGGCGATATGCGAATCACGGTATTTCGCGAACTGTTCGTGGTATTGCTGCTGTACATTGGCCGGAGTGGATGGACCTCCAGCGGGCTTAACCTCCTTGTAGGCTTTGCTGGCCTCATTATAACCGTGTTCAAACTCCCAGACCAACTCACTCGCGCCACGCTGGGTGATATGAGCGGTTTTGCGCTCTTCGAGCTTAGAGGCGCCGTGACTAGCATCATCCCATCCTTGCTGGAATCCAGCTTCATAGCGATAGACTTCGAGGTTGTTGACGTTCTTGGAGTGCCAGTAAGCGACGTGGGCATCGCGGTACTTCGTTAGCTGCTCGTTGTATTGCGGCTGTACAGCTGGTGGACCCCCAGCAGGTTTCACTTCCTTGTGAGCTTTGATCGCTTCGTTGTAACCGTGTTCAAACTCCCAAACCAAGTCACTAGCGCCGCGCTGGGTGATATGCGCAGCTTTGCGTTCTTCAAGCTTAGAGACGCCATGACCGGTATCCTCCCATCCTTGCTGGAACCCGGCTTCATAGCGAGAGACTTCGAGGTTGTTGACGTTCTTAGAATGCCAGTACGCGACATGAGCATCGCGGTATTTCGTCAACTGCTCGTTGTACTGCTGCTGAGTGATCGTGGCACCGGCTGGCTTGGATGCGGCCGAAGTTGGAGGTTGAGATGGCTGAGAGGGTGCAGGTGCGGGTGCGGGTGCAGGTGCAGGTACAGCTGCAGGAGCAGCTGCAGGGGCTGGAGCTGGAGCTGGAGCAGGGGCGGGGGCAGGGGCGGGGGCAGGGGCAGACACAGGGACCTGGGGGGGCTGTTGCTGTTGAGGGGGCGGACCAGGAGGAGGCGAAAATTTCGGCGGAGCGGATTTTGGCGCAGCGGGCTGCACAGTCGGGTTCGGAGCAGGCGTGGTGGGCTGCTGGGCGGTTCCCGGTGCAGGTGCAGGGGGCGCACTAGGACCAGGCGGCTTGGAAGGAGCGGCAACACCGACCCAAGGCTGGTTCGAGGTTCCTGTACCGGTCGTGCGAAGACTGGAGGCCGGAGAAGTCTTGCCGTAGAGAGCGTTGACCTCTGACCTTATCCGTACGCGTTTTTCTTCAACAGAGAGCTTCTCCCACTTGGCGAGTTCCGGATAGGTGTACCCAAATGTACGAGTATCGCGCTAGAGGAAGATAAGAGACATCGAATAGAGTTTTCAAATGTCCACATACGGCTTCCTTGGAGGTCCAAAGTTGACTGTCTGTCCGGCGGAAAGGAGTGAGAGCAGAGTTTTCGTCCTCAACAGTCCCTGGACGGGTGGTGAAGGTTCCAGCGTTGTTGGGCCTGGGTTGGATCCACGCTGTCGGGTTAATGGCTTGCCAAATTGTAAAAATACGATCGACATTTGTATGGTGCAGCCACTAAATTGCTTCCATAAGTCGACCAATGCACCACTAGAGCACTGATAACGCACAAAGACGGGATCAAAAGCCGCAAAATCGACCACGGACATATGCCCATTCATTCCTGTTAACCCATGGATCTGCCCGTGGATGGATTCCAAGCTGTCATAAAAGATAGGGTTCGAGCGGTTGCCCTGGAAGCCGTCGTTTGAGAAGGCGGCCCATGTGGTAGCCTGCGTGAGTAGATTGAATGTACGGTCACGAAGTGTGAGCTTGTTGTTGCCAAGTTGGGCCTCCAAACGTTCTGGCTGGGATTGAGCAGTCGATGCAACTTGGGGGTTGTTAGTCGTCGGATAGCGGAGAGTAACCGACCAAGATTCCCACTGTAATCATATCAGAAGGAACGAACATCCAGTTCGAATGGCACGCACAGTACGTTCGTCCGGAAGGCCATCGGCAAAGTCCTCCGGCATGGGGTGGAACCTACGTGGGATGAGGGCTTGTGGTGTGCTTCATTGCAAATGACGTACTTGTAAGAGTAGAGTGGATTCGGGATCTCCGTGTTTTGCCCTTGAGGGGTCAAGACGGAGACTTTTGCTTGTCTCGCGACGATATCTGGTAGCGTAGCGTCCAATGCCCAGTCCCAGTACGGAACTCTGAACTTTGCAGCCGCAGCCTGGAACCTCTGCTTCAGGCCGGGGTCGGTGTATTCATTGGCGATGGCGGTGACATGCTTGTGGAGGGTTTGCTCGTACAGAGCGACGTATGGCCTGTGCCAGGTGGGGAAGATGACCGAACTGTGAGTGCAGTAGCCGCCAAAGGTGCCATCGGAGCCGACGCCATCAAAGGCTCTGTACGGTCGGCCATGGATTCCGGAGATCTGGAAGTAGGACTCTGGATCATTCTGATCTACTGCTTGGAAACGAGCAAGAGCACTTTATACATGGATGTTATAAGAGAAGGGGGAGATCGACCGCGAAATTTCTGTGCTCACAGAAGGTACAAGTTGGTCAGGTCTGCATCTTGAGTAAATGTCCTGATCTCTTGACGGGCAACAACGGTGCCTCCCGCGATGCCTTTCGTAATTATGACCATGGTTAGAGCAAAAGGGGGGGACGCTCAAGCACGGAATCTGGGGAGATGCTGACATTTTATAGCCAGCCCCGGCAGTCACGTTTGATTGATCGAGTACTGGATGGTGTGAAATGAGAATGCCGCATGGATTGCCATCGCCAAGGGCATTAGGCGGGCCTTATCACGATTGATGTCGGAAGCATTCGTCCAACGCAGAAGAGATCATTTCCTTTGCGCTTCGCTTGCCACAATGGTGACAATGGTGAACAGAGAACAGAGAAGATACCCCAAGGGCTCGCCTAGACCGCTGCTTCCTCGACATCTTCGCCCTGTCTGGACTGGGGACAGTAAGCGTATCAAATGACCACCCTATCTCATGTTCGGATATCCCTTTGCTTGGGATTAGGATTGGGGTTGGGATCGATCCGACCAACCAACCAACTAATACAAGCGCTCAAGAAGCAATGTATATTGAGATGTTTACGATTATCGCGGGGGCGTTGCACCTCATAAGATGCCAACATCAATTCCTCCGCGTTCCGTTGCCAACTCATCTCCAACTCCAGCTCCAGCTCCATTCCAGTTCCAGCTCGAGGATCCACCAATTTGCTCAAGTCGACCAACGAGATCACTTGGACCTGACATTGATCCTCGCAATCAGGCACCTGTCAGGGACGAGGTGCACCACGTCCCAGGCTCCTGGTCGTCCAAGTGAGACGTTGGCGCGGTGAATGAGGAGCCTGAAAGAATAGGCGATCCAATGATATCCGCAACGGAATCGCGAAGGACGGAAGAATGGAAGAATAAGGAAAGTGATTGGCCTCCGTTTCTTTGTGCATAGGGTAAACACACCGAAGGATCGCCATGCTGACCGAACAAGAGCAGAGGGCGGAGTTCCCGGGTCCGTTCTGCTCTTACAGGTGTACTTTTTGCAACGAAGCATGCCACAAGGCTTGATCCATGCAGATTCCATCCCATCCGGCAGGACTTTGTCGGTGACCCGGACGAACGCACTATACTGTGCCATCCGTAGTACATTTACGCACTGTCTGGACCAGTCATATCTGACAGACAAACTTGAATACCACTGCCGCTGGCAATAGCCGTTTTTTACCGCGGCTTAGATTTTACCTGTATCCACTGTAAATCCAAGGCCCTTCCTTCGGAGCCAAGTGGCACTAAAGAGTGGCAGCATGTGTGTCTCAAACGGCAGAGGGAGCAGGTGAGGAAATTCCTTAACCACGTATAATACACGTAGGAGTGCCTCCTGATGGTTTCCTTTACACTACAGATGTCGCAAGTTGTATCATTCAAGGAGTGCTGGATGGCAGCCTTTTCCGTTTTCAGGAATGCGAACGTTCCTAGGTCCTGAATTCGTGGGTGAGCGCGTTCGAAAGCTTATATACGGTAATGATACGGAGGAGGGGTTGTTTCCGCTCTGCAAGGTGGATTATGACGCGAACGAGGGTGGTGTGGTGAATTCAGGAACAAGCTTGACCTCCGCCCCATCGGTCTTTGATACACTGAACCCATACAGCACCGCTCCTTGTCATATATGGACCTCAAAGACGTCGTTTTTAGTCAGTTGGTAGATTCACGTCGTCGCTGCTTTGTGCTCCATTTGTCGTTGGATGGCGTCGGAACTCTGGATGGCCATAAGGGCGTATAATTTGCGCTTGAGTACGTCTTGATGTTCACAGGGCATAGTATCTCACTCTGGGCCACGAATAGGCGATTCGAGAGGGTTGACAAGAAATTGTTTGCTATGGTACGGAAGACGTGCTATCAACTTGCAAGATTTCTGCTAATAAGGTGTATATGTAGGGCTATTTTTGGTGCGAAATTGCGGTGTCGTCAGCCTTGTTTGGGCTCTGTGATGCATGATTACTAGGCTGCAATGCAAAGGAGGCGTGCTGGTTTTGAATTAGTCGTAGGTGATTCACGGGAAATGTCGAAGAAGCTCACCAGAAGGTGCCAAATGATATCTAACAGATTGAAAGACGATGGGTCAAAATTTGGGCGAAGGAGTTCTCTCCAAGGGCTTCGGAACGTTGTTGGGTAGGAGGGAGGTTAGAAACCCAGGATATATCACCAACAAGTCTGCCAGATAGGCCTATAACCTAAATTAGTGCGGAGGATCCGGTCTATGGCAAGCGACGCACCAGTTTTTCGCCAAGTATGGACAATCTTGGCATGGATCCAGACGAGGCATTCACTGATTGCTGCTCCTTGATAGATGGTCGAGCTATAGGCGAACTCAAGGCGTGGATAAGACCCCAAACCATGAGACCCTCGTGCTATGTTCAGTTGTATGGCTAGCGGGTCATCGAACGTCAACGCATAAAACTAGGTGGGTTAAGTCACGCAATCAACCGCAAAAACGTGTAACTCATACCCGTTCATCATGCCAGTACTGGAACGCCATGCGACCCTCGTCCAGAGCATCCATCCATTCCTCAGCGAGGAACATTGCATTAGCGGGAGACTTCAGCACCTGCTCATCTAGGCAGCCGTCAACCTGATGATCGAAGAAAATGGACACTAGCTCCTTAAAGCGATCCTGGAGCATTCCATTCGACGCTAATGAGTAGCGTAACCCGTGGGAAAGACAGGACCTACAAAGCGTGTTCTATCTTGAGAGAGTGGCAAAATCCGGACGAGGTAGACATCTCTGGCCTCGTTCGTGAGGATGCAGGCGGGGCCATCGCGTTGTTCAACCTAATTGTGGGGGATCCGTCAAAGCACGTTCAGCTTTTCGTCTACAGATCTCGCTGATGCCTCTGAGCATACCTGCATCTGTAGTTCCCCCCTCTCCTTCCATTCCAACGCAAGGCCACTCGGCGGGTCCACTTCAACCGTCTCGCGACACCACGCTCCAATGGTCTTCCACGTCCTTGTTGCCTGCCTCCTCTTGAAGAGTGCTATGCGGGACACCAGCCAGCGAACGGCATCAGCGGCAGCCCACTTTCATCCCGGGCACAACAAAGAAAGGACAATAGGCGAAACGCAAGGGGGACGTACGAAAAAGCAAAAAATCGCATATCCACCGCTTGGCTTCATCGTTCACGGCCTCGGCTTCAAACACCGCTTGCTCGGGCACTTCAAGCTCATGTTCAGCGTCGGGCCGAGGACCGCGTCGAAAACCGAGGTCAGGTCGCTCCTGCGCGTATGCTCGACAATCCCAGCAGGTGCACTCCTCAAGCAGCTTGCATATATACGAATATAATGCGGACCGTGCTCGACGCGCGATGTGCTCGACGACAAACCGCGCGAAGAGGGACGGAGCTGAGCACTCGCCAGAGAGCACTGCGAGCGCGTTGCGACTCTCGAGGTCGACCAGTGGGTTACTCAGGAGACGTTGCAACTCTGTTTGTGCGCTCGACATTGTCCGTTGTGGCAAGCAAGCTGGTTTGCAAGACCTGGGGGTGCGCGGATGCGAGTGACGGGTGGGAGGTTTAAATGCCGGGTTGTTGCCTCGCTTTGAATTTGATGCCATTGTACGCTCGTGACTTTAGGGTCACCGCGTCCTTGCCTTGCACGCGTCCGCGCACGCGGAATCGTTGTTTACTTCGGAGTCGGGCAAATGACTTGAGCTTGATGTGCATCTTTCTCTTCCTTTTGAGGTCAGATAATTTGAGATCACGCTAGAGGTCGACGCAATTGTATTTCAGGGCTATCCGTCTACTTCAAAGGGAGGGCGAGGACGGTGGCAAACCGCGGACGAGAACAAGCGCGGGTTGACG
>Ga0307515_10001991_pt1 | contig 45261 bp, 51 predicted proteins | sample 17_EM_MG_FD_194513 | JGI IMG/M metagenome (GOLD analysis project Ga0307515, IMG submission 194513) | Populus trichocarpa ectomycorrhiza microbial communities from riparian zone in the Pacific Northwest, United States - 17_EM | ecosystem: Host-associated > Plants > Roots > Unclassified | place... | reverse complement strand
ATGGTTTGCCAAACAGGCGCAACTGCGAGGTTACCCTAATTGAACACCCCTAATGCTTCGGCCGACCTCATCCGTTTGGCCGCAGCGTAACGCATCTCGGGAATGCTGCGCCAGGGAGCGGGTTCTGGACGGCGCTGCTCGACGAGCGATCCATCATAAAAGTATATTAACTAAGACAACGGCGACGGCTTGAGGACTGAGGCGCCTGGTGTTATTTCTAGAGTATAGTTTCGTACAACGATGGAAGAAATTACCTTGGCATATATGGTCCAATCATGCCTCCCAATCTACAAAGCAGTGCTGTAACCCTTGCGCCGTGAAAATCTTTAAGGATGGCGCACAAAGTGGCTATAGTCGTTGATCGTCGATCTTCCAATAACAACTCTTCAAGTAGGACATAGCGCTCTTATGTTCACCAGTACGTGGTGGTGAAATTGAGGAACCTGGGTAATATAGGATGAGTCTTCTAATTAGCACCTTATTTCGTGGTCTTGATATATGTATTTTACGTCATATTGTCGATTTCCCTGAGCATTTGAAGTGTCTGAATATTTTGGGCGTCTGGTATGAAAGACCACAAACATAATACCACCTCCCATCAACCACTGCGTGTCATATCGCTCAATATAATGCTAGTAAGTTCGTGGTTCTAATTTAGACTTAGGAACAGATAAACATGCTCAATCAAAAACGTGAGCCAAGGGGCTATAGTTATATTTCAATGGGAAGAGTCAAAATAATGTTCAGACTTCCGGTAGTTCCTTTACGACTATCGTCATTAAACCCGTTAGAGCCATGGCAGGTCAATGCTTGAACTTAAGTATTGGACGTTGCTATCAACTGGACCGTAGACGAAAGGATGACCTGTTAATAAAATATTTCTTGGTATTTATTCTCACAGCTGCAAGTATTTCCGTTATAAATCCTAGATAATACATAGAGCAGTTTAAAACATGAAAGACGATGGGTTATATACTCACTCTTCTGAGTCTTTTCGAGTCCTAAACTAGCCTTCAGATATTTAGGGATAGTGATCATACCACAGCAATTGTTGAAACTGGAACGTATGTTCGAGACTAATGTTCATAATCATGTAGGTCTTGGAGTCAGTAATATTTAGAAATTCACCGAAACCCCCGTTTCTTGTGAGATTCCACTTTTGTAGAGTCATCTCGGCTGTGCAGGATTTGGCTGAACGAGAGTGAAGAGCTGAGACATTGAAGTCGGTTTTCTTGCTCCTCTGATACTTGTTTCGCAAAAGAAATACTGGGTGCATTTGCTGCGCTCCCGCTAACAGGTCGTTGCTTCTTTTTGATTTCATATCGGACTGTGCTTGACCCGAGACCAGTCAAACTTGTTCGTAGGATACGTATGTATTTTAGTAGCATGTGAAATATTTAAGAACACACAAAAATCTGATTGCCTATGTAATAAAGCTCTGTCTAAAGGAGTTTAAGAGGAACTAGGGATGCTTAGTAGGCTAATGTCTATAGGAGATGAGCTATATGACTAATCAGTTTGGAAGTCATTTATAAAAAGTATTAGTGACCTGGGATTGGACCCTGCGATTTTGAAGTGTCAGTAGGACGGAAAGATACTGCTTTCGTGTTCTTCAAGAGTGGTCGCGTGCAGCCGAAAGAGATAATTGAAGGGATTCCTTGGCGCTGACATGTCGCAGGTACCTGGATTCGGCAACGGTGCATGACGAAGAGGCGGGTGCAGCAGCTCCCCCAGCCACCAGCCTCTCCATACCTTCTCCATCAACAAACCTCTTTGACTAAATCATCGGCACTTCCATTCACCATCGCTGCAGTTCATCATTATCAATTTTTGTAGCATCTTCACTATGAAGACCGCTTTACTGCTGGCAGCGGGTTCGCTGCTTGGCTCCGCTTCAGCCGGAGTACACAAGATGAAGCTCAAGAAGATCCCTCTATCTGAGCAGCTCGTAAATCATCACCATCTTAGAGATAATCTCATTAGCTGTGATCATAATTGATACTAATACGTCTCTAGGAATATGCCAACTTCCAGGATCAGGCGAAGGCACTCGGTCAGAAGTACCTAGGCATCCGCCAAACAACCCATCTCGAGGAAGTCTTCAAAGCTTCTGTCCATGCGGATGGGGACCATCCAGTCCCTATCAGCAACTTCTTGAATGCCCAGTGTAAGTTGCGATGCATCTATCTACATGCCTAACGAATGAACTCCTGACTCTACGGAACCCTAGACTTCTCCGACATCTCCATCGGAACACCTCCCCAAGAGTTCAAGGTTGTCCTCGATACCGGAAGCTCTAACCTTTGGGTTCCCTCTTCAGAGTGCAATTCGATCGCGTGCTACCTTCACAGCAAGTACGATCACTCTTCGTCATCGACGTACAAGAAGAACGGCTCCTCGTTCGAGATCCGCTATGGATCTGGTGAACTCAGCGGCTTTGTCTCGCAGGATACTTTCCAGATTGGAGACTTGAAGGTTAAGAATCAGGATTTCGCTGAGGCTACCTCAGAGCCTGGTCTTGCCTTTGCTTTCGGCAGGTTCGATGGCATCATGGGTCTGGGATACAACACGATCAGTGTTAACGGAATCATCCCTCCGTTCTACAGCATGCTTGACCAGGGCCTGCTGGACGAGCCTGTGTTCTCCTTCTATCTGAGTGATACCAACGACGAAAGTTCCGAATCAGAAGCCATGTTCGGTGGTGTTAATACGGACCATTACACCGGAAAGCTTACTAAGATTCCGTTGAGACGCAAGGCTTACTGGGAGGTGGATCTTGATGCTATCACCTTTGGCGATGACACCGCTGAGATGGACGACACGGGCGTCATTCTTGACACTGGTACTTCCCTTATTGCCCTTCCTTCGACCATGGCTGAGCTGCTGTAAGTTGATCCAACTGAAACCTGGTCTTCAAATACTAATTATAAATAGGAACAAGGAGATTGGTGCTAAGAAGTCATACAACGGCCAGTATACCGTTGAATGCGATAAGCGAGACAGCCTCCCCGACCTGACGTTTACACTGACTGGCCATAATTTCACCATCGGCCCCTATGACTACATTCTTGAAGTCCAAGGTTCATGCATCTCATCGTTCATGGGCATGGACTTCCCTGAGCCCGTGGGGCCGCTCGCTATTCTCGGAGATGCCTTCCTTAGGAAGTGGTACTCAGTCTATGATCTTGGCACCAACAGTGTTGGTCTCGCAAAGGCAAAGTAAACTATTCGGCAGTGTTTCGGGATGGAATAGGCTCTATGAGGAACACTGGTCGAAGGCTGTTGTGTGATACTCCCTGCAATGGCGCTCGACTTAAATTGTAGCTATATAGGATTTCCCCTTTGTATTCTTTTATCCTCGCGCCTTTGGCTGGTGCTTTTCGTTTTGTAATGGCGAAATGCTAGTATCTTTAGAGTCCTTTCTGCTGCCTGGCATGTGATGCATGATAATGTGGCTTGTGCTCAACGGCCCTCTGGTTAGCCCTGTCCGAAATAATCGCGGTTGAACTGCAGGGCCAAAAGAAGATGCACCAGGCCCTCAAGGGGATTTAGCTTCCTCCCTACCCGACGCGGGGCTAAAAAGTAATGAATTCATGGCTAGCTCTCTTATCAGGTCCTGGCCAGGTGCAGGCAACCTCAACCACATGCAGTCGATCTTGCTTTTCGCCACAAGGCGGTCGTCGGTTGCAGATCACGACCAAGACCAAAGTGATGTGAATTTCTAGTCAGCGCGTTTGTCTCCCGACCCACTTCCTCCAACATGTGATAACATAGTCTTCTAACTGCCTGAAGCAGTGCTGCTGTTGCTGACATTGTGTGATAGCGTTTTTTTGCCTTTGCGTTGTGCTTCCTTGCTCCACGGAGCCCTCGCCCTTCGAATATCCGTCTACTCATCCACCTATATCCCAATAATTACAGCCCCCTTCACTTCCACATCCCGTCCCCCCAAACTTCGAAGATAAGAACACAATCATCATGGCGTCAGAGGATGGCTTGCGGGAGAAGGTTGGCCGGAAGTTGGCCAAGCGGCGGAAGGATACTAAGAGAGTCTCGCTGGACATCCCGGAGCGCTTCAAAGATGGGGACGACGCACAGGACGACGTTACTGCTCCGAAGAGCAAGGAGACCATAGCGATGAATCAGTCCATATTTTCTATGATCGCCAGAGCGGGCCAGCGGTCGCAGACCGATCTTCGTACCGTGCACGAAGTTGATTCGGGGGAAAGCGATGAAGAGGGTGGAGATCAGGCACACTTTCAGAGCCTCGATGGAGCTGCACGGCTGAGTCGGCTGAGCACTGTGAATACTTGGGAAGCCTCTGGAATGGATGAAGAAGTCTCAAAAGACAAGGGAGGCAAACACCGAAGGGGTCTGTCAGAGCACCGTTTACTTAAGTCGTTACCAAAGTTGAGCATGAAGGCCCGAAAAGATAGTGGGAGAGAAAGCTCATCTGGCGGTCATATGTCTTCTTCACAAATACTTCCTGCACGCCCAACTGATGAGGGTTCCACTGGTACCTCTCAAGATGAGACGACCCAGAAGCGGAAAATGAAAATGAAGCACCAAGGAGCACCCGATGCTGAGAACCTTCCGTTAGAGCCTCGCAGAAGTAGGCATGGTAGCACTGCGAGCGCTTCTAAAAGCAAAACGCCGCTTACGCTTGCACAAAGATTACAGCAAATCTTCGAATTTGAGACTTTAGAGGAAGTCATTTCTGGTTTGTTACTCCAGCCCTTTCCACAACTATTCACTGACAGGCACAGAATATCCCTGCTGGCTTTTGCAGAGTATCCTTCTTCAGGGCTATATGTATATTACTCAGAAACACATATGCTTCTATGCGTACATTCCCAAGAAATATGTGAGCACCTTCGATTCTCCCATCGTGAATACTGCTCATATACTATAGCATGAGGGTAGCAAGACTGGCTATCTCTACAAACGTGGACGATCCAAGTACAACAGATACTGGTTTATCCTTAAAGGCGATGTTCTGGCTTACTATACCAATCCGGCCGATCTTTACTTTCCCAGAAACCGAATAAATTTGCAGTACGGAATATCCGCTTCGGTAATTGAATTAAAAGACAAGCACAAGGAAGACACGACCTTTACAGTTACAACCGATGAACGAACTTACCAATTCAAAGCTGATAGTGCTGCCAGCGCTAAGGAGTGGGCTCGCTCTATTCAGAAGGTAATATTTCGGACTCATAATGAAGGAAATAGCGTCAAGATATCACTGCCAACGCAGAATGTTCTGGATATTGAGGAGAGTACGATACTTGATTTCGCCGACACCGTCAAGATTAGAGTTATTGATAATGATGAGACTTTTGCAATTGACGACGTATGTATACTTCACTCTTGATCCTTAAAGTATGGCTATTTGACCAAATCTAGTACTTTTTCTCGTTCTTTAGTCACGGACAGGATGCTCTAAATGTTTTACGAATTATGGTAAATGATAATGATGCCCATGGGCCTTCACCACAACGCCCGGGCCATGATGGGCAGATAGATACGCGATTACGGCGTAGTAGATCTGAGGAACGTCCCCACATCCATACCCACAGTCTCGCAGAGGCTCCTCCGATCCGAGAAAATGTCAGGGCCACACTGTCACCACTCCCTGTAGCACAGCTTGGGGGTCCTAGCTCAAGAGTAAGCGGTGACTCGGCGCGGTCCAGCTTTGACATCAATCGACGAAGTTTTGATGCTCGAAGAAGCATAGATGTTTCCAGGAGTTTTCGAAGACCAAGCCATGAATTCAGGCGTAGTATTAGTGAAAGCCGGGATAGTGTACATATTAGGAGTCGTCCTGGGGACAAGTCCCCTCTATCTGCGAAGCCACAGGGCTCTTCCGGTTCTGCAACCAATTCACTGGATCCCAGAACAGAGTCTTCCGCGGCCATCCAATCCATCGACGAGACTAATGCTTCGGCTAGCCAGATATTGAATCGTAGTGATGTCTTCCGAAGACCAACAATTCACCGTTCAACGATGTCCACGTCAGAGACCTCTATTGATAAAATAGGAAGGCAGTCTCAGGACACAGCCCGATCAGCCAATGCTAGGAAGGTTCCACAGAAATCTTCGGGCCTTCCCCATCTGAAACATACAAGTAGCCAACGCAAGGGAAATATGATATCGGTTGGTGCAGCTGATATGGACGAAGATAGTGAGGCGCAACAGATAAATGCACAGCTTTCAGGGTCATCATCCGCCTTACAGGATCTCATGGGCGCTGCTTCGTATCCTCTACAGAAAGCTTCAGGACTTGCTGGCTTTATCAGGAGCCGGTCGAAGAGGATGAGTAACCTACTTGCAACCGAATCAATGGGCTATTACGAGAAGGTCTCTGGAATGTGGGCTGGTGGAAGAAAACATTACAACACAGCAGAAGGTTTGACACCTGATGATCAAGTCCATGGACTTGAAGAAGATGAAGATGCCACCAAGGCTGCCGAGCATTTCCGGGAACACTTCGCTCTTCCTGACGCCGAGCAGCTTCAGTCTTCCTTCTTCTGCTCTCTAACGCGTATCTTCCCAACGTATGGGAAGATATACGTTAGCAATCACTATCTCTGCTTCCGCAGTCTCATGCCCGGATCAAAGACAAAGGTAGAACTTTATCGTAGTTGTCGATGTATGAACTTAAGGTTAACCGCGCCTAGATAATTCTACCTTTTAAGGACATAGAAAATGTCAACAAGGAGAATGGATTCAGGATCCGTACCTACGGGCTTGCCGTAGTCATCCGCGGCCACGAAGAGCTTTTCTTTGAATTCTCTCGGCAGGATTACCGAGACGATTGTACTGTGACTCTTCTTCGAATCTTAGAGAGCGTTAGATATATGGAAGATATCGATTCGGTCAACGAAGATGACGATGCTGATGATGAAACTGCAAAAGCAGAGCACGATATGCTAAGAGAGGCTCGGAAGGGTACCGAGAGTGAGACCCCTCTTGAAATGTCTCAAATAATCCGCGAGACCGGTAAGTGGTAGCAATCTTCACAGCTTTGTATGGATTGCAAATCTAACGCAACCACAGAACACGGAAGGATTCCACTCATATTTGACGACCCTCTTGCATCAATTGTTGACTTCAAGCCTGCTGGTTCTCTCAAGATCACATGCCTAACGATTGGGTCTCGTGGCGACGTTCAGCCGTACATTGCCCTCTGTAAGGGTCTAATTGAAGAAGGCCATCAACCGCGAATTGCGACTCATGCGGAGTTTGAGCCTTGGGTCCGAAAACATGGCATTGATTTTGCGCCTGTCGATGGTAACCCTGCTGAACTGATGAGAATATGTGTTGAGCATGGCATGTTCACTTGGTCTTTTATGAAAGAGGCAAACTCCAAAGTAAGCTTCTACCTTTACCGTACCTTTATTGATGTAGACGCCGCTAACATATTTGTCAGTTCCGAGGGTGGCTTGACGACGTGTGTAGCTCAGCGTGGAGAGCCTGCCAGGGCTCTGATCTTCTGATCGAAAGTCCAAGCGCCATGGCTGGGATCCATATTGCCGAAGCTCTCGAGATACCGTACTTCCGTGCGTTCACGATGCCTTGGACGAGGACAAGGGCATATCCCCATGCCTTCGCTGTTCCGGACCACAAGATGGGTGGAGGGTACAATTCCCTGATGTATGTTGCATTTGATAACATGTTCTGGACTGCCATCGCTGGCCAGGTAAATCGCTGGCGGCGTCGAGAGCTCGGGTTGTCGAGTACAAGCTTGAGCAAGATGCAGCAAAACTCGAGGCCGTTTCTATACAACTTCAGTCCTTCTGTTGTCGTGCCACCGCTCGATTGGCCTGATTGGATTAGTGTTACTGGATATTGGTTCCTGGACGAGTCACAGGGATGGGAGCCACCTGCTGATCTGGCCGAATTCATTCGAAAAGCTCGTGAAGATGGGAAGAAGTTGGTATATGTCGGCTTTGGCTCTATCGTTGTAGACGACCCCGCAGCTTTGACTAAAACTGTAGTGGACTCTGTTCTGAAAGCCGATGTCCGATGTATCTTGTCCAAGGGCTGGTCTGATAGGTTGGGTAAGAAGGATGCTTCGAAGCCTGAAATTCCTCTCCCCTCAGATATCTTTCAGATCCAATCAGCTCCTCATGATTGGTTATTCAAGCAACTGGACGCAGCTGTACACCACGGCGGCTCTGGCACCACGGGGGCTAGTCTTCGAGCGGGAATCCCAACAATTATTAAACCTTTCTTCGGCGATCAATGGTTTTACGGGCAACGCGTGGAAGATCTTGGCGTTGGTATCTGTTTGAAGAAGGTCAACACCAGCGTCCTAGCCCGTGCGCTGTGGGAGGCAACCAACAGCTCAAGACTCATTGGCAAGGCAAAGGTGCTCGGGGAGAAAATTCGCAAAGTAAGTTGTCTAATAGCACTTTTATTTACCATACTAACTCCAATTACGTAGGAAAACGGGGTCCAAGTAGCAATACAGACGATTTACCGAGAGCTGGATCGTGCTAAGTCTCAAGTAAAGAAACATGAGAAGCACGGCGATGCTCATAATGATTTTGAGGAAGACTGGACTTGGATCGATGACGAAGAAGAGTTGGAAATGGCGCCACAACAGGTTGCAAAATGGCAGCCTATGACTCATATGGGTAATGCAGGTGTTGGTAGTCAGGGTGCTGGTTCATCGTTGGCGTTAGGGAGTCACTGCCGGGGAGGGCGGCATCTAGAGCATAATACTGTCTAGCGAGTTTCAGGAATTTAAGATGAGTAGATTTGCAGTATTTCAAGCGGTTTATCTTGATATTCACAGGCGTCTGGCGGCATAGTGATTGATACCTTGGGGTTGGAAAGCGCAAACGGAATGAGCGGGAGAAAGAATTTTTCTTTATTTGGGACCTGGGCATATGCGAAACTGGTGCAGGTGGTACGATTAGCAGCCGCACGTGACCGGTTTGCGACCACTAGTACAAATGAACACTCTTCCCCTCCGCTTGCTCATCCTGATGCTTCAGCGCGGCTGAACCCGCCCCAGTGCCTCTCCAAAATCTCAACTCCATGTCAACCGCTCGCACCGCCACGCAAACCATTCACACTCCCACTTAATTGCTCTCCCAATTACCTCCCCTCTTACCCCTGCTCCTAGTCCACTGGTTTTCTGGGCTATTCTCACCGCGCCGACGCGACGAGCTACTAAGCTTCTCCAGCTCTTTCCGTACACATCCCGAATGCGCCATCGTTGCGCCCTTCCTCACTTCGACGCGAGAGACCTTACCGACACCACGTAGCGATTCGCATGAGCATGTAAAGGAGGAATGAAGATCCGATCACCCAACGATCTTCATTACCCCATCACTGTCGTAGATCTCTCCAAGCAACCCCAAGACTCTGTCGAGAGGTTCGCACCGCTATTTACATACTACTACGAGTCGACAGTGACAGAGGGTAATAAATATGGCGATGAAAAGGAGGTTAAGAAGAAGTTCCCAGCGAGATTCGACTCGTCAATCGACGGCCAGCTCGTGGAATGGTACATCAAAGGTGGTTCTGTCATCCATGGCCCTGGGTGCGCATACCTCTACGTATTGAGAAGGTTCGCGGCAGTGCTGATTTACGCATAGAATCGACCTCGTCGAAATCGAAGAGCCGTGTACCCACGAAACCCAGTTTGGTGGGTTATGCACCAACTGCGGCAAGGATATGACCGAGTGCGCACCATCTTACCTTTTGCATGAGTAAAGATACTTTTATCTAACGTGTATGATAGAGTCGACTACATCACCGATGAGCGCGATATAGACCGGGCAACTGTCAACATGACCCATGATAATATCGCTCTTTTGGTTAGTCAAAGGGAAGCTTTACGAGCCGAAGAGGATGCCAAGCGTCGATTGCTTGGAGTCAAGAGGCTCTCTCTGATCGTAGATTTGGATCAAACCATAATCCACACCACTTGCGAACGAACAGTGGCGGAGTGGCAAAATGATAAGGACAACCCGAATTACGATGCAGTTAAAGAGGTCAAGAGCTTTCAGCTTGCCGATGATAAGTTGGCAAATGTCGCTGCCAACTGGTATTATTGCAAATTACGCCCTGGCTTGAAGGAATTTCTGGAGAAGGTCTCGACGATGTACGAACTCCACATCTATACAATGGCCACTAGAGCATATGCGCAAGCTGTCGCCAAAATCATAGACCCAGAACGGAAATATTTCGGTGACAGGATATTGAGTCGCGATGAAAATGGTACGGATCAGATCAAGACTCTTCATCGACTTTTCCCTGTCAATACGGATATGGTGGTGGTCATCGACGATAGAGGCGACATATGGCATTGGAGTGACAACCTCATTAAAGTAAGGCAATACAACTTCTTTTTGGGCGCCGGCGACATCAATGCGAGCTTTCTCCCTAAGCAACCGGAATTGGTCACGGCAGCCGGACAAGCAGCAGTTGTAGAGCCAACCAAAGCAGGAAAACCAAAGAATGAAAAACTGAGCGCAGAAACGGAGGTGCTCTCTATTGCTGCGAAACCGACAGATTCTGCACCCAAAACAAATGGCACGTTTTCCGAACTGGAACAGCAGCTGATCTCGATGAGTGGCGGCGACGACCCAACATTGCTAGAGCAGCAAGCTAAAGAACAGGAAAAAGTCATTATATCCCAGCAAACGGAACGACCGTTACTGCAAAAGCAACTTTTACTCGACCAAGCAGATGAAACCTCTGACATCGAGGAGGTGGTTAAGAATGGTGATGCGCCAGCTCCAGAGCATCAGAAACAAAGGCACAGCTTGTTGCATGATGATGACAATGAACTGGAATACGTTGAAACCTGCCTCCGGCGCGTCCACAACGCATTCTTCGAAGAATATCAAAGGAAGCGCACAGGACATCAGGGTGGGAGGGTCGCTGAACTCAGAGGCGAAAAGAGCCCAAAGAAGCGCTTGCCAGACGATTTGGGTACCGTGCCTGACGTGAAGGTAATAATGCCACGGATGAAAAGAGCGGTTCTCCAGAGTGTTTCAATAGTTTTTTCGGGGATAGTCCCTTTGGGCATGGATGTTCAATAGTAAGTTAAATCATGATTTTGAACAAGAAGCTTTACTAAAGTACAACAGCTCCGACATTGCATTATGGGCTAAAAGCTTTGGCGCACATGTTTCCACCGATATTACTAAGCAAACAACCCACGTGGTTGCAAATCGGAATCGCAAGACCACCAAAGTTAAGAAAGCCGCGCGTTATCCCCATATAAAGATCGTCACAACCGACTGGCTATTAGAGTCATTCTCAAGATGGGAGCGCGCTAGCGAGGAGCCTCATATCATCGAAGTTGACCCAATCGAACATGGTCCACATGGTGCTTCTGCAGGAGGTTCCCCCTTTGAAGATTTAGAAGACGGACCGTTACTATCTGCGGAAGACGATGATCCAGCAATCACTGGTGATGAAGGCAATGGAGGGGATGAAGGAGAGGACGGAGATGCAGACGAAGAGGTCAAACTTGATATGTCTGATGAGAAGTGGCAATCGCTAGGCGAAGAGTTCCAGGACTTCATGAATGAGGAGGGAGACAGTGGCGACGAAAGCGAGACTGACTCGGAGAGCGTCAGATCTGACTTAAGCGCTCAAATCAAGAGGAAACGCAAACGCAGCATGGACTCGGCGGAGTCAAGTGAAGCGGAAGAGAGTGACGGGAGCGCAAACAGTGACACTGGAACGAAACTGCAGAAGAAGAAAAAGCGGGCCTTGGAGCGAACAACAAGCTTGAATAACGTCGTGACGGCTGATAAATCTTCTGGTCTCCCTAGTCCTGACACGACCGGGCCGGATGAAGGCCAGGGTGATGAGGACAATGGCAACGGCTTCATGGAGGATATAGATGATGATAGTGCTGCGTTAGAGGCCGAACTCATGGCTGAGTTTGAGCGAGAGAGCGATGAAGAGGATGCATAAATGGCGGCACTTGTTTTCGGTTTGTACTTCAAATGCACCTGCATAGCGAGGTGTCTGGATTTGGGAGTTTTTGTAGCTGGAAACGGGTCTGGATGGACTTTTTCAATGGAGTGGCCGGGATCTAACTACCGTTTTGGGTCGTAGAAAGATTTAGTGATACCCAGACTTCAGCGAGAGTCTGTCAACCAACACCTTCCGAAACGTGATTCATTTAATCATTGCCACAATATATACATTCAGGTTGAGTGGTTGAAGTACCTTGGAACTAAATATTAAAGGGGGCATTTATAGCCTTTTTAATTAAGCCTCTATTTGTTTAGAGGAACGATAATCATACACCCCCTAAATGATACGCGCGACTTCTGGCTCTCCTCATTGGACACTTTCATTTTGTTCGGCACCGCCTTTACCGGTATCTTCGCGTTGGCTTTTACTTCATGCTCTGCTGGGGCTCTCTAACGATCTCTTCCAGTCTCTCGGGACGCAAGCCTACCGCTGACCGACATAAAGCGGACGACATCAGACATATCAATCTACATGACCTCGAAGTCTCATCCGGTTTGGGTGGGCGACAATCATCCTCAGGAGCGCTTTATAAGCCCCTATGGGCGCATGGGGTGCTACGAGGGCCTGTTTGGGGGTGCTATTTGGGAGCTTTTTTGGGGCTCATAAAGCTTGATTTTAGGGCTAAATAGATGTGTGGTTTCCAACCATCGATTAGTCCTTTTCAGGGCTCTAGTAGCCCTAATCAGGCAGTATATTACTACTTTATGGTGGTGCTTTCACATGCAAATACATAATATGGTAGAAACACTAAATTAGTTTACCATATATCTACTACCTTGTCTCGAGGCTTCCCTTTCTACCGCCTCCGACACCTTCGTCACTACTTCGTCACCACCTTAATCACCACCTCGTCACCTTACCTCTGCCTCTGCCTCTACCTCTGTCTCTGCCTCTACCTGTCTCTACCTCCGCCTTCCCTTTATATGTCCTTACTCTGCAATGTCTTGTTATATATATTACTCTAGTTATATCTATTACTCTATTAGCTTTGGGTTCTTATGAACGGGGTAAAAGAAAGGTAGGGAGATGGAGGTGGAGGTGGAGATACAGTCCCTCGTCAAAAGTCTCCGTGCGAGCGCATTTTTAAGACAACCTACCTTGCTCTTGCTTAATTAATTCTAAAGCTTTAAAAAATATTTAAAGTTTGTATTATACTTTTTTAAAATTTAAAACCTATAACTCTTTTAGAAATCCTATTAATTCTGTAACGTGTCCCGCTCCACGTCGCCATACGGCCAAAAGGGCAGTGCTCGCGAATCTATCGCGACTGTTGCGGGATCTAATACATGTACTCTTACAAATTTGTTACTAAAATCTAAAATCTATAATATATATTTTCTGGTATTAAAGCCATACAAATGTACCTGTGGATATACTATTGCTACTAAATGGTGAATTTTAAAAAAAAAATTTAAAAAGTGTAAAAGTTTAACTTTATAACAATTTTTTATACTTTTTAAATAAAAATTCAAATAGAGAGAGTTTTAGTAAAAGTAAATTTCCATAAGATATTAGATTTTTAAGAAATATTTTTAATATCTAGTGGTAGAAAACATATACTAAATAGAGTAAGTTTTGGTGGGAAGTCGGTAGAACCTAGAGACTTTTAACAAAGGACTATAGATTTTAAACACTAAAAAAGTATCGCGATCACTAGATTATATATCTATAAGTAGCTTTAGATATTTTTTAAAGCTCTTGAATTAATTATGTGACTTTTATATAGCATTTAGCAAAAAGTGTCATTTTTAGTGTGACCTCTGCACGAACACTTTTGACGAGGTACTGTAGAAGGAGGAGGGACGGAGGTGTATATATTGCTTACCACCACGGCTCGGGAAAATTCGCTAATTTTCGTAGAAAAAAGGGGTAGATCTTTACTCTCATGTGTATCTAAGTATTGTGTATATAAGAACTCTTGGTCTAGTTAAGCGTAAAAAGTTAATCCCGTCCGTTAAAGAAGTAGAAAAAGAGGAGCTATTATAGGACTAAACTGAAGCTAAGGTAGCCGATGAAGCTTTATCTTCGATATCTTGTTATACAATGATGATGGTGGCGTTGTGCATGCAGTGGGAGGAATAGTAGACTTTGACCATAGGCTAAATTTCATAGGCCCCCTCATTACTTCAGCTCTTGATGGCAATTTTCTTCATCATCTCTACTAATATCACACTCTGAATGCATTCATAAGCTTGTTTAAAATGCCTGTAGTGTGGCAACAACCAAACAAGTCAATCTCACGGAATCCAAAAGCCTCTAGGCTACAATTGGTTTTTGGCGCAGGAATCTATGAAAACTTCTCTCGCGCGTCCCTTGACCTCATGAGTCCAACTTGAAACTCATCACGGGCAGTATAATTCCGTTGGCCTAGATAGGATTTTCCCGTGCAATGTCACAAAGTGTTACGGCCCCCACTGCGTCTGCGTTCTCTTTTGCCAATCGGGGGGCTTGAGCAGGGAAAGGCGATCGACAAGGCTGCACGGTTCTTGCTGGATAGCGCAGCTCGCCGCCGTGAGGCTGATGGCTGCCTGCATCACCCATTTTCGCCGTGACGGTTCTATGTCCTTTCTTTCAAATTGCGTCTTTGACCCTACTTGACTCTTCACACGCTTCACCACCCTGTGAGCGCTCTGCCTGCTTCACCATTGCGGAAGTGCTACATTTATCTAGTTTCTTTTGCTACCAAACAATCCCCGCTGTTCCACCCTACGCGATTCCACCATGGCGCCCACCAAGTTTATGGACCTGTCTGTGGATATCAAGACCCTCATTGTTCAGCATGTGAGTTTAGTCTTGCTTGTGTTACTAGCCGGTCCGATTTCATTGGCTTCCCGGAAATATTGGTTTACTGAAAGCGTTATGCCTTGGTTGCGGGACTGCTTCTAGCGTAACGGCTGTGAAGAGAAGCATATGGTCATTGGGAAAGCATAGACTATCGGTCTTGATACCGAGCACAGCGCTGACAGGAGTAATTGTCCAGGTCATTCGCCCAACCGACCTCAAGAACCTCTGCCTCACCTGTAAACAGCTGCACGAGATCACCGTGCGACAGCTCTACCACGAAGTCACTCTCGACGTTGGTAGCCCTTCAGATACTAAGCTCAGCGCCTTCCTAAACCCCAAGAACATCGGTTTACCACATGTACGGAAACTAGACCTCTATCTCGCGGATGTGATGGACAAGTGCAATCAATTACAACAAGCGCACTTCGCTATCCGAATGATTTTGGAGTTTCTTCCAGAAAACATTTTGGAGAAATTTTCGTGGCATCCTTGGTCACCATTTTCAGGGGATAATCTTTTGCTCCTATACAAGAAACAGAAGCGCATGAAATGGCTGGAAGGCATTGCTCTTGATAAGGATATTCTTCAGCAGGTGGAGAAGCTTCCTGATTTCGACACAGTCTTCCAGAACACCAGAAAACTAGGACTCTACCCCGACAGCCGAGAAGTCTTAAACTTCTGCCATATGTTGCTGAAGAAGTCACCGAAAGTGGAAAAGATCACTCTCCATGCGAGTTTTGAGGAGAGCGACTCTCCCATTCCCAGTAGGGAGCTCAACGACTCTAGCACTGGCCCGGGGTTGATTACAAGCACAATGTTTAGTCACATGCAACCATTCAACAAATGCACACCATTAGCGCTGAAAGAAGTCACATTACAGAAGATAAATCTACGCTACGCTGCAGACACATATTGCAAGATTATCAACTTCAAAACAGTCAAATCACTCCGTGTGTTTGCTTGTTCCGGAGCCGACGCACTATTTGCAGAACTTAGCAGAAGCACGAAGCTGCCAGAAAAATTGGAAACTTTAGAGTTCAAACACGATGACAATGCCGAGAACGATGCGTTGAATGCTTTGGATGGCTTTCTCTGTCTGGTCTCCGGGATTAAGATCTTGACTATCGACATCACATACGCTAAGAACTTGCCGGCGCCAGCGGGAATTAGTAGGCATGGCAGGACACTTAAAGAATTGAATGTGCATGCTAGTAGGATGGATGACAATGACGAAGAGCTCGTCTACGACTTTGCATCTTTCCAACAGATCTGCAAGGACTGCACATTATTGGAGCAGCTTTCAGCGGGATTTCCTCAAACGAGCGTTATTAGACACAACAGTGATTCCTTCATTGCGTTCGAGGTTAGTATGAATTTCTTTTGCGCTTTCTTGCTGCCCCCAAAGCCGGCTTGACTTCGGATGCTTATGGGGACGTCTTGCAGACATGCCTTGGCGAACTACCTAACCTCGTAACCTTAAACATCACCACTTGGCCAAACAACAACCCCTCGTCGTCCAAGCTGCCGCTTAAAGTCTACGAGCATCTGCTGCAGGGCATGGCTCAGCAGGGGTTTGAGCGTAGCGTTGCTCACGCTGTAACGCACTCCCGAAGTTCGAAGCTCACTCTCATCGCCTTTGGCTCTTCTGACAAAGTCTACGATCGTGAGGATAGCAAGAATCAGATCATCTTCGTCAAGGGTAAGCAAGTAGATCCACTGGGAAAAGAGAAGCCAATGGCAATTCAAATTGGCTGGTGCCTGCGGAAATTCGTGGAACCGAGAAGCGATGTACTGGACTTTTCACTTTCAAGAACTTCGAGACCTCCAACAAGAGAATCGCCGTCGAGCGATGATAGTGATTAAACGGAGAGCAGCTCAAGACAGAGCTGGGGTTGAGGGGAATATCCTGTGAAGGGCTAAAAGTGCACGTGTTCTAGTACACCATTCTTTCAGGTAGTCAGAAATTGGTTATGTGTAGATATCTCTCTCTATTTTGGAATTTAGCGTTTTGAGGGACTTGGTAATTCTTCGCTTCGGAAATCATCTTAGTGTGCTCTTCATAATGATGATAGCTGAGGACGAACACGAACACGACGAGATGTTACAAGATGTTGCGAGATGTTGCGAGATGTTTGGCGGGGGAAATACAGGAGTAGATCGGATGAAGCAATAGCATGAGCGAGTTTTTATTTGAAATATGTGTTTTGGAGCTTGTTCTAGTGACTAAAAAGTTCAACTTGAGACTACCGTGACTACGTCACGTTGGCTTCGCGAAGTAAACTGGACGTCACTGCCAACGTCTTTTTCGCAGCCGCTAACGTCCGCTGTCCGCCTCAATTTGTTCGACTTCATTCAATCATGAGACCGCTAGGACCGGTCATCAATTCCATCACTCCTCCCACTTAATACGGCCAAAACGGCTCTCGTCGCGTCCCCGCGCATTCTTCTGTGAGTTCCGCCGCGCATCAAGGTTTTAGCTTTCCCTCTTCCTCAAGTCTGCATTTTTTCGCCACGCCCTTCTGCCTCTCTTACTTTCCAAAAGCTATCGAATTCTGCTGATGACTATTCCGCGGCAGGGAAATCTTGTTCAGAGTTGTATATTTCTAAATGAACGGACCCATGTCATCTCAATATCCTCCCCCTCCACAACCCGAAGAAACACACTACGCGCCAATATATCCAGCTGCGCCGAACTCACAGCTCCTAGACAATGGCCATCAGCAGCAAATGCACTATAATCCGCCGCTTAACCAGAGCATTTTCCCGAAACTTGAAACTTTGAGCGATGTGCTCCAGCAACAGGCAAACCAGGCCAACCACGCGCTAACGGATCAGCGGAACGCGCCTCAAGGCCCAAGTGATGTACATCCCAAGGGAAACAGGTTGCGAAAAGCGTGCGACTCATGTAGTATACGGAAAGTAAAGGTGAGCTTAAAGGCGAGCCTAGTCATCTATCGTTTTCCAAGTCGTGGTCCTATTGCTTGATGGTCTATCTCGAAGTTGGCAGAATCGCATCTGACTTGCGTCCTACAGTGCGATGAGTCGGGGCCTCCATGTCGAGCTTGCGCAGCTTTGGAAATTCCGTGCACGTTTGATCGTCCCAGCCGACGTAGAGGTCCCCCGAACCGTCATGCTGAAGCTATTAAAAAAAAGCGACGACTGGAAGGGTCAGATCACTTGTCGGTTCCTTCTACGCCTTCATCACCAACAAACGCTGCTCATGCGCTGGCACAGCTATCCTCCCACCCTCCTCACATTTCCGCCGAGTCAATATGCTCTCTTACAACGGTTCACGCGCTGATAGATGATTTCTTTACTTACATTCATCCTCTCTGCCCATTTCCCCACGAACCTTCATTCCGTGAGGCTTGGGCGCGGCGAGAAGATTACTCAAATCCACCATTTCTGGCTCTGCTCGCCTCGATGATTGCCGCTCTAGTTGCTTCTTTCCCGCGAAAACCTCGATTGCATCTCAAAGCGCAAACAAAAGACCAGTTCCCAACCCATTTAGCTCTTGTAGACAAGTGCCGGGAGGTATGTGCTCAAGCACGAGGACCCGGTTATCTAGATCGCCCTGGCCTCAACGTGTACGATGCTTGTACAAGCTACTTCTTAGGGCTGACTGGGGCTTATACATTCCAATGGCGACACTGCCGGCTGTATTTTGGGGAGTGTCTTACTATCTTACGAAGTTTGGGGTTACATAAGGCTACAGAGCAAGGATATACGGAATTAGGATCCCTCCCAGTCTCATTGGGCTCCAATGGTCCTAGCTATGACGGTTCAAGAGATGCATCGGTGGACAAAATTACCGAGCAGATGGGTCGAAGACTATTTTGGACCATCTTCACGGGTGTGAGGTGAATGATTTCTTCTGAATCTCCAGTGATGCAGCACTAATGTGAGCGACACTTTATAGATCTCTGCAACAATTCGGTGCTTCGTTTGGTGAGTTGATGATTCTACCACCTACGCCGACCGAACCACACCCTCCATTTCCAGCAGAGGTGGATGATGCGTACATATTTCCGGCGTACATCGGACAGCAGCCGGAAGGCATTGTCTCAATAATTTCGGGATTTCTCGCAAACGTCCGTGTCTACACTTCATATTCAACCCTCTCCACCATGGAAATAGCCTTTGGCATCGGCGAGCTATTTGATTGGGAACGGCAGAAGAGAATTTTAGATCTTTCACTGCAGACTTGCAGGAGGGTGTTGGACGGGCTGCCTGAAGTACTTAAAGTATTGCCGCAGGACAGCCGCGACGGCCGCTTTGGGCAACGCAAGCAGCCATATTATCCTCCAATGCCAGAATACATGGCCGTTAGAGACCCTGCTCTGCCTGTGTATGACACAGAGAGTTCTCCGGAAGCGAGACGACAAGCCCAATTTGAGATCCAAAAAGCCAATATATATGCCAGCCACCTTAGTACAAGATCGTACCTCGTAGAAAAATACTTTACCTTATTGGACACGTACAACAAGCTCAAGGCGCAGAGGTCGATTCATAGCTCCCCAGGTGCCCTCGCAGCAGGATTAGATACCATCCTGCTACACCAGGCGGGCGATTATGACATATTGGAGCAAGATATGGCTAACGAGCGGGACAACGTGGTTAAAGATTTATTAGTTGTGCTTGGAAGTATTGATTTGGTCAACATGGAGCCAAATGCAGATAGCTTTGTAAGCTCTCTTACTGTTCTCTTGATGTTTACTGTGCTCGAGCTAATTTACATTTAGACGCAGAAAATCCGGCAAATCGCTTCAACTCTTCTGGATGTGCCAAAGAACCGGAAAGGGTCTGTGGCTCTTCAGCACGAGGATTATTTATTTAAATTTCTAGAGATCTTGAGCAAGCTTGAGCGGATCAGTCCGGAAGACTCTGACCCAAATCTGCCGCAAGATGAAGAGGCTGAATTAAGACACTGGGCAGATTTGAGGGAATACCAACTCAAATTTCAGGCGCAGGGGGGAATTTATGGGTATTCCTAAAAAGGCATGGTATTGGCTGCGACCAAAGTTGTGGTATTACTTTTTTTGCTGTTGGAATGCGGATGTTGATTGCTCTGCATGCAGCTCTGATATGGAAGCGGAGAGGGTTGATGGAAAAGTTGATGTTGGCTTCTCAGTCAATAATCATGACGGCTGTAACTTTACATAGAATAGCGAGATCGCTCTCCGTGAAGCAAGTAGCAGAAATTCAGAGAAAAATAATGCAATCAGTGGTCTTAAGCTCATCGGTAATTCATCTTTCCTGCCTTTCTCGCGATGGAAAAAGTCAATCCTCCGTGCGGCTCTGCTCTCCCGAACGTCTGCATCCCATCACAAGAAAGTAGCTCTTCATATCACCTGTAAACGCACCACAGCTCACAATGGCGAAGCGAGCGCTCCCAAAGGACCAAATCGTCAAGCTTATTGTCGGCGCAGGGCAAGCATCGCCCTCACCGCCAGTCGGGCCCGCGCTGGGCAGCAAAGGCGTCAAGAGCATGGATTTCTGCAAAGTTCGTACTGCCTCTGCAGTCCGACAACACCCCAATTGGTAAAGGGCCTAGCTAACGCAGGCACTGCTCTTGCCTAGGAATTCAATGCCCGCACTGCGCAGTACGTCGCAGGCACCCCGATCCCGGCCCGCGTCACCGTTCGCCCGGACCGCTCGTTCCACTTCGAGCTGCGCACGCCGCCGACGGCAACGCTGCTCCTCTCCGCTGCTGGTGTCATGCCGTCGAAGCACAAGATCCGTGGCGCGGGCAATGTTCCTGGCCCGCTGAACAACGTCGAGGGCGGGAAGGGCAAGACTAGTACGAATAGCCCGACTAACGGCAATGCGACGCTTGGGACTGTGGGCTCGGTTAGTCTCAAGCATGTCTATGAGATTGCGAAGATCAAGCAGTCGGAGATGAGGCTGAGTGGGATAAGTTTGGAGGTGCTGTGTAAATGCGTTGTGGCTCAGGCCGCGAGTATTGGGATTGTAGTTGTGCCGTGAGGGAGTCTAGTCGGATGCGAAGAGGTGGGATACTGTGGGGAAATCGGAGGACTGGAGGTGGTGAAATAGAGACTGGACAGCTCTTGGTTGGTATTGCATGGCATGGCGTTAGGAATTGGGCTGAAGTTTTGGAGCTCTTTGCCGTTGTAGAAGTGCCATCTCTGCTTCTGATTGTGCATATGGAGGCATATATCTGTAAAACGTTGTATCATATGTATGGATGTATGGAGACGAATAAAACGGTTAAGATTTGGTTTTGACAGTCTACCTCCTATGATAAAAGCATCCACAGGAGCTATTAGTTAATTTCCTGTTACGGAAATTGTATGTGCACATGAAGTTCTTACGAAATATATATAAAGGAACTATATATGAATTGCTTTAGTATCTAAAGTCATAAGAAGGCACAGCCAGGGCACCGAAAATTGAGAGGACACTTCAGTGGCATAATGGATCTGAGTTTGGGCAGATGAGGATGTAATATGGGTCTTCATAATGCAATAAATAGGCATAGAAGGGCAACCAATTGCTCCTAAGCTATGCCATCTATGAAAGCCTAATCCAACGCCCGCTCTGCCAATCCCCAAGCCAGGGTCATATATTACAGCATGCTCCAGCCACATGAAGTATTCTAGCTCCAGCATTCTCCTTCCTTGTCATTACACAATAGTTTCCAGCTCTCTAGCATACCCTAGCGTGTTCTCAATAACTTGATCGCTTGTGACCAGGATATCTCTCTCCAGTCCAAGCATCTCCTCCGCTTGTTGAGGGAAATATATTCGACTGTCCTTGACTACCCAGCCTAGCTCTTGTGCGAATTTGACAACGCTACCCTCGCTGTCGAGAAAGAGAAGGCTCTTGGCATCAGACACGGGGATGGACGGGTAAGCTTTTTCAGAGCATGATGCGATTTCTTTTCGGATTGTGCCAATAAGGACCTATACGTTGGTTAATTAGCAACAGTTCTCTAGCTGTGGAGGCATGAATGGCCTTGGTTGTATCACACTGGCTGACAGAACTACTCTCGTAACAAGGAAATACAAGACTGACCTCTGAAAACATGCCGAACTCTTCACTAGGCACCCTCTCACTCTTCGTCTCCCCCCACACCCGGTCATAGCTTCCCTCCATCAGCGCCTGCTCCAGCCGTATTGGATACTGAATGAAAACGTCATCCTCCAGACCCTTGCCACCACGGCCTTGTTCTCTGGCCTGGGCTGCGGCTACCTCGAGCGTCTCCAGCAGTGTGTGGAACCCAGCATAGTCACCATCACTCAGCAGTAATAGTAGATATAATCCCGTAATCTTACTCGCGTTCCCGCCATCTTTGGGTAGCTGCGACTCCGGAAGCGAATAAAAGGGCTGTAGCTGCTGGAAATAGCGTGTAAAAGATGTTGGGTCTTTTAGACGGATGGAGATTAGAGCGCCGAGCTCTAGCGTTTCTCGGGCAAGCAAAAGATGTTGTCGGGGTGTGCTCGAAGATGGTATGAGAGCATTCATGTGTAGGAGAGCGACCTTAGCGCGGGAGAGTAATGAGGTTGGAGCCTGGTATTTGTGCGAGTTTAGAGATTGGTGGAGCTGTTTGAGGAGCTCCTGGAGCTCATGTTCGGCCATCTCTGCTGGTGATTTAGTTTTCTGAGTGTCCTTAGGTGGATTTGCAGGAGCTGCGGGTTGTAGGCGACGTGTTGCGGGAACTGATGATGAGGTACGCTGCGGTGGTCGAGGTCCAGCTGTAATAATGATGGGCGGCTGCTTAGTAAAAAAATTTACCGGGGCCTTCCACGAAGGACCGCAACCCTCAAAGATTCTATGTCGAATAAACGCCATATTCATTATGCCAGCTCCAAAGTTCAAGAGGGCTATTCCAGTTTATCTTATGCTGGCGTGTTTTTCTTATTCGGGCTGCCTAGGCGCCAGCTGGCTGCGACCATGTCGACGAGGCAGATGACCTGGTGGCACCCGCGTAGCTGGATCAGCGAGATTTGACTTGCGACACCTTGAATCCAATCCTTTAAAAAACATACACGACCTCCTCCTTTGCTCTCTTACAAACGATAGGCAAGATTTAAGGAAGACCATTACAAGGCATCCAGACATTTCCGTTGGGCGAAGAGTAGATTCGCTGGACACGATGGAAAACACATCATGAGAATGCTTAGCTGTCGTAATTGACGAGTGAGAATCATCGCGGGTTGTACACAACATATCTAGGTTGTGGCACCTGAAACCTAAGGCTTACCTAGCGACATGAGTATCAGTATGGTATCGCGTTTCCAGATTAAACCGAAATAAGAGAAAGTTCTTAGAAGCCATCAAGTCTTAGTTTGGACAATCTCGATCAACTAACTCTTCATGATTTCACTTGAGCTAATGGCGCACTACACTGTTGTTGAAAATAGATTCATGCATTGATCTACCTCCTGCGTCCAAAGCGGCCCTTCCCTTGGCCCTTTGAATTCTTGCTCTTGATTTTGAGCCTCCGGTAATTTGCGTGTGCCGAAGCACTTACTTTACGAACAGCCCTTTTTACAGTTCCTTCATCTTTGGTGGCAGCGAGATCTTTGACCTGCTTCGCGTGTGCTTCCGCTTTTTTCTTTGGCTCAGTTTTTCGCTTTTTAGGTGTATGGGAGTGGTCGCTGTAATCAGAAGCACATTCATCTTCTGTTGGTTCATCCAAAATTTCGCAACTTCCATCCTCGACATCTTGAGCGTCCTTGCTCCCCTGCGTCTCTTCAATCCCGTCAGATTCATCTGAATCATGATCTAAAGACTGCGCTTCAGACTGTGGCTTCGGCTTAGTGGTGACAGGACGCACTGTTCATAATGTTAGATAAATTAATGGATGCCGAGATATCAAAACACCTACTTATGATGCGTTTTGTCTGTCTTTTCTGGCCTCGTTTCTTCCATACTTTGCGAGGTTTTCCATTCTGATCCAAACCCTCTTGCTGTGCATCAGTACCCCGAGAATCTTCCTGACTTGACCCATCATATCCGTCAGGTCCTAGTCTCATTGGAGCTTGACTGTCCTCCACCGAAATATCCGGTACTTTGGTTTTTTTAGGCAGCGAAATTCCCGCGGCCTCCATCTCCATCTCCCGCATAATCTCCAACTCTTCGTCCAGCTTTTCTTCTTCTTGCCTTCTAAGGCTCTGAATCATGCTACTCAAGCTCCTTCCTAGGCCCCGCCTTTTCCAAGGTGCCGGTCTTGGAGTCGTCTCATCTTCTTCTGCAATCATGTCTAGCGAATGTGTATCTCGTCGTAAAAACATTGGTGTCGAAAGGTACTTCAACGCCGAGGAAGGCGTGTCTTCATTATCTCGCTTCCTTTTCTGAGGTGTGGCGAATTTGTCCAGCAAATATCTCTTCCCAGTAGACAACGGCGTTCTGCTCCGCCCACCCGGCCCTTCCATTGAGAACTCGTCTTCGGACCTTCCACGATCCTTACTCGGAGTTTGTAGTACATTTGGTATTATATCTCCAAGCACTGTCCTCTGCGCTTTGCTGGGTGTCTCCGAAGATAATAGATCAAAAAGTCCCAGGACAAGCCCGTCCTTTTGTGGAGTTGGGCCAATGATAGAGGGTACACGAGCTGGAGTGAGGAGCTTGGAGGAGTATATTGAAGCATTCGGATGAGCATTTGCCTCAATGAGCTGCTTTTTCGGTGTCCTCAAGGGGCTGGTGAGACGTTTGGACGGGGTTCGCAATATTTCCTCAACACTTTTTCGCTTCCCAGGAGCTTTCGAAGGTGTTTGTGGGCCTGATTTGCCGGAAATAATGTCGCGAATCTTATTGTATTCTTTGTACTTTTGTGCTGAACTTGGTAAGCTGGGTATAACGCAGGCAAGAAGGGCAGACCATGTCTCTTACAAATGGCAGTATTGGCTTTAATATCTTCTCGCCCGGCTTTGCGACCTTTGTGATCAGCAGCAAATTGCTTTTCCCAAAGCTTTAGCTCTTGGCGTAGAGCGGTGCAGCGCTCGTTAAGGCCAGAATTGCTGGTCGACATGTTTGGTGGTCAGGACGAGAGTCGCGAGGTACGACGCGATGTCCCAAGCTCAAAGTCGCGCCAAGACGTAACGTTAAAAGCACTTTCTGCCTACTGACACCGCTATCGGGTTCATGCTATGCCAAAATCCAACCCTTTAATTTTCTGCAGTACCGAAGATCGTTTATTTTACAGATAATATTCACAAACTCCGGCTCTGGAGCTCAAGTTAAAAGACGCGCCTATGTTGAAGAAAACCTCATATCCGGTCCTGAATTCGCTAGTAATGAATCGCCTTGTCATACGTTGCCATAGCTGCCTCCTTGAAGGCCTCGCTGCTTATAGTTAGCATGTGAAAGCTCACCAACTAGTATTTCTACGTACCTCAAAGTTGGGTGGGCGTGTGAAGTTCGAGCAACATCTAGATTGAGTTCAACATTAGCCACATATTGCGCAGGATTTGAGATTACACATACCTTCGCAGCTCGCGCCATATTCTAAGGCGAGTGTTCCCTCAGCAATCATTTCTCCGGCATTCGGGCCAACGATGTGAATGCCCAATATCCGATCTGTTTCGGCATCGGAGATGAATTTGACAATACCCTCCGTATCCAGATTCGTCTTGGCTCTTGAATTGGCTGAGAACGGAAATGTGCCGACTTTGTACTTGATACCAGCGGCCTTGACCTCCTGCTCATTTTGACCCACCCAAGCTACTTCAGGATGCGTATACATGACTGATGGGATAGCGCCGTAGTTAACATGACCATAGCCCTTGGTAAGGAACTCAACAGCAGCGACAGCCTCCTCTTCTGCCTTGTGCGCCAACATGGGCCCGAAAGTGCAATCACCAATTACACGGATGTGGGGAAGTTTTGTGCGGTATTCTTGATCAATAACAAGGCGGCCCTTTTCATCGGTTTCCAGGCCAATGTTCTCGACTCCTAGGCCGGCGGTGTAAGGTCTCCTTCCAATAGCTACAAGAACAACATCGGCATCAAGCTAGTATCTCTTGTGAGTAAAAGGAAAAGTAGATTTTGGTGTGGAAGGACATACCAACTCCTCTTTACCTCCTTTCGCAGCCTCAACATTGATCTTGATGGTTTCGCCGCTATCATCACCTTTTGTGACCTTTGTGTTAAGCTTGAATTTCATGCCTTGCTTGCTAAGAAGCTTCTGGGTCATCTTCGAGACCTCGGCATCCATGCCAGGCCCTCCAATCTGTCCCAGGAATTCGACAACAGTGACTTCGGCACCAAGCCTAGACCATACGGAACCCTAGATTCAGTATTAACAATCAATTTTTCCAAGAAGCACTTAATTTGCTCACCATCTCCAGGCCAATGATACCACCTCCGATAACAACCATCTTCTTAGGGACTTTCTGCAGTGCAATAGCGCCTGTGCTTGTGATGACCTTCTCCTCATCGATGGTCAAGCCGGGAAAGGGTGTTGCTTCACTACCAGTAGCGATGATAATATTTTTCCCCCGAACAGATGTCTCGCCGCCATCGAGAAGATTGATCTGAACTGTATGCTCGTCCGCAAATGCACCAGTGCCCTTGATATATTCAACACCATTTTTCTTGAACAGGAATTCGATGCCTTTGGTCAAGCCTGATACGGAGGTCTCTTTTGCCTTCATCATCTGCGTCAGGTTGAGTTTCACATCACCGACTTCGATACCGCGATTCTTGGTGTCATGGAGAATCTGGTGGTATAGGTGCGAGTTGTTCAAAAGAGACTTTGACGGGATACAGCCGACGTTGAGACATGTTCCTCCCAGAGCGCCGCGCTTCTCTATACATGCAACCTAACCGGAGGGGTAAAGCATCAGCAGGTTTCCACTGACTATTCAATAAGCATAACCTACCTTTAGACCAGCCTGGCCTGCCTTGATAGCCGCAACATATCCCGCAACGCCTCCGCCAATGATTACAAGGTCCTTCTCCTCTACCCTCCAATCAGCATATATTCATCGAGCGAGTTACCGGACAAAGCGCCTTACCAGCTTCCGAGGCATACCCCCGTCTTGACCTATCTATCATGTAAAATGCTGAAGGACGAAAGCTGTTTTGGGCTCCACCGACGGGTCGAAACAGCGCCCTGTGGGCGGTCTTGGGAACGACGGTTCGGAACATCGTGAAGAAGAGGTGAGGTCAACCTAAAGAGCAAGGAGACCGTGGTTTGCACGGCAGAGCGAAAAAGAAGTGTCAATTGATGGAGACCGTTGAGCTTCCCGGACGGCAGAAGACTCGGAGCGCCGGCCAAAGCGGCAAAGTGGCGGTGGCTTCCACCGAGTAGACCCAGCAAAATATTTTAACCACACAATTATACTACGGATCGTTTCTAATTCCAGTGGGTTCTATTCTATTACATTTATACAAGCAATGGTGAACAGAGCCGTCTTAAATGCCCCTAATCATTCCACTAGCTCTGCAGTGGCAAGGTTCATCAACGATTCCACAACCTTGCTACTAGCCCATCGAACAGTATCCCTCTCCGATTTACCCCCTGCAATATCAGCTTTACTCACGACCTTTTTAATGAAATATTGAAGTCCCCGGGCCATCTGGGGGGCTTCCCCGACGATCCTAAAGATATTCAACAGTGATTTCTCGTCTCTGCTTCCAGACGACCTTTTTTGAGATTGTAGAATTACTGTAATTAGGAGGATCTCCACGAGGGTCTTCGTTTTGGGCTGAAGATATGCGAAGTTGAGAGTCTTGATGAGGTCAGCGAAACTGAATCGAATAATGAAAATAGGAGCTTACCTTCAAACAGGTGACGGAAAGGCCTCCATTTGCTATTAGACTTCCAAACATTCTCCCTAAGTTAACGATTTTTCTTGCTGACAATCCCTCTTCCCCGTCTTCCTCTTCGTCTGAGATATCATCGTCGTCATTCTTCTCGCCAAACCGCTTGAATATGTCCCATAGAGAAAATTGGAACGCCATTTTCAGCTTCCGCTCTGAGCAGAGTTTTCGAGCTATCAGAGTGTAGTATGGATTGTAGCTCTGCTCGCAGCTAGCACAGCGTATCAGCACTCGTGGTATCTCGAGCTCCTGAGCTCTCTTCAGCTTGAGTTTCAACAACCGAAGATGGGCGTCTTTATAGTCTGTGGCAGACATTATGGTAATGAAAATTGCACGTCGAATATCCGTATTCATGCGCTGTTCCTTGGCCAACTGCAAAAGGTCGGTGGTACCCTCCAGAGATTCAGAAGAAACAGCTGCCGGAGATGTTCTTTTAAGATCTTTGGAGTTGTGCGATTCTTGCTGCACGCCATCATTCCTCCAGCTTGCGCCAACTAGCCACCATTTTCCTTTCTTTTCGGTATCTCTGATATCGCTCAGGCCTATTCGCAAAGGCTCACTTGCCTTGATCGATCTGGTATTTAGCGATCCCAAGGTTTTCTTCATGCGAATTGTGTGCTCAGAAACTATAGCCGAAGCATTGACCCCGGTTTTCACCCGATTGTTCTTAAGATTGTTGATACTTTCAATCATGAACTTTGTGCGAACAGGGAGATTGCTCTCTCCAATCTTTGCAACAGACTTTTGGAGAAGTATGACGATATCCTTCAGAGAAGAAGGGTCATCTTGACGAAGTTGAGAGCCAGAGACTGTAATTTAGTCAGTACGGTAACGCATAATAGGTCAAAGGGGGCGTACTTTTAGTTATCCTGAGAAGCAGCTCGGTATTTAGATCAGAGAGCTCCTCCAGAAATACTTGGATGTAATCGAAGATTAGGTTGCTCCCAATTACTTGAAAGTTATATAATTCTGCAACTAAGGACATGAGATTTGATGCTCGCTTGCTGCCTGATCTTGTAGCCCGTTCATTTTCATAGTTTCGATCAAATTCAGAAACGATTCGTTCCACCATTTGTGCCCCGAAATCGGTTCCAATAACCCTATAGGTTGCCGTAATGAAACCAGCGTGTAGAATAAGGAACGTATCCATCAAGCTTGTCTCGTCTGATAGTAGCCCAAGGAGCAGGTCTATCAATGTTGAACTAACGTATCCTCGAGGGTTTGTTTGATAGAGCTGCTCCACATCACGTAAGATTGATAAAAGATTTGCTTCCGAAAGTCGATTGAGCAAACCCTGAATCAGTCTGCGTAGCCGTAATAGGGACTCCTCGTCAGACGAAGGTGGTGCACGAAGAGATGGCGGTATATACTTGGCTATTGGTAGCGAACTGGATGATACAGCCGCAACGTACGGATTTTCTCTAACTCGAGGCTTAACTGGCTCTTCTGGCTCTTCTGGCTCTTCGGATTCAAGATCATCAAACTCTTCCATTGGCTCATCGTCCATATCCTCGAGACCATCCTTAGATTCAACTTCAGCGTCTTCCAAGTCAGATCCATCTTCCAATGCAGATTCACTATCACTCAATTCAGTAGTCTCCGCTGCATTCCCTAGAGCCTTTTGCCGTTTTCTTGCGAGCCATTCATCGTCTACAGGTCTCTTCCGCTTGGAATGATTCCCTTCAGACGACTCATTACCACTATCCAGGTCACCCAGTAAATCATCCAATCCATCGTCCTCAGAATTTGTTGACTTCCTCTTCTTCTTTAAGCCCAGCTTCTTTTCTAACGCCGCGATTTCCGCATTGTCCTCTGCCAATTTATTTTTGACTGCGCGAGATACTCGAGACGGAACATTGTGAGAGTGGGTAGTTTGGTCTAACGGTCGAACATTATTCTCTTGGGTTGTGCACTTCAAAATAGACTTCAAAGGTTTGGGTGCTGAATCCTTCTCTACTGGAACCTTTGATGGTGGAGAGAAGCTCTCCTGCTCCTCAACTTCCTCGGTATCTGATTCGGTGATATGCTGCGCTTGCCTGTTCTTTAAGCCTCCTAGCTTCCGCTGTGTCTTTTTCTGTACCCTTTTCTGTGCCCTTTCCGCCTTGCGACGCTCTTTTCTACCGGACGGCGCATTACGTCCTCGACCGCCACGACCGCGAGGTACCTCGCCTAGATTTGATCAGAATCGTATTAGGACTATTGGAATGAATGAACGTACTTCCGAGTTGGCCCAGAAGTTCTTTGGGCAATTTGGGGCCGTTAAAATGTTGGTTACGCATTGTGGATTCCACGGGGTCATTCTCGATAAATTATTTAGTAGATTCCGGAGGTGCGTTTAATCCCCGCAATCCCACACTCAACTTCACCCACGCCACTCACCTGAATTTCCACCTAACTCTTATAAAAGGTACAAGAACCCTTCGAAACAACTAATTAGGAACGACAAGGCTCCTTTATAGAGTATATTCACCATGGCTAAAGAACACCTAAGCAACGAAGAGGTATTGTCTTACACCTATCAATTAATTACAGCTCAACTAACCCTAATGAATAGTTCTTCACCAAACTCTCCGAACTCTTCGATTCTAACCGAGCAAAATTACACGGCTCAATATTCCTGACGCAGAAACGCCTACAGTTCTCCCTCGACTCTGCTGCCTCTACACCCACCAAAAGCGCTAACGATCCTCTCTGGGACACTCACCCGGAAAACCCTCTCCCAGTCATCATCAGAGCAACAAATAGCAAATCGGTCAAGAAAGTGGGCGGCAGCCGAAAGGTCGAGAAAAAGATCAAGCTTTCGACTATTGTGCAGCCCGATGCGCTGGATGGCTTCTACGTGCGGTATGCGGAGCTTTGCAAGGCTGGAATGTCGGCTTTGAAGAAGAGGGATAGGAGTAAGAGAAAGAAGGATAAGGCAAAGAAAAGAAAGGCTGGTGATGGCGAGAAGAAGGGTTGAAGGTGACAGAAGGACAAGATCACGTTGCTCTCGTTAAATTGCCTCTACTGTGGGCAATTGTAGTGGCGAATGCTCAAAACAAACCGCCAGTGTATCGCCGAAAGTCAGGTCGCTCAGGATGGCCTGTCCGGTAATGACTCTTTCGAGCGACATAATGTACCAAGGTGGGGCATTCGAGGAGATTGCAGAGCCAAATCGCTATGACGAGGCGCGCCACTATGATTCAAATCATAAACGAATAACATAAGTTAACTCCACTGATTATCGTCTTCTCTCAAGAATTTAAGTTACACGGTAAGCAGATAAGCTTGACCGAAAAGAACCGGGTGGAGATAGTGAAACATTTGTCCGTTTTTGCAAGCGCTCAGCTCCTCACCTACCACTCATGAGGCCTAGTTCGAAGCAACCACTGTGGTAGACTCCTGCTTCATCTTTAACTGTGCCATTTTCTTAAAAGGGCCTAGATTCAAAGGAAGTGGTTGGCCCATCCACGTAGCTCGTTGTGTATGATCACGCTCGTCCTCACCTGTATTAGGATGGATGAGTGCGGAAAGAGGTCCACGGTTTATGACGAGCCATGGAACAAAAGCGCCGAATTGTTCTAAAATATGTAAGCGGATAATATCATATATGAGTAACGGCATTGAAGTATCTCGTACCAGGTGTGAAGATATTCACTTCGAACATACCCATCGGATGCGGTCCAATTGGCTTATCCCAGACTTGGTAGATTCGTAGCTCGGGAACTGGTATTAGTGTTCACAATTAGCCTCCTGGAATATCAATAGTGGAAAGTATCGAGACAATAGGAGAGCAAACATTCTCGTCGGACGCGTTCCCATAACTCGGTAGCGAACTTGAGTTGGTCTAGGTCTGTTTGCAGGAAATATATGTGTATATCGAAACCTCCACGTTCTCCATTGGTGATCGGAGAAGGGAAAGATGTATACTGGGGACTTTTCTTCTCGGCTGGAGGATTGACGTATGATTTGCCATCCGGAGCTCTCTCACTATGCGATATTCCGTTTTAGCACCCTAGGCTATCAAAGGTAATATTATACATGAAGTAATAGTAGCCGTTTGAATGAAGCATGAATATGACTAAACAAGGTCTAATCTGAAGTCGCATGGTTTTCCAATATATATTGACGTTCTTGGAATTTTCAAAAAAAGGGAAGGTGCAGAGGCTTTCATATTGGAAAAGCAGAAGCAATCTAGAAAAGTTCTTACTCACTTTGGAAGAGGAGGCAGATTCTCATAACCCTTCAAAGGTGAAGTGTATGTGTAAAGACTCGGATCTGCCATGTTAAATTGGTAGATGAGGGGTTTAGAAATGATAGTCTAGGAAATTCAGGGGTGCGTGGCTTTCTCAAAGAATAATTCTAATGCAGAGTATTATATCCTATACTTTTACCACTGCGTTGTCGTTTCCGTGAAAATCGCTACAATGACTTCCAAGGCGGTTTGTCAGCTTCGCGGAATTCCTTGCGGTGGCTTCCGAGGGTATTTCTCAGCGTCATCTTAACAAGTCGTATATTTGCTTCAAAGCTCGGTCTGGGCACGCCTCGAGAGCCGCTTGAGTCCACTCTGAAGATACAGACATTACTAACAAGGCTGTGCTCTATTAATGTCTTTGGATGGCCTTGAGTGGCAGGGCCAAGTATGTGGCGGAGATGCTCAAAAATATAGCATTTTGCAAATTGGTTTTACCATTAATAAATAGGGTTTAGGCGATATTTAACAATAGGTCCATTAATTGGGTTCTCCTAAGACTTAATGAATGCGCATGCTGCTCCTGATACGTCGAGGGGCAGATTCAGAGACAGATTAGATAAGATCTACCACCCCACCATGAATGACTCCCACCATTCGATATATTTACTTCAAGGCACGCCTAGCTTTTGTTCCAATCCAGTTCCTCCCAAAATGGCCGAACAAACATACTATATCGACGAAGACGTTGGTGAGGATATCGCGTCCCAGGCGGGCACTGAATCCTCCCCCTACAAATCTCTCGGTTTTGCTGTACTTCAGCATGGCGACTCCCACCAATTTTTGACCCGCAAATCCACTACTGGAACAGTCCCCGAAGGCTCAGATTCCTCTGCAAAGCTAGAATGGAAACCTGCAGCCAAGGCTGCTCTGAAGAAAGCAAAAAGCTATGCCCAACAACAACAAAAGAAGGCAGCTAGAGAGCAGAGCTAGTCGCGCGGCGCACAAAAGAAGAGGCAGACCGGAAGAAGATCCTTGAGGAAGCCAAGAAAATTGTAATTGAGGAGGATATGAGCTTACCAAAAGCAGAGAGAATTAAGCTGGACGTGACGGATCCTAAGAAAGTCAAGCTTGGAAATGGCACCGACGTCCGGGGAACAAGAGTACGGGTCTTTGGAAGAGTACACAGGGAGAGGAGACAGAAGGAGGTCATGTTCGTCACATTACGCGATGGATATGGGCTCATACAGGTCATCTTCACAGGACCGCTAGCAAAGACCTATGATGCCCTAACCTTGACTCGCGAAACAAGCATGGAAATCTACGGCGAATTGAGGGAGGTTCCACCAGGAGCACATGCACCCAACGATCGCGAACTTCATGCCGACTACTTCAAGGTTCACAAAGGATGGAAAGCAGCAGGTGGAGACGATGCCATCACCAACAGGGTATCCAAGGATACTGAGCACGCGACACTTCTCGACTTACGGCATCTCACTCTGCGTGGAGAGACCGCCTCCAAAGTAATGATTGTTCGAGACACTGTCGAGTATGCTTTCAACCAAGTTTATAGGGAGCTGCGAATGCGCAAGGTTAGCCCTCCAGCTCTTGTTCAAACACAAGTTGAAGGTGGAGCGACACTGTTCAAGTTCGACTATTACAACGAGAAGGCCTTCCTTACACAGTCGTCACAACTCTACCTTGAGACGTGTTTGCCATCTATGGGTGATGTATCGTTGAGAAGTCTTTCCGTGCCGAAAAGTCCTTGACGCGCCGCCATCTGGCAGAATACACACATGTAGAGGCGGAACTTGACTTCATTACATTCGACGATCTGCTCGATCACCTTGAACTTGTAATTTGTCGAGTTGTGGAGATCACAATGTCCGACCCAACCATTGCCAAACACGTCATGGAGCTCAATCCCGAATTCACGATGCCAGATAGACCATTCAAGCGCATGAAGTACTCGGAAGCAATCAAATGGCTTGCCGAACACGGCATTCCCAACGAAGACGGAGAGGAACATAAATTCGGTGACGATATCGCCGAAGCTGCCGAAAGGCGACTTACTGATTTTTTGAATCGCCCCCTGTTCCTTACCCACTTCCCCGGGGAGATCAAGGCTTTCTACATGCAGAAGGATAAGGACGAACCGCTGGTTACGGAGAGCGTGGACTGTCTCGTACCAGGTGTTGGAGAAATTGTTGGCGGTTCCATGAGGATGTACGACTACGATGAGCTGATGGCAGCCTTCGAAAGAGAAAAGATCGACCCGGCTGCATACTACTGGTACACGGATCAGAGGAAGTAGGTATCCCATTTTCCCATACAATAAACTATCCTCTACCATGCTAACTTCCCGTTTCAGGTACGGCAGCTCCCCACATGGCGGTTACGGTCTCGGTCTAGAGCGATTCCTGGCTTGGCTATGCAAGCAGCATACCGTCAGAGACTGCTGCTTGTATCCACGTTACTTTGGCCGCTGTGCACCTTGATTAGCATCAGCCATTTCCCCATCTTTCCTTTTAGTTCGGGCCTGTAGGTGACACAGCAGGACGAGTGGCACCCGGGATTTCAACCGTTAGCATGTAGAATTTCCATGTTTATGCGCCTAGCTTAGCAAAAGATAGAGTTGCCTGATCTGCCACCCTACTAGAACGGCTTGGATCTTCATTATCTGGGACGAACAGAATAGATGGCTTCTTCAGTTGTTCAAATACCCAACAATCTCCTGGTTCTGCATCCGCTCTGTGATTCCGTCCGCAACATTTAAGTTTGCTGCATTGCATTTGCATATCCCCGAAACTCGCGGGTCATCCCAACCCAACCGGGACCGATGCCTGCCCGGCTGTGACGTGTCCTTCTAGCGATGATACTAAGACCTCATAAAATAGAAAAACCTTTTTACTGAGGGGCAGTGACATAGCTGGTGTATCAATGAGCTTTATCAAGCTCCTATTTCGTATGCGGAGATTTTCTCAAGAGCTGGCGACGTCAAGATTCCCACCGCCTGGCGAGAACTCGTGGCCTTGCCTCTCACCGCTATGACCTTTTCATTAAAGACGCGCGTCTCACATGAAGAGCCAAGCTAGTTCAAAACAGCATCTCCCTTATTCAGGTGAACGCATCGCAGTTTAAATCGACTTCTCATTCAACAAATCACCTCCATTTCCCTCTCTATTTGGTCTAGAAGTACAAGCATGCAGTGGCAGTATTCGCGGTAAAGGTAGCAGTAGTGAAGTTTTTTTGGGACCGATCCACAATGTCCCAAAGCCGTACGCCCATCGCTCCCAAAAGGTAGTAGTCAGGAAAAGTAGACTAGAAAAATGTACGCCAAAAGTGCCAGAGAGTAAGTGCCAATACAAACCACGCTATGCTCGTTGCCGCCAAGGAATTAAATGAGCTTCTTACGTGACCCCTTAACCCGTTGATTCTGGCGCAACGATATCGATAAGGATTAGCCAATAGGAGGCCCTTATTCGAACCTTTGTGATGAGAACTGTACATCTGATACCAGTGTGCACGAGCCAGCTTGGCGTTGCGCCTCAACGGGTTAAGGGACAGGACGTGAGAGCTCGCGAACGCGGCTTTGGAATAATGCAATGATTTCGGGATGGAAACAAGTTGATGACGTGGAAAGGAAGTTGAAGCAAGTCGATATCGCAATAAGTCGTAATGAGAAGCCCGGCCGGGCTCGAGCCCTGAGTAGCAGGTTGTGCAGAGACGCTTCGTAAGGCGGCAAGACCCATGTCTCCGGAGGACGCAGGGACAGAACCAGGGAGAGGTTTATGAGTGGGTGGTGGTGGAAAAGTAAGTGCAACCGAGGAAGCAGAGTCTGGCCCAACCAAATTCATTATACTCAGCGCCAGCCGGCAAAATAGAGAGACGCGCATACTGCCACATATGAAACCTAGCCCAAAAAATTAAGGGCACTGGATGAATGGAATTTGGCGAAGACAGGGTTTCTCAGATGTTGGATGAATCGCATTGCAATCGTCGATCAATAAGTGCTCGAAGCTTCAGGAGTTGATCCTTCTCTTCTTCGGAGGGAGTGCTATTGGGGGGGACCGGATGAACCGAAGAGCCTGCATTCAATGCTGCTCTCTCGTCTTGGGTTATTGCCGCGACCACATCACTTGAAGCTTCCGCCTGAATGGCATCATTTTGTCAATGCTGATGTTACGTTGACGAGGAAGAACATTGAGCAACTTACGGTAAGACCAAGGACAAGCGCTTCGACGTTGCCCGCACCCAAACCGATATCCTTTTCTTTCTGGGCGAACTGCGCCAAGTTAAGAGCAGCCTGCTGCTCTACGATGGGTCGATCTGCGAGGCGAGAGAGAGCCAAATTTTTAGACCGACAGACATGATGGTTAGCTTTTCTCGGGCGCTTGTTGATGCGTGACCTAACGAGCGTATCAGCATTTATGGTTCGGAAATATGTCTTAGGTGAATATGAAGACCACTTACTGTTTGACTCTGTCGATGAAATCGAGGACGATGCCTTTTGGTGGCAAGCGGTAAGTAATACCGTCTTCCGGGGACCTCTTCTTCCACTTGTCGAAGATATCTTCTTCCTCTTCCTCGCTAAATTCATCGGCAACTTCAATGATGCCGTTGTTGCGCACACCACGTGAAAAGGCAGGATCGACGATAGTCGAGTCCTTTGGCTTGCGACTCCTGTAGCTTCGAGCTGGCGCGATCGGGAGGCTAGCCAGATCATGATGGATGTGACGTCTGCACCTCCAAGCGGTCCGGGTCGTTGAATCCTCGCTGACCTTAGGCGGAACGGCCAAAGGTGGGTCGCAACAATCGAGATGCCAGTACTCTTGACAATAGTCACATTGGACAAGTGCCCGCTTGTCGGCTGCGGATTTGCCGCATTGACAACACAAGATCACCTTGTTGGATGGATCTCTCAGTCGAAGGTAATCAGGCCTTATAGCATATCCATTGACTTTCTTGCTGCTGGGTGTTAGAATTGGCAGGATATAGATAGAAACAAAAGACCTACAGATCAAACTGCTGGGTTACCTCCTCGTACTCGCCCTCGTCGCCCGCAGTATAACCTTCAAAACGTGCTCGGATGTCGTTAGGAAGAACGAAGGCAGTCACATTTCGATTATTGATTGCTTTGAACAGATCAGGGAATATAGGCTTCTTTGGCACCCCTGGCTCCTTTTCACCAGACCTAGGCGGAGGCGGAGGCTGGTCAAGAGGAGCCATTCTGGCCAAACATACATGGCAGTTGAAGACGTCGGGGTCTTCATCTTTATCAAGCGGAGGGTCGCAGCAGGTGAAGTGAAAAGATCGACTACAACTATCGCAGCAGATGAGAAATCCGCTACCACCACAGGCAGCGCAGTCGTCGTCATTACCATCAGGAGGAGAGTGCTTAGCCAGGATTAGCGAAGTCGATGATAAAAATCGATGAATTGAGGAAGAAAAGAGCGAGGGAGAAAAGTGGCTTGTGAGAAGCATGGTGACTAATGAAAGGAGATGGTGGGATGATGAAGCGCAGAGAGACAAAAGAACGGTTTAGTTGGGGCAGCGGGAATTTTGAGTGCGACCTACCACTTCGCTGTCATCATTCCCGATCGGGGTGCCCAATCCGCCACCCGGGCGGGCAACACCTGCGACAGGACCGTTACGATTCTTAACCGGCCTATTGAGAGAAAACCTGGTCAGCTGACTGAAGTGACTTTCGAAACTGCTCGAACAGTCTCCCTACGTGAATAATGAGGTGGCTGGGAAAGATACCAGCAAGAGATCACAGCCACGCCTGACGCATTGGCGAGATATCGCTTGTGTATGAGAGCGCCGAGTAGGCGTGTGAGTGGCATATGATGGGTGGCATATGATGGCAGACAAGAAAAGTACTTACGAGTGTTTAGTCTTTGCCTTCCCAGCTCTCCTTTGACGTTTTGCAGGGCGTTCAGTGAGGAGCGGCGTCGTTAGACGTGTAGTTGCGGCCGAAGCAGAGGTAGACGCAGCAAGACCCGGTGTCTCCAAGCCACCGTCATCTGCGGCAACTGGGCCTTGAGAAGCGCCATTGCGCGAGCGTCCTGAACGGCGAGGATTTCCCTGCGGTGGCAACTGGGCCGAGAATGTCAACGGGCCGTTGGAAATATAAGATTCATCGTCTTGTGAACGCATGTCGGAAATCTCAGGACTGAAGTCAGGAAAGGCCTGAAGCATCCTCTGTCGCTTTACCTGAATCGCAGCTGCTTCCTCTTCATCCATACCAGCTTCATCGGCGCTTCGCTTGCCAGAAGCTGGCGCTGACTGCTTTGCGGAAGCCGATTTTGATTTCTTACCACCACGCGCTGGTCCGGAATGAGACTGCGCGGCGTTCTTTGATTTGGCTGCTTTAGGTCCCATTATTGAGGTAGTTCCGTTCGACGGTAACAATTCTGGAGGAACGTTTTGGACGATATCTTCGTTGACTTCACTAAGTTCGGAATCGGAATCGACAATTGCACTGCCGGATCGTAATGAATCGCGAGGGGATGAGGCCATACCACTGAGCTGTGGTGTAAGTTCGCCGTTCGGTGCTGACTGCTTTCGTGGTGTTCTTGAACGAGTAGAACGAGATGTATGAATGACGTTGGGAGGAAGAAGTGGAGGGTGTGACAGAGGATTTGACTCAGAAGACAAAATGGAAAGGCCGGGGGCCGGTGTTGTCGGTATTGTTGGTATCGTCGCTATCGTGTTCGCTGATTTTGACGGGGTAAGTGAATGGCGACGCTTGGCCGTAGAACTCGGTGAATGGCCATGAATGCCAGCTCTCCTGTCCAAAAATCTTCTTTCCTGGGTTTTCGCCTGCTTCTTGGCCCGCTTGATGTAAACCCGAAATTCAGTTAGCTGTTCTGGTGTGTGGCGTTCGTGCATGATGGCGTCTAGTAGATCCGCAAGGTTCTGCTTATGAAAACTGTCTTCGTACAGTTGCTTCAAAGCCTCACCAACCATCGGTCTGTCCTCGACTTGCGCTCTCTTCACGGCGTCGTTAATTACAATTTGTAATCTTTGCCGGATGATGGAAGTCTTGGAGCTTGGAGTGCCCTGCCCGCTAGCATCACGCACAGGTGTGACAGTTGCCACACCGTTTTTCACCGCAGATTTTGCTGACCTTGACGCACTTCTCACTCCGTTGGGGACGTATTCGTCGTCCTCATTCTCATACTGAATCGCTAGTGATGGTGGTAGCGCTTCCTCAGGCTTCTGCCCCTCCGATACCTCTGGGTCTGCGATAGGCGTCATCTCAGGAGTTGAAAGTGCCTCCTCTCCAGCTGACATAGCCTCATTCTTGCTAAGCATCGAGCGCCTATGCGTGTCACCTCGTAATCTCGCCTTTAGCTTTGCACTTGGAGGAATGCCTAATGGCGCCATGTTCTCGAGCACCCCGTGCCGTGCGAATCCGTGATCTTCGAAGCTCGGAGTGGGGTTTTTGAGCGGCGGCTCAATCCAGCCGTCTAGTGAAGTTTGCGCCTTCTCTTTCTTGACATCAAATCCAGGAGTGGGTGAAATGTTCGAGGTTCGCACGAAAGGACTCGAGGTTCGACTGGACTTGCGGGTCGGCCGCATTGAAGGCATTTCGCGGGCGTCCGCTTGAGCGCTGTACAGCTTATTAGCCAGTTCTTCGTGGTGTCCACCTCCAATTTCTGCTTACAGCGCGTTCCACCGACGATTCTGACGTGTAAATTGGTACTGTGGGTCGGTATTGTCGCGTTATTTGCGGGTTTGATGGTAGGTATGTATGAAAGACGAGCTGGGAGATTAAGAGTGTTGGAAGCGAGCTTGCGGCGAACTTTCGGAAGCCTCCATCCCCTAGTTCTGTACCCTTCCACAACCAAATACTATGATGAAGAATTTTGAGGATAACTTGTAGTTGGTTCTTAGCCAATCCTTCGGAATTATTTTAAAAGACTCAAGAGGTGAAGTTCTATTCGAAGCCATGCAAATTTGTTCATGAGCCGCAGATGCAGAGGCAGAGGCAGATGACTGCCGATTCCCAATATTCACTAATCATCGGGTGAGGAGAGCATTGAACTCAAGATTAGCTGAGTGCGTTTATAAGTGAAGAGACATAGTGCTACTAGACAATCTTGTCTAGCTCAAGGTATTGAAGATACGATGACTTGGGGAAAGCCCCTGAATAGTCTGCTCTTCAAAGGGCCTGTCAAATTCACTATCAAAGGGAGCCGTTTTTTGAGGTAGAAGATTCTAGTCATTGTTTTAGCCCATTAAAGTTACTGAATAACTATGTTACGAGCTGGGGCTTGGAGCCTAATGAGCTCAGAATGACTACGCTAGATCACCACTTGCTACCAACCCAAATGCCTCTACAAAAGAGTAGAGGAACACCATATCTGCGGCAAGCATGGGCTAGCAACATATGGCGGCTTTGATACCCTCAAGCGCTTCCATTTTTGCAGGAGATCATTCTTCCTCGCTGCTTTCACCTTCCTCTTCTTCTTCTACCTTCTTGGCAGGCTTCTTTTTCTTCTTCTTGTTCTTGCTCTTACTGCTAGTGCCCTTGCCGATCGGCTGCTCAAGGATCTTGAGAATCTCTTCATCCGTGATCTTGTTTTCAGTCTTATACTTTGCCAAATCTGGCGAAGGGGGAGCAGCCAACCGCGTCATTCCATTCTTCGTAATAGCTAGAAAGCAAGAGTTAGCCTTGTTACATACTATGCTTTAATTCTCCTTGATAATCCATGAAAAAATGAAACTGAGAGTGTTGGGATTTCTTAAAGCTCAATCGTTCTCGTAGAGAAAAAGAAAAAGGTATTGACTATGCCATTAAGACAGTAATAACCCCGAAAAATGAGAGCAAAAGGGAATGTATATCTTAGAGAGGTTGGAGTAAATCTTACCAACAGTAGTGAAAAGTCTTGCAACGGGATCATTGTCCTTATCGCCCACGACTTCATATTGACGTAGAACGTTTCCGCGAACACATTCGACAACACCAACTTTGGCTGCTCTTTCATCCTCCAGCTGCCGAAGGCTGAATGGGAATGTCCCAAACTTCTTAACAATCTCCGACAGAGTGGCTCGCGAGCTTGGACGTTTCAGACCATACGTGGTTGTTGTACGACGGTGAAGAGTTGTTCTGTTGCTAAGAGTCTTAACCTTCCCAGTGCCTAAACTCACTCCCATTTCAACTCCCCATACCTCGCCAACCTCGGGTAACCCCTCGCCCTTGACACCATCACCAGGAGCTAAGATGATCTTCTTCTTGCCTTCAATCTCGTTGCGTTCAAACAGCCAGCATGTGGTGCTCTCGACGAGGTTGCAGTTATAACTCTTCACAATCTTCTCTAGCATCTGCGTTATCTTAGCTTGGGTATACGGTTTCTGAGCTGCTGCCTTCTTCTGCTCTTCCTCCGTACCCGACGCTACTAGGCCCGGCGGGATCATGAGTCTAAGCAATAGTTCATTCGCATAGTGTGTGGCCAGAAGCAGGTCTGCCTGCCTGCCAGGCAGCTGATCTCCCTGGTTCTTTCCGGACGGGATGATGATTGAATCGCAGACGATTGCACCAAAGCCATCGATCTGTGCCCCAAGCTGGATCTTAATGACTTCACCTGGCTTGAGGGTAACAGCCGCTTCCTCTGTGTCGGATTTCAAAGGTGTGTATGGAGTTATGTACGGGCTTGGAGAGATGGTAGTTGGGTGAGCGATGCCCTTAGTGATTTTCTTGCCCTTGTAAACCTTTGCAACCTCTTCATCAAGCAACTTGTCGCCTTTCTCGCAGAGCTCTACAATATTCGCTCCTTCAACGCACCATCCTGGGAGTGGTCAGTCTGGGACATGATTTGTACCGAATGAGCAACTGGTTGTGGTGCCAAAGAATTCGGCAGACTGCATACCTGTTACAGTCTCGAGGACCTTCTGGGAGATCTGAGCGGCTTGCTTGTACTTGGTTAAGGTATCTGGGTTGTTGAGAGAGTAGTCTATGTTTTCAATTAGCCTTACGAGACTGTTTCCCCGACGTCCGTCACGTTGGAGCTTGAGTGTTTATTTCAACGTTGTGACGTAGCCAGCAAACAGCTTCTAAAGCAGAAGCTTACCGATAATTGTTTCTTCCGCCATCTTTGTTGACTTGTTGCCTTACTAGTCGAGAGAAGGCAGAGCTTTGCCAACGAGTTGTTGAGAGAGGTACAAAACGAACGGTGTCGTGCGATGCAGGTTAGTTTTGTCAAATGTGCTTGTTTCGTGTCCGCACTGAGGGGCTATTGGAGGGGTTTCCTCGCTTCAAAACCAATGATCTAACGCCTGTTCGGTGCATTCGAAAAGCCTGTCTGGACGGAAGAGAAGGCCCGAGTAAACTCCGAATTCTCCGAGCCTTAGTAATTAGTGCAGATGCATTGGAGCTTCAAGTCGTCTATTTTGTAATCCTTGAGGCTTTTAATATCGCCATATCATGCCTATATTACCTTTTTCTTGTGCCATATTCTTAAAACCACTCAATATACTATGCGTATTCAATTTAGTAATGTTTTGCATATAAAACAGATATTGTTATCTTATAAATCAGACCACCTATGGAGCGTTGGTCGTACTGTACACTACAAGTATGGGCATACTGCTCCTTATTAACCAATGAGTCTTCCACTGAGGGTCTAAGGGCTTATGGTCCTAGCTTTGGTTATAACTAAACGTTTTAAGAATTAATTTTTATCTCTTTTTATAAGCTATAGCTTAGCTACAATGGTGATAATAAGCTCGGACCCTCTGAACTCGTTTACCCCTGAACTCGGCTACAGTCAAAATCAAATCACTGATTTGTCAACCTATTTTCTCCACAACGAATTAATTAATATAGACCAAAAGGAGCAGAACTTATAAATGACCATTGCAGATTTCAAATCTAGTGTTTATAAGTCTACGCGGAAAACTGTGCTCGCATATAGTGTCCCTCTGTTAACTTCAAACGATCGATTAAATGGTAAGCTACTAAAATAGGTTATATACTAACATGAACAGCAAACATGCGGATCGTTGGGCAGCCAACGAAAATTCAACCCAAATTTATGATTAATAAGCCAATTGATTAACCCGAAGCTTTAATTTAGAGCCTATTGTATAGAGTTTAATTAATATCTATATAGATAAGGTTTTCCAGGGGAGACCTCCTAGATGTGACGGTGCTAGAGCGCGTTACCTGCCAAATTCTGCCCAAGTTCTGCCATGTTCTGCTACCTGTCATATTGTCTCATATTGTTGCATACTATCTAGTACTGTTTTCTACTGTTAGCTCGCCTACTACTAGCGCCTTAGCGGCTCGCGCTACTTATTTATACCAGCCTTAGCGACCCTCTTTCCTTCTCCTTAGCTTAGTATCTTTGTAAGATAGTATTCCATAAGCTTCGGTTTAGAGGCATTTATGCAAGCCGTTACATTATACTAAGCTCTCCCTACATTGCCTGGGAAGGCCTTAATAATATCCCACCCTAAAAAAAAAATCGTCTGCAATAACGCGTTATTACGCTATACTTAGACACTAAAACAACTCTACCCTACCTAGGAAGGCCTTAATAATATCCTCCCTTATAAGCTAAATAGGACTAGACCTATACCCCTAGAATTAAGACTAAAGCGTATAATACTAATAAACCCTAGGAAGCTAATAATGGCACCTAAAGTAAGCTTATTTAAAAGAGCTGCCTTAACCTAAGAAGAATATAAGATCTAATTGGGATTAGAAATTAAAGATAATAATAACGCTATAGACATACACGAATAGATTTGTGCCTTTATGGCTAATTAGAAAGCCGATTATTTCTAAGCTTAAAGTATATAGGAGACCCTATAAGAGATTCTAGACAGCTTTACGGCCCTATAAAGCGGCTTAACTCCCCCGTTTTAAAGCCATAGCTAACCTATTTACTCTACTAAATATAATATACTAGGGAGTATAAATATAATAACAAAGTAATTAAAGTCCGTTAAGCTCTTTAATCCCTAACTACTATTTAATAGGATAGACTCTACCTTTAAAAATTAGAGGATTTAAATATAAGGAAAGCTCCGCGTTAACTATAACTATTTCCTTTCTAAAGAAGCTAAAATACCTTACCTCTTTAATCGAACTACTGGGGACGTATAATGGTACCTTTAAGCTAAGTTTAAAGATAAGTTCCCTATCCGATTTATATCTATTAATAAAATTATATAGTATTTAGCGGCTATCTATATTAACCTAAATAAAGTATAAAATACCTAGTATAACTATAATTACCTAATAATAAAACCAAACTAACCCTTTGCTAAATTCTAGACTTAATTCCTATACCTTATAGGAAAGGGCTAGGTTCCCCTTAAGAACTATTAATTAGACCTATATAATAAGCTAATAATCTAGCTATAAGAAAAGATTACTATAACCTTAAATAACCTACTTACCTATAAAAAACTTGCAGCTTATTGCCTATTATTAAACTTAGAACTAAAGCGGATTAACGCCCGTCCTAATTAGTAAAAGTAACTCTATAGTAATTAGAACTTATTAGCTATACCTATAAAAGCTAAAGTAGGAAGATAAGTTACGACTACTCTTATACTAAAAGCGGTTATAACTATATACTAGCAAGCCTTACCTAACTAGCTATGTACTACGCCGTTAACTAGTACTTATTACAATACTTTAATTAACCCTACCTTAGCTACGTGCTATAACTGCAATAAGGAGGATTACTTTACCTTATTTTACCTAGAGCTAAAGAATATAGGCGATATTAAGGAGATAGAAGAAGGAGAAACGTCTAATAAGTTAGGAAAAAAAGAACCCTATGGAAAGACTCCCCCCTAAGGTACCCTATTAATCTTAAAAAGATTAATCTTAGTTAGTTAATAAGTAGAAAGTATTTTATAGTTCTATATATAGTATCTTAAAATAGATATAAAGTTAATATAACTGCCCTTATTAATACTAGAGTAAATAGCTTTACCTTTATAAATACTGCTTATATAAATAATATTGCTAAGTTTTTAAATATAAAAGCCATCTAACTAAAGAAGCCTATTTAGGTAAAAGGCTATATCGGCTAAGCTAGTTAGCCAGTTACCTATATCTTAAAGTTATATATCGCTCTTAACAGATAACGCTAATATAGTATCCCTTTTTATATCCTAGACCTAGGGTCCTATAATATAATCCTTAAACAAAAATAAATGTCTTATTTTAATGTTTAGTTAAATATATAATAAAGATAGTTTATTTAGCTAGAGGAGAGACCAAAGTTACCCTTTTTTATTAGGGAAATCCGAACTAACCGCAAGATACTAGCCGTAAGGGCTAACCCCAAAACCTTCACCGCACATGCAACCTTACCAAAAGGTAGCGCCACACTCCAAAACTTACGCATACCCATCTTACCATCAAAAACAATCGATTTTCCAACTTTCAAGACCTAATTCCTACTGCCTAGCGAGCTAGAGGTGGATTTATTTGTCGTTTTACCCCCTTTTCCCAACAGAAAATTTTCTCTAAGGGT
>Ga0307515_10001989_pt1 | contig 45283 bp, 7 predicted proteins | sample 17_EM_MG_FD_194513 | JGI IMG/M metagenome (GOLD analysis project Ga0307515, IMG submission 194513) | Populus trichocarpa ectomycorrhiza microbial communities from riparian zone in the Pacific Northwest, United States - 17_EM | ecosystem: Host-associated > Plants > Roots > Unclassified | place... | reverse complement strand
GTTTCCTATTAAGTTAGCTAAGCCTATAGCTAAGTTAATTAACTAAGCTACTTAGTCTCTCTATTGCCCCTAATAGAGTAAGCTAAGGGTTAATAAGCTTTATTAGAAGGAGTTACTAAGCGGACTATATTAAGATACCCTTTTTATCTTATTAGTGCGGGTTAAATATTTCCTTATAGTTCCTTCTATATTAGCCTTATTATTCTCTAAATTACTCTTACATTCTAGTACTAACTAAATATCCTACTTATATTGATAAGCTAGCAAACGGACAAAACTACGGGGAAGCAACTATTGTATACCTGCCCTACTATATTAACGGCCTTATTAAAGCCCTTAGGATTAAAAGTAAGCGGCGTATTCTAGCTCCGTTAGCGGTATTCTATAAAGGATTTAATATTTAAAGCGCACCTTAGTCTAATATAATATAGTATTCTCTATTATAGCGCCTAAGTCGCTTATTACTAAAGAGATAAAGTAGTTAATAGTTTAAGTGTCTTTGCGAGAAAGTAAGGAGGGATTTCCTTAAAGGATACTATACTTAATATAGGTCTAGTTAAAGGATATAGAGGCCTTTTATATCCTGCTTCTCTCTACTACTAGCCTAATAGGAGAGCTGACGGTAGGCTTTACTTTAACTATACCTTAAAAGTTAAGGATGTGTTTGGTTGCAAAACCGTCAAATTAAATATAAACTGAAAGTCTGGCAGAAAGAACGCGTTCCTTCCCGATTTGATACGCGTCTGTGGCTCTACGGGTTGCAGGGACGTGTGTAAATATAAAGCCTTCAGATTTATATAAGGAGCTTCGAGCTCTATATTGAAATGACGCTAAGAGCTCCATTTTAGAAGCTGTATATGGTAAAGTTGCCAATATTTTAGCGTGCTATTCTGGCGTTTTGCGAGCGGTAAGAGGAACATCAAATTTTTGAGGCTGTGTAGACAAAATCACTCCAAATCAATAGATTATAAACTGAATATAAGGCCTCCATATTGCAACCGAACACCCCCTAAGCCGATTTACTAACTTAGGGATACTAGCACGGTATTACAAATGCGCTATAATACGGCCATAATAGGAGCATAATCTTTTCCCGTCTATACCCTACTTTGCTATACCTCTATAGGAGGGTTATATTAAATAATAAGGGTTAGCATTAACCCTTTCTTCTAATTATTCCGAGACGGCGATATAAAGGCAGCTGGTTAAGCGCTACTTCGTATAGCAATACCCGTCTAGTTACATAGCTTTACTTAAGCCCTATTACACGCCTTAACGTAGCTTCCTATTACTTTAATAAATTAATAGCTAACGAGCCTAACCCAAGGTTAAGATAAGGTAAATAGGCAACTTAGCTTTTAGATAGCCCTAATAGTATAGGGTTTAGAGGCGTTTATATAAAGTTATAAATTAGAACCTAAAGCTAATAATAACCCCTAATAACGTCTTACCTAGTGGAAATAGCATTATATAATCCACTCCTAATGCCTATCCTTTATGGAGTAGGATACTGCTTAAGCAGTAAACTTATTTTAGCTAGTTAATACTACTAGGTACCCCGGCCGGAATAGTAGATATAGTGTTTAATATCCAATTTAGTTGCGAATAAGAATTTTAAGGTTACTATAATAACTAAGAATAGACTGGAAAGACTAGGAAATCTTAAAGTTATCTTTCTAAAGCTATATTACCCTTACTACTATATTATTAAGATTAGAAAATTTATTACTTTTAGGGATAGACTTTTAAGTACTAGCTATACCGCGGTATTTTTTATGTTTTATAAATCCGAAAGTATCCTAATCTAAGTTTGTTTTATACTCTTAGAAAGAGGAGGCGTAGCTAGTAGTCTAGCCTAGGCTATACTACCTACTAGAGCTGTACGCAATATCTACCGCGTATTAATAGACGTTTTATAGGATAGTAAGGTATTTTAGAACCTATATATACCGGGAAAGAACCTTATATAAGGCGTATTCTATACTACGTCCTTATTTCTATAAGTAGTTAGTTTACTTTTTACTTATTATTCGTCTATTAAAACACTCTATCTTCTCCTTTTTTTTATTAGCTATTCTATCTCTTCTCTATAATAACTATTCTAGAATTTACTTTAGATCCTTACTAGTATAATTAACTATAAAAAAAAAGAGCTGAACGCACTATTGTGGATTTGAGGCGTCGGTATTAACCTAGTACTATTAAACTTCGCCCTTCTCTATTGTGCTCTTTCTAAAAACAATTAAAAACCGTGCTTATAATGGTATATTTAGATCTAGTAATACTCTTAAAAGCCTATTAAGCAGCCTAGACAAGGTTTAATAATAAACGATCTAATAAAGAGGCTAGTATAGGCCTATGAAGATCCTTATATCTTAAGCCGATAATTAAAAAGAAAAGGCTAAAAGCTTTAAAGCGTAAGATACTTACTAAGAATTAGGTTCGTACCGTTTTATTCAGCTTATAGATAAATATGCTTCTTTTTACCGTTCCTGTCGGCTTTATAGTTAATTATCTTTACGTTAACGGTATTACTATATTTATTATTAACTTTATTACTATTATTCCACTTACTATAATGCTTAGTTACGCTATTAAAGAGATTACGCTCCGCGCCGGTAATATATTGGGTGGTCTTTTAAACATAACTTTTAGGTACGTTTCTTCGCTTCTTATTTATCCTAATATTATCTAATATTTAGCTCAGAAACGCTATTAAGTTAATTATCTCTATCTTAGCCCTAATTAAGGGCTAGATTACTATTATTAAAACTTCCTTAATTAGTCGTATACTTTTAAACTTACTCCTTATCTTTAGTATACACTTTTTCTTTAGGGGCATTAACTAGATAGAATAATATTTTAATATAATAGTAGTAGATACTACGGCCGGTCTTCTAGCTCTATATATCGGTAGTCTAATTATTCTAACCGCCTTTTACTCTATGCTATTAAGTAAGTTTAATAATAGCTTTAGACCTATAATAGATACTAACCTATATAGCTATAAGCCCTAATAGCTCTATACTTTATTAGGGGCTTTCCCACGAAATAGCTGTTATCCTCCTAATTATATACATTTACTACCTTATGTTTTAATTAAAGTTATATACTAAAATATAAAATACTCTAAGCCAAAGGGCTCCTAAGCGTAAATCCTCTAAAGTTAAGCAGGGTATATCTCTCCGTAGTGTCGTATAGATTGGCGCTAGAGCGGCGGCTATATCTAGAGGTAGGGTAATCTAAGAGTAACTTATAAAGAATTTAAATATAGAAAAGGAAGACGACGGGATTAAGGAGCCCTAATTAACGATCTGGGGTGTAATTATAACCCTTAGATTCTCTACCGCGTTAGTTACCTTTTACTCCAAGTTTATAGTTAATAGCATTAGTAATATTATAGTAAGCAGTACTATATCCACTACTTTTATAGGCCTTATCCTACTCCTAATTATTAGGAACGCTACTAAGTACGTAATAGCGGTTATAGTAGCTTATAAGGATAAAATTAATCTAGTAATTAATGTTGCTATTAGATTTAGTATGTAAATCACTCTTTTAGTTCTCCCGTTTAAATTTATACTTAGTTAGATTATAGGTTAGAATTATATAACGCTTTATTTTAATACCGTTCTAGTCCCTATTTTATTTATTACCGTACTCCTAGTAAACTATTTTATCTAGGATAGCAAATCTAGTAAGTTTTCCTTTCTATATAGGTAATCTACTTTAACTAACACTAAAATAGACTGGCTTAAAGGCGTTCTTATTATGGTAATCTATACTATTATTATAGTTACTAGCTAGTTTTATCTAAAACAAGTTTTAGATCCTCTCTATACTACTTAGTTTAAACCTCTAATTACTATCTTACTCCTTTATTAGTGTTAACTAGTTTCTATTACCTAAAGCTAAATAGGATTTTTATAAACTATGTATATAGCTTTCTAGCGAACCCTAGGTTAATTTTCTCGTGTCTATTAAGCCCTCTAGGTTGTCTAGAATATTACTTTCTTTTATTTCCTCTTAAAAAATTTCTTTTATATATATATACGGATTATATCTTATTATACTATTCTCTACTACTTAAATCCTCTTATATATTTATTATACCTATAATAGTACGAGAGTAATTGCTGCTATTAACAAATTAATACGCTTAATATATCTCTAGCATAATAGATATATAGAATAGATAACTATATACAGAATTTCTAAAGTATAGATAGCATAAGCTATAGGCAAAGCGAGATCTATAGGACCTTTAGAGTCCAAAGGGAAAGATATTCTAGAACCTAAAATAAGAACTATAAGGCGTTTAAGGCTGTTAGAATATAAAGAAGTAGATAAGAGTAAGAGAGGTAATCCGCTTATTTGAGCGGCATATATTTACGTTAAACCATTAGGCTAGTTTTAGCTACACTATAAATCCGCTCTTCTTTCTAATATATATGTAAGTTTACTAGCTCGCTAGTAATTAAAATTCCTACTTAGAACTGGATAAGTAATAAACCTTATATACGAGCTGTCTACTTATTATAGGCGATAAGCAAGTACCAAATAGATAGTAAATGGGTGGTAATACTAATGCTGTTCGCTATAAAGAGGACCTTATTATAGACTCTCGCGGCTAAGTTATCCCCTATCTCTCTTACTTCCCTACTTACTTGCCGCTCCTTCTAATTAAGAATTCTCTCTAAAGAAAAACTTCTTAATATAATATAATCTATTACTAAAAAGAGAAGGAGCTACCTACTACTACCTTTCTCCCTCCCTTCTTCCCTTTTCTCTCTTTTTTTGCTTATTATCTTAAATATAGAGACAGCAATAATAATACGTCCCCTTTGCAATATATACTAGCGAAGGGGGAGTTTATATATATTAGTAAGACACTTTATATATATTAAATGCATATCTCTTAAAATATATTATATTACCTAGCTTAATAGAATATTTAGGGTAGCGATATTAAACTCTCTCTAATATTCGGGGAGTCGAAAGTAGGTTTTTACGTACTTCTTTAGAACGCCTTTTCGCGGTATATAGCGTATCCGTTTTTCGTATAAGAACTCATTATTGCCTATATAAATAAGGCATACTAGGTAAGAAAGCTCTATAGGATATAACTAAATATTCTCGGCTTTAGCGGCGTCTAAAGTACTAAGCTTTTATTAAATAGTCCCACAGTCTTTATTATCTGGCAACTCTTCCTTTAGGGACATATAGTTAGGAATTTAGTAATTTAAGGTACTCTTAAGACCGATATCCTTTCGCTTTTGTATATAAGATATTTTCTCGCTTTTAAAGATATAAAGTCTATTTTCTTCCGTTTTAAAGGTTTACGTTAAGCCGTTTCTTATTAATAATATAGTTAAGCTAGGTTTTTAATAAACTTAACCTAAGCTTTTTTATTTTTAAAAGGTGTAAAGAGCATTCTAGTAATAGTAGCCCGCTCTTAAAGTTTAACTTCCACCCTTAGCAGTGTTAATACCTTAGTTAGGCCCTTCCCACTAAGTTACTTAGCTATTTTAATCGTGTTAATTAAGTCGTGGAATTCGCGAATAGCGGTTATTAATCGTTCCCTCTATAACCTTTAATACGTTATACTAATATTCCGCTTAGTCTCTTTATATTACTAGTATAATTTAGCATCTTTAGCCTTAGTAATAGGGTAGAGGCCTTTACCATAGATACGGTTCTTATATTCTTCTCATCTATTATAAAGCGCTCTAAGCTTAGGGTTATTGCGGACTTTTTCTAGCTAGTTATTATTAAGCTCTATAGGTGTTTATTAATCTTATAATAGCCCTATTCTTATAATAGATTTTATAAAAAGATTTTATAAAGGGCTTCTAAAATAGATACTTTATAATCGTATATAATACCTCTTATATATACTACCAAGATAGCCTATAGTCTAGTTTTGCTCTTCCGGAGTAATAGTGTCTATTTATATAATTAATATATAACTAGGTCTAGATGTAATTATTAAGTAAACCTACCGTTAATGTTTTTACCTAAAGCCCGTCGTAGCTAGTATAGCTCTAGTGCCTCCTTAAACCTAGTAATAAGCCCTAGACATATAAATATATTATAGTATTTAGCGTATAGAAAGGCCTTTTCTTTTATAATATTGCTACCCCTAGTTATATAGCTAACGTTATAGAAGAATAGCCAATCTAGTACTTTATTCTTCTATTTAATATATAGCATATTACGGTACGCCAGTACCTTAAGGTCGAAGATATCTTAAACACTTATAAAGTTATCTTAGAATGCGTCTTAACTAATACCAACGGCTAAGATATATATAAAAAATATAGGATATAGGAAGGTCTTTAAGACGGAAGGTAAATTTCTTTCTATAGATTTAGAGTTAGTAGAATATATTATCTAGATATAGCACAAAGCTTACGGTTTACTATCCTTTTCTTTGTTTTTAATATATTCTAGGTTTATATTTACTATAATTATACTTATATTAGAGTGTTTCTTGCTATAAATAGCTATAACTTTAATATTCTTAAACCAGACAGCTTAATTACTACCTTTAGCACTAGCGCTTTCTACTAGAGCGCCTAGTTTTATAGCTATAGCTGCGCTAAGTAGGAGAAGAAGCGAAATTTAGACTTAAACAAAGCTATAAAGTAGCTTAGTATTGTTAATCTAGAGAGTATAAAGGATAGTATAAAGGTCTTAGACGAATATAGCGTACTTTTCCTTTTTCGACTTATTAAGCCTAAGGCTCGGGATCTACTTCTATAGCTATTAGTCTACCTTAAAGAAGGGGTAGGAACTTATATTGCAAATATTAGTAAGGATATTACCGTCCATCTTATAGCGTGTAAGGTCTATATAGTATATACTAATTTATTTCCAATAACTCCGTATTAAGCTCTCTTTCTTAATTTAAAAATATTTCTTCCGCCAGCGGAGATATACTTTAAATACCTTTAGGGCGTATTTACGCGGCTAGTTATCTAGGGTTTTTTAAGTTTTCTTTTTAATCTTTAGGCAGTACCTAGTTTATAGTAATTAGAGGGTATAATAACAAGTTAGTAGAAATTTTTATAATTTACCTCTCCTAGATTTCGCCTTCCCTCTTCTATAGTTTCTCAGTATAAGAAGTATAGCTTAGTCTTACGGGTCCCTCCTCTTCTAATTTAGCAATATCTTTTAGTATTTCCTTAGCTTTAAAGTCTAATTCTATATCTAGTCCCGCATCTAACGCTGCATTAGACTTCGCATCTAATTCCGTATCTAGTTCTCTAGAATCTAAATCTATACTATTTTCTTGTCACGGAACGAGGTCAGGAGGCTCTGTGAACGTCGTAGCATTGACTATAGTACACGATAGGATATTGCACGAAGGTGCAAAGAGGTGCGAAGGGACCAGCACTCTATATACTGTGGGGTGCCAAGGCTCGCTAAGGGCCGCTAGGCCGGAATCCGTGATACTACCCCCCCCCTATATAAAGCTGAAGTCCCTTGAGGCAGATCCTCCCTCCGTACGGTGCTGTGGTGCTCGCTGGTGACTGGCAGAGCTTATTAGAGGTGTTCGCTGGCAAAACGTTGCTTAAACGGTTGACTAAGGTGATAACGATTTGGCAGGTAGATTGATGGCTTAATGTCTAAGGTATCTTGTGACTATTCTTCTAAGCTTGTTAAGTTGTAGATGACTGTTCGCAGTCCTAGTTCGAAGTAGTATCCTTATAGTGAGACAGCGAGGTGCTGGTCTTGCTTATAGCGGAAGGTGCTGGTCTTGCTTACAGCGAGACAGGCGTAGGTGCTGGTATTGGATAGGCGTTGTCGTAGTCGTATACGCAGGCAGTAGAATCGTAGAGACAGTAGACAGAGAAAGAGACATTGACGCGGTAGGAATCGAGAGGTAGATTGAGGGGTATCGAATCGTCGTCCAACGGTTGGCACGGGTCAAAGTCGTCGTACCGGCTCCATAGGCGGTAGGCAGGCCTATGCGAGTTGTTGGGGTGCAATATAATGTCACGGAACGAGGTCAGGAGGCTCTGTGAACGTTGTAGCATTGACTATGGTACACGACAGGATATTGCACGAAGGTGCAAAGAGGTGCGAAGGGACTAGCACTCTATATACTGTGGGGTGCCAAGGCTTGCTAAGGGCCGCCAGGCCGGAATCCGTAACACTTCTAAACAAATATATACATCTAAATTAGTGTTAATATCCGAGTTTAGACTTTAAAGTTATAAATTTAAGTTTCGATAAACGGCGGCAGCGTAAAGCGCTCCTCTCTTCTCTATTCTATAGGTTAAAGTAGCTACTTTAATAGGTATACTACTATTTTAGCGACGGCGAGTTCACTAAATAGGTAAGGTAGGCATTATAGATAAGGATTAAATCGCTAGAGAGGAAGTGGAATAAGGATAGTAAAGGGAGGGAGAGAGGAAGTAGAATAAGGGTGGTAAAGGGAGAGAGTGCGGGGAGAGGGCGAGCAGGCCATTCCTTTAAGTAGACGCTAGCCTTTCTATATAGGCTATACCATTATTAAATTAACGCAAGCGCTAAGCTTTACTAAAGCTTATGTTCCGCTTCTAGATATAATAGGGATAGGAAGTGCTTAAGCGAATAGAGCTTCTTTAAAGCGGCGATGTAATTGGGTCTAAGCGAGGTAAGAACGCCGCCAAAAGCGGCGGCCAATAACCCCCAAAAACGGATATAATCCCACCACCATATATATTTAATTAGGTATATAGAATATGCACTTTATATTATAGACTAGACAAAACCCGCCTTCTTTAGATTTCGCCTATTATACCACACAACGTAAAAACAGCACTTTAATATTCTAAAACTTTATGCTCTTACCTACTACCCCTACTATATCTATAAAATAGGTAGCCTTACTAGTATAGACGTTAGGTATAATAAGGTTATACATAAACTTCTAGTAAAGGTATTCTTTAACCGTATAAATAAGCGCTCTAACTACTAGGAGTAATTACTCCATTATAATACCTAGTACCTCTAAATAATAGTAATAAAAGAACTTTATATGCTTAAAGTAACGAAACCTTTATTGCCAGTAGATATTGCTAAGGTAGTTTACGCTATAACCCTAATATAATTAGTGGACCTAACTAATATAGGCTAGTTTATTAACTAGGATAATAGATATATAGTAAAAGAAGCTAGTATTTTAATTAAAATATAGCGCTAGGTATATTAAGTTAAAAATAAAATAGGGCTTTTTAGTTTTATTAAAGCACTAGCTGTGTTTTTATAAGAGAATTATAATAAGTAGGATAGAACCTCTACTACTAATATTTAAATAGATTATAGAGAAGAGGATTTTTCTAAAGTAGGCTTATACTTTATATATATTTATAACTTAGTCTAATATTAAAAGCGGGATAGAAAGAACCTAAACTTTATAGCTAAAGAGTTTACCTAATACGTATATAATTGGTAGAGCTAAGGTAAATAGAGATAAGACTATTTATGGGTGTAAAAGTATACGTAAACTGCTACTTCTAAATAGATATACCCTCTTAGCGATATACTTCCTAGAAAAGCTTAACTAATTATTATAGTTATAGATAAAGAGAGGTTAAACTTATAGGGTAAGCAGCTTCAATATATAGGTATTTTAGTTAACCTATTTCGTCTTAAAGATATAGGCCATGTAAACAATTTTTACAGTATAGTAGAGGTAAAGCTATAGTAGCAATCTCTTACAAAGTGCCAACGAAGTATTAGTAGACGTTGTATTTATAACCTTTTATTAGTGCTCTATATCGTATATATAGTGCTATTAAAGCTTAGGTTAGAGCCTTAGAGCTTTATTATTAATCCTTAGGTTAATTTTAATTAGTTTAATATATTATATAATAAGGATTTTCTTTTAAAAGGTAAATAAGCTGCTAGTAAATATATAAAGAGTTAGGGCTATAAAAGAAACGCATAATTATAAATATAGATTTTAATAATCGCAAGATATATAATATCTGCGATAAATATAATAATGGTAATAATATCTATTTTATAGCTATAGGTTAGTATATTGCTGTAATATGTATAATATTACACTCTTTTAGCTATGGCTATTTAAGTATTGTACTTTTAGCTAGCGTAGTGCTAGCGTAGTGCTCCGGGCTTTGGCGAATATGGTGGAAAGCTAGCCCTAGGCCCTAAAAACGCTTTTAGCGCAACTAAATTTCCTACACCACTCCCCGTTTTCCTGACGTAAGTAGTTTAAACTATACCTTACGAAGGTATAATTAAACGGAATAATAACTACTAACTAAAAAGTATATTATATATTTTCTAGCTAGGGCGGATTTATAGAACGATTAATATAGATATTTAGAGACCTTAAGGCGACAACTATAGTAGAAAGAAAACTTTAGTAATTAAGTATATAATATAATTTTAGATACTTACAATGTAGGTTAAGTAAAATAATAAGGCGCTTATAGTATAGTATAAGCAAGGACTTAAGGTAAAAGTCTAGAATATGATAATTCTTATAAAAGATGCGACTATTATATAAGAATTAATTAAGTAATTAAGATAAACATCTAAATCTATTAAAGGGAATAAGCTAAAAAAGGGTAAGATAGAGTTCCATAGTTGTATAAGGTATAGAGTACATAATAATTAAGTTAAAAACTATAGAATAGTGGACTAGAGCTAATGGACCTAAGCGGTACTAAAGAAAATAGAAAGTAAATAAAGCAACTATAGAAACCTAGAGGATAAGGATTAAGTAATTAAAGGTTTAAGGAGTAGAGGCTAAACTAGGGATCTTAGCAGTAGAAAATATTTAGGCGGACTCTATAGCAAGAAAAATAGTTTAAAGAAGGAGTTTATATAAACTGCAAAAAATAGAGTTATTTCGCTAGAGACTATAGAAGTAGTTAGAGTAACTATGCGGTAAAGGGAACTAGACTAGCAGATAATACACATATATAAAGAGATAATAATATACTACGAAGAACAAAAGAGTATTTAATTAAGAGTTTCGCGTTTTACTATAATAACGCATACTAAGTTTATAAGGACGCTAAGTATAGCGCAAGCTACTAGCTATAAGAGCCAAAATTAATAAAGTAATAAACTATCTTATAGATCGGATATTAAGGACGATAAATTTAATATAGGCGAAATATTTAGTAATAATAAGGTAATAAAGGCAGCTTACTAGAGGTATACAGACCTTAGAGATATTATAATAGAGGTAAAGGTTAAATCTACTATAGAGGAAGGATTAATAATGGGGATTAAGACCTCGCTAGATATAATATCTATCGCTTTATAAAACGTAAGAGAAGTAGGATAACGAGCTACTTTAGCACTTAATAAAGGCAAAAGGCTAAAGGCATAAAATTCTTACAAGGAGATAAGTAAGATTTAAGACTTTAAAGAATGGATAAAAATATAATACAGCCGTCTACAAGGATAGATTAGAGCAGAAAATAAGGTGTAGAACTCTTAAAGTAAGACAAGCAAGATTTAAGACTCTTAAAATAAGATAAGAACATTATAAAAGCCTAGTTAGACTAAGGTAGGAGCATAGCTTAAAAAAGAAGCTAGTTTAGGACTAGAAATCCCTAAGGACTAAAATTTTAAAGAATAAATAAGGATGCCTATAATAGGTAAATAAAGTATTTAGCCTTAAAGTCGGATAATTAATACTAAAATTATAAAGTTTACGGATCTAGAGGATCCTATAGCTAAATATAAACTAGAAAAAGACTAGAAAGGATTTAAGAATTAAATTAAGGCATAGTAAGAATAAAGAGGTTACTAAGGGTTAAGAATATTAGGTAGACTAAGGGTTAGAGTACCTATATAAAAAAATCACTAATAGGCCTAGAGTAGGCACGCTAAGATTAAAGTGGCTTAAAGAACTAGAGTAAGAGGAAGACTTAGAAATTCTAACTAAATTTAAAGAATGGCACACTAAAGGTTGTAACAATGTAGTAATAATAGGATATTTTCTTATAGATAAATCGTATACGCTTATAGGGCTATACTAAAAGTAGTATAGGTAGCGATATAATAATAAGTAGGAAGATTTTTATATATAGCTAAATAAAAAAGTCGTTTAAGACTAAGCAATTATAGAAAAGCGCATGAGTTGCATTAAAGGAGCATTGGTTATAATGTTAAAACCCCTAGGAAAAAGATTAGAGAACTAGAGAAGTAAGAGGTAAATTATAGTATCTGCGAATAAGAGACTAACATTTAGATTAGCTAGATAAAGGTTTAAACTTATAAGCAAAGATAAGCTAAAAGTTAACCTAAAGCACCTAGTATATTATATATTGGCGTAGATTGTATATATAGATAATATATATAATATACACAAAAATCTAAAGGAAAAGATTTAGAAGTACCCTATAAGGATATATTAGGCGCCAAATAAGCGATAGTATAGAAATACTAAGTATATACACGGATAGCATCTAGTAAAAGTTTAGGAGTTAGATAACTTAATACTTTAACTAAAAAGATTCCTTATTGAAGAATACTTAGATGGATAATAGTAGTAGGAATACCTAAAGAATATATATCTATAGCATATTAAGGATAAAAAGCGAACTAGGTATTAGCTAAAGAGTAAGCCAAGTATATAAGGATCTAGCAGCTAATAGTTAGGAAAAGTAGAGGTCTATAGAACTAGAGGGAGCTAGTAGTAAAGCCTTAGACCCTTAAAGGAATTTATATATAACACCTAAATTTATAAGTTAATTAGCAAGATTAATAGTTTAAAGCGCTAATAGATAGTAGGGCGATAAGGAACTATATTTTACTAGCGGTAGTTAAATAAATAGGACTACCTTATAAATAGAAGGAGTACCTTTACCCATTAGTTATAATTTTAGAAGATTTAATAACCTATAGAGGGGGTATTACTAATCTTAAAATAGGACCTATCTAGATAACCATTAAAGGAAGATAAATTAAGATATTTTTTAATATCCTACTATTAGAACAGGATAAAGTAGTATTAGGTATACCCTAGTTATAGAAATACAATTTAAGAATTAATTAGATTATAGGTTAAGTTAATATTAGAGATACTTAATAACGTAAAAGGTGTATAGTAACTAAGTTAGTATAGTACTAGGTCGGAGCGGTATATAAAAAAAACAAAAAAGGGTTAAGTTATATACTAAGAAGATACTATAAGTATGGTAAGAAACTATAGAGCCTAGAGAGTAAAAAGCTGTTAGAGTATATAGTATAAGACTATAAGATAGAGTTAAAACCAGAAATAAGTCTAAAGGTTTTTCTAATCTATAAGCTTACTAAAGAAGAGTTAAGAGCACTTAAAGAGTTTGTCTAAGAAAACCTATAAAAAGGATATATTAGACCATCGCAGTTATTAGTAGGATATCTAGTACTATTCGTACTAAAAAAGAATAGAAAACTTAGGCTATATATTAACTATAGGCAATTAAATAGCATTACTAGAAAGGATAGGTAATGTTTAAATCTTTATAAAGATAAATCTAAGATAGGTATACTATTAGATTAAGATTAAGGAGTGCGATAAATAAAAGGTAGCCTTTAGGTTAAAGGAAGAACTATATAAGCTATTAGTTATATAATTCGGACTTATAAATATACTAATAATGTTCTAAAAGTACATTAATAGCGTATTAGGAGAACACCTTAATGAGTTTATTATGGTATACTTTAACGACATTACTATCTACTTAATAACTAAGGAAGAATACGGGGAATACGTTAAATGGTTTTTAAGGAGACTATAAGAGGAATAGATGCTAGTAGCAATTAAAAAATGCGAGTTCTTTATAAAAAAGACTGATTTTATTGGATTTATTATTAAATTAGGTTATATTAGTATAGACCTAAAGAAGATAAAAGCTATAGTAAGTTAGTAAGAACTAGAGAATATAATATAGTTAAGGTTATTTTTAGGATTTTATAACTACTATAGAAGGTTTATAGTATAGTAGTTAAAAAATATTAAAACTTTTACCAAGCTTATAAAGAAAGAGGAACTATAGGTATAGGGAAATAAATAAAAGAAGTTATTTAAGGAACTTAAGGAGTTATTTACCTAGGAACTAATCCTTAAAATCTACTAACTAGAACTAAAGACGGTTGTGGAAATAGATGTATTAGACTTTATACTAGGAGTATACTTACTATAGAAGTATAGGAATGCATAGCATCTAGTAGTATACTATAGTCGGAAGATAATACTACTAGAGTTAAACTATAATATCTACAATAAGGAGTTATTAGGCATAGTTACAGTATTTAAGGAATAGAGAGCATTCTTATAAGGTATAGAGAAACTATTTATAGTTAAGATAGATTATAAGAACCTAATAGGGTTTCTAATAATAAAAGAATTTAATTAAAAATAAGTTAAATAGGTAGAGATACTTATAGAATACTATTTTAAGATCTAGTATACTAAGGGCACTAAGAATACTAGAGCTAACGCGCTAAGTAGAAAAGCTAAATTATAAAATAATAAGAAACCATTAGAAGTAATACTACGTAGAGATAGTAATAGATTAATTAAGTATAATTATCTTAAGATAGTAGTAACTTAAGAGTATAAGTTACTAAAAAGTAAATAGATAAGAAGAATTTAAGAGGTATAATTTAAGGACCTAGAAGTGGACTAGTATAAATAAAGAACAAATATATATATCCTAAAGGGTATTATAGAGAAATTTATTAAAGATTTCTATAGAGGAATAATATAGGGACATAATAAAGCTATGGGCTTAGTGTTAAGACTTTAAGAGGAGTATATTATTTATAGAATTTAGGGCTTAGTAAGAAAGGTTATAAAGGAGTGTTTAGATTACTAAAGAAATAAGCTAATAAGGTATAAGCCATATAGAAAGCTATAGCCTATTAAGATACTAGAACGTTTATAGAAAATAATATTATAGGACTTTATTATAAAGTCGCTAAAGTTAAAAGACCCTATTACCGGATAAAAGTATAATATAATCCTTATAATAGTGGACAAGTTAACTAAATAGGGCTACTTTATAGCATATATTGAAGAAATCTTAGCAGAAGATATCGCTAAAATCTATGTTAAGGAAGTGTTTATAAGGCATAGAGTATTAAATAAGATTATATTAAATAGAGATCTAAGATTTATAGTAGTATTTTAGAAGGTATCCTTAGTGGAATAAGGAGTTAAAGTAGTAACTTCTACTGTATATTACCCGCAGACGGATAGATAGATAGAAAGATTAAACTAGATACTAGAGTAGTATTTAAGGTATTATATTAATTACGCATAGAATAATTGGGTATTATTATTATTAATTATATAATTTATATATAATATAACACCACAGGAAGGTATAAAGATATTACTATTTTAGGCAAATTATAGATATAAGCCTAGAATATTATTATTACTATAATAAGTTAAAAAAAATAAGTGGTATAGCTATATATAAAAAATAGAGATACTAATAAATCTTTATAAGGACCTCTATTTTATAGCAAAAATAGTATAAAAAATAAGTACTATAACGCTAAGAAATCTAAGGGACTAGATCTTAAGGAGGGAGATAAAGTATAGCTATTATGTAAAAATTTTACGAGTTAACAACTAAGTAAGAAGTTAGATTATATTAGACTAGGACTATTTAAAATTATAGCTAAGATTTTAGAAGTTATATATAGACTTAACTTACTAGCGAAGATAAAGATCTACCCTATATAGTATATTATAATACTAGAGCTAGCGTATAAAGATATAAAGCTACTAGTCTATAAGGTAGATATATATATAGAGGGCAAGAAAAAGATAAATAGTAAGTTTTAAAGATTATTAATTATAAGGACATTAATAAAGAAATATAGTGTAAAGTAAAGTAGATATGCTATAATAAGACTGCCTAGGAACTACTAAAAAAACTTATAAAAAACGCTATAGAAAAGGTATAGGAGTATTAGAAGAGAATAGATCAGGTAATATTAAGAAGGAGCTAAAGATAAAAGAATTAGTTAAAGGTAATAAATAAGCCAGAATATCTAAGGGATTTACTACTAGCATATAAGCTATTTCCGCCTCTTTTTAATTAAAACCCTTTCTAGCCTCTTTAGCCTTAAGCTTAGAGAGACCTTACTCTATAAGACGTAGCTCTTTTAAGTAAACCTTTTTATAAATCTTTATAAGACGGCTTAGTTAAGCGTAAGTATTAAGTTAAGCCTTTAGAGCCTAAGACGCTTTGTTAAAATAATATTAAACTTTAGCTAGGGCCTTAGCTAGCTTACCCTCTAGTCTTTTAGCCGCTACTAATATATAAAACCCTATAGCAGATTAAATAGGGAACTAGATAGTTATATAGAATTATAAGACGCGTATACTTAGCGTTAGAAATAAATTAAATATTATAGAACGATCGTATGTTTGTTTACGTATACTTAGTATAAAAAGAAGGTTAGCGACTAAATAAAGCCGCGATTATAATATATACTAACTTTTTCTCTATATAATAAGAATAGGATAGTATAAATTTACTAAGTAAAAGAATAAATATTACTAGCTAATTATAATAGTTAGACGTAGAAGAGCTAATAGGAGGTATTAAAAATAATAAAGGTTATTAAATTAAAAACGGAAATGCTATACCTCTAATAGATAACTTAGGGATAGGAGATATCTTTAAGGACAAAAATAAAGAGAAGGGGGATAGTGTTATAGACCTTATTAGCGGTAATATAACTACTAAAAAGAGATATAAATAGGTTAGTTAAAATAGTATAGAAGGCGCTAAAATTAATTAAGCTATAGAATAAGGGGTAGCTAAGTTACATAACGTAATCCACTAGCAAGCTGGCCATATAAGCATCCCGGCCACCCCAAAAACTTACCAAAAATTAGGAAATTCATACTTTAATATCTTAACAACCACTTTATAATAAATTTTAATAATTCAAATTTAGACTTTTATATACACTTTACAGCTTCTATTAAATTTGCATAGTAATTAGTTCGCTAGTATTTAAGATATTATAATTTAGGGGCCAAAATAAAGCCAAATCGCTATATCTTAAAAACTACTAAACTAATTATTATACAACTTTAATAAAAGCTGTAAAGCGTATATAAAAATCCAAATATAAATTATTAGAATTTATTATAAAGTGGTTGTTAAGATATTAAAGTATGAATTTCCTAATTTTTGGTGAGTTTTTGGGGTGGCCAGGATGCTTATATGGCCAGCTTGCTAGTAGATTACGTTAGCTAGTTACGTTATAAGTTTAAAATATAAAAACATAGGAATGTAGAAATGTAGGAACGTAACGTACCGATATACTAACGTTCTAACGTACTTAGTACATTTCTTAGGCGTAGTATTGTGTATTTAAAGAACCACAGTTCCTACTTAGATAGTTCTCTTCTTTATAGTAAATCTTAGAATATAATTAGAGTTAATCTATTAGGTAACTACTCTACTAGTTATATTTACGTTATTAACTATTCTATACCTATATACCTAGCCCTTTAATAAGTCCATCGTGGTATTTCCTATAAGGCTTCGTTATAACATCTACTAAATTTATAAACTACTAGATACTATTGTCCTTAATTATAGGATATAGTTTATATTAGCCTTCTAGAACGAGTTTACCTAAATTCTAAGTATTAAGCTAAAGCTTTTTATAACAAATTACCCCTAAATAGATAGTTAGACGGAGATTATAAACTAATACCTAAATTAGAGGCTCTGGCCCTTTATTAACTACTTCTAAAATAACTAGGCCAAACTGCTACCCCTTATAAACTATACCTAGGCAACCCTACCCTATAACTCTACTAAATTTACCCCTATTTAACTAGAAATAAGCTACTTACCCTATACTAGCTTTAACTAAAAGAGACTAAAAAACCCTAAACTATATGTAAAAAATTGTCTTATAAGAAAGCCTAGTAGTACACTAAGCGCTTAAAAGAAGCCTAAACGGTAGCCTATATAAATCTAAAAAAGGCCTAAAAATTAATAAAATAGTAAATAAATAAGTATAGGCGCAAGCCTAACTTTACCGTAGGTAATATAGTTTAAGTTATAATAAAGAACTAAAAGATAGAACGACCTAGCTATAAGTTAAACTATTAAATAGTAGGACTATATAAAGTCCTTAAAAAAAGAGGTAATTTATAACGGAACCTTGTAGCAAGAACTACGGTGGGCTTGTTATTGGGCTAGGTGTATAGGTAATGTAAATTAAAGTCAACAATGTAATAACAATTAGTGGAATAGTTGCCTAACAGATTAACTTTACTTATTTTCTAAGAATTACTATAAGGAAAGAACTATCTAGAGTAGGGACTATGGTCCTTTAAATATATAACTGTACTCCTAGGAAACCTTCCTTGTACGTAAGGTACGTGTACTCTATTTACTTTGTCGCGGATTATATAGATTATATAGATTATATAGATTATATTATATAACTTAGTTACTATTCCTTATTACATAGTTCTACTAGATCTATCCTAGACCGTGCCTTTATTAACTAACTAGCTTCTTTTAACTCTTCCCTAAGTAGTTATAATATTATACTTAAAGCGTCCGTAACACCATCTCCCTTCTCTTTATCTTCGTCCTTAAAGATTCCAAATATCTCTAAGTTGTTTACTAGAGGTGTAATATCCATCTAATTAATTTGGTTAATATTATTACTTATTATGCCTAAAGTAACTTCTCTTTCTTTTACAGTCTGTTGCGCTTATACTGTCGCCGTGGTACTATCGCTGGGTAAAATAATGCTATCTCTATGTTCTTGTTATGCAAAAGAGGGGTTAGTTTGCGTTACGCTAGCGAGTCCCTTATTTTAGCAACCTTCCTTTTATTCGGAGTGCACTAAAGCAAACATTCGTTCGTCCTATAATGTTCGCTTTGTTTCTAACGTTAAGTATACGCGTCCTATAACTCTTAATAGTCTATAAGTTCCCTAAGTAATTTGTTATAGGGTCTCGTGTTTAATCTACTGCTGCAAAGCTTAATAGTAAGCTCTTGAGCGCCCTTAATAAATTGTATTAATCGCGAGAGGCGGAATAAGAGGCTATAGCTGCTTAACAGCGTGCCCTTAAAACTTGTCTTTTAGCCTCTGTTTGTCTTCTACGTCTTAAACGGGTTTATAAAAAGGTTTGTTTTAAGGAGTAGAAGCTTATAGAATAAGGTCTATAGGAGCTTAGTAATAAAAGAATAGACTCCCCTGTAAAGGAAATAAGTCTAAATAGTTTGGCAGCTGTTCCTCCTAGGTCCCCCTTAAGTAACTCCTTCTTTAATCCTTTTTTATTAATATTACCTAACCTATTCTCTCCTGATACTTCTATACCTTTCCTATAGCGTTTTTTAAATTTTCTAGTAGTTCCTAGGTAGTCTTATTATAGCCTATCTACTTAACCTTGTACTATATTTTATTATTAACGTCCTTATAGCTAACGATTTTTAAAACTTACTATTTGTCTTCTTCTCGTCCTCTATATGTGTCTGCTTTATAAACTAGTAGCTTAACATTCCTGTGTGCTAGCTCTAGCATTGCAATATGCTGTATAGGGTAGATTTTTATTTTGGCTGGTAGGTTTAACTTAAACGTGACCGGTGAAATTCTTTATGTAATTTTAAAAGGTCCTAGTCTAACGTGGTTTAACTTCTTGCTTGGTTGTCGGCTCTTAAAATTTTTGTATAGTAGCTATACTTTATCTCCCTCCTTAAGATCTGGTCCCTTAGATCTCTTAGCATTATAGTATTTCTTTATTCTCTGCTATACTACCTTAGCTGTTTCCGTAAGGTTTTTATAAAGATTTATTAATGTCTTTATTCTTTACTTAACTGTGCTACTTATCTTCTTTGCTTAATGTGGTAATAATAATATTCTTAGCTTATATCCATAATTCGCCTTAAATAGTAACGTACCTATTCCTTTTTATGGTGTTATATTATATGCAAACTATATAACTAGTAACAATAATACCTAATTATTCTATGCGTAATTAATATAGTGCCTTAAATACTGTTCTAGTGTCTGGTTTAGTCTTTCCATTTAGCCGTCTATCTGTAGATAATATGCGGTGGAAGTTGCTGCTTAAACTCCTTACTCTACTAAGAATACTTCCTAGAATGCTGCTACGAATCTTAAATCTCTATCCGATATAATCTTGCTTAATGCTCTATGTTTTGTAAATACTTCTTTAATATAGATTCTAGCGATGTCTTCTACTAATATTTCTTCTGTACACGCTATAAAGTATCCCTACTTTGTAAGCTTATCTACTATTACTAAGATCGCGTTATAATCTTGTCCTATAATAGGATCTCTTAACTTTAGTAACTTAATAATAAAGTCCTATAATACAACCTCCCATAGTCTTTCTGGTATTTTAATAGGTTATAGCCCTCTATATAGCTTATACCTTATTAGTTTATTTCTTTAGTAATCTAGATATTCTTTTATAACCTTTTATACTAAGTCCTAGATTCTATTAATAATATACTCCTTCTAAAGTCTTAACACTAAGCCCGTAGCTCCATTATATCCTTAAGTTAGTCCTTTATAGAATTCCTCCACGAATTACTCTGCTATGCTTTTTAGGATGTACTTTATTTCTTAGTTTTTATATATATCTATTTATAAGTCCTCTAGTTATACTTCTAGAATCTTTTATACCTAAAAGCTCTCTAGTAACTCGTAAACTTTCTTTAGTTCTTCCTAAGTTATTATAATTTTCGGATAATTGTATCTAATTAATCTATCTATATCTTTTCGCAATAAAGCCCCTAATGGCTTCTTGTTGTTTTGTAGTTTAGCCTTTTAACTTAGAGTATCTGCTCTTGTATTGTCTGTACCCTTAGTATACTAAATCTTAAAATAGTACTCTATAAGCATCTCTGCCTATCTAACCTATCTTTAGTTAAGTTCCTTTATTATTAGGAATCCCGTTAGGTTCTTATAGTCTATTTTAACTATAAATAGTTTCTCTATACCTTACAAGAATGCTCTCTATTTTTTTAATACTATAACTATACCTAACAACTCTTTATTATAAATGTCGTAGTTTAGTTCTAGTAGTATTATCTTTCGACTATAGTATACTACTAGGTGCTATCTATCTAGATATTTTTGTATAAAGTATACTCCTAGTGCAAAGTCTGATATATCTGTTTTTATAACCGTCTCTAGACCTAGCTGATAGATCTTAAGAACTGGCTCCTAGGTAAATAACCTCTTAACTTCCTTAAATAGTTCTTGTTACTCCTTTCCCTATATCTATAGTTCTTCTTTCTTTATTAACCGCGTAAATAGCTTAATATTCTTTAACTATTGCGCTATAAACCTTCTGCAGTAATTGCAAAACCCTAGGAACGATCTTAACTGTATAACGTTCTCTAGTTCCTACCAATTTACTATAGCCTTAATCTTCTTTAGATCTATGCTAAGTTAGCCTAGTTTAATAATAAATCTAATAAAATCGGTCTTCCTAGTAAAGAACTTGTATTTCTTAATTGCTACTAGCATCTATTCTTCTTATAGTCTCTTTAAGACCTATTTGACGTGTTCTCTATATTCTTTCTTAGTCATTAAGTAGATGATAATATCGTTAAGATATACTATAACAAATTTATTTAAGTGTTCTTCTAATACATTATTAATACGCTTCTGGAACGTTGCTAGTGCGTTTATAAGCCCGAATTGTATAACTAATGGTTTATATAGTCCTTCCTTTAACCTAAAGGCTGCCTTCTATTTATCGCCTTCCTTAATTTTAATTTAATGGTATGCCCATCTTAGATCTATTTTTATAAAGATTTGCGCGTTGCCTATCCTATCTTAGATCTCGCTAATTAAGGGTAAAGGATACCTATCCTTCCTGGTAATGCTGTTTAACTATCTATAGTTAATATATAGCCTTAGTTTGCCATTTTTCTTTAGTACGAACAGTACTGGATATCCCGCTGATGATTGCGATAGTCTAATATATCCTTTTCGTAAGTTTTCTTAGACAAACTCTTTTAATACTCTACCTTTTTCTTCGGTAAGCTTATAGATTAGAAAGAACCTTAGACTTATTTCTAGTTCTAATTCTATTTTATAGTCCCATACTATATACTCTAACAGCTTTTTACTTTCTAGCGACTATAGTTTCTTGCCGTACTTGTGGTATCTCTTTAGTATATAGCTTAACCCTTTTTTAGTTTTCTTATATATTGCTCCGGCTTAGTACTATACTAACTTAGCTTGTTATTATATTTTACGGCGTTAAGTATCTCTAATATCGACCTAACCTGTAACCCAATTAATCCTTAGATTATATTCCTGTAACTAAGGCATTCCTAATACTGCCTTATTATTTCCTAATAGTAATATATTAAAAGACATCTCGATTTGTCTCTCTTTAATGGTTATCTAAATAGGTCCTATTTTAAGATTAATAATGCCTCCTCTATAGGCTATCGGATCTCCTAAAATTGTTACTAATAGGTAAGGACACTCCTTTTTCCTATATAGTAACCCTATTCTTTTAACTGCTACTAGCGAGATATGGTTCCTTATTGCTCCACTATCTATTAATGCCTCGAACTGTTAATCTTACCACTTAATTTATAAATTTAAGTGTCGTCCTTAAATCCCTTTAAGGGTCTAAGGCTCTACTACTGGTTCCCTCTGGTTCTATAGGCCTCTACTTTTCCTAACTGTTAGCTACTTAATCCCGGTTATACTTAGTCCAACTTAAGCTAATACTTAGTTTGCTTTTTATCTTTAATATACCATAGACAGGTATTCTCTGGACATTCCTACTATTGTTATTTATCTAGGCATTCTTCCATAAGGAATCTTCCTGGCTAAAGTATTAAGTCCCCTTATTCTTAAACTTCTACTAGGTGCTAACTATGTATATACTTAGCGTTTTAATATTTTACCTTATCTGTTAACTAGTGCATCCTTACTAGATATTTTTAATTCTTATTTTTTAGTGCTCTATATATATTGCACGTATTATCCACGCATGCTATCCACAATAGTGTGCAATATACTTGGTGTCTTGGGTTAACTCTTAGCTCGTCTTCGTCCTTAAGTTTAAACCTTTCTTATATTAATTTAAGCGTTGCGATTTTATTTATAGATACTAAGATTCGTCTTTTGCTTCTCTAGTCCTCCAATTACTCCTCTAGATCTTTTAATATTATAATTAAGGCTCCTTTAATATAAGTTATGGCCTTCTCTATAATTGGGTGGTCTTAAATAACTTTCTTATTTAACCATATATAGAAATCTTCCTACTTATTGTTGTGTCGTTATCTATACCACTTTTAGTATAATCCCTTAAGTATATACGGCTCGTCCGTAAGGAAGTATCTTCTTATTACTATATTGTAATAGCCCTTTATATATCGTTCTTCGAACCTAGTTAGAATCCCTAAATCCTCTTCTTGCTCTAGTTCGGTAAGCTACTTAGCTCTTAGTGTGCCTACTCTAGGCCTATTGGTGACCTTTTATACGGGTGCTCTGTCCCTTATATATCCCAATATACTAGATCTCTTATCTAGTTTTTGTTCTTGCTATAAGGTAATTCTCGCTCTAAATTCCTTTATAGTTTCCTTTCTTTCGCGTCTCGCGAGTAGATCCTTAAAGTCGTTATACTCCTTAATCTTAGTATCAACTCTTCAATCTTTAGGTTAAATACTATATTTCCCTAGTAAGTCTTCTAGGTCTATATATCTGTCTCCTAGTCTAACTACTGTTTATATTGTAGATTCTCTAATCTATAAGGAAGCTCCTTGCTTCTTACTTATAGGTATCCTTATTTATACTCTAAATTCTTAGTCCCTTAGATTCTTTAATCCTAAGCTTGCTTCTAGCTTAAGCTTAACTCCCGCCTTAGTCCAACTAGGCGTCCGTAGTATTCTTATCTCGTCTTAAGAGTCTTAAATCTTATCTATCTTGTCTTAAGAATCTGATGCCGTTAGGAATTCTTATCCCAAGCTTATTTATATATTTCTAAACTAAGCTGCTGCTCTGCTCTATCGGTTTTCGTCCGTTATAGGTCCTTAAGCTATCCTTATCTTATCTACGGAATCTTAGATCTTTCTTATCTCGTCTTAAGAATCTTAAGCCTTTGGCCTTTTGCCTTTATTAAGTGGTAAGCTAGCACTAGCAGTTGTCTGCTTACTTAATCTCCTTTAAATGTTGCTCCTTCCGTCTTATAAAGTAATGGATACTATATCCAACGGTGTTATAATGCCCGTTACTAAACCCTGTTCTATGGCGGTCTTAGTCTCTACCTCCGTTATGACTTCTCTAAGGCTTACACGTTCCCAGTAAACTGCCTTTATTTCCTTATTATTTGTAAATATTTCGCCTATATTAAACTCGTTATCTTTAATATCCGATCTCCGCGATGGTTTATTAGTTCCTCTACACTCTATAGATATTAGCTCTTATAGCTAATAGCTTGCGCCGTACTTAGCGTCTTTATAAATTTGGTATGCGTTGTTATAACAAAACGCAAAACTTCTAATTAAATATTCTTTTATTCCTTGCAGTATACTATTATTCCTCTACACATATATATCTTCTACTAGTCGGGTTCCCTTTATTATATAGTAACTCTAACTATCTTTATAATCCCTTGCGAAATGACCTTATTTCCCGCAATTTATATAAGCTTCGTCTCTAAACCACTAACTTTGCTATAAAGTCCACCTAAACGTCTTCTGCTACTAAGATCCCTGGTTTAGCCTTTGCTCCTTAGTCCTATAATCACTAGATCCTTAACCTTTAGGTTTCTATAGTTTCTTATTCTATTTCTTATAGGCTTCTTTAGTACTACTTAGGTCTATTAACTCTACGCTATACTATAGTTTCTAACTTGGCTTTAGTTATTATGTACTTTACATCTTATATAACTGTAGAACTCTATCCTAACCTCTTTTAGTTTATTCCCTTTAGTAGATCCTATTATTAATCTTAATTACTTAATTTATTAGTTCCCTTAGGGTATCCGCATCTTTTATTAGAATAATTACGTCCTAGACTTTAGCCTTAAGTCCCTGTTTATACTGTGCCATAAGCGGCCTATTATTCCACTTAACTTATATAGCCAGTGTTTAGAATTATATTGTGTACTTAATTGCTAAAGTTTGTTGCGTAATATCTTAGAGCTTTCTTTCCGCTATGGTTACTGCCTCTAGGTCTTTAAATATTTATATAAGTCGCTCTATAAATCCTTCCTAACTTAAGAATATAAACCGCACCTCTTAGTTAGTGGTTGTTATTCCATTTGCCTATATTTCTATAAGGTAAGGCTTAAACTACTTAAGTGCTCTTCCTAATAGGAATAGTCCCGTATAGGCTATCCGATCTATAGGTGTTGCCAGCTTTACTCCCTTTTACATAACCTTAAAATGCATTTATATAAGGAATCCTTTAAGCTTTAATCTCTCCCCTGAGAATCTCTTAATTAATAGTAACTTAACCTTTGCTGCTCCTATCCCGTTAATCCTTTGTTTAAGTGTCGTATTATTCTCTATTAACTGGTTAACTATCTCTTATAGTTGTCCGACCGTTATAGGTTGCTATAAGTTAGTATCTGCCATACTAGTATTACCTCCTGACCTTAAAGTAGTTGCCGCCGTTAATGGCGTCGTAGTGGCTGCTTTTGGTAGCATATTATTTAACTTTCTATATTTAATACCGTAACCAGGTAGTAATTATATAATAGAACCTTATAGCAAGAACTACGGTGGGCTCGTTATTGGGCTAGGTGTATAGGTAATATAAATTAAAGTTAACAACATAATAATAATTAGTGGAATGGTTGCCTAATAGATTAACTCTACTTGTTTTCTAAGAATTACTATAAGGAAAGAACTATCTAGAGTAGGGACTGTGGTCCTTTAAATACACAACTGTACTCCTAGGAAACCCTCCTTGTATATAAGGTACGTGTGCTCTATCTGCTCCGTCGCGGATTATATAGATCACACAGATTACACAGATTACATTATGTGACTTGGTTACTATTCCTCGTCACATAGTTCTACTGGATCCATCCTAGACCGTACCTTTATTAACTAATTAGCTTCTTCCGACTCTTCCCTAAGTAGTCGTAACATCGTACTTAAAGCGTCCGTAACACAATTTATATAAGGTAAAGCCCCCAAATTTAATAAAGGTTTACCCTATTTTTTTACTAAATAAGTTACAGAAAGCTGCGGATAACCTATTACCTAAACAAAAAATAAATCCCCCCTCCTAATTTAAGTTAATGGCGATAATAAATAAGAAATTAAAGAAATACTAGCCTATAAACTAGTAAGGAGAACGCTAAAATACCACGTTTAGTTAAAAAGGCTATAACTTAAATCCTACCTAGTACCCTATATAGGACTTTATTTATTAGCAGTCCCTATAAGCTTTAAAAAAATTTTTAGCTATTACCCTAATAAACTAGGACCCCTAAAGTACCTAAACAAGCAAATAGAGTACTAGTATAGTAAAGATAATAAGCTACTAGAAGAATATAAGGATAAAAACGCCCTATAGGAGTAATATAGATATATAAAGCCTAAGAATAGGCTTTACTAAGGGGGGGAGTAATATTATAGTATTAGTAGAACTTAGCAGAACTTTATAGTCCTCTATACTAGTAAGTTGTTATAAATTGCTATATATTGCGATTACGTAACGCAAAGATCTTATAAAATATTAAGTGGTGCTACTCTTCTTCTCCTTTCCTTTCTTTAGCTTTAGATCCTTGTTTATAGACAATCCAAGTATATAGACTTGCGCGTCCCTCTTACTATGCTTATACCTTAATTAACTAAGCCGCTAATAAGGTGGAATTAAATATTAAAGGCTTTAAGTAGTGGAAATACTATATTCTTTACTAAAATATTATAAATATAATTACCTTTCTAATTGGCCATTAACTCTTTAAAGATATACTAATATATATATACTAAAGAGACTCTATAATACTAATAACCACTAAGTCTATAATAAGCTATATAGCGGTAACTAGTAGTAAAAGACATAAGGTAAGCTTCCTAGCGGTGCTATAGTAGTTCCTATACTTATAGTAGTTAATAAAACCCAGCTAATAATGCATTATAGTAATAAATTAGCCTAGCCGGTATATCTTACTATTGTGGGAGGGTACGACCACTCTCAGATAGGAAGGTCACAGTGCCGTTTGTCTGTCGGTCGGTCGGTCGGTCAGTTGGTCGGTCGGTCAGTCAGTCGGTCGTTAGTCGTAATCAATCAGTAGGAAAGCAGTTAGTAAGAAGAAAGGAAAGAATGTATTCTGGTAGGTCGTGATAAGGAGAAGGAGAGAAGCCGAAGGCTTAATATATATAGGAAAATGCCAAGGCACTAAGTAGTAGTCTATTTTACCCCACTACATACCTCCCCCACCAAGAACGTTGTCCCCTAACGTTCTATACAATAGAAGAATAGCCAAACGAAAGCATAGCGAAAGTAGAATAGAAAAAGGAAAGCACATCCCTAAAAGACCGCAGATAACCTCGTCCTTAGCCCTCCTATAGAGCTGTTCTTGTCATATAATCTGTATTCTCTATGGCGTAGAACGTGCACAAGTCACGTGCACGAGTCACGTGTATCGTAAATATCTTCGTCTAAGCCTAGGGGCCCTAGGTCAAGCAACGATGAAGACACGATTAAGATTAATTAATTAACCCATTTCATTAATAAATAGCTCTATATGAACTATCTAATAGTTATAAGCCCGGTCCGCCAATATAAGAAGCTATTTAGCTATTACTTAATTATTTAAAGAAATTCTACCTTATCGTTAGACTCTAACACCTTATCGTTACAAGATGACCCTGATTGAAATCCTACCTTAATTGTCATAGGACGAGATTCCACGAGATTCCACGAGATTTTATAAGACTCCACCTTAATCGTTAAAGGACAATCCTAACGATAAGGACGATCCTAATAATAAGGACGATCCTAATAACAAAATACCATCTTAATTCCTCCTTTGCCTATTAGTCAAATAACTTTACTAATAAGTTCGTTAACTATAATTATCCTTAATAAGCTAGAAGACTGGGAATAATAGCTATAGCAACTCTAAGCCCTTACGGATTAGCAAATTTGGGCCCACGTTAACCTAGATAAGGAAGTACCTTAATAAGGTCTACTATAAGAACTAGCCTATCTAGAAGTTATAGATTTTAATAAGAATGCAACCTTATATATATAGCTTTTAATAAATTAACAGAGAGCGTATAAGAATAGTAGATAATACTATAACTAGGATATAAAGTATTTCCTAAAATAAGAAGAGCACCTTTAAAAGATTCGCACCCAAATTACGTCTATAGTATTAATTTAGAAGAAGCTACTGCTTAACCCTTCTCTTATAGTTAAGAAATAAATATCTTAGTTAAAGGAGAATATAGAACCTACCTAATTATTTATTAGAAAAAAGGTATAATACTAGTATATGGAAGCTCTTAAGGGGTTTAAACACTTATTAAAATTAAATTAGTAGTTAGATTAATGGGAATATATAATAGTACTAGAAGAGAAGTATAAGATCCCTTAAATATCTAATGGAATCTGGCTATAAGAATTAGCAGAAGTCGTTTAACCCTTTAGCGACACCTACTATATAAAGTATACTATTAAGTTAAATAACCCTTAGAAGTTAAGATCTTCTAAATACAATAAAGTAGTAAAGGAGCTATAAGAAGGACTTAGAATACTCTTAAAGAAAACTAATACTATTATAAAAGGGAGTATCTTTAATGTAGACTTTATAGAGTAAGCTATAATAGATTACTCTAATACTACTAAAGGTTTAGGGAAAGAAACCTTAGTATATACTAAACGCTTAAAGAGAGCCGGGTTACTAGTAGACGAGGAGACGTCCTATAAGAAGCTACTACTTATATACTTAGTATGCGAGAAACAAGGACATTCCCTTTAAGACTATTAGTATTTATTTAAAAATAAGAGACCTAAAGGAGTTATAATTAGAGATGCTCGCATTAAAAGGGTGCTAAAAAAGGTAGAAAAGAATAAGGATCTCACTAACTAAGTTATAAAGATTAGACTTAAAGAATAAGAAAATAAGGCTTAATAATAATAGAATAAGAGCTAGGAGATAGTTAAGATTAAAGGAAAAGCTAATGCAATATTCCTAGAATTGTATTATACCGGTTAACTCTATCTGCTAAAGCTATTAACTATTCTTAACTTAGGAACCACTCTCTATATCTTTAATAACCTCCTTTATTTTTATAACTTTAGGAAAGCTCTAAGATATAAATACGTCCTTACCGGTAGCTTAGAAGTGCCTATACTAGGCTACGGCGATATTACTATCTAAATTACCAAACTAGATAAGAGTAAGGGAATCCTATATCTTAAGGACGTTATTTTTTATACGAACTTTAATATAAATCTAGTATTATTCTATCTACTTTAAAAATAAGGGTACTACTAGGATAATAAAGGAGACAATAATCTTCTAGTTTGGAAGAATAATATAATTCTATATTAAATAGAAGAATATTACAGATAATAGACTATTAAGTATATCCGACTAGGAAGTCTATTAGCGTTTAATATAAGCTAACTGCTACGCCGCTAACGGAAGCGTAAAGTATTGTTAAGAGATATTTGTCTAAATACGAAAGGTAATATATAACTATAGTATCTGCGTTTAGGTTATCTAGGACCTATAAGCCTTTATTATTTAGGTATTAACGCCCTAGGAGTTAAGCTTTAAGGCCCTAAAATAATAGAATATTAACACTACAGCCTTACTAAAATTAAGCGTTAGGTCTTACAAAGGTTCTTAAAATAAAAAATTAATAAACCCTATCTTAACCTCTATATTAACTAGACTAACCTTAAGGAAGCGTATACCGGATTTATATAAGTTATACTTATCCATAACACCTTCTTAGGAAGATCCTTCCCGTATTTTATAACGACGTATAGTAAGGAGAAGGAGACACTATAAGTGCTTAAAGATTTTATTTAATAGATTCGTCTAAGGTATAACCTTAAAGTTAATACTATTAGATTAGATAATAAGCTAGGGAGAAGAAGAACCCTTAAATAGCTACGGACTTAAGGGATTATATTTAAGCCTTTAGCGCTATATACCTAAGCTTAAAACGGTACCGCTAAACGCTTAGGGGGTATAATTATTAAAAGAGTATAAGTAATAAGAATTACTGCTAATCTACCATATAATTTATAAAACGAGATTATTAACTATATAGTCTACCTTTAAGATTAAACGCCATGGGAAAGCAATAGATGGAAATTGCTATATAAAAGGTTCTATACCTTCCTAGTAAATAGGAAATTAAGAAAACCGCAATTAGCGTACCTAAAAGCCTACAGCTGTAGGGCGTATGTAATAACGTCGGACGCCTAGCTAAAGAAGAAAAGGCTAAGCAAGCTAGATCTAAGAGCTTATATTAGCTACCTTATCGGCTATAACTTTACTAATATTTATAGGATCTAGATCCTATATAAGGGTATCATTATCTCTACTAGGGATATTATCTTTAATAAAAAGATATTCTTTAACGGCAAGTAAACGGACATCTTAAAGGATCTATACGCCAAATTAGATACGCTAATTAAGAAGATTTAACTACCTAATACCTAAACTAAGAATGAGGTCCTTCTAAAAGATAATAAAGAAGTATTTAAACCGTTAATTTAAGAGAAAGACAACGACGTTAATAAGCCAGTTTAAGCCTTTAATAAGTTAGTAGATCTTAAGCTTATAAGAGCTCTTAAAGACGTATATTATACGCCACCTCTAATAAAAAAAGACAAAGAATCTCTATATACCTTTTACGTCAAGTATCCTATAAAGTTAGATATATAATATACTAATTAGGACATTATTTAACAAATAAGAGACGGGTTTTATACTTAGGGGGTGTTTAACAACTTAGTTAAAGACTTATTTAAGAAAGCCGGCGATAATAGGTTTAAAGACTTTATTACTAAAAGGATTACTTTAGCCTATTACGGCGCCTTCTTAGTAGGAAGGAAGTTTAACCTTAACAGTTAACTTAATAATAGTAAGCTAAAATTAGGCAGAATATATAATTTTAGATTATATAGGAAGAACTTACCTCCACTACCTTAGTTAATTAAGGACCTTAATATATACCCTCTTTAAGATTAGTTCTAGGAGGCTTAACAAGCCTATCTCCAATCTTATTATTAAATAAGGTTGTTTTAAGAAATAGATAAGAAGCACGTAAAGGGACAGCAGGTCCTTAGCTTAATGTAGGTGTTCGTCTATAAGACGAATAAGTATAAATTCCTTTAGAAATATAAGGCACGCTTAGTAGTATATAGAAATTAATAGGCCCTAGGAGACCTATCTACGAGAGCTACTATATTAGCTAGTACGACCTTCCAAACCCTAATAGCGATTACCGCAAAATTTGACCTAAAGACGACACAGATAGATGCAGTTAACACGTTTATCTATTGCGATCTTGACGAGGTTATCTATATAAAGCTACCGCTAGGGTTTAATAAAGGAAAGACAGATAAAGTACTACGCTTAAGAAAAGCCCTTTATAGACTATAACAATTCCCTCTATTATGGCAAAAGAATCTTATAAGCTCGTTAAACGAATTAGGTTTTAAAAAGGTTCCTTAAAAGCCATACGTTATACTAAAAAGTAGAATAGTTATCTTCTTTTACGTTGACGATATTATCTTCTGCTACCAAAAAATAGATAAAAAAAAGCTTAAGAAGCGATTAAGGAGCTAAGTAAAGAATACTAGATAAGTACCCTTAGAGAGCTAAAATAGTTCCTAGAAATCTATATATTACGCAATTATAGTTAAAGGCTCCTATAGCTATTCTAAAAAGCCTATATTAAGAAGATAGCTAATTAGTATAAGATAGATCTTAAAGGGCGTCTTTTAGATACTCCTATAGCAGAATCAGAACTCCTCCCTACTAAATACTAATTAATCCGTCTAACGCGTCCGTCCCCTAATATAGATCTATTAGTCCGTCCTAAATCCCTACTAGCTTCTATAATGCTATATTAGAGAAAAATAGGTTTAGTACTCTATATAGCTACTACAACGCGTCCAGATATTGCTTTTACAATATTATAGCTAGTAAGGTTTAATTAGAACCTAAGCTAAAAGCACCATTAAGCGGCAGATAGAGTAATCCAGTACCTATATAGCACGAGGAGCAGAGCAATCTACTATAGAGGAGATAAGGAAGAAATAAATAGTAAAGGGAGAGATAAAGGAATACGCGACAAAGGATGAGATAACGGAAGAGATAGTAAAAGTAAAGTGCAATTATTTATCTGTGCTAGCGATGCATTATTTATAGACAATTCCGTTAATAGAAAGAGCTTATAAGGATATATTATAAAGCTATTTGGGGGACTAATTGCCTAAAGAGCAAATAAGCAGGGTATAGTTATAACGTTAAGTATAGAAGCCGAGTTATTAGCCCTATTACAGACAGTAAAGGAAGCTATCTTTATTAGTAGGCTATTTAAAGTAATAACGTTATAGCTAAACGAGCCCTTAATTATTAAATGCGATAATACCTAAACGCTTTAACTAATTATAGAAGATACGGCAAAGCTAATTACGAAGCTCCGACACGTTAATATTTATTAATACTGGCTACGTTAAGAATATGTAATAAGATAAGTATAATTTTAATAGATAGTAACGAAGGAGATAATTGCTAATGGACTTACGAAGGCCCTGCCCAAGCAGAGGTTTTAAAGCTTCGTTAATATAATCGGAATAGTGGATATTAAGGAGCAGCTAAATAAGGAGAAGCAATTAGAGGACCTAAGGGAGAAGATTAGAGCGAGACGGAAGGATTTAGATGAGATTACAGCTTAATTAACGCATTAACGGACACAAGAAGGTGGTTAGCTTCGTCCTCAACTAGGTCGAAGCTAAGGGGGTGTGTTAGATAATCTGTATTCTCTGTGGCGTAGGACGTGCACGAGTCACGTGCACGAGTCACGTGCATTGTAAATATCTTCGTCTAAGCCTAGGGGCCCTAGGTTAAGCAACGATGAAGACACGATCAAGATCAATCAATCAACCCATTTCATCAATGAATAGCTCTATATGAACTATCTGACAGTTCTACGGTGTCCTTCCGTTATCCATAGCTAAGATCCGATCTCCCTACTAGTAGCAACCATGTTGGAATTACAAGGTCATGGGGTCACAGCGGAGCTATCTTGAGGATCAAATTGATGATAGAGATGACGCAGACGACGAATATTGATTGATTCGTGATGCAGTAGATGCGGTTGATGTCTATATAGATTGCATGCGGACTTCGTCCTCGCAATGTGTCCAGAGCTTAGTCAGCACCTCTCGCTTAATTCTGACACACCAGGACAGTAGTAAACCAGAAATAATAATGGCATCGGTAATAGCAGTAACAGTAGTAACAGCAGTAATAGTAACGGTGGTAGAAATAGTAATAAAAGCAGATACTTAGTGTCGTAAAATAAAATGGAACAGTCCGTAGCAGAACAGTAAGTAACAGAACAGTCGGTAGAAGAACTTGGTCCGTGTAGCAAGCAGTAGAATACACCCGGTAGAGCTTCTAATAGCAGAGCACTCAGTAATAGGTTAGTCAGTAGCAGTCGGTCGGCGGCAATCGGTCAGAACAGTAGCGGTAAAACAGTCGAATGGGTAGAACAGAACGGTGGAATAGCAGCAGTAGAATAGCTGGTCGGAACAGCAGTAGCAGTAGCAGAAGCAGTAGCAGTAGCAGTAGTAGTAGCAGTAGCAGTAGCAGTAGAACAGTCGGTTGGCGGCGGTCGGTTGGAGTAGCGGTCGGTGGAAACTAGAACGGAACAGGTCGGTCGGAATAATTGGGCGTTATAGCAGATCTAGCAGATCTAGCAGTAAAATAGATCTAGCAATGGTACAGATCTAGAACAGTAGAGATAGAGCAATCGGTTAAGACAGCAGGGACAGAACAGTCGGATGGAATAGCAACAGCAGCGGCGGCGGTAGTAGGGCAGTTAATTAAGACGGAAGAGGCTATGACCCGACTCAATCGTTCGGCTGGTCGTTTGATATTAAGACTCTATATCTGGCTCTGCATTGGTCTGCATCGTACACGGCTCTCAGTTAAGGCTCTGCCCGTGGCTTTGCACTAGGCCCTGCATCTAGCTATGCGTCTGGCTGTGCATCAATAGCTCTGTATTGCATATTCTGCGTCCGTGTCTGCGTGTATGCGTATATGGCTGCCTTGACTGCTGGCCGAAGACTGTCTAATTGGTCGGCGACGACGTGCTGCAACTGATCGTTCGGTCGTTTGATTAAGGTAGAAAGTCAGTCCGGTTGAAGGCCCTGATTGTCCTGATTTAAATGCGGAGACAGCGTTCAGCCGATTTAGACTTAATGAGACCCTGGCTTAACTTAAGGTGTCTTCTGCTGCATGTACGCCTAGGGCTTTGCATCCGTAGACAGTTAATCAAAGCTTCCGTGTAGACGTCCGATCGGTTAAGGTTCCGCATCTGCCGTTCGATCAAGGCTTCGCATCTATAGGCGTCCAGTTAAGCTGCCGCACTGTTGTCCAATTAAGGCTCTGCACCTGTATGCCCTATATCCGTAGGGTCCATATACGACTCCGTGTGAGACTCCGTGTAAAGCTCCGTATCTATATCTGCAGGAAAGATCGTTCTGGTTAACTAATCCGTGGGCGTCAAGACGGGCAGCAATTAATTAATAAGGGGGGGGTAGTTAAGGGAAGAGGCTCTTGCAAAGGCTCCAAAACGTTAATTGTGACGATGGTTCTGGAGGAGTCCTTTATCTCAGTAAGCGACTCAGACGGCAAGGGCAAACTAAAGGTGTTAAATTGAGGTTATGTAGCTAAAAACTCTGTGTATTGCTTATTTTCTATATAGGTGGTTAAAGAGATTTCAAGGAACTTCGACCGCCGATCAAAGTTGTCTAATTGGTCAGATTCCTGCCAAGAGCTTTCTCCCACAAGTCTTATCACGTAATATCGTTGCGGGCTTGTTTTCCAACACCCTCCCTTAAGCTCAGTCAACGATACCGCTATATACACTATATATAGGGGTATAAGATTGCTTAATGAGGGTTGCTAAAGCTCCTCCAAGGTAGAAAAGGTGTCTAATAAGGAGTTACGCCCTCCCTAGTGTCTAGAGACAGCGCCTACTCTATAAAACGTCTCTTAAAATTTTGGCAGCATCTCCCTATAGGTATTCTATATTGCCCATAGAGCTCTAGAGGCCCTATAGCCTTACCCTACATCTCTCCTAAAGTATATCCATCCTTTCTACCAGTATAAGCCCTCCCTAATATCGTGGCTGTTGGATTTGGGTGGTAGGTTCGGGTAGTAGGTTTAGGTAGTAGGTTAAGTTCTGTCGCTTATCTTAAGGCCTTAAGGCGTTATTTAGCGCACTTTCCAAGGATCTACTGGTCATATACTAATTTCCTATTAAGGTCTAGTGTAGTTAATTAAGTTTCTGCACTATTTAAAGGTATTTAAGGAAGGTATAGAATTAAGGACCCGTAAGAGGCTTAGTAAGGCCGTCGGCCGCTATATTAATTAAAGCAATGTATACAAGATTAATCCTACCACTGTTTATCTCATCTCTTATATAGTGAAACTAGATATCAATATGCTTTATTTAATTATATTAAACTAGATTTTCAGCCAACGCTTTTACAGCTTAGTTATTAGTTTTAATTAGGATCCTAGCAAACTATTCGCTCTAGTCCAATACGCCTAGTTTGGTAAGTAAAAGTTAAAGCCACGTAGCCTCTTTTACTGCAGCCGTTAGAGCTATATACTCTAATTAGCATATTAATAGCAAAACAATAGCTTATAGCTTTAATTTCTATAAAATTGGTCCTCCGTTTAACATAAATATAAAGCCCAATATAGAGCGTCTCGTAGTTTTATCTTATCCCTAGTTGGCGTCGCTAAAGCTAATTAGTATAAGGTCTAGGTTCTCATCACCTCTATAGGTAATTCCTCTATCAAGCGAGCCGGCTAGGTATTAAAGGATAAGCCCTACGGCCGTTATATAGGTGGAGGTAGGATTATAAGCAAAACGGCTCACCATTAATACCGCAAAGGCGATATCTGGCCTTATTTCTATTATAGGAAATATAACTAAACTAACTATACTCTGGTATCTTCTAATATTATCCTTACTAGTAGTTTCTTAATTAGCTATGAGCTTAATTAAGTGCTTTATGGGTACCGGTAAGGTATTAGCTTTTCGCAATCTAAAGCATTTAAGAGCTTTAATAAGGTAGGCTCGCTATAAGAGTGTAATCTTCTTCTTTATTTAATCTCTTATAACTGTTATACCTAAGTAAAAGCTTATTAGCCTAAGATCTATCATTTAGAAGGCTGCTTTAAGCTCTGCTTTCGCCCAATTAACTACCGCTATATCCTTATAGATAATTTTAGTATCGTTAATATAGGCAGAAATAATTAAACCTTTTTATCCTTTACTGGTGGCGAATATACTGTGATCCGCGTGTAGATGGTAAAGTTTAAGCTTTTTTAGTAGAGACTTTAAGAGCGTCTCGTACCAGATTTAAGGTAACTATTTTAGTCCATAAAGGGCCTTCTTAAGGCGGCAGACTTTGCCAGCTTCTTTATAGCCTTTTAGCATAACGACGTAGAGTTCTTAGTCAATCGGTCCATAGAAAAAGGCGGTTTTAACGTCCATCTATTCAATTTTAAGATTATAGTAGGCAGCGATCGCGAATAGAGCTCTAAAAGCCATAGATTTTACTACCGCGGCAAAGGTCTAGTCATAGTCAACACCGTACTACTATAGATTTCCCTTAACAACCCATCTTGCCTTATAGCGGAGGACCTCGCCGTTACATCCCCTTTTAACTTTAAATACCTATTTACCAGCAAGAGGCTTATAAGGAGGCTTAAGGGAGGTAAAGTTAATAAGTTCCTACATCTAATTCTTAACTAGAGATCCTATTTCCTCTATCATTACTTTTATCTATTCTTTGCTATTTAGGCCGTTAATTACTTAGTCGTAAGTATAAGGCTTATCTTTATTAATTAAGGTAGTAGATATATATATTTTAAGATCGGGTAAGCCAGTATATCGAATATGGCCCGCTAGTAGAGCCATAGGATCAACCACATCGCGGTTATTTAAGTGAGGATCTTAAAGTATAAATTATAAGGGAAAGGTAGATAGAAGGGCTATTAGTTCATCGCCTACTTCGTTATCCCAGTTACTCAGTAGCTTATTAATATTATCGGCCCATTAGTTAAGGCTTTAGTCTATACCTATAAGGCTTATAAGGAAGGCAGTAGGGTCACTTAGTAGGTCAATTCTTAACGTCTAGCGGCCTAATCAAGTAGTAGTAGTGAGGTTTTTAGGCAGAGACTCAAGCCCGTAGGGCAAGCTGTCGCGGCCTTCCTTTTAATTAATTCTTCGTTGTCTTTTTCTTAATAGAGGCTTCGGCTAAGGAGTAGTAGTGTCTTTATCTTCCCTCCCTTGCTCATTAAACAAGTTAACGAGTTCTTCTATAAATATAGTAGTAGTCTTTAAACTAATATCACCTTTATAGATCTCAACGTCCTTAAGGCACTCGATCTTCTGTTCATCTAGTAGCCAAATATAATAGATTATCTTACCATTATAGCCAATTAAAACGCCCTTTTTTACTCGTAGAGCGAACCTAGCTAATTTTAGGCAATCTTCTTTAGCTATAAGGGAGTAGACAGTAGATCCTAAAGCCCGCAGGTAGTATACTAAGGGACGTTTACCCTTAAGTTTTTCGTAAGGTAATATGCCACTAAAAGCTCTTATAGGGCGTCTGTTTTTAATATATATAGCTATAAGGAGTATGTTAGGCTACAGAAAGTCTAGTATATTACCGGCGAGAATTATTAAGCGAGTAATTTTAGTAGAGGTTCGCTATAAGCGCTCCGCTACTCCGTTTTCTTTCTAAGCGTATAAGGCGGTAGGTTTGAATTCTATACCTAGATTGTCCATCTAGGTCGTTACTTTCTTACTATAAAGCTCTACTCTATAGTTAGTACAAATTCTAGCGATTTTAAGGTTAAATTTAGTATAGATCTAGTTATAGTACCTCTATAAAGTACTAAGCTACTTGTCCTTTATACGGACAGTATAAACCGTGGTAAACCTTATATAGTCATCGGTAAAAGATATATAGTATCTTTCGCCTTTAAAGCTAACGGGGGTAATATGTCCCACTAGATCCGTATAGATGAATTAAAACGGCTATATAGCTCGTTCCTAAGGTGTTCTATTATACTTCTTTTTAGCTTTAGATTAAGCGCAGGGCTTATAGTATTCATTGCTAACGTTATTAAACTTAATACTGAGTTCATTTAGGTAGCGTTTAAGGTTATTATAGTTAAGGTGGCTAAATCGGTAATACCAAATAGGTAGGCTTTTATTGTCTTTAATTGTGTAGAGGACTAATTTTAATAGATAGTTATACTGTCAAATCGGGTAAAGTCGTTAAACTTTAGGCACGTATCCTATTACCTCGCTATTATATTCAAGTTCGTAAGTCTTATTATTAAAAAAGACGCCTATTTTCTCAAGTCGGCCTCTAAATAGAAGGTTTTCTAGTAAATATAGTACGTAAAAAACATTATATATAGTAAGCATGCTTCTATAGCTTCCATTAGGTAGTGCGGTTTATATAGAGACGGACTCTTTACCTACTAAACGAGCCCTATAGGGACCAACTGTCCCTAATGAGGTGTTGTTATTAACGTAGTTAAAAAGAAGTTCGCAATCTTTACAGTAGTAAACAGTAGCGGCGGTATTAAGAATAAAGTCGTACCTACTTAGTTAAGCTTATACTACCGCTACTGTAAGCTCTCATCATGGATTTGCGTTAAGCTTAGCTTAACTGAAATATTTATTAAGCTGGACAGACGCTTAAGTCCTAGGCCTCTTCCTTGCGCGGATCTTATCGCTAATCTCCTTTAGAGCATTATCTGGCTTCTTCTCCCAACAGTTTTCTTCGTAGTGCGTAGTTCTATTAAATCTTACACAGTTAGGGTACTTATATATCCCAACTGGTGCTATTTTTCTCTTTATAGACCCTCTGTTGTTTAATTATGCTACTAGTATAGACACTTCTTAATTAAGTTCGCTGTTAAAAATAATAAGTTCCTTACCTAAAGCTCGTGGGTTAGTATTTTCCCGTGTCCAATTTATTCGTTTTATTATTTTAAACTAAGCGTATTTAGTAGAGTTAACCCTATATAAAAGGGCCGCTTAGGTAAGGAGTTTATAGTTAATAGGTTAGTTTATTTTAATAAGACGATTAAGGTTTAATATAATATAGGAGACAAACTCCTCTACGTTCTTAAAGTCTTATACACGTTTAGTAAAGAGGGTAGCCATAATATCGGTAATAGCTGCCGGATTAAGATCCTTAAAACGTTCTTTTAAGGCCTTTTATTTTTTAAGCGCCCGTCTAGCGTTTAATATAAACGGCTTATAAATATTACCAACACTCTGGTTGATAAAACCAGCTACATAGGCTAGCTATTTCTCGTATTTCTCCCGTTCCTTTACTAGCTCAGCTAGTTTAATTTTTAGCTGTTTACTAGTAAAGCCTAAGTCCGCCTATTTCTCCTTAATTAACTCTAGTATAGGAAGAGGCTACGGTAGATTGTTAAGGACCTACTTAATATTCTTAGATCGGAGGTGGTTTTATATATTAATACTAAATATTAGCCAGTCTTTCTATTTAACGAGCTTTCAAACAGAAGCTTGGGCGGTATATTTATCGCTTATATTAGCGGGGCTTTAATTATAGGTAGTTTATAGTAGGCAGTCTATAGGCTTAATATATTCCTTAGCCAGTATAGGCAGTTCTAATAAGCTTCTTTTAATCCCCCACTGATACGGATATCATAAAGCTTTATTCTTAAAACTCTATTATTCTATAATAACAATAGTAAGGTTATTTACCGAATAAGAGGTCCTCCTAAGCCTCTGGTGCCGCTATTTAGTTACGGACTGTATTAGGCTTGTCCTTAGTAGGATCCTTTTATACATTCGGCGTAGAGTCCATCAGCAGCTACATAGCTACTTATTGTAGGTTTTTAGCGTTATAAGTTAGTAAACGTTTACCAACTTCTGTTAACGCCCGTGTGGTAATATTGCAACAGTAATTATCGTAACAATAATAAAGTAATTAGATTTAGCTTATCAGGCGCGAACCTGGGCTTATAACCTGTTGAATTAAGGTTATATAGCTAAAAACTCTGTATATTGCTTATTTTCTATATAAGTGGTTAAAGAGATTTTAAGGAACTTCAACCGCCGGTTAAAGTTATCTAATTGGTCAGATTCCTGCTAAGAGCTTTCTCCCACAAGTCTTATCACGTAATATCGTTGCAGGCTTGTTTTCCAACAGAAGGCGCACTTACTAATACTAAAGTATTACTAGTCTCCGCCTAAATAAACGCCACTTTCTTTTAACTAATCAGCTATCTACTGACCTTAAGTTTACCCTACCGTCTAAGGGCCTTTAGTGCGGAACTCTATAGTGCTTAACTTTAATTTTCGCAATTTTATATAAGAGACACTTTCTCCTATATATTTAACTCCCTAATAATACCTTTTTAACCTAATAAGCTAATAAGTTAAGTTAGACCAGTCTCCTCCACAATTGATTACTTTTTTATAATAGGAATACTATTTTCTCATAAGTTACGCGCTTTTAGTATTTGGGTAAACACTAACGCGTCCCTAGCACCAGCGTGGCCAATAAACCGTCGATTGGATTAATAAGGCTTTGATTGATTAATTGGATTGTTAATTGAAGCCGTCAGATTGGACGGATTATTAAGATTAGATTGCAAACGATCGCAATCCGACGGTTAGATTGAACTCGCGATTCTTGGCATGGTGTTGAGGCTTAAGTTGAGGCTCGGCGCCAGATCGTTAATCGCTCACCTAAATCCAGAGCCTAGATCTCAACTCACGATCCTTAGTATAGTGTCACAATTAATATTTATTATAAAATCAGTTATAATAGAAAATAAGAAGCTAAATATTACCATACTACCTAGCAGAATAAGCAATAAAATATAGCGAATCTGACACCCAATTAAGCCCTAGGAACTCCCATTCTTAACTACTTCCTTAAGCACTCTTCTTCCTCAATTAAAGCAGCTTAAAAGTGATTGCGATTAGGTATAACCATTCTACCTATATCGCTAAATATCCTTTCGCATTCGGTACTTATTCTAGGGTAACTATAAAGCTCTAAAGCTAATTTGTAAAGGATAGGGTACTACTTACAATAATCTACCCACCACTTAATAGGATTTGTAATCTTTTCCTTAGGAGGGGAGGCATAGTATCTGTCAAATTCGTCCTCAACTACTTACTTGGTGTTGGTAAGGTATAGAAAACAACTAAAATCTAACACCTTTTCTTCCTTAGAGTCCTTATCAAGTTCGGGCGATTAGTATAGCGATTTGGATACAGTGGCGTGCTCCTCTATAATAATAGCAATTTAATGCTGCTGTATATATTCTACCCAGTAGCCCTTTACTTCCTTCTTACAGTTATCAATCTAGGCCTTATTACTTACCCACTTCTCTTTAAAGTAGTTAAACTTAAGGCTAGGGTAAAGTATAATAGCAGCGCGATAAGTAGGTGTAAGATCGGTGCGCTTATAGTAAGCTCTTATCTTAAGATGGCCGAAGTCAACAGCTATTTTATATTAAGGAGTTAGTGATTAGAGCTTTAACGAGTTAGTAGGCTTTCTACCTATTTTAAAATAGCTATCTGGCTTATTCTGCAGCTCCTATACGGTAGATTCTAGGTGCTCTAGAATATAATCTATTATAGAAAGCACCTCCTATAAGGCGCCGTATGTTCCGTCCTAGGCGTTACCTTTAATTTGCTTTATTATTTGCTATATAGGAAGCAGAAGCTTATAGAACTGTTCTAGTTTAGCCTAGTCCTTATTTAAAAGGCGATCTTGTAATAAAGCTGCATGGCGTCCGTAAATAAGGTCGATGGCGTTGCGAAGTAGTAGTACTATAAGAAAATATTAGTCGTTATTTTGTAAATGGTATCTAGTATCTATATATATATGATTTTGGTATAAAATACACCAAAAGCGTATAAAATCCACACTTAGTAGCATTTTAACGATGACTGTATATATTTAAAAGGGAAAAAATGACAGATTTAAGAGAGAGTAGGGTAAGGAAATTTGCAAAATTATAAGCCAAATTGTTAGTCTTAATTTAAGTATTAATATACCAAATATAAAAGTTCTAAATAGCGGAACTGCGCGATATAAGGTTGCTTTAAATGCTCTAAAATAGGGGAATAAAAAAAATAAAGTATAGGGGAGTTATATAAGTAATAGGGGAGGTGGCGTAATAGGAGCTCTTTTCTAAAGCTTCCTTAGTAAAAGTTTTACTTACCGATATCTACTTACAAGAACGTTAAGTTCCACTTTACTTTACTATCGCTTAGTACTATATAAGCTGTAAATAGCTAATCTAGCTTTAATTTAGTAGATAGGCAGAATCTTTAAAGCTCCTTAAAGGCCTATATACGCTTAGGCGACCCTTATAGCCACTAAACGATATTATACACCTTACTAATTAAGCTCTTCTTCCTCCACTCCTTATACTAATCCTCCTCGCTTATACTTATAAGGCTCCTCTAAAAGAGGCTTAGCCTATTACTAAATATAATTGCCTTAGCGATAAGGTTAAGGATATAGCCAGAGCACCTAATGCGGCGTTCCTTAGCGTTCTATCCGCATTGGATTGCAAGGAGGTTAATAGCTCTATTATTTGGGCTGGCATTGTCACCAATAAGGAAGCCAATCTTATAGGTAATATTGTATCGTTTTAATACACCAGAAAGCAGAGCTGCGATATTCTCTCTAGTCTTAGAGCCATAGATCTTAGGTAAGCTAATTAGAAGAGTCTATGCACGGCTAATCTTATTAACAAAATGGGCCACTATAGAGAGGACGCCTATACTACTGCGAGAACTCTAGCCGTTAAAGCTTATATAAAGCCTGCTAATTGCGTTCCGTATAAGCTTAGTAATGGCTTTATAGGCGCTAACGTAGCGGGCCTTAATTTAAGCGTGACTACTTTTATGCGAGTTAGGGCAGATACTATCTATAGTAAGATTTAAGAGCTTAATAAGGCGTTATAGGTGGGAGCTAGTACTCTACCGCCTAGTAATTCCTTCTATAATAATAAACTTAGTAAACAGCCTTCGCGCCTTATCTAAATTAACTAGCGTGACTAGATTATATAACATCGTAGGAGAGGAAGTAGAGGTGGGTAAGGTAGAGGATTCGCTAGGGGGAAGATTAGACCTGTTTTGGCCAATTTGGTGGTGCCTACGGAGGTATCCAATTATATAAGTTGTACTGGTGGCAGAGAATATAAAGTTATAGTAAGCTTTTTAGAAGAGGCCTACTCCTCATAATAGAATTATTAGTATTAGGGTATCTATATTAGGAGCCTAACTTACAACGCTTATAGGCCTAGCAATTACGCCTACTTTAGTTTTTAATTAGATATCTATAAGCCTATATATATGACTTTTGGGCGCGCCTACGGCGTAAAAAGGAAGGCTTGTAACTAGGTAGAAGATCCTTCCGGCTAATTGCTTAACGGCCGTCTTTTAAGAGCAGTCTCCTACCTATTGCTTCGCTAATATTAAAGTCTTCTACATCGGTATCTTTAGCAGGAGGGTCTATAATTATATAATTAGCGGTCTCCTCAACAGTAGAGACTGCAGTGGGAATGCTCTTAGGGGGAGTACTATAAAGGTAGCTCCGTACGCCGCTAGAGCTACAGAAGGAAGACGCATGGCTATACTAGGTGCCCGTAGAGCAGCAGGAAGTAGCCGGAACTTAAGTAATAAAGCGATCCATTATAATTAGTAAGAAGGGGAAATAAAGTAGGTAGTTTTATGAAGCAGGAATAATTTGGTAGAGAATTCTAGTAGGGACTTATTAACTTTTATGCTGAGATTCTGATCGCATCGCGATCGCGTTCCTATCGCAATGCGTGTATAGCTGCACGCGGTCTAAACGTGTAGTAAAATTTCTGGCGCTTATAATAATATCATTAAAGTGATTTCTAGGACTTAGAATAAGCAAAAATAATACAATAATAGTAAGGTGTTGGTAAGAGAAAGGAGCTGACGATGGAGGGAGTTTAATATTGTTTTCCGCGCACGGCCCTAACTCTAATCTAGCCAATTAGATCTATAGAATTAAGGTTATATATATAGGCCTCCCCCTCTAAAAGAACTTCGAACTTTGTATAAGCTACCCCCCTTCTTGCCTCCCTTACCCTTAATTACCACCTTATGTAGCTATTTAGATCCTATCACGCTTAGAAAACGTAGTAGCGTATATAAAGCGCGTTTTAGGAAACTTTGGGCTAATTCTAACCCCAAATTTGCGCCCCCTAAACTCACCACCATACTAACTTCGTAATAGCTACTTATATACCTACCACAATAGCCCTACCGGAAAGGCTTCTACCTATGCCTCTCTTCCTATGGCTTCTAACGGCGTGTATTACCATTAAAATAAGTTAATTTAGGCCTTATAGAACTACCTCTAGGTTTATCCTAAAGCTTATTTCTATATAAGACTATACTATTATTAGCTACTTCCAATACCGCCACTAATATACACCTCTACCCCCCTTATCCGACCTTAATCCGATCTAATCCGGATTAAGACGGATAACCTTACGGACGGATTGGATTGATAGGTTGATTTTTAGATTAGCGATCCGTCGACTAATTGATTACGGATTAGACGCTTAATTAGCCACGCTGCCCAGCACTAATATACTAGGAAGTCTTATAATCGTCTCTACGAACGTCTCTATAAAAGTCTCTACGAACGTCTCTACGAACGTCTTTACAAACGGCGCTACGATCGCCTATACAATTGTCCGTACGAATGTCTCCACCATTGTCTCTACAAACGTCTGCACGAATATCTGCACGAATGTCTGCACAAACGCCTATACAAAGCTCTATACAAAGCTCTGCGCGACGCTCTGCACAAAGCTCTACTTTAAGGCTCTACACAAGGCTCTGCTTGAAGCTCTATTAAAGCTCTGCTTAAAGCTTTATTAAAGCTCTGCTTGAAGCTCTATTAAAGCTCTGCTTAAGGCTCTGCTTAAAGCTTTACTTAAAGCTCTGCTCAAAGC
>Ga0307515_10001987_pt1 | contig 45287 bp, 46 predicted proteins | sample 17_EM_MG_FD_194513 | JGI IMG/M metagenome (GOLD analysis project Ga0307515, IMG submission 194513) | Populus trichocarpa ectomycorrhiza microbial communities from riparian zone in the Pacific Northwest, United States - 17_EM | ecosystem: Host-associated > Plants > Roots > Unclassified | place... | reverse complement strand
ATGTTTTGTAAAGATGGTTTTTATATTTCGTGTTGGCAATCATGACCCAGAGTCAGTCGTCCATACACCCCACCAGCATCTAACATTTTCATCTAAGACTTCTATCTAGCCCACAGAAAACATCAGGAAACCGCACAACGTTGCGGGTGGATTAAAAACCAACAAAAAAAAAGAATGAGCTCGCACAAAGCAACAACGAATAAGTATCATACCTCAGAGTAATGCCATATTACCTTATAATCTATACACAAATCCTTCACCCCTTCTCCTACGCTTCATTTACAAATCCTTTCTGAAAACCTCTGGTCCCCACTTAGGAGACGTTAGGGCTGTCAACCCCGCACTGTTCTCACACGTTTGCCTCCCGCTCACTGGTCCCGGAGGAGGAACTTGCACAGAGCCAACCTTCTGCCCACGGCCAATGTTGATGTCCTTCCCACTCTTGACCCCCTTGTCCTTCCCTGTCTCTGCACCGGTGCCCTTGCCGCTTGTAGCACCTGTAGGTGCGGGCTCATCCCACATTGGTGCCTGGTCAGGCAGCGAGTCGGCGGCGGCCTTGAGCGCATCAAGGAGCTGCACCATCTTCTCGGCGGTGAGGTCTTCGTAGTAGTCGTCGTTAATTTGGACCATGGGACCTGTTACTAATTAAATATTGCGTAGGCCGGAGTGCGGGAAAGGGATACCGTTGACACAAGCACCGAGGCACTCGACCTCAGAGAAAGTGAAGATGCCGTCCTCGGTGGTGTGGCCGGGGGTAATGCCAAGGTGTTTTGTGATCGCCTCCATGATCGCGTCCGAGTTGCACAACATGCATGGTGTAGTTGTGCATACCTGAAGGTGGTATTTACCAACAGGATTGCGGTTATACATTGTATAGAAGGTGGCGACCTCTATTTTGCATTAGCCCCACCCATCCAATTCCCAAATTCAATCCCTCTTCATATCCCGCTATCGCCCCGGATGGGAGCATACCATAAACTCTCATCGGCGGAATCTCTAAAATCTTGGCTACTTCGTTCATCACTGATATTGAGCAGAACCCATGCTGTCTCTGCCCCAGATCGAGCAAAGGCATAGTCGCCGCCTTCTTGTACTGCGGCGGGTAGCGCTTCAGGATCTCATCGATGAGGCGTTGGTTCTGTTCGGTAAATTTGAATGGGATCGAGGGATTGTTCTGTGGGGTGTTGCGATGCTATCTTCGCCATCAGCTGCAACTCCATTTCCTAATTTGCTCAACATCAAAGGTAGGACATACCACTGCCAGAGCATCAGACCGCCTAACGCCGCATTCCGAGAAAGCGCGAGCCAGCGCCAATTTCCGGGTAGTAGGAGTGACAAGTTGTCGATGAGCTCCAACAAAGAGAAGACGGGTAGGGAGCCTCAGCGACATGGTGTGGCGTGGGTGGATTGAGTGAAGAAGACCAAGTCGGTAGTGAGAGGCGGGACGGTGATGTGCAGCGTTCAACTAGCCTTGCTTAGTCGAATCTGATTGACATGTTCTGATTGGTGGAAACGGATGCCGGGTAATAGAGCATTTCATCATGAACTCGGACTTGAACTTGTCTTGAAGTCCTAATCTCATCCGAAATCACGCTCTGTGCAACTGTTTGTATCACAGAATAGTCGAGTTTCCAAGGGCAAAGTAGTATATTCCATCTCATTATAAACTTTTAGAAGCTATTGACCGTAACTCCTATCCAGAGACCAAAACAGATGCTAAAAGCCACTATGTACCATACAATCATGTACAAGAAGAAAGCGTTATGTACGAACAAAGATCATGTACAGTATTAGGGGACGGACTATTCGAACAGAAACCTTTAGAAACCCGACTTTACACGCATTAGCAGTTCAAATCAAACTTTTAAAACCCCAACACCAGAACAAACAAGGGGAAAAATGATGCTCCTTAGAAGTGCATTCCACTGCATTCAAGATACTCGACCATATATTCACCCAGTCCTTGGACAGCGAGTTCATCAAGGATTCCCCAAGGCCTGCACTCGGCTCTCCATTTGGTGATGATACCCTTTACCTGCAGTTCCTCCATGCGCTTACGCAATGCGAGGCTTTCTTCCTGCAATAGCATACTTGTCTCGAAGTAATCACCCCAAATCGGAGAGTCACTCCTCCAGGTGTGTCTTCCAGGACAAATTGAAAGGTGAACTTTTTCGACCATCGCGCCAGGAATTTTGCAGAGCTGGCAAGGAGCCAATGGATATGTGAATAAAGTGCCGCTCACATAGTTGTCCCGGACATGGTAAAAGAGCTGAAAGCCTAAACGATCCGCAAGTAGCTCCACAATGGATGGGTCGATCATTTGCCTCAAGGTGCGTCTGGCGTATTCCTTGAGAATGATTCGTTCTTCGGTTTCATCTTGGGAATCCTTCTCGTCAAATACCTTGACAGATCGCTGCTTGTCCTGTAGCTTCTTGATACCTGGCTCGAGGCGGTTCAGACGATAATCAATCCATTGTCGATACAACTCTCGGAGATCGGAATATGGACGGATGTTACTCATGAACGAGGAATCATAAATTCCAACTTCTTTAGCACGGAACGACGTGATGATGGTAATTCTATCATCAGAGGATGAAGACGGCAGCGCCAGATGTTTCACAAGCCCGCCTTGTAACATCATAACGCTTCCCATTCCCGGTTGAGTGAGCTATTAACACTGTCAGCGTAGTTCACGAGAGCATAATTACAACATACCCCGATGTAGTTCATGTCGCCGCGTTGAATGACTGTTTCTCCGCCAACCATGTTCGATGAGTCGGATACCATAGCCACGGAAACCCAAGGATATGAGTCGTAACTGTCGTAGAAATTATTAGAAATTACACTGAGTTAGTAAGGTAAGGGCGGGTGTAGAATTACTGCCACGGAAGAAGACTCTGCTTGTTAACTGCCTGGTCGATTTCCTCAGCAGATCTGCTTTCAACCTTGTTTTGAACGGTTTCCGCCTTGTGTTTTTGACTAGTTAAGTTATATGCAATTCTGCCCAGGGTTTCCTCCCGTGAGAGCCCAATGTACTTGCTAAAATCGACCTGAACGTTTGCGTGACCGAGCTGTCACATAAGATATCAGAAATTGTGCCGAATATCAAGGTGAAATATGCGAAACTTACCTCCATGGTCTCCATAACTGGCTCCAAGACAACACCTGCGGCGTGTGAGAGTCTCTCGATGACAGATGGATCGTTACACAGCCGGCGAAAGAATGGTGAGTGAGCAGCAGTGTTACGAATGATAAGAGTCTTGGGGCCAAAGATAACTGCTGTACTGTCGAGATAACGTGGATTGAGGAGAGCTTTCCTGATGAGAGGAATTGACTGTGGTGAGTAGAGCGGAAACGGTGCGGTTCCGGCAATATCTGAAGAAGCAGAAGCAGGCTTCTGGATTCCAAGATCCTGAAACGTGTATTTCTTCTCTGGGATCTGTCGGGGAGCAAGATGGATCTGTGTAATGTTAGCCACACAACAAATTTTGTTTGTTTTAATCATTCTGCATTCACTCTAACTAGAGTATGGCAGTGCCCAAATTTCCCTCCCCCTCCGGATGACCGGCTAGGTGGGGGAGCTCCCCTCCTTCTGCCCACCACACAACGGGTAACAGCGAAGTGCCTAAATTTACCTTGGGATTGAATGCAGTTTCTTTCCATTCTGCTAATTCATTGACTTGCTGGTAGGGAAGACCTCCAGCAACAGCAGCACACTGACTATTCAAGGTATCTTTTTGTTCTCGAATCTGGCTTAGAAGGGTTTCCAATGCCTCGCCGTTTGGACCGGTTCCGCAGGGAATTATCATCACATTATCGTCCCGTGGGGTTCGAGAGATCGATAAGGAGGGCATTTTATTGAGGATATAATATTATATGACCTTGATATGTCGGTTTATGATGGAAAACTACAATGGAAAACTCCAGCAAAGTCAGGTCGCTTCGAATACGATATGCCAGCAAGTAGACAGCATGAGGTATTAGGAGGGAAACTCACTGCGTATGTAAACAGCGAAATCTAGATTCTATGATTCGTTCGACTCTTGCAATGGAGATGTAAGAGATATGCAGTAGCAATTGAAAGTGTAGATGGTGGGTAGATGGGTAATAAATAGATAGGAGGGTAGATGGGTAGTGGGTAGAAAGGAGGGCAGATGGGAAAGGGTAAGAGGGTCAAATATAGAGAGACCGGAGCAAGCAAGGCGCGCGTAGGCTCAGACGCAGTGGTATACACCTTTGAAGTACCTCTCTGTTGTGCAAGCTACCAATAGATACTTGATCAGAGGCGCCAGTATTGCTGCTTTAAGCCTCAGTTATGTTCAAATATCAGCTCTAGAACTATTAGGACGTATTACTGTGGAGGGGAAGATGAGGTCAATTTTATCACTAGTTGAAGTATACCGGCAGGCGGTTTCCAGAACAATCGGATGTTCTGAGGATAATTCTCGTTCCTAAACCATCTTCGAACAGTAAGGTGCTATCCGGACGGGTGGCGCATCTTCGAGACGCTTCTTCGCCGCGGTGTATAGCTTTGTTACTGGGTGTGCCGGCGACGGTCTTCACACCACTCCAAACAGCATGTTCTGTTTCCCAGCGCCGCACAAATGCGTACAGCTTATAGCACCGAATAGATAACGGAATATTTTTTGCTTGGAAACAATTCCATAGCAAGCCTCACTCGACGACACTGCCGCTAGCGTGCATTTTCATTCGTTAGATTAACCGAGAACAAGAAATTCGCTATACGAATTTCCATTGTGCTATGGTTCTATTTTGACTGTCCTGTTAAGATGTGCACATAATCGGCGACATTGTCATTGGCACTCTTTCAGCTCATAAGACTCGACACTTTTGGACGATGGATGCGTTACCCACCAATACCAGCCGCCCCCACTGTTCGCCTCGGTCGGTGCTTGATGCTCGCCCAGACTTACCTTCCACTGGCGAGTTATCATCAGCTACTTTTCACAGCTTGATGTATTGTCTGGTTCCGTCTTGGCCTCGAAAAGCAACCATATTACGGCCTTAGTCTCACTTCTACCTCCTTGAGGAGATGGGAATAAGACCACTACTACCTAACGAATGCTACGGGATGGGTACACTATGACATACTGCACCAGGGCGGGTACTACCACCTTGCCTCTCATAAGCATCTCATCCACCGGGATTTGGTGCCCGGGTGCAGCCGCTTCCAAAGACATTTCAGCCCTATCCGCACATTGCTCGTGCATATTTCCAGGCACCGAGCACAGTCTAACTGCGCCTGCTTCTACATAATCAGAGACCCGGCCTAATTTTATGCCTTCAGTGTCGACGGATTGGTCCACACAAAGAGTCTACCCCGGGGACCGTGTATGGATTCGTTGTTTCCCGTCAGCACCCGCCGCTCACCAAATTTACGGGTTTCATCGGAGGTAGCCACACGGAGTGGACAGGATGGGGATTCAATGCAGTCACGGCTTCGAAATAACTGTGCATATGCACTAAGCCACGCCCGCCACGCGGGACTAAGCTTTTCTCTATGAGATTCGTAAACATTGAGGCTTAGCAGCTCCCCAAGAGTCCCAGTTATAGAGATTAATTACCTAACTCGTTAGACAACCTGGTATGTTTCTTTTTGGAGAGTTCGGAATTACTTTGTTTGGATGCTGGGTGAGCAAACAACGTCGTCACTTAGTGGAGCAGTAAGCTGTTCGGACAGCTGAAGTTACGCGTATGGTGTTACATCACAAATGTTCTCGATATCCTAAGCTTATCGGACCAGTTGGCCAGTTCGCTTTTGGGCTTTATACAAAGAAGAGTCTAGATGGCCTGGAGTCGGTATTGAAGCCTGGAACCCTAACCCCCAGGAGTAGCCTATTTCTGGTTGATTACTTTCCCGGGCACCGCGCTTTCGTGGACGTGCTGCTGGTATATAAACGCACCATGTGGTACCTCCCTGGCGGGTGCATGGGTTGAGCGTCACTACTGAGAACGGCTTGAGCTTGAGGTGTAATCTCCACCTTCGGTAGCTGTACCACCACTTCCTAGATGAGTGCCACTGAGATGAGAGCATTGGTTTCAAAGACATATATATATCACTGGGTACATTTATCCTTGAACAGACCAAAGAAAACAAGAAAACAAAATCCGTTCCACGATCTTTAAAACGCTACATGGTAGCACACTATTACGACATCTCATCCAAGCGCATTACATCTGAATCTACTCGTCCATCCTTCCTCTTGACAGCATACATCTGCTGACCGACCATATTCAACATCCGGTCGTTCAGCCACCCAGCAAAAACACTCAACACACTCACACTCCCAACCACCATCGGCAGCAACTGCCCAGTACTCATCAAGTTACTATCCACATTGACCCGACTCAGCCTCAGCGAGTCTTCAGTGAACCATATCGAAAGTGCCAGCGAAAGACACAGCAGCAGCATATCACACATATCGTTGCGATTCCAGTGTATATGCAGCCGTGGAATCTGCCTGTAGTTCGCTGCCTCGTCATTTTCCGCACCCAACATATTGTTGATCTGGCTGAACCAAAGCGCCATCGAATCACTCCGCACCAGTTGTTCGCGGAAGCTCATTTTCTTTCGAGCCTCGGAGAAACTGTGGAACACCGACCTCTCGCTAAATAGAAATGGCCACGAGACCGCCCCGAAGACCACCAGCGCAATGGAAATCATAACGATGGGAAACACCGCAAGAAACGTCCCAAAACTTCCGGTGACATCGACAACACCAAAGAACCGCACCGTCCGCGCGCATCCTTCGTCGTACTTGGATAATCCCGACCATCTCTTGTTCCAGCAGATCCAGAGCGTGATGATAAACTGGGAGATTACGACGAGTGTGGAGCTGACGGCCGATGTGATCCCACTGAACATCGCCCCGGACAGCGCCAACATAATCGTAAGAATTTGTGTCGTGGTGAGAACGATATAGAGCTCGAGCATCGCTGGGCGGCCGATAAGAACATTTTTGATGAGAGTCAAGTTGAGAGCGAAGATGAGGACATGGAGACCGGACGTGAGGCCGCCTGCGCGGGAAGGAGCGAAGACGCGAGCAAGGATACAGGAAAGACCGGTCAGATAGAGACCGATACGGACTCCGAGGCCGTAGATGTCAGAGTCTCCATTAACAATGCAAGTCATGGTCGAATCGAGTCGCGCGCTCCGACTCTGTTCTACGACTGAGTTTTGTCGAATTTATTACTTGGGACGATGCCCCTCAGCCTCATCCTGTGTTGTGATGGCGATGCAGTTGTACTCATACCCTTATACACTAGTAAAGTACCACTCATCCTCTGCCACATGGTGGACGCGGTAGCGCTTCGCTTATTAGACGAATCAGAGAAGACTACAGAATAGTTAGCCACAAATGATTGTGGGTTTTTGATGATTTTGGATAGTTTACTCTAGAGAATTGTAGCAGGTGAATGTTCATATTAACATTTGTGGAAGGGTATGTTTGGTGGAGCATTTTAGTTTCCTGTGCCCACACCCGCCTATACGATCAAATACGTCATACCTAACCTGCACAACATTTCAACTCTAACCCCCCCCTTGCTACCATCCAAAAGATCGTTAACAATGCAATTTCCACCGTTAAGATCGTTGCTCTTTGAGCCTTTAAATTTCCTCCTATCCTTCACCCCCTTATCACGTTTTCTTCCAAAGAAAGACCACTTCGCACCGCACCCGAATGCGCCGTTCGAAGGCTATTACACTCGCATCCTGACGACCACAGGCTCAACCATTCTCCTCATTTTCTCCTCCGTGTTCTCTGCCATCGATCGACCACACTACGTCCATTTCTCCCTCCTCCCACGCAACGGCAGCAGCCAGCACCGCATCGTCGTCGACAAGTTTCCTAAAATCACCGATGCCAACGGCCACAAATTCCCCAACAGTATACACGAATTTTCTCGTGTGGCAAAAGGCGATGGAGTGGAGGGCACCTATCGGATTTGCCGCGACGAGCAGCGCTATCGACTCGAGCTCGACACCGTCGAACACGGCAAACTCGAGGTGTCGATAGACCTTACAGACCGTAAGGCATGGATCCCAGACGATGACGTTTCCACTCCCGAAGGGGTCTTTTCAAAACTCATCTTCCTCCTACCTCTGCACTGGAACGTCTTTTCTACCGCCTCTTCAGCTTCATACTCTATCACCGCGAACGGGCAGCCGCTCGAATCCGGCACCGGAATCGCACACATTGAGAAAAACTGGGGGATCTCATTTCCGCGTGGGTGGACATGGATCCAGGGGTTTTCTGGATCTCCAGTCACGGGGGAGGCAAGACACAAAGCCCGCTCGTTCGTTATGGCCGGTGGCAAGATTCTAGGGCAGAAGGCATTCTTGCTTGGATACCGGTCCAAGAATATTGAATGGAGCTTTGGCCCCCCATTTACTCTAATGCCCTTTTGTTTCCAAACGCCGCTTATGAAGGAGGCGTTTGACTCAAAGCGCGGAGTGGCGAGGTATGAAGTTGGCGCGTTGTGGAAGAAGCTTGTGGTGGAGGTGCAGGCGCCGTCGGATCATGAGGGCTGGTTGGGATTGCATTGCCCCTTGGCGGACGGGCATGTGAATACGTATGCGTATGAGAGTTTTGATGGGAGTGTTAGGGTCAAGGCGTATGAGAGGGCTTGTTCGCTAGAGTGGGAATTGGTGGAGGAGACGATTCTTGATGGTGCGGCAGTGGAGTTTGGAGGTGATTATAGCTTCAAGGTTTCGAAGTAGTGACTAAGCATATTGGGAAAGCATGTTTTGGGTTTTAAATACTCTATTACTTGACTAGCAATATAATGTTGCATTTGTGTATTCCAGAACATCTAGGCACGAAAATGCACGACTTCAACCCATGAAGCTAACTTAAAACCCCGTCTATATTTGTAGTCTTTTTGAGCCAATCTCAACCACTCCCATCACTCCTACCCCCTCGACTTCCTCGCCTTCCGTCTCAGAAACGTCTCCACTGCTGCCGTGGGAGCCCTCGTCGCTTCGATCACCGGGACGGTCCGCATCACAGTCTCTTCGACCTCCACAGTACGAGTGATACTCGTTTCCGCATATTGTACCGTTGGGACGTCGCTAGTTTGGTGGCGGTGGGCGGAAGCAGTCTTGATGCCAATCCCGGATAGCGGAATGTGGGGCATCACGAGGGTTTCCATGCCCATAGAGAGGGGCCTAAGCCCATGGGCGGGGAGGCAAGTGTAGAGGAGGAGGAGGCAGAGGGTGAGAAGATACATGGTTGAAGATGACAGGAGGGAAAGGGAAGGAGGGGGGGGGATTTATGGAGGAAGATACAAGAGATATGGTTATGGTTATACTTTGTGCACGGTAGGTTTCTCAGTGGTTTAACTTACATCTTGCGTTGGCGGTCAATGGTCCGGATGCGATAGGTCTGCTTTGGGAAGAGATGGTGTCCGAGGATACTGGAATTCGCAGGCTGTAATGGTTGATATGGCTTTCAATCGCCTTTTCTCATCGTGAGATATGCATGGCTATGATTACATTAGGGAGGCTGATGTAGATGCCATTCCACTGATGTGTATATGGTGCAGCCGGCTGGTGAGTTTGGGCGTCTGGCCAAAGTAAAACTGTTCTCTGAGCTTACTGTCTATCAAGGCCGTGGGATGGATGGTGGTATGGCACTTTATGGTTTCGGATGCACAGAAATATTGCCTTCAAACTCTAGGCCTAGTTTGGATTTATGAATTTCAGGTTAGACCAGGCACCCGCCACTTTTCTGGTGTGAAATAATGTCGGGAAATGTTTCATTTGGCCCTCTAACACTGCCCAGAGAAACCTGTAAGGCTCTCCGTTTATTCTTCAACATTTCGACGCTTCAAAAAAATCCCATGGTCAATGCCAGCTCTAACTGAAAAAGACTTCGGCTGCTACATAAGGAGTTTAAATTTAAGCTTTCGGGGTGTGTATGATTTCGCCTTCGAGACTACATGCACATACTCTGGGTAGTTCGAATTCGAGTGCGATACTGAGCAGTAGCCGTGCCAATCCACCCACATCAAAAGTATCGATCATCAAAGGCGAATGACAAAAGTCAAAAATTTGATATGTCGCCCGCCGATCACCACTCAATAGTAACCGCTTACCGTTGGGTCACGTAGTTTTATCTAGGTACCTTGGATGGCATACGGTCAACGTTAATCGACCCTGGAACTGGGGATAATATCGTTCGACTACCTGGATCTCTACCTAGGTAATTATTAGATTAGATCTGAAGGGGTAAGTATGTGAGTACAAATATTAGTTTCGCCCTAACAGCCCGAGCCTACCTCTCAACCCAACCCATCCCAGCCCAGTCGTTACAAAATATTACATCGGTGCAAGTATCAATTATTACTCCCTCTCTGGCCTGGTCATTACGAAATATTACATTAATACAAGTATCAATTATTACTCCCTCCCTCCCCTCTTCAGCCCAGTCATTACAAAATGTTACATTGGTACAAGAACCAATTATTACACCCTCCGTCTTCCCTCCCCAAACTATTGAGAATCATACCCACTCCCGCCCTGATACACATTCCCCTCATCCACAACCCCCATCCCCTCTAGACACCCCCCTAGCACTTCGTCTGCGTCTTCGTAATCGTCTTCGTAATCGTCTTGGTCTTCTCCTTGGTCTTGGTTTTATACACCGTCGTAGTCTCGCACGGGCACGGCGGCGGCGTGAAAGTCGGCCACACCGAGCCGCCGGTACACTTGGGGTCCGGGAAACACCCGCCGTACATCATGCTACAGGAGTTCATATAGTCGGCGCAGATGGTGGGGCAGGAAGTGGTCGGGGAGGGTTTGGGCGTGTCGGGCTCGGGGAGGGCGGCAGCGAGGCCAGCGGCGAAGAGAAGGAGGGAGGTGGTGAATTGCATCGTGGGGAGATCGTGGGATGGGACGTTGCGATGTGGGAGATGTTGGAAGAGGTGGGTTGTTTTATATCCTAAGAGGCCCGGGGAAGGACGACATATTGTCATGGCATGCAGGTGGCAGTCGGTGAGATCCACCTGATATGGCCGGTGGAAGTTAAAGCAGCAGCTTTATTCGGAAACCCGCAGAGGGGGTTCAATGTATATACCAGGTTACTATGGTGTAAAATGCCGGGTTATTAAGACCAAATTTCCTCTTTAGAAGACGGGGTTAAGGTGAGTGTCGTTAAGAGTTCCTCTAGTAGTACCCCGGAACCTTCCACCTTGTATACAACCCCGGTACACTTTATTGAAAAGCACCGTTTTGATCTCCGCATCAATGACCCGGGGTTTTTTTCGCAATTGTCCGAGGCACTGTACTCTTCTAGCTATCAAGTACTAGCTGGCTGCAGGGTACCGAGTACAATCAGCTCATGATCACGATCAATGTTACAAATTCTCCGTTTTACCTCGACTCCACTCCTAAACTCGTAAACCAACCCGAGTTCACTGGGTGGTGTCTAGTGTCTCCACCATTGGCATTGATGTACTTCCCATTGGCTTCCGACTCTGGTTACATACATAGACAGGTACTTGTATGTACTGTACAGGTGATGTCAAGCTTAGTTACTTGTACCACCAGAATCTGGCAATTATGCAGACATTATTTCGAGGAATTCAAGCCATAGAAGGTCTCAAACGGCCTGAATTCCTCTAAGACTAAAAGATATAGAGCACTTTTATGTGAGTAGGTGCAGGGAGGTTGGGTAGTGGGCTAGGGATTAACGTGACGTTTCCGACGATATCTGGAGTGATCGACTCAAGAAACATAATGTTTGAAACAACCCCGTGACAGTTACCGTCCACAAGAGAATGGAATTGCCCTCGAAGATTAAATACCTTAAAGCATGACGGAGATACCAACTATTTAGGCAGGAACAAAGAGGTGTTTTATGTCGAACCCTCCGGCAGTCAAGAATGCCTGGAGTGTCAGGGATGGACTTTGTTGAGAGTGTCAAGTTAGTTGCTGTCTTCAAAGGCGCTCGAGCTGTATTCAAGGCGGCGTGGTTGGCCCTGGGCTGACAGGCGAGACGGGTGAGCATACCGATAGACAGGGGTGCTTGGGAATCAAACCCGCCCGGCAAGCAAATAGCCCGATGTGAAAGAACCAGCACCAGGCAGCAGTTCCAATTGCCCAGCGTTGAAACCGGGCAGTCAGTCCGCCGGAGCCATTTGTGTCCACCCAAGTGCACCCGACTAGCTGGACAGATGTCTGTATCCCGCAGGGAAAACCTTTGAACTTTGAAATCTCCTTCGTGACCAAGTTCGAGGACGTTATTTTTACGTCTTAATTTTTGACGTTTTTTTTTATAGAAAACGTGATAGAGGTAATAGATGTATGATAGGGAATTGGCCTTCGTGCTCAAACTTTTTCCGTTCCCCGGCTATAAATGTGGGAAATTGACTGCGTCGAATACTAATACACCGTAGTTGCACAATATCTCAAGTAGATACGCGATAGAAAGATAGCAAGTGTTGGTGGAGAGGGAGTTCAGGTTTCGCCACTCAGGCTCCTTTGAATATCGAAACCGAATGATTGCCTGTGAAGAACACCGCTTGCACTTACTCTAGATATGAAACGTTTCCAGATAACGCAATCAAAGCTATCCAATCAACATCATACCCAGCAGTAAAACCTAGCGACTCGAAACTCGGGTTATACACGCGTCATCACTCGAGTCACGATCCTCGCATCGGGTAATTTACAGTACTCGTACTTTACGCGTTCCCTTTTTGTCTCAAACACCCCCACATTCCCCCCATCACTCACCCACATTATTACCACCACCACGCGCTCATCGCTTTCCTTTGTCATGACCACCCCGCCGCCCTTCCTCTTAACCGGCTCTAGCGATGCCGTCGCAATGTCCTTCGGCTTCACCACCACCTCCCCACCCCCCTTATCCCCCGCCTCCACGATCCCGGACGACCTCCCCGACGACATCCCCCCCGACTCCCCTAGCCCCCCTAGCTCCGATGACGACGATGAAGACGCAATGGACCTAGAATTCGACGCCGTACACGGGCAGCTCTCAAAACTCGAGCTGTCAGACACAGACATGGAAGATTCCGACAGCGACTCGAACTTTTCCGCGTCCACGTCCTCGTCCGAAGCCATCTCTGAATCCGACGAGTCTGGCGGCGACGACCTCTCGGACGCGCCTCCCCCACCCGTAGACTCGGACCGACCCGCAAACCCATACGCGCCCCCACACTTCACCTCCCCCTTCTACGACGCCTGGCTCGCCTCCCAAACCCCAAACATCCTCTTCCAGATCCGGATCAAGCCCATGATCGCCGGCAGCATGATCGCCGCACACTCGATTCGTTTGTGGTACCGGGATTTTGTGTCGCGCGAGGGGTTCCTGCAACGGATTGTCGAGGAGTATCAGCTTATTGGCGCCGAGGATATCGTGGGTTTCATAGTTAAGGAGCGGCGGAGCAGGGTGTGGGTTGAGTTCGGTCGGGATTTGGAGAGCTGGGAGAAGGTGCTGGGCAGGATCAGGAATCGGTTTGCGGACGAGAATCTTACGGGTAGTGCCATTGCCGTGCGTGCGGAGCTGAAGGTGCTGGTGGGCGGGGAGGATGAATGGGGGGGAAGTGTTGTGGAGAAGGGAGTGTTCGGTGGCGGGGTGAATGAGGATGATCCGGATCTATAACGCGCGCGGGGGGGGGGGGCCGGTGGGCGGTGTACTGAGTTGTATGATGGACATGAAGTAACGAGGAATGAATGATACCCCAATGGTTTGTTGTATTAAGTAGTCTTTAGCTAAGAACAATGCAAGTATTTCCAATTATCGTGGCTCCGGACTCCCATACGGATTCCACCTATATCTCCTCCCCCTCCTTTGCGTCGCAACTGGCCTTACCACCTCCCCCCTTACTATCCACTTCTCCCCACCCGCCACCAGCTCCACCACATCAACACCACAAATCCTACACGCAACAACCGCATACTCCTTCCCGCCACACTCCCGCACCTGCGCGCTCTCCCACATCTCGTACCAGCACCATTTACACCCCCCGTGCCCGCAGGGCGTGTATTCATAGTCCCGTGCCATCTCCTGACAATGTTGACACGGGTCTGCGGGCAGGAACATAGGCGGCGCCGGGCGCGGGCCGGGGAAGGAGGTTGTTGGGTCCGCTATATACGTGCGCGCGGGGGTGGGGAGGTCGATGTGCAAGATGTTTCCTGGGATGGGGGCATAGAGGATCTCGTCTTCGGAGCTGGAGGTGGGGAGCGTGAAGAGCTCCTGGGACGGGGTAGGCGAGAAGGGAAGTTGTTGGCGACGGGGTGGTGGTGGTGGTAATCGATATTTTTCGGGCGCGGAACTTGCAAGGGGTGTGGAAGGGAGTTGTTGGCGACGGAGTGGTAGTAATTGATGTTTTGGCGGGGAGCTTGATGGCGGTGGATGGTTCAATTGCGGACGTAGTGGTAGTATTACCTCGAAGTTCCAACCGCGGCGTTGGGACGACGTCGGAGTGCGGAGCTGTATCCGCTTTTGGGGCGAGCTCGGCGTTGTCGGAGTATTGGTACTCCAATTCGTGTCGGCAGGCCGTCGTGGAGTCTTCACAGGACCCTGAGGAGTAATTGCTGCCTCCTCGTCCTGTAGGGTGGTAACTGATGCCTTATCGCTGTCTTCCTGCGGCGGAGTAACAGCCATCAACATCCCCGTCTCCTCCAGCGGCGGCGTAACAGCTATCCCTCCCTTTTTGTTTTGTATAACACTCTTCTTCCTCCGCTTTATCACACGCCCGTTCGCAATCGCACTTCCGAACCCTCCCCCTCTCCCCTGTGGTTCCTCCAATCTTCTGGGCCTCTTCCGCCCTGATGTTGCATTGTCCACCCACCCAGCCCCCCCAACACTCTTCCTCCACCTTCTCATTGGCGGCGTCTGTATCGGTCCACGGCCACTCCACCGATTCGTCATTATGCTATCGTTCTCGCGTTGTGATTGTAAGTCTGCACGTAGGTGCTTCGTGACGTGAAGGGTGGTGCAAAACAAAGGGGGGTCCAAGCGTGCCGGGTGTTTTTTGTAGACAATAGATTATAGTTGCAGCAGCTTCCCCCTTCATGCACTCCCATGCAGCGGCGGTGTTAACCTGAGACATGTTTTGCATATTCGTCACCGTAGAGACCGCACCCAAACAACATATATTAAAGGTACTCCAGAGTTAGCTCTATAATTGCCATACTAATACACAGGAATCACGAAAAGCATAAACCAAAAAACCAAAAACTGCAAAAGGGAATCATAACTACAAGAACCCCTAGACTTTCCGTCGAGATTCACTTCATGCGTAACCAAAAGAACCGATTATACAACAAAAACGCAGCTGCTGCAAAAACGCTCAAACTCACCCCGAATGCCTCTCATATACACACTTCCCACTCGTAACTGTAATCCCACACAGAAGGAAATGGGACATGATCATGATACACACACGCTCTTGTAGCCACAAGATAGAACAAAAGGAAATCTCAACCAAACAATTCCCCCTCAGTTGTATTTAACGCCGCATCTAAAGGTTGTAAATCTTGGACTTGAAGGATTCTGAATTACGGAGCTCTCCAGTCCGCTTTTCATAAACTTCCACATCCATAGTATCTTCGGACATGAATCTCCAAATATGGACAGTCTTGGTCTGCCCGTAACGACGGATACGCCCGATAGCCTGAGTTTCATTGGATTTATACTGGTACTCCGTCTCGGTAAGCAGAGGGGAGATGATAATGGCATGGTTTGCATTCGTAAAATTGCTGCCATCTCCGTTAGTATTGCCATGAACAGTGCAGAAATAGGGAAAACTTACGCTCCAGAAGCGCTCTCGGCGGTGATATTGAGGAGCATGACCCTCGGACCATTAATACCCGTAGCCTTTTGGAAGGCTTCGACGGTAGTTGACTTTTTACTTCCACTACCCTGAACTCGGAAGTATGGAATGTTCGATTCGTCTAGAATTTTGGCAACCTTTTCCATAAGATCCGGGAATTGAACAAACAGGAGGATCTTTTCATCTTTAGGAATCTTGGTATTGATCAATTCGACCATCTTCTCCAGTTTCTTACCGTGATGACGACCAATACCGTCCCTCTTATCCTCAGATCCCAGGGAATCGGCCCTGACAACAGCCAAAGCACGAGTCGCGGCTCCACAATCTTTGGTGAGGCACTGCGTCAAACGGGCAGCTTTTTCGAGACAGTCGTAACATCCTTGATGACCGCACGAGGAAAGAACTGCAATATCGGACTCGTTGACCCTCTTGCTACAACCGGGACACGTAACATCCACTTTGCCGTTCTTCGTAATTGCAGCCGTCTGAAGGTCGCGAACAACCGTGAAATATCGTAGGGACCGATGGCGACCAGCCAATTCCTTTCGTACAAGACCTCTGAGGTACATCACCTTATTCTTGAGTTGCGCAGTCTTCTCAAAGTTGTCTGTCGGCCAGGGCACGGCAGCGGACTCCTTTTCTTCCTTCTCTTTCTTCCCCTTGCCCTTGGTCTGACTGATAAGCTTCGGGGGCTCGGAGATCTTGGAGTCGGCCACAGACCCATCGGCATAAGTGACCTTGGTCGATTTTCCTTTGGTCCTAGCCTCAGCCTCGTCCAGGAGCATCCGAATATCATGGTTGGCATCGGGATCACCGACACCACCGATGCGGCACTGCTCAAGAAATTCACCGAACAAGTTCTTTGGGCGCTTGTCATTGGAATTGGACTTCCCCTTCTCCTGCCATTCCTTGGCGGGAATCTCGCTGTAACGTTTGAAGGCGTCCTTGACAGAGCGTCGGATATCCTCACGGCAGCTGTGCAACTGCTTTTTACGGTCCTCGACGATAACATCACACGCTTGGACGGCGTTTTCCTCGTCGCAGCGAGAGTCATCAAGATCGAAATGTGAACAACGTTTGATAAGCGCTTCTTCAGCGGTCTTACTCTCCCCAAGTGCCTCTTGCTGGCGACGATCACGGTCGTTGTCAACTTTAGCCCTAGACTTCTGGATGTTGTAATCGAGAGCCTGGAGGTAATGTTCGAGCTCGAGATAGATGGCTCTCTCGGCAGCTGGGAGGCTGACAGGGACAATATGCTCCTCATACGGGATTTCCTCAATCTCCGCATAATTCTGACGAAGGAATTGGTTCAGGAAGGCCTGGGCAATTTGCTGCCTTCGAGTATGCCAATAGGGTGAATGGACTTGCTTAAATGCATTAAAAAGTTCCACACCTACAAAAAAAAAAGGTTAGTATCAAATCGACAAATATCGGCGGTACATCTTACCCGTCATATCTTTCCGGACTTTCTTCCGATTTGCGTCTGTCCCAACCATATCGTCATCGATTCCAAGATGAATGTCAAGGTAAGCTGCAATTGTTTTGACGTCGGCAAAGTCCTCCAACGGAGGAGTACCAGAAAGCACCCAGCGAGAGCTCGACTTCTGGCTCGTAATACCAGCATGGACTTGTCCTTTCAAGTAGGTGAACTCATCGACGACCAAGCGATTGAAGTGGAACATCTCGAACGGAGGCGTAACCATTCTAGTCCAATCACGTTCTGTCATATGATTGCGCAACTTCCACGGATCCTTATCGGTCTTGCTCTGGCGGGCCTTTTTAGCTCTGTCCGAACCTGATGTCTCAGACTGCACCAAATCGTCGGAATCATCAGCATCGTCGGACTCTGCGGCCTTTCTTCGTCGCTTCTCTCCGGTCTTTTCTTTACTCTCCGTATAGGCACTTCCAACAAGGCGCTTCTTCTGGATGAAAACTTCGGAAGCATCTTGTCGCTCAAGACCACTGGCTGTTTCCTCCATTCTGGTGCGAGCAGAAACAACGCCATACTCGAGCATATGATCAACCTGGGTAGCGAGATCCTGGAGAGCAGTCTTTTGCCAGTCGAAGAACCTTCTGCCTTGGCCCGAAGGGGGCGGCTTTGTACAAGCAAATTGTGCAAGGTTGGACAAATAACGGTCGGAGTGAAATAATGAAGCGCTCACGACAATTATGTCCGCAGCAATGATTTCTTTGGCAGTGATTTTATTCATTCCAGATTGATCGTGGATGCCAATGACCTTGTACTTAGTTCCTGTGAACTTCCCAATCTCGGAAACCCATTGTTTGCCCAAATGATTTGGTACAACGATTAGAGTTGCTTTGATCGGAATGGCACCTTTCATCTCCGTCGGAAGCACAATGTCTGCCTGAGTCGAATCGATGAGACCAATCGTAATGGCGGTCTTTCCGTAACCAACTTCGTCTGCGAGGACTCCTCCACGAACATAATGAGGCCGCTCAGCCTTTCCTTCGGCTCGCCAGTTGAGATGCGGCAGCAAAGCCTCTGCTACCTCTTCTTCGATAAACGGAAGAATGTCCGCCCTCTCCTGCTCCTTCATCCAGTGCAGCGACCTAAGCTGTTCTGGACGAAGTTTTGTGATGAAATTCGGTGGCTGAACCGATTGCCTGTCTTTCTTGTTGGACGTTAGATCATAGAACGGAAGGAGGAGCCTGGGTTCGGGAATGTAATCGGTAACAAGTCTCCAGCTCAAGATAGGTTGTTCGTCACGTCCTTCGGTAGGCAATCGAGATAGAGCACGATGCATAAGACTGGGAACGTTCAATCCAATTTTAAGTGTTCCAACGCCGTCTTCGCCCAGCTTGATGTGAGTAACGAAGGGATTGGGTCTCCCTTTCAAAGCACGCTCGTATGGTGCAGCTTCCTGTGGATCTTCGATGGCCTTGAATTTATTCTTGATGAAGAACCACTTCAGCTGAGGCGGAGTCGGCGCACATCGCTCACAATTCTCTAGCCCGGACTCTGGAAGATCCAAGGTAAACCACTGCGACAACTGCTTAAGCGATCGCACACGCTCAGTAAGCCAAGCAAGAGATTCGTAGGTCAGACGCTCGTGTATCGCATCCACCTCGACCCATTTTCCTTTAGGCCAGACGGATTCAGCCTGATCGCGAAGTGGTACTTGACACTGCAATACTGTATGTGCAGCCTTGCAGCCATCGTTCGAACAATCGAAGGTCAATCCTTTAGGACCTGGGATTGCTACGATTCCATCCTTCTCAGAAACGACTGGTGCACCAAATCTAGCCTTAGCGACGGCCCATTGGCCTTTGACATTAGTTACGACTGCCTGAGGCCCTTCTTTATCAGATTGCCTCCAAGATGCAGCAAGCTTTCCAATAACAGTTCGAACCTCCCCGTAACCCAAGCGACGATGATCCTCCGAGAAGGTGAAGCAGTCATCACTGGCATCACCGGTTCGCGTCTGGTCCAAGAAGAGATAGATAGGTGGTTTCTCATCGTCGTTCTTGTCTCTGATATGGAGAGCGCCTTGTGCGGTTCCGCAGTCTGGAAGGAGTCTGTAATCACCAGACACATCGCGATCTAATTTTGCCTTTTCCTCGTCGGGGATCGTAACGCGAAGGTAATTCCATATCTCGCTCTTCATGGTTGCGCTGTCGGTATACCCCAAGGTCCTCCTCCAGGATGGCACCTTCTCGCCAATTCCTTCAATTGTCGCCTTGATGTTTGCAACAACAGGGAGACAAAGCTCCCATTGGCCAGCCAAGGCATCCTTTCCAGGCTCGATAAACATTCTGGCAATTGGCGGAACGCAGAGATGACGCTTGCGACTATTCACACCTTCCATCTCGGGACATTTGGCAAAGACCCGCCACTCAGGCTTCTTAGGGTTGAGTACCAGTTCAAGTCTCGCGTGGGGCGCGTCGTAATTAACGACCCAATTTTCCTGACGAAGGAGACTCTTAAAGCGAAATTCTCCGCTGACTGCAGCCAACATAAGCTCGGTCCAGATCTTCCAGTTCTCAATCAATGTCGTAAAAACACCGTCTCGAGACTTTAGCTCCTCAAGGGTTTCCATATCAATACCCGACAGTTGTAAGCGCATAGGAAGGATGCTCTTCAGCTTAGACTCAAATTCAAGTGGTATGAGACGGTTTGCAAACTGAAGGTTCTGCTGATCCTCTGGGACGACGTGACTAGGTCGTCCACCACATTTGTCACACGCTGTGAATTCACACTCTGTACAGAGGCGGATCTTGTTTTCCGTGATGGAGAAACGGCCTTCGCAGATGCACAAACGTGAGCTTCTTCCAGCATCGGTAAGCAAATCGCCCAAGTCCAGCGAGACGGTGGTTGAGAGGTCTAGTGGACGCCTAGTCAAGGCCTCGTCACCAACGATGTGCGACTCAATGTCGACTTCCTTGTCATCTAGGTCCATAACATCGTCTTCCGAACGGTCTGGGAGATGGTCCATCGCTAATATAAGTGCCATGAGCATTGTGGTTCCGACTACCGTAGAGGACATAGCATTCCCAGCAAGATCTTGGATTTGCTGGGAAGTCTCGCGGGTAAGGAGAAGCTCGTCAATGGGAAGCCCTTGCATGTGCAAAGATTCGATACCAGTCATTGGCCCACCACGATAACAAAGGTACGCAATCATGTGAGGCGTCAGACATGGACAGATTCCTTCAGGTTTTCCACCCATCGTGTTGCGATCGACATTTTGCGAAAGATTCCAAAACGCGCTATAATGGTTAGCTTAGAGCGTTTCTACCACGAAAGCACGAGAACTTACGCCTTGTACATCGGATCATATCCATCTCTCACGGAAAGCAAGAAGTTGATATCCATCAAGTCGAGAACACGCTCAACCTGTTTCCGCCCCCAATCTTGCCACATAAAGTCAAGAGTTTTACAGACACCACCCTCCTGCCAGGCAGTAACCGGTCTCTGCTCGCCGAGCTTCTGCTCGGTTCTCTCCCGCTGGTGACGGCCTTCACACTTCTCCCAATCAACTGTTCGGGCCTTGAGCGGGCCGGTACGTCGAGGATCACCAGCCAATTCCATTCGGGCTTTATAAACTCTTGGGTCGTCATCGGGAAGCATAAACGCTTCCAAAGTGGTGGTACTAGGTCGGACCATCTGTTTGCAAGCATGGATCCACTTGTTCGGAATATCTGAGCCTTTGACATTGACTGCGCACATGTAGCCACGCATTCGGGTATGCGGGATGTAGTATTCTCTGGTGTTGAATCTGGCATATTCTGCTGCATAACCACGGTTTCGATAATAGTGCCTCATCTCAGCCCAAGCGGCGCCGCTGACGTTTTCCTGGATAACTATAAGAGGACGATGTTTCGTTACCCAAGCCATCATGCCCAGGAAAGTATCACCGGATTCTCCTCCTTCTTCGATTCCCTTTTGTTTATTGTTCAAAGCCGAAAAGTCCACGCACGAAGTACCCGCAATGAGGATATCCACGTCTCCCGGAACCAGAACTTTAGCGCCATAGGCAGTGGTTCTGCAAAGTAATACTATCAGCCAAGGGTTCCAAAGAGAAGTGAAGAAAACTTACGCGACATCACCACCAAGCTCTTTAATATCTCTGAATAAGATAGGAGGTTTGAAGTTCCTCTCGATATATGCTTGCTTATACGGCTCAATCTCGCAGGAGAAGACGTGTTCAATCTCCAAATGGCCGAGTCCACGTTCCTTGATAGCCTTTGAGAACATCCCCAAGGCTAGGAGAGGCGATTCTGTGCCGGAACACATGGTAGCGACTCTGAGTTTCCTGTGCTTGTTGGAGCCCATCAATTTACTGACATAGGGTAAGACTCGGTCCACGATATCGCCGAAGATGATGGCGAGGTTGGATATTGGTGCAAGACCGGAACTCTTGCTGTCGTCCCGAGGTTCGATTTTAAGCCTGCAGTCAATGCTCTTACAAGAGTAGGACTCCTTCTTTTTCTTTCCATCCTTTCCAACTGTAGCCCCAGTCGCCTTTGCTTTGCCCTTCCCCTTACTACTAGGCTCATCATCTTCGGATATTTCCTCAGATGCCTCATCCACTTCACTGACCAGCTCATCATCACCCGCTTCACTGGCCTCGTCGCCCTCATTATCAGGGACAAAGTCATCCTCGTCGTCTGAGTTATGAACGATCTTCTTCTTTCGTGGCTTGCTTGCGCTAGCCTTGACACTCTTTGATGAAGATGTCTTGTTTGCGGATGGTGATGAGAAAAATCGGTCGAGCTTAGATTGTCTCTTGGTAACTAGAAATAATCAATGTCAGTAACCATAGCAGATAATCGACAACATAGCCAACAGAAGGGACAGAGAAAACAACCAGAGGGGCAACGTGAGCATCAGGGGAAATGGCGGGTAGATTAGTTGGAAGGAGCAGGACACAATAGCTGCAAGCTCAAGCACGGGGGGAAAAGGAAGTAGAAATATCAAGGAAAAGAAAGCAAACGGGAAGATGCAGCCAATCTTTCCTCACCTTCAACTGCAACCATCAACATTTTAGTTCCCTTCGTAACATCCGCAATCTCATCGTCCTCATCGTTGCCCTCATCGTTGTCGTCATCATCCGAGTCAATTATGATGGATTTCTTCTTGATTAATCTCCTCGGCCTAGGGCTACTCCCACCCGCATTATCAGACATGACAACGTCACTATCGCTGTCGACGTCTACAACCGCCTTGCGGATAGGCTGCAGGTTTAGCTTGGTTTGGACCATGATGTGACTGGTTCTCGTGGTATCTTAGCGAAGCTGCCGTAGGACCAGTCAGTAAACTAGATACGATCTCCAATGAACTAGCGAGGATAGACTCGGCTGTGTACATACCTAAGCAATGGTATTATGAATCGTAAAGCAAAAACGCAGGCTATATTATGAAGAAAGTCTGTCAGCGGCAAGAGGGGGGATTTCTGGCAGGAAAAGAAGTGAGTGGACTCGCCAAAACGCGTTATGCAGAAGCAGAAAAGCAACCGCACGAAACGATGAGTGCCGCTGAGTGAATTACTGAACGTATGGGGGAGGTTATCGACAAGGTCCTTGTTGCGAGAGAGTGTGGGGTTGAATGAGGTAGAGAAAATGTGTGAGAGAGATTATGGGGAGGCGGGATGAGGAGTAGTGGTACTTTAAGGGAGGACGCGAAGAAAGTTCAATCCGACGCGTTTTCTAAGCAGTACTTAGGTACATAGAGTCATTCGCTGGCTACACAGAAAACACGGTCTCGGCGACTGCGGGACTTGAATTCATTCCCTTTGCTGCAGTCCCGAGTAGGGAACAACTCCGAACGAGAACGGACCTCAAGTTTCTATGGACAATTCCATTCTCAACCGTTCCTGTTTCAATAACATCCCACCACAGCAAGTCCATCCAACTATCTACCAGACACCCTACCCATCCCATCACAGCTAATGAGATACGAGATACGAGATACCTTATGCGGAACTCGTCACATTCGCGAACACAACAAACCCACAACGCGTCTTTTAGGTTCCGGAAAAAAGGTTGCAACGTCTCACGCGTCACTACGGGATGCACAGTCGGGACTCGGAAGCGGCTGATGGCAGGGTCCAGCCGATCCTCATATTCAGGCTCGGCATTATTGTGCTACCTCGGATTTTGTACATAAAATCAAAGCGAGAGGTTGATATACTGCCTTTTGAGGTGCTTCCCGCATCCAAAAAAGATATACGAGCGGTGGTGCCTGCATTGCTATACTATATTGGTACGCTTGACTGCAACCCAACTCCAAGAAAACGGGAAAGAAAATAGCCGACTAATGTTCAAAGTTTATCTACTCACCCACTCAAACAACTTCACAAGATCGATGCTATGTTGTGATGGTCTCTCACTTTTCGGCGCGGCGTCACCCCTAGTCGTTCGGTTTCGAAAGCACAGACGTTCCTCTAGCCCTGACACAGGACAATCACTCGATCGTTTCTCTCACCCGCAACGGTGGGTGCAAGTCCGGGCATATTTCTTCAGTCACATCCAACCATCACCACTGGCTGGCCATTATGGAACATAATTCGCATAACCTACAACTAATAAACTTGAATACGTGACCGAACCATTTGAACTCCTGTATATGCAAAAGAAAAAAACCAACCAAATAATGAAACTGCACTTACAACCTAGCTCTAGCCCGCCCCCGAAATTTCTACTCTCTTGCTTTAACTTACTAACACACTCCTATCTACAAATGTGCCACAGTGAGCTACATCATCCCCACCGCCACCGCCATAGCCATAGCAATAAGCCCGACCAACCGCCATCCACTCTCGATTCCCCTGTTCGCCCCACCCTCAAATACAGCTGGAAGGGTGACAATCTCACCATCTTCGGTGATAATGGCGGTCTCCCCCGTGTTTATGTCTCCAACGGTGGTATAGCCCACATCACCTCCGACCGCGGAGCCAGAGGGGAGGGTTGTCGGGATTGGAACCCCGTTAGCACCGTAGGTGGGAGCAATGATGGGATTGACATAGATGTCGACGCAGGTGCTGGCAGGAGTGATGCCGTAGCCAGCGACAGCTTCTGCCTCGTAGTCCCCAGATCCGGCTCCATAAGATCCAGCGGAGCCGGAACCAGAGCTGGACCCAGATCCATAGGAACCCGAGCCCGAGCCCGAGCCAAACGAGACCGAGGTACCGCTTCCAGAGTAAGATTCCGAGTAAGACCCGGAGCCGTTGTTAGGGATAGCTTCAGCTCCAACCGATTCACTCGCAATCGGTCCCGTTCCCTCGGGAACCAAGGCATCCTCAATCGGCTGCGTGGCAGGTGGGGTGTACTGAGTCGGTATTGCATTTGGTGCTTGGATCTGTCCGTCCGCAATCTGATTGATGGCACCCTGTTGTGCACAGGTGAGGGCGGTAAAGACGAGAGAGAGTATGAGGTATTGCATTATAAAAGAGTGTATGAAGTTGGAAAGGTTGAAGGAGTGGGTGATGAGCTGAGAACTGAAGGTGGAAAGCTGTAGGCCGTTATATGTTCTTTCTGAAAGGGATGATTCCAGTTCATCTAAAGTAAAGGTATCATTACGTGTGCTGTGAAGTCTGCTGTTGTCTGAACTTCTAGACGCCCTATCCATCCCCGAGGAAGTACAGTAATAAGAACCTAAGTGACGAACTGGATTGTTGATAAGTACTTGGAAGTTTGAGCTTGAGCTGCATACATGCTGGTAGACTCGAAGACGCCAGTGAAAGTTGCCGATATAGTTCCTCGCTCGTAGTGTCATGTATTCATTCTCATGGGTTCCAATAATAGGGATCTTCACGGCTGCCGTTTCGCCAACTCGTTACAACTGCTCCTAAACTAAATTCTCGTGCTATCCATACAGGCAAAACGGTCCCGTAGACCGGTTCCTGAAGAGATTCAGATGCCATTATAACGGCCTCGACATTGCAAGCATTGTGAAAGTTAAATTTCGCCCAAATCATTTCTGTAGGAAGCCAGTGCCGTGAACGTGAGGACCCCTAATGATACCAACTACTAGGCTCAACTAAAGTTGGGAGAACAATCCTCGCCGCAGTACATGTCGTAAGCATTCCCCATCCCAATCTGAAATGCTCGTAATGCAGTGATGGCCCTCGAATGGCGTCTGTGGTTGAAGATTGGCTGCGTGGCTCGTTATGGTTCAATAAATATGTAGTGAAAGTTACCAGCGATTCAATTCGCGAGGAAAGAAATGTAGACTCCAATACCTGTTCCTGTATACCAGACTTCCGGCTTCGCTTTGTGGCCTCCAAAACTTAGAAATGGCTATGTTGGTGGCATTGATAAACTATTAGTTTCTGTGGCAGGTGATGGGTTCTGATGGTTGGCGGAAACATCCTGGAGCGACAGTTTATTGAAACAATGGACACGAGAGTAGTTCAAGAAGATAGCGACTTTGGCAGCTGGTTGCATCAATATAAATAGCTTCATTGACTTTCGCGTTCACATTCAGCAAACAATCAGAGTATTGTATTTGTATGATTCATGCGTACTTTTCTCGAGTTTATAGAAATGTTTCATATTTGATTGGTTTGACAACAGGTCGGTCGGGCGAGAAAACAACGACCCATGCAGCTGCGCAGCCCACAGCAAAGTCAAGAAGCGCATCTTACAAGAATGCGGGGGACCAATTGGATGGCAATTCTATGCAGAGCATTTGGAGGCTCGAAGCACGCGCGCCTGATCGATCCCCGACAGGGACAACTAACTGACTGTCTGCGCCGCGACTGATATACTCTCTCCGTATCCACTGATGAACACTCTCACTTGCGTCGTTTCTCTTTCCCCGTCCTGAAATGACGGTGGCAGGTGGCATTGTGCGCAACTTATGCATCACCCCCGAATTGCGGTGGTTGGCGCGACTACTACCACTACCAAGTCCCACCCGGCGGAGATGTCCCTAAGTACTCCTCAGCACTTCCACCGTCACGAGGGCCTCCCATTATTCCCACAGACCGCGCCCTCGACTCACTCGTTCTAGGTCAGCAAAACCAGGTGTTCTCACTCTTTGTTCCTATAATTACTCGGCCCGTTTACCTTCCCGCTTTCGCTTTTCCGCTCGTTTCAGCCAGCCCACCATCCATGTCGACTTTTATGGTTTGACCGACGTCTGCCGCGATACCAAAGCTATTTACGACAGGAGATACATCGCTCATCAACCACCACGGCGCTCACAAAATTGCTCAATGTCTCCCTCGCCAGAATCGCCGACTCTCAATCACCCCTCTCCGGGACTTGCAGACGTTGCGGAGCCTATTACCCCACCGCAATCGACTAGACCGCCACCAGACCCAGGACGATTAGCTTCGATCGACGAACTTTCCACAACACACCCTCGCGGCGGTTCAACACATCCAGAACCACCCCCAGCCAATGGCGCTTTCAAACCCTCCGCCCTAGAGTCTGGCTTAAGCTCACCCCTCAGTTCACACCCCCGGCGCTCGCAACGAAGCTCCCGGTCAAGTAGTTTGACCCCTTCTGCTTCAAGCTCGAGCTCTGGCTCAACGCAGACTCCGCCATCTGTCATATCTTTCGGTCGCCCTTTAAACAATAAATCCCAACCACGAATTATTCGCACTCCTGGGGGCACAGTCTTTGAAGCTTGGCCGGTGGCGGATCGCCCTGATGCGCCTACTTTCGGGGATGAGCCAAAGCGCTCTGCAGATGGAAGTATCAAGCCCCGAACGAAGCGGGAGGCGGAGGAGCAGCTGGAAGTTCAATGGCAGAAGCGTCGAAAACGCAAGTTGTCCCGGCTTCCGGTTGACAGTGTTTCATGTACTGATGGAGTAATAGTGGCGGTTACGGAGAAAGTATTTCAGCGGCTTGAAAGTAGTAAATATGGTGCACCAAAGTCGGACATGGACGGAACTTTCACCTTTGAAGGGGAGCCAATACCCGAATGGTTAAACGCGGAACGGGAGTTCCAAGATGATGGGAGGCCTGGTACCTATATTATCAGACCAAACAAGGAAGATTTTGAGAATCGATGGCCAGAGATCTTGCGAATTATGGAACCTTTTGGGATGAGGCTTGGGATCATCAAGTGTAAGATTCCAGTGGAATGGTAGGCTTCCTTCCTTCCTTCCGTCGACACAAACGAGATGCTGAATGATACATGCAGGCCTAATAAAGCAGTTCCTTATAACGAATACCTTGCCGCGAATCCACCTGCACCTGCAAAGCCCCCACGAAAGAAAATGGGGCGTCCGCCAAAGACATATCGTTCCCGCAAGTCGTCATTGCCTCACAGAATCACCAATACAGCCAGCCCTGAGCGATGGCTTATGGGGGGATCTGAGAGATCCGCTACGGTACCACCAATGTTTCAATCGACTCCGGCCTTGCTCCCCCCTCCCCCTCCCCCTCCCCCTCCACCCCCTCCGACCCCTCCGGAAATGATGGTCTACACAATGACGCAATTTCTTCCACTTCACACAAACTCCAGTCACCGCTACGCGCCCATCTACGAGGTGATTTCCAAAAACAAGACTTTAGTGCCGGTCTCCGCGTTCCAACACGATATTACCGCCGACTCCCCGAACCACCGCATCCCGGAGGAAGCAATGCTCCGTCGTGGCCGAAGTTGGCATGACATCGTCAGCGAGAACCCCGGCGGAGAAGTCTACTACTCCTCCGATAACGATGCCACGGACACACTCCGCTCCTACCTCGGCCTCGTAGACCCGAGGCTCCAGCAGCTAGAGGGAAACCATATGTTTGATAGTACGGAGATTGTAATAGGAATACATACTCCCTACTTATACCTTGGGAATCCCTATACGCTGTTTGCACTGCACCAAGAAGACTATTGCGCGTTGTCGCTCAATTTTCATCACAAGGGCGCCCCGAAAATGTGGCGCGTCACATGCCCGCTCGATTTCGAAAAGGTTGAAAGTTTAGTGAATAGGACGGAGGATATTTTACCGGGCGAGAAGGTGTGCTCGCAGCACGTTAGACATGCCAGTGTCTTCTTATCCAAAGGGGCACTGGAGTTGGCGGATGTGAGGAGCATTCTAGTCCGACAGCAGCAGGGAGAAATGGTGATTACATGGCCACTGTCGTACCATCAGGGCTGGAACGAGGGATCGAATATCTGCGAAGCCATCGCATACGGGAGCGAAATGTGGAGAGACGCGTTTGTGGGTGAGGCAGGAGAAAAAGTATACAGGAGCTGTGGTAGGAAGTGTGTTACCCGCGGGATGGGATTGCCGATCGAGTTGAAGTTTAAGGGGAGCAGCAGCAGCAACGAGAGTGTTGCCGAAAAAAGGGCTGATACGGAAGCGTACTGATAACAATGGGACGGTGGGTTGTTATATTACGATTGACTTGTTCATAGCGTTTTAATAACAATGTACGTACAGTTCTCCTTTGCGGTCTGGATGGCGTTTTGGCCTGGTGCTTTCTGTTCCGATAGGCGTCTTTTGGCTGTGTGTTTATTCAAAGAAGATCGAGACGGGATTTTTAAAGTTCTTTGGATTAGGAGTTAATACAAGACTCCAAGTGTGTTTTTGGAGGAATGGGGTCTGCTATAAATTACAGTACATTCATGCCTGGAAGTATGAACTTGGGGCTTTTCTCCGAGACTATTGGGCACCTTGATATCACACGTTTACAATCTCTACTCGGGCACCTCCGATACCGGGGAATGGGAAGGCAATCAATTTTTGTAGGTCTCCGCTTCGTCACCTCATATGTAGCCACATGCGTGCAATACCTAGGCCATCCATGCAATGCAGGTGCAGCACTGCATCTATTTGAGGCTGAACCAAATCGAACCTCATCTTCCCTACATGAGCAGCAACGGTATTCAAGACCAGGTATGTGTTCCGTTCATGCTCAGGACAAAATGACGAACCAAAAGTCCTGAACCTCACAGAAACATTGTAATGGAAATCGCCGGGCTCACATTTGGAGTTATTGGCGCCGTGGATATATGTCTAAAGTACCCCATCTCGACCGACGCCCCCTCGTAGCAATATCTACTGAGTCTTTCTTTTACCCCGTAGATACGGCAAATCCGTTCTGGAAACTTACAAGTCCTACAAATTCGCCCAGCGAGAAATCGACGAGCTGATCCTCCGCATAAACCACCAATGGTTCAAGATCTCGGCGAACCTCGAGTTCCTCCGCACCGCTTTCCCAAAACTAAAACCAGAGTTGCAAGTACACATCGGCAACATCGTGCGCATGCTGCAATTCAAGCTCCAGCAAGCACTGGACGGCATCGAGGCGGTCGTCAGTAGAGAGGGCGCGGTCAAGAGGGCTAGGTACTCGTTGCTGTTTAAAGAGTCGCTAGCAGATACCGTACAGCAACTCGAGGACTGGCAGGCTCGGTTAGACCCATCGTTTTTTCTGATTGCAAGGAGCAATAATCCTAGAGTTGATACGCAGCTGCAGGAGGAAGATAGTGCGAGCGCCCAGATTTCGACGATGAAGGGACTGCGGGATGCGTTGAGGGGGCGGGCGGGTGCGGACGGGATCAGAGCCATTTCCTTGCGCGCTGCAGATTTTGTAGGTCCAAGGACTCCGCTGTATTACTCGACTGCGGCGGTAGCGTTCGATTCACAGGCCCAAAGGAATGTCATCATTACAACCGTCGGCTCCGGCCCAAGATCAGATCTGGCAAAGTTCGAGGATGATGTTCATGAGCTGGCGCGCATACTTTCCAGGGCGGACCCGATGACATTTGGGATTCTTGCGTGCAAGGGTGTCATCCAGCAAACACGGCCTCCTACTCGGCCAAGGACCGAGTTTGAGCTGGTGTTTAATTTCCCGGGGGAGCTTTCCCGGCCGAAGAGCCTGCGCGAGTTACTCAATGAGGCCCCCCAACCCGGCAACGTCAATGCAAACCCCCACAGCCTCGAAGAACGTTTCCACCTTGCAAAGCAACTCGCAAGATCCGTCATGTTCGTTCACTCGTGCATGTTAGTCCACAAGAACGTACGGCCGGAAACAATCCTCGTGTTCAAGGGGGCCGAAACGTCTCTCGGCAAGCCGTTTCTAGTCGGCTTCGATCGTTTCCGCCTCATGGACGACACCACCTTCTTCGTGGGGGATGTGCTCTGGCATCGGGGGTTATACCACCATCCAAACCGCCAGGGAAGGTTTTCGGATGAGAAATATAAGATGCAGCACGATATATATAGTCTTGGGGTGTGTTTGCTGGAGATAGGATTGTGGAGTTCGTTTGTGGTGCGGCAGAAGGAAGAAAATGTTGCGGGGCCTGATCTGGAGGTGGCGGAGTATCTGACGATGAAGGATATACGCAAGAGGGCTACGGAGATCAAGCAGGTATTGCTGGATATGGCGGTTAAGAAGTTGCCGGGGAGAATGGGCGCAAGGTATACGGATGTGGTGGTGTCGTGTTTGACGTGTTTGGATGGAGATAATGATACTTTTGAGGAGGGAGAGTTGGTCGATGAGGATGGGATCTTGATTGGTGTGAGATATATTGAAGTTGTACGTGGCCTTGTTGTCCCGGGAAAAGGTTATTGCATAGTTGACATGGGGATGCGGGTAGATCCTTCAGAAGTTGGAGGGAATAGTGGTGTAAGTTATAAGTGGTGTCAAGATTCATACGTGGTGAATTATAGAGGTTTGCTTTTTTGTGGAGGACTACGGGTTTGTAGTTGCAGAATTAGCACCTCCAGATGCAAAGCGACATCCACGAGGATATAGGCTATAACGGGATTGGGGATCTAATAAGGTGCTCCACCAAATCCCTTTGACGACGGATGAGCTCCCTTTGCTCGCCAGCCAGTTGCCGGTTGAATACTTCTGTGGAAAATTCTAGGCTGTCGTTGGCATAGACTCAGGTAAGACTATTAATAGGCGTCACACGGGTAATGCGATCACCAATACCTGCAGAAATATTGGGGTTTGTTTGAATACAAGATAATTACCATCACGAATTATCACTTGTGCACCGCAGAACCTGTAACTAAGAGATGGTGCTTAAAACAATGAAGTGACTTGATCTTGTGTATCTATTGATTACGGTTGGGAGGGCTATATATATAGAAGTCCTTGCATCGCCCGGCTATTCAGCTAGATTGGTTTGTAGATGGCTCCCCTCACTGGCGGTCTTCAGCTGAATCTCACGAAAGCCTACCAAGTCTGATAGCCTAAATACGGATGGTATTGATATAGAGACACTGTTCGACAGGTTGAGATCGCCCTGAGCGCTCTTAATAATATCGCTTAGTGATTAGAAGATAGTCGCCATAAAACCTAATGTTTGTAAACTAAAGTACGAGTGATGGATATATATGCATATGAGGAACCTCAATGGATCTTAAAGGCTTCCCTTACCCTCTATGGCCTCTGATCATAAACACTCTGCACTAGCACGGATGTACTTTCGCCTCGCTCAATTGGTGGAGCAGCATCTTGCGACTGGTTCGTCGGTTTGAGGCGAAAATGACCTTCAGGCTCAAGTTCAGCGGGATTCATGCGAACGGTAGTCGCAAACTGTTAATACCAGACGATACTATCGCATCTGATTTGGGTTTTTCGGTCGGTATGTGGCAGTTTTCATTTCATCCTCATATTTCTCTATTCTTTTCTATTCGAACGTTTCACGAGTTCTCATTCGGTGAGATAAAACAAATTTAACAGTTTTAACCCTCGAAAGAATGAAATAATTTTATCGGAGAAATTTGATTAGGACTCTGAGAATTTATGTGCCATGCTGTCCTCAAGGAGTCATGGCGGCTCATATGCTCTCTTGACCTCTCGTTCATTCCTGCGGAAACCTCATCCGCCAATAGTGACTCAAGCTCTCCACCCATCCATCGCGATTGCAATTTCGAAAATAAGCGTTCAAACTCAAAACAAATGCGACTCCTGCTGCAATATTCGGCCCTATTCCCCCGAATATGCGAGTTTGAATTCAATGCTGTACACTTCGAAGCTTCAGATTTCGGGATCGCCCAAATGTCTTCCGACCATAGCCACCACTACATACGAACAAACGCACGAACCAAACATAGCCCTCTGCATATCTGTTTGCTGCCGGCAGTCTCTTTTGTCGAGTGTGTGAAGGAATGAATCTGGGCGTGAGTATATCGATAGTGAAGACGTCTTGATAGCAAGCTTGTTTGATTAAGTTAACGCAATAATCATCAGACTTTAACGTTGCAACCTTCGCCATGCGCATATTCCTGATTCCTGCGTGCACGTTTTTCATAACTCGCCTAATAGCTACAATGATTACTGAGCCCGCAGCATAATAACGTTATCAACACTCATGCCGCAATAATGCTGTGCGACACGAGCAGGGTAAGGGCTTCCTGCGTCGCCAGATATCCGAATACTGTTCGGCCCACGTATTTTCTCCGTCAATATGCATCAATCCTGACTGGGGGGCACCACCGTCTAGATTTTCCAGTCATTAAGTTGGCTTCCGAGTACCGACCCGAAGTGGTCGGAGAACCTTACGAATGTCCAGGAACTCTGCATATGTATGCATACCTGGTTGGTGGGGTGCATGGGGTTTCTTTTTTTCACGACAGTCCAAATGGTTTGATTCCTATGGGCGTGTGGTTATGGTAAATAATGTGAGGACTCGGGAGTTGAGGTACCACGGGGTCAGACAACCGCACCCAATGATAAACAAGCTCAGTGGCAGATTCCGTACGCAACGCACTTCATGGCTTCATATCGATATATACTGCCGAGATATAGTTACCGAAGGGAGCGACTGAAACAACGCCCCAGTTTTCGTGACTGAGAAGTCCTCGACATGCGCAAGACTGGCGGAGAGGCTGGATTTCAAATTTATTACTATCTCGCAGCTGCATGCATGAAAATATTTTGACACGCCTTGCATATCTGCCCCGCATGTAACCTACTCAAGTGAGGTGAAAAACTGAGATAGTTTCACATATTGGCTGCGCTGATGAATGCTCAAGGAATGCGTGGCTATCATCAGAACGTTGTGGTTGATGGATGCAGCTCACTATGGGTAGATATCTCTCTGGATTGAGTACTCACCATGCATGCTTATAGAGCCAATTGAGAGATATGTCCAGCGGGGTATCACCACATTTATACCCTCCTTGCAATTCTTTATAAACGTGCAGCTCGCATACCCGTCCAGCTGCTACAGGGAATCTCCATTCGCTCGTAATTAGGAGATTAGATTCTTATTTTGATCTGACAGACGCGACACTGGCGCCACGTTGGACTGAATTAGAATTGGTTATTCAGTCACGATCCAACTGCGGCCGGGCCGAGTCATAAGGTATATCAGGGTGGCTTTATATATATATATGATCTGCACCAGTAATTCAGATGTAGCAACTTTGAATGAGTTCCAAAGTCCTCCGGTCTCTCCCCGCTTCACAATTGATGCAGCAGATGATATCAAGGATCCCCCTCTTCGCTTCGCCTTGTCAGCGAGGAGGCCTGGATAGGGTGGCTACCACAAAGGAGCCCCTCTCTACATCCAGCAAGATCAGCTGTTTTGAGGTTCCAGAACACCGATTAGTCAGTTGACTACACATAGCTACGGTTATTTTACCACGATGTGACTCGATTCGCATTGGGACACAGTATACATTCAAGGACTGAAACAGGAGCATGAGTGCACCGCGAGAATGGTCGGTGTGCACCTCCTTTTTATTTTCATGCAGCTGACCACCCACCCAGTCCCAATTATTCGGATAGACCGGCACCGGACACCCCAATGGGCTACATTTTGGCAGACACCCGTAGGAATCGGCATATCTTTTGTGGGGGATCCAACAAGCCGGGTCTATCTGGTTCGCAATGTACTCTTCTCCCCGGAACTGTGGTACCTCGTTACGGCTCGCAAACGGCGAGGTCATCTATCTCAAACCCCTCTTCCGCCAGCAGCAGTCCGTGGAACCCCTGCTCTTGGAGGGTGGGGGGATTGTTCAATCCTTCGGCCGGGTTTTTTGGCACCGGTTTTGTGATACCGGCATTCAGAGAAACATAGTAAACGCGTAAGGCAGATTTGCCTCTCCATTATATTCCGTGATGGGAACCAATTAGAGGTTGCTAAGAACCCGTGACTTGGGAGCTACCGCATCTGGTCGCCCTAGATGGGACTGCCCTACAGTAAAGTCTTTATGCATCTTAGTTAGCTTCGGAGCTTTCGACTTCGCCTCTAAAACGAGCGGTACGAGTATTGTCTGAATACTTTGAGAGCTATTAATATGGACAGCAGGCCAACGACCCGTGTGCGCTAAATTCGATAGCTACAGATATGTCGGTGCGGCCAAATAGCTACAGATAGATATGTCGGTGCGGTCAAAAAGTACGTGGCAATCTTGAAAAAACTGATAGCTATAGATATGTCGACGCGGCCGCGAAGTACGTGTCAGTCTTGGGAAGTTCGGAGCAAACGTCGGACGAGCAACATCACTGGCAAAGAGTCATTGATGCGGGGCAGAACGGAGAACTGCTCAAGCACGATACCCTGTGCGGGGGGGTATGTACGCATGCTTCGTACGCCTTGCATCTTCCATGGGGGTAGTCAAGGTTGAAGGTGTTGAAGGAACCGCACAACTTCTAGGAGATACAGAAAACTTCAGTCCGATTAACTAATATGCGGTAATCTCGTGTTAAGCTATAACAAAGCTTCTGCTGGGTTACACTTATATGAGCATATGCACATCATATGATCATCGGCGAATGTTCACGCACGCACTGACCGGAATCCTCTGCTGGGACATTCCGAGATGGCCATGCCTTGGGCGTATCTTCTTGGAAGCGAATTTGCGTACGATCTGACTCAATTGGGAGAATGCGTGATTGGGCGACGGAGTTCAGCAATATAGACTTGCCGCAGGTTCAGCCCTGTGGCTACACTGCATGTGGGCATGCGCACGTGGTTGGATATACCGCGGGGTTTCTCTATCTTCTATCTTCTATCTAGTATTGAGATTTTGCAGCTTTATTCAATCTCAAGCGCAGATATTTTAAGTCGTATTCTAGGGTTAAATAGAGATGAAAACATGTCTAACTATCCACTGGTCCCCCATTCACATGAGCTACGATTTTCATTGGCCCACGAAATCCTCCGGACCCTGGCCAGAGAGGTGTTCAACTTTCACACAGAACGCCCGGCTCGCCAACGTTCCGAGACTATCACTGCACAGTGATCAAGAGTCAGAACAGAACTGCAAAACCCCCAAAGTGACAATACTCTGTCCTAGGATCGCACGACTTCTCATTCTCCAGCTTCTGACAGGTTGCTTGAGCAAAAAATCTGCACGAGTGATATACTATGCAGGACATGTCAGTGGATAATGCCTGTCTTGCATATAAATGATTCCACCAGTAGACCAACTAGCTCGTACAAAACCATCCGTCCTTTTCGCTTAGTAGCGAGCCCAGACCGCTACTCTCACATGTCATTACACTCTCGAGCCAATCACGGCATCACCATTGCCCGAAAACTTTTCTTGCCTCAGTTACGATAGTCTTTGCAAACAGCTCAGCATCCCCAGGAAAGCGCGCCGAGACATAACGGTAATTAGGATCTGTATGCACGAATGGTCTTTGCAACGCAATTAGAATTACGAGTTGTTTTAGGGAGGGATCATGTTCATCCGCTGTTGCTTACTTTTGGTTTATTGGACCTCTTATATAGATGCCACCCGCTTGCTTGACCTATCACAATATGTGTCAGACCATAAACGGCGCAAAACAAACCAGTTCCACCGATAAGCTCAGAAGGTTAATCTAGTTAGACTTACATCGTTATAACACCACCCACCTCGCTCTGGGTACGTTCTATAGTAATTGCCCATGAGCCACGCCTGACTCGCCACCCACGCCGATGCCTCCATCCACCATGGAAGCGTAGTGGTCTGCAGTCCATACTCTGCCAGTAAAGATTTTTCTTTTACTAGACACTTTGCGAATGCGAGCGGTAGGACGCCGTGGCATATTGCGCCTAGAACTTTCTTTTGTGGCTCTGCGGGGCAAGAGTCTCGCTTGGTATACGGTAGAAACTTCTCCAGATGTCGATGCAGACTTGCGGACTCCAGGTATTGGCGAATAGGCTTATCGTGACCTCCAGGCAGAAGCGCAATATCTAAATCTTTCTGTTAGCCTACATGCACGATTTGCGATGAGCAAGAGGGGAAAAATAATAATACCGTAGTCGAGAACGTTAAAACTCTCGTCGCTCCATGAAAGAGGCTCCTGATACTCCCGGGATGCGTTCATGGCGCTATAGGTCTTAGTTGCTTCCTGGCTGGCACCAAGCATGTGGGCGAAGACGGTGCAACCCAGGAGCAGGGGATCAGCGGAAGCGACGACGCCATGTTCTGTTGCGAATGTGACGTTGCAACCAGCGGCTTTGAAGATAGTCCAAGGAACAGCAGCCTCAGTGGGTTCTTGACCGTGGTTGGCGAGGAAGATTATAACACTAGGTGCGGACTGTTTGCCGGTCATGATTATTGTGAGGATTGGAGACGATCATATGAGTGGCTGCATTCATTGACGGATGGGAACGCACGTTATGTATTCTCTCGAACTTTGTTTGCAATTTGCTTTGTCTAATGTCTTGGATATAAATAAATATTTCCACACCACCGTTGAATACGGTTATAATTGCTCACGTCAGTCAGGCCAGGCACCTGCCAGTAGGCTAAAGATATTCCAGCGTCTATTCTTGATATATGGGGGATAAGTATATGGCACAGTACATGGAAGTCTGTCGATATGGTATCATCCCCGAATATCGAATGTTAAATAAGCTATAAGCGCCTAATATCAGTCTTATTAGTTTCACCGTAGGGTTTCGTATGCCCTACGCACACAGCATCCTAGTAGTAAGGCATATCAATTTCATGATTTGAAGAAAAGTTTCTGAGCCAGTTCTCACCGTTTTAACCAGGCGAACCTCGAAGTTGCACCCATGAAAACAAAAGCTCAGACATTATACCCCACATAAAAACACACCCTGACGATGCAATTACCCTAGCACAGTATAGTCCATTCATCTAGGCAGCTACGTGTAATAGGGATGCTATATGCTGGGTACTTTGGGCCCAGCAATTGCGCATATAACATCTGCCCCAGATTTTGTCTAATCGACCAATGAAACAACTGCAGAGGAACTACTATCGCCTCACAAGTTTCTTATCTACCTAGGTAAGCAGGGGTGCTCACCGGTTAATATTGAGGACGTAGCTTGTGAATAATTATTTCGCTGGGCGGGCCTGACGGCGGATACCGCTCACAGGATATTTCAAAACAATATGCCACCGGTTAGAACACTATATCGGACACTATTTGCAGAGTAATTCATTAGGTACTCTAGATCATTGTATCCATCAATTGGCACAAGTATTGCCGGAGGTGACACTAGGTGTAACCGATAGTTACTGCGATCCCCGGACACTCGCCTCGCCTAGACTCAAAAATGCTTGAACAGCACCGCCTCGTCTACGTACTCAGGCGGGTTTGCTGGCAGTGGTACGCATGTTAATGCTGCCATTATTAGAGAAGCCAAGAAGCTTACTTCGCTCCATTACTATTCACTGGAGAAACGTTCTGAGGGGTTATGGAGGTGCCAGCTACGGCTATCCACAGTAGGTATATTTTATATATTTCGTTTTCAATCTGGGAACTGGGAATTGATAACCAGGTATTGGCTCTAATCATTCCCAAGCATCTCCTCGACGGTGGGAGTTATAATTCGCTGAATCTACCTAGTGATTTGCCGGCATGCCCCGTTTTCTCGGGCCGGCCCAAAAACGCAAACTCCGATTTTCGAAATGAGGATGTACCCCCCCGAAGCTACCGAGAGAAAAATCAGTCTTTAGTGCGCATTAGCGTGAGAACGAGAAATGGCTTGATAGGATCACCTGATAACTAGAGACGACTTAGACGCTCCAGCGAGCATCCACTTGAGGTCGGCTAGGGAGAGAATAAAGCGCTCCTCGCGCTACTGTGATGTATATTGCTTGGTGTTTTTCCGTCATGCTGTCTCGGGACCACAACTTCCAGCATTCGATCCCAGATCTTGAACTATACAGTTTTCGATGATATGCAGGGGTCTCCTACCTACGTAATTCATTCAAGTTCTCATCTCATCTATCTAGCTAATGATGATCTACAAATAATAGCGTGAACTAGTCGAATGTGCGGGGTATAACCCCAGCCTCGGGAGGTTCTCAGCTTGGAATTGAATACGCCGTTCTCTTCGTTAATTTGAATGTTGGATACAGATAAGTCATATTAGAGTCGTTGTGCGATCAACGCTGTAAAATTTCAGGGAGAATCGACTGTGTTGGGACTGCGGACCTGGTGGTATTGTGTAGGCTAGGTAACCTTGCCTTAAATCTGGATGTCGATGGTGGGGACGTTGACCGCTATATCTGCGTTTTCGAAATGGAGACTCTAACAAATGACTACAGAAGTAAAAAAAAAGGTTAGCATTCTATACTTGTATAGAATTGGAGTCTGGTTCTAGAACGAAGTGATGAAGCTCTAGTGGATTGATTGCTTTTGTGGAGGCCGCGTTGAAAGCCACAAATCAGAAGATCAGACCATAATCGAGACCGTGGGCGAAGTTTAGATCACTGTCAGGACCGTGCGAATCTTTGCTGGCGTCTAGCTGCAGGTTTAAGACCACCTACACCATACGCCGATGAAAAATCTCCACACCGCTGCATGTTTTCGGAGTTCATCCGACATCTCAGGCCAGAAAATTGTGGGGTTCATGACCTCGCTCGGGATTCGTAACAGAAAATGATATTGCTGCTAATCGTCTCCACACCCAATTACGTAGTACAGATCATGTATGTGCGTTACAATGCTTTTTCTTCATCTATCTTCACAAATTCACCAATCACAGATCTGCCACAGAAACAGTCATGTTGTGCACGGGGAACGAGTGATGCTCTACATTTGGAAGTCTATCTTCTGTGCTCTCTTCAGTTAAAATGCCGAGGCTTTATTTCATGCAGCTTCAAGCCTCTGAACAAATCGGGCTACATTGACAGCTAAGGACGCATTCACGTTCCAATGATGAGCATGAGTACTAAAGCACGATATGATGGCACATCGACTGCAACGAACAGCCAGAGACACAGAGGAGTCATGCCGAATAATCTTCCATGCATATATGTCTGTCGGTCGCACGCAGAATTGACGAATACTCGCTCAACTTAAGGAATCGAAGGAAGGAAAGTGCCGGGAGAGTGGGAGAGCTATGTTTCCCTGACCCTGCATGCACAACATCCCGGATAAAGTGTTTTGCGACTTGCACTCAGCGAACGGACGGTAGATGCAGACAGTTCAGTTGGTGAGCAAGTACCATCCGTGAGTGGTGTCTGCGCTAAGTACCCGCCTGACGACCTCGACATTCCGTTCGAGAACTCCTTGGGTTTATCTATCTTCCCAGCACTCCCGCCGCTCTTGTCGCCCCCCAAGCTTAAGGCAACGACAAGGCCTACAAAACCCACCGCGAGGACGTCCGGACTGCAGACGAGACCGGCATACCAGAATCCAACCCTCACACCTCACTTGCCTTGCAGCTTGGTCTACATAGAACTCGGACGCGAATAAAAATTGGACTTGCGACGTCCGACTCCGTACCCGGCACAAAGTGCTAGCTTTTCGTATTTTCTTCTCATCACCCTCACCTCACCTCCTGCAGTTGCAGTTGAAGGTGCTGTCATATTCGATCCCAAGGCTATATTTCGAACCTGTTTCATACACCGTTGATTTCGAGATCTGTGCGACTACGGGCTGGACCATGAGGAGAGACTGAGCCGGTATTGATTCCATCTCATACGGATAGATCACCAAGTCGCACACTGGGACTGTTCGGCTTCATTCCGCGCACCATTTAATTCAAGGTAGTAAATATTTTTTGATATCGACATCAGTTCCCCGAAAAGTTATGGAGGCCACAGACCCCAAAAGACCTCGACTTCATTCTTGGGGTGGAGGGGAATCTACATCCCCTTCAGAGGCTCAGGCTATGGAAGCAGCTCTGCATCAATTCCAACAACACACATCCTACTCACCCCATTCTCAATACTCGAACATAGCGGGGTGGGGAGATGCTAAGCCCAGATCACAGAGCTTCGGCGGAGGATGTAGTGGCGGTAATGGAGTACCGGGAGGAGGAGGAGGGGGACGGTCATCAATTAGCAAAACCGGGCATCATTTTTCGCCTTACGCTCCCCTGGACATAGGAGACTCACACTCACCATCATCCGATAACCCACTGTCAGTTAACTCTCATGGAATATCATCCCCGGGGTCGTCAGAAATGCAAGGATTCGCACCATTCCACGCACAACCGCCTCAACCGTCAGACATCGATCCCGTCGGCGCCGCAAATCCCTCTCCGCCTGCGCAACCTATGCCTAGACAACAGCTGAAACCCTTGCAGGCCGTAAAGGGAAGTGCTTTCCATGATCCCACAGCGTATTACCAAGGAGCCACAGAACACCGAGGTTCCATAAATGCAGGCGGTACAGAGATGAACTCGCCAGCAAACCCGAATTCGGTGATGGCAACGGGTGGATATCCTGGTGTACAGAACCACCAGCTTGTTGGGACAGCTCCTGTCAATACACCAGCTATGAACGTAGTAACCACTTATCCGCCTCGAAGGAAAGCAATTCGAGCAGCTCAAGTACACAACTTCCATTCCTCCTTGTTCCCTCTATACAACGGACTAATTGGAATAGGCTTGCGATGCATGTCGAGCCCGAAAAGCCAAATGTGACGAAGGCAGGCCCAGCTGTGGGTTTTGTAAGGAATCGCAAGTCACTTGTGTCTATCGCGAAGTACCGCCACCGAAGTAGGAGTTGTTTTCTTCGCTGTTTTCTCCAGTACTGGTTGGATGCTCAAGCATATTTTAGGCAAGACCGAACGCTTCTCCAAATTCTGGACCGGCTGGGCCGCGTTGAAACGCTTCTTGATACACTGAATTCCCGTGGAGAGACTCAAACCCATCGAACTGAATCGCCGGATCGGACTACAGCCAAACCAACGACCCAAACACCCCCAACTCCAACAGCTCCAACCGCTTCCAGGCCTACACCAGTAGAAACTCCATTGGATGATGACGAGCAGCTTACCATACCATATCAGCATACCACTGCTGCACATAAGCTTCTCCAGTGGCCAAGTATCCGAAAACTAATTGACCAGGAGCTTCTAGAGCAGGAAACCTATGCGATTGACGAAGAGCAAAACCGAGGTACGTTGAGGGTGTATGGGAGGGGGGAAGAGTACAACAGTGGCGACCCAAATTTCGAAGAGAGTGATTATTCTTGTTCAATTACAGCTAATTGGAGTATGTTATACAATACTGCTGGGAATGAATGGGATGGCGGAGGAGGAGAAGGAAACAGAGGAGAAGATGGAATATTAGAAGATCAGGGGATGCCAGACCGCAATGGTGAAATTAACTCTGGCCTACCGGATTGCGATGTCGGTGGACTTGGACCGCATGGAGTCCTTCGCCTCGACCGACAGACCGTACAAGAATTGCTAAATAGCTATCTTGCCAACATCCATATCTTACACCCTATTCTAGACAAAGCAACGATCACACATATGGTTTTTCGCTTTGCTGATCTGTTCAATTCTCAAGGAAATGGTCCGAGTCATGGGTTAGGGTTGGGCAACGACACCAACGGCTCCGGGACATCTTCACCACAAATGCATAGAAATAACTCGATGACCGGAAAGCGGAAGCGAGGCGTGTCTATTCCCCATCAATTTCAGGTCCCCCCTCCGGCAGGACATGGGAATATACCGCGGACGGTACACTCCGCTCTGGTGCTCCTCGTTCTTGCTCTTGGGGCAGTATGTCTGCATCGCCGTCCTATCCCTGGGCCTCTTCCAAGGGCCGAATATTCCTCTGATTTCAGTGACCCGACATCTCCATTCAGACCATCTACAACACCACCATATTCCTCCGATGTGCCGCCATACCAGCAGCAACGATATCACCAGCAGTACTCGAGAGGGACAAACAAACCGGGGCTCAGGAACGTCGACGTGATTCCCGGGCTGGCATATTTTGCGCAAGCAATGGATATCCTTGGTCTATTAGTCGGTAGCAATGAACTGGAAAATGTTCAGGCAGGACTATTGGCCGGACTGTATTGGGCTCAGCTAGCTCGAATCCTCGACAGCTGGAAGTGGATTTCACAGGCATGCATGGGATGCCAAATCTTGATTCGAATGTTTGTTCACCCTTTCTTCGTTCACACCCTGACCAACACCAGTTCTCCGGGGTGCCTGCTGCGTACCAATGCCTATGATGCGCTGTGAAGTACAATTTGACTCATCTCCCCTAACACTAAACAGGAAACTAGCCTCGGAAAAAGACGCTCACCGCAAGGACCTCATTCTTCGCGCGTTTTGGACTTGTCTCCAGCTTGAAAGCGACTTTCTTGCAGAACTTGACCTGCCGCCCAGTGGAATCTCCCGTCTCGAAGACACCATGCTCCTCCCTAGCGGCACCAGTTCCCCTTCTTCTGCCTATGCCGAAATAGTTCCCGATGATCCTCTGATTTGGATGTACTCACTTGCCCAGATAGCGCTCCGCAAGCTACTGAATCGCGTTCATACAGCACTGTACAAGCAAGACAAGACACATCTCGATTCACCACGTTCTCTTGCCATTGCACGTGAACTTGACTACCAGCTCGAAGCATGGAAATCGCATCTGCCCGCCCCCCTCCGCTGGGAATCATCGGATCCACCGTCATCTGATATCAATGCGGCTCGTCTGCGCGCAAAGTACTTTGGAGCCAGGTATATAATCCATAGACCATTTGTGTACCAAGCACTGCATGGCATCGGAGTGCCTGAGAATTTGGGAAACTATCTTCATCCGGACTCTCCAGTGATGGATGAACAGAAAAGTGAGACCAGGGGTGATATTACGCCGAATGAACTGGAGATGGATTGCAGGAAATGTTTGGAGGCGGCTATGCAGAGTACTACTGCGTTTCATGCTTTCGATCCGGACGAGATGAGGCCCATTATCACGAGTGTTTTTGGGACGGCACATGCGTAAGAACCCCTTTACTCGTCCTATTACGTATACTTAACGACATTGATGGGCACCCAGACAATTCGGAAATCTTTTGATACTCCAGGCTGCATATCAATCTCCGGCTCTGAGGGGAATGATCGTGGGTCAGGTACTGGGGGAATTAATTGCAAAGACAATACACTGGTTCCGGACGTTGGCACCTATTTCCCCGGCTCTGAGAAGGGACTGCCAGATACTGGAAAACGCGGCCTCGAAGTTGAATTTCCCCTTGCCGCCATATTAGTATGTGGGTTTTTTCTTTATTCATATTTATCATCAGGGGTATTTTTTTCTTTGCTTTTATGTCCTGTTTCTTGCATTTCACGCGATCGACGGTAGGCGGTTTTAGGTAAATTTCAGTGGGATCTTTTGTGTTTTGTTTTTTTGTTTCTTTTTTGTTCACGTTATCAAAATCAAGTATCGCATGCATCACGGTATATCACTGCATGATACTTAAAATACAATTCTATTTCTACACAAGAAACAAAAGCGCAAGGCATGGTGACAAAAGCAGAAAGAGTAACCAATTTATCCATTACGTGGCCCCCTTAACTTGAAACTTTGCAGTTCCCCGAATATCCACCGAGCTTGCCGCAGCATAAATCTAGAGTCAATCTCAGCGTCCTCGATCACCAACAACTTCGTAGGTTTATTATCAAAACATTTCAACGCATGTTTATTCGGCGCAGAGCTAGTCGTCTTTGTCCCTCCGGGCTGTAGCTACACCATCGCAAAGCCCTTGAAGTACTTCAGGTATTTGCTTTTTTTGTCTACTGTAACATGCCTCAGAAAGTGTTTCCACTATGAATCCCAACTGGCCTGCCTGAGGTCTATCGCGGCCAGTCAATTGGCCCTGTAATCACAGCCTACAAGGACAAATAGGCACCTTTAGCTACGGAATTCCCGGTCAAGGCACTGGGTATGTTTTCCAGACATCCCCTCCGAAAGCATGAACGCCTTCTCTTCGAGAGTAAGGCCGCCAAATTTGGGCTCTACCTATGTATCCATATTCTGACATATATCCTCTGTCCTAGAGATGCACATATCCACCGTTGCTCTCTGGAGAAACGCTGAAGAGAGAGACCTGCTTTTTGCTTCTAGATGATATGACCAAAACCTATCGATCATAAACAATCATCACTGCCAACACGCGACATGCCGGAATCAATGTTGCAAAATGCAAACCATTTGCTTCCAGTGTTATGATTGGAGGCACTCTGCTTGTGTTCCTGAAAGTGTACCCAAGGCAACGTCTCCCGGGTTCTATCACAGCCCAATTCACCTCTTCCCGATTGGATGGAGACCAGATTAAATCCCATGCCATGCATAGAGTTCGCCAGGGTACACATGTGCGTGTACGGCGCCGACTCGGCTGGAGAGATACCCTGCAGGCACTTCGGGCCGACATCCGCGCAGCCTTCTCGGATACTGGGTGCCGGTATCACTTTTCAGGGACCGGGTAGTACGCTCGCGTGGCAACTAAAACCAGCGTGTTCTATATAGGAGATTGAGTATCTGTTCCGGACACGCGGACGAAAGGGAATGATGCTTTAGGTTTTGCACCTTGGGGTTTACAGTATCTACCGTTTATTGCACCAATTAAGCTGGACATCAGATCTTGTTTACTAGTGGTATTGGAATGGTTGGACTCTTTAGATTCGATGTTGTAAGAATTTATTGCTTGGAACTGATAACTCTCTCTTTTGCCCTTCCTTTGCCTTTTGAAATTACAGTATGGCGGAAGCTATGTATATAAGAGCTGATGGCTTAGCTCAGGTGCAGTAAATACTAGCGTTCGAAACCTCATGGCGCTATAAACGCTGGAGCTTTGTTTGTTTGTTTGTAATCATATTGCATTCGGCCGCTGGCGGCCATGGCATATCCCGTACATATTTCCTCCCCGCTTCTTCCGTAACAT
>Ga0307515_10001986_pt1 | contig 45289 bp, 44 predicted proteins | sample 17_EM_MG_FD_194513 | JGI IMG/M metagenome (GOLD analysis project Ga0307515, IMG submission 194513) | Populus trichocarpa ectomycorrhiza microbial communities from riparian zone in the Pacific Northwest, United States - 17_EM | ecosystem: Host-associated > Plants > Roots > Unclassified | place... | reverse complement strand
TTAAGGAGGCTACTCTGGGGATCACAAATTGCGCTTTGTTTGTTTGTTTGTTTCTTGCTCCACAGAGCGTAGCAAGAGGGGGGAGTGTTGCATAAATAGATCTTATACGGGCTGACTGGGCCTGGCCCGCATACGGGCTGACAGGGCTGGCTCTCATACGGGCTGACACGGCTGGCTCTGACACGGGCTGACGGAGTAGCTCTGATACGGGCTGACTGAGCTCAGCCGTCTCTACATTTCGATGACTACGTACGTGCTCGTACCGTATATATGTGGCCTTGTGGCTCTCTTAGATAGTTGAATTAAGCTTCTAGCAATCGGTATTTCAACATGGCGAGGGAATAGGGTTCATCAATTATAAGCCAATACTGTCACCACACCAATGACCGCCAGGCACATGTCCCTTGACTACATCATCACCACCCACCCTCGAGTGTTGTCATAGCAGTAGTCATGTGCTTATGTAATGCAAACATCCATTGCGATGATACCTATGGACAAAGATAATGAATGACGCCAGCTATCGTCACCTCTATATGAAGCAACCTGTAATTGATAATAGCTATGCCCAGTGGGATGGGGATGCTTGGGCACGATACGATGGGAGACTGTTGAATGGTACAATGGGGAGGATGGTCCGGAAGACAATAGTCCGATGGGAACCAATCAGTCTGGAGATGTATATCAGAAAGATACTGTTGGTCCGGAGATATTGGAAGATTAGAAGGATACCATTCGCTCGGAGGAAGTTCAGGCCGACTGGTTATCAGAGCAAGGGCATTGGTGGATGAAGGAATTATAGTCAATTATCTAGAGAAAAGCGTACTTAGAATTAGCAGTTAGAGCGCAGAGAAAAAGAGGTATAAAGACCTCTCGATTCTCCGCTGGTATTGAGGCCAACCTTCTCACAACGGAGAACAAGCGTTAACAATATATTCGGATTGGGAAGCTATTCTACTTTCATTCTACTCAGATTTCCCTCTGCGCCTGAGTGAAGCTTCGAAGTGAACCATCTAGTAGTCCATCTATAAGTCCAATATCAAGTCCGATAGCGAGACAACATAAGGGGATACTTAGAAGGGATACTTCTAGTTGAGTGTATCTGGGAGTCCATCCTCCTGCGTTACAGATCACCTATTTACACTATGAACCCTGTTGAACCCATAAGCGTTTACCCCTGCATATTGCCTCTCTTGCTATTCACCATATGGAAATCGGATTCAGACAAAGAATTGCCAATGGCACCTGTGTTGCTGGAGGAATAGATAGGCAAATTGCTATTTTTGATGTCATATCTCAGTGAAATGCAATTAGTGTACCATTTTTGCTACGTGTCAGCTATTTCTTGATTTCAGTGACAAAATTGTGAAAAACAATAATTCGTCTGGGCATGTGCAAGGGTTATATGCACCATGCGAAAGTTCTAGAATCCAAATCAGGCCGTAGGACGACAAATCCACTCGATATCTGGTTGCCTGATCTTGTTATGTGAGAACGCAAAGACCAACCGAGTGATGAAACTTACTACCACAATCTAAGTGAGTGATGTCATGTCAGTCATAGAAGGAGCAGTCAGTGATCAAGACAAATCTGTCTGAATGACGACCGTCATGCAGCATTCATCGATGCGTTCAACTGCATACCTCTCCGCACAGACCTGGTGCAAATTGTTGAGATTTTTAAAGTTGCTTATGATTTGGCATAGAAATCGAGGAGCAGGAGCTGGATGAGGCCAGGTGAGGAATTGGGGCCACATTATTCAAAAACTATTGGAAAGATCTACATACTGTAAGTTGCCAGCTGAAAGTGGTGGAATGTGATCTGGCCACGTCATGCATCACTCAGATACTGTGGATAGTGGTTGGTTAGAAATTGAGGGGCCAGAAAGCTTCTGGATGCAAATGATAATACATAGAAACACTATATTGGTTGACAATGATGAATATACGATTTGTAGCATACAATTATACAGAGTACGATGACACTTTGCATGTCATTAATGTGAGCTTCAATGGAGTGTCAACAATTTTTAGTCTTACACTTTCAGCAATGAAAGGGATGCATTGTCCCATTCTTCCAAAGTAAATGTATTGGTCGGCTTTATAGCTAAAAAGTCGAGTGACATGATTGATGCCCCATCCTAACAATGAATGTCGACCAAGCGTCCATGATTTTTTGTATTGCATTGTGGAGTATCCAAGGGCTGTATGATCGCATTAACGTATAATCAAACTATCGACTGCCTTTCAACCCAATAGTGCTTGCAGCAACATCGCTACTATGTCCTAAACATGAGCGTCAACGGAGTGTCCACGATTGTTGGTCTTGCAACTTGCATAATCCAAGGGCTGTGCGTTGACATTAACCCATAATCAAAGTATGGGCTTCCTTTATAGGCAAAAATGCTAGTAACAATATCACTACTGCGTCCTAAAACTAAACAACAACCGAGTGGCAACAGTTTTTGTAGGTTTTAGTAAGCATCACAGCAATGAACTGCCTTGCATTGTTCCTAAATTGAGTTTTTAACTGTCAGTTCTGTCAATATTTCCTTGTATACAACTTTACCACTGTACATATAATGTCTACCAGGTCATACTTTTGTCTTGAGTGTAGCTCAAGAGTCAATATTTAAGAACCAGCGTTCAACTTAACAATAGGGTAACTTTTGACAGTCTCTCAACTCCAATTACGCAGCTTTCAAATTACTACCACCATGTCGGATTCCCAATCTTTAAATACCTCGTGGCTACAGGTTATGATATCTTCCAAAAATGAATGTGTCTTTGTTCGTGATTTGAGTTGCCTTACTTTACAAATCATATTTGATACTTGGTGGGATGCTATGAATGTGGGCTCGGAGTGTCCTATTGCTTAGACTAATTCCAGACATGCGCCTTTGTTGTGATTCTATTTGCACTGCGGAATTGAGGAGACCAGCAGCCCTGGAATGATATGTATTGTTTGTCATCAAGTTCTTTGCCATCCATCACAACATGGGACCAGCTCAATGGGGAAACACTTGCTGGCAAAAGGGCACATTTCAATGTTGAACGCAATAACAGAGTCGAAAGTTTCTGAAACGACGAGTACAACCCTTGATGAAATAGATTCAACCATACTGGAGAGACAAGGAAGTCGAGGAATTACAATAGTGAGTATGCAAAGGAAATTCATATTTGAAAGTTAGATCTTATCTATATTAATACAGTTGACAGACAGAATGCTTTAAACTGGCAGCAAACGACTTCCTAATTTCCCAATTTCACCAAGTCACCTGCAATCGCTACCTCATATTAGGCTACATTTCGGCCCACATTCGATGGAAAGCTTTATCAACTCAATAGCTATAACAGTCATATTTTGCATTACACAGTAATCTGTTGCGTCCGTCAACCAGCACACTTAGCAAAATTTTCCCGAGCGAATACGCACTGACAGTGGACACAATGAAGAAGCAATCGCTGTGAAGAAATAAAGTTTGCTTTGGACGGGTGGACATCAACAAACAAATACACTATAACGTCAGTCATAGTGTACTCAATAGCTCTAAGTTGGGTGTTGCGAGATGTACAACTGACTTTTGATGAGGTTGATACCCTGTTCTTGTCTTATTTCGAAACCCAATTAAGGATAACATGTCAAGGGTCCACATACTGGAGCAAGCTTAGCCATGAATTTGAAGGAAGTTCTTGATCATGTTGAGCGTACCGACGGCCTGTTAGCTCGAATTAGGACTGATAGCATTTCCTCAAATCACACGATGACTCGGGAACTACAATCAACCATTGAGGCCTCCGGAATCGAGTGGCCTGCAATGTGAAACCACATACCATGCATGGTGCACATCATTCAACTTGCTTTGGGTGCATTCATGAGTAGTCTCACTGTAAAAGACCCCACCGAGTTTTGGGAAGCCCATGAGCGCGATCAGCAATTTTGAGAGAATCAGAGCACACTCATTGGGAAGAGTCACAGACTGCGAAATGAGGGCAATACTAGAATCCGCAAGGTGTCGGCTATGAGACCAGGTTGTGCAAAGATAATTGAGAAGGTACATATTTCAACACATTTTGAATAACCTGAAACCGACCATTATATAGCAGAGAATGCTTGCAGTATTCATTACACTGACACCTGATCATCAAAAACCCAAAGTACGAGTCGCAGTACTACCTCTTATGGATGTAAAAACACGGTGGAATTCAAAGCTGCAGTTGTTTGAGTGAGCCTACCGATTACGAGAAGTCACCGGTGTGCGGCTCATCAATACACAATATGATCAATACTGGCCACTCTTCACAACACAGCATGAATGGACAATCTTTCATTATGTCATGGAAATTTTGAGGCCATTCTAATACTGGAACCTGTGGATATCGAAATGGCATATTGTTACTCTGCACCACATCATCACTGTCTGCAATGACATATTGGATCATATGGATGGTGTTATTTGAGCTTTACCGAACAATAAGACTCGATGGAAGGAAGACTTATATCTCTTGGTGAAGTTTGCACAACAGAAGCTGTCTAAGTATCGTGCTGAAGTAACTCCAACGACTGATATGCTTCTCATCTTACCACATATCCTCGATACTTCCCGGAAGTTGCGATCATTTCACAAGTGGGACAAGTGAATGGATATTCATCCTGAGGACAAGACTTCATATACTACACAACTGCAAGAGGTGTTTCTGAAGTATGTGTAGAACGAATACTGTGCAAAGCATTGACGAATGTCCATTATCGATCCCAAAAATGTTCCGGGCAGCTATCTCTTCCCCTCTGTAAATGCTTCTGGATTTGGTCAATCTTCTTTTGTTCCATATGACTTGTCCAGTGAAGATAAAGAATATAAAATGCCTAAAAGCTTCGCCGAAAAAACACCAGGATGATGCGATCACCCAGCATGCCTATAGACCACCCCAAGGCTCAATTTGAATTCACCGCCTGAAGCTGCAAGACCTGGGGGCATGGTAATCCATATCTTCCTGATCACCACTCCGACCCGATGGAAAGTAGCAGTGCATTTTGGTTACTGGATACAACTGACTGGTGGCAGCAACAAGAGGAAACACACTCAAAGTACACTGAAGTCTACAATGTGGCATGCGACATATTCTCTATCATACTACATGGTGTCAGAGTGTAGGCCAGGTTTTCCCTTGGGCGAGATGTTATCGGCTGGAGACAGTCTAAAACTACTGGTGAGACCCTTCAGGAGAAACTCATTGAAACGCAGTTTGCTGGAGCCAATAACGGAATATTGGCAGGTGATTGCACAGCATTGGATACCACAGAAACTGAAAACGACTTGGAATTGAAGAAACAGGTGGAGGAAAGAACATTGCACAGAATGGCCATGGTCCAAGACTTTTTAGAGATGTGGCAGGGTAGCCAAAACCTACATGCTATGCAGAAGGAATCTTGCGCCCAAATAACGCAAATAACAGTGGTAGGATACATTTCAGATACTGAACAGATCATCAAAGCATCCTGGTCAAACTTTCAACATGATGGTGCGGCTGCATTTAAATTGTCAGTAAGATCACCTTTACTACTGGCTTTGTCTGCAATGCACATGCCAGGAGAATGAACTAATGTATCAAATGTCCTCCGAATTAATAGAATCAACTGTCATCCAGCTGAAAGCGATGAGGATAGTGCATCTGGAAACTTTTCGAACACCAAAAATTGGCTGAACTGGAATCGTGACTTGGATCATCCAAATGTGTGCGAAGACAGCTGGGAGGGAGATGATGAATCAAATATAGAGTGTGACAATGGCATGAATGCTCTGGAAACCCCCGAGCACCGGGATGTGAGAGCCGTACCACATCTCCCTGGATTGATCCGGCCCACATGGAGGTCAATGAAACAGGCTGAACAGGGGTTGATGATGGTCACTGCAAATCAAACAAGAAGGTAGGAGGGAAACAAGAAAACGTAGGACAGAATGGGTCAATATGTTTTCACCAGCTTCTATATGTTGCCTGACCAAGAATTTCACTTAGATACATAGTATGGGAGAATGTTGACCAGTTGCATGTGAATATTGGTTCATAAACAGATGTATAGCTGGGGAAATCAATCATTGAGCATGATATATCGATTTTGGTAGAATGAGAGCAACCCGTGCAAGAATATTACTGGGCTCAGCTTTGCCAAAGGGCTGAGTCTGAATTTGGCAGAAAGGCAACCAGTAGGTCCAAATAATTAATCATACAATAATCGATGGCAGCAGGTATTGACTATACAATACATTAAAATGACCATCAACGGTGCATCAACAATTTGTGGTCTTGTAAGCAAGGTAATTGTAATGAGATTTGGTAACTGTTAAGCATAAGGGATCTATTGGCTGCCTTTATGGGCAAAACAGCATCCAACACTGTCACTGCCCCATTCTGAAATTGAGTGTCAACAGAGCTTCGACGATCTTTGCCTCTGCATCCTGGGTTATCTGAAAGTTGATTCGTGGTAATAATTTATACACGATGTATCAGCGGCATTCTCAGTCAATGCAGTGCATTATATCCTAGGTACCGGATCAGGAAAATGAGCATCAATGGAGTGTCAATGATTTTTAGCCTTCTAAGTCAGGTATTTACGCAGTGATCCAGTAGTGGTTAGACATAATGAATGTCATGGCAGCCTTTATAGGCAACAGAGAAGGCGCCAATGTCATTGCCCCATTCTGGAAATGACCGTCAACGGAGCATCAATAATTTTGGGCTTTGCATCATGGGTTATCTAAGTGGCCATTGGTTGCAGACATCCATTCACGACATATTAGCCACCTTCATGGCAAAATCATCAGTGGCACGCTCCCTGCCCCATAGCGAAAATGAGTGTCAACAGAGCCTGAACGATTTTTGGTCTTGCCTCTTTGGTAATCTGAGTGTTGCTTTGTGGCAATAACTCATATGCCATGAAATGGCAGCCGTTTCAGCCAATACAGTGCAACATACCTTTTTTACCCCATCTTTAAAATGAGTGTCAACTGAGTGTCAATAGTTTTTGGTCTTGTACATTGGGCAATCAAGGCGTCACGCAGAAAATTGAGCTCATAACACAACAATTGACTGCATTCATAGTCCAAAATCAGGAACACAAAAAGAAAAACATCGATTCTAAAATAAGCAATATTACAACCTGCAAAGAATTCAAACAGTGATTACTGGATGTTGAATAAGTGATTTTGATCAAATACTTTTATCAAACAGCAAAAGCAAGAGCAGTATATGAATCTACAGATAGACCCGCAGGACAACCCGCTGACAACCTGCCCAGTGCAGATGGGTTGGGAGATTTCCATTGAACCATGCCCGAATTGATATTGCTGGTGTATTGACGACCCGGACTGGAAATTTGGTAATGGTTCAGTTCTGATCCAGACCTGGACCCAAAGCGACATTCCGGAACCATTGTCAACCCCAGGAGCATGGCAACAGGCGGAATTGACTGCAGAATGAGAATCAAGATAATCAATCTAGGCTAAGTAGTGCCAACCGGGATAGGGAAGTGCCTATTCACCTAAAGCTGAGTCGCTGGGGGGTTATCAAGTGCCCAACTAGTGTGTGATTGATGAGTGCAGTGGCTTCCGGAGTAAAATTCATCACAGGGGATGGGCAAATGTGCCTCAATAGTCACTTTGAGAAAACATTACTGTCACCTTTGTTCCACCAACATATTCAAACAGTGCACAATGAATAGCTGCAGCTGCCAACTCTCAAGGCTGCCCAGCCAGACATTCAATATACTGGGATATAGTTTGCTGGCGCCCCATGGAATGGGCAGGGAAGACACATTGATGGTAAAATCGATCAAGCACCTCCATTTGGTTAAACCATGAGTTCATATCATCCACAACGATTGAGAGGTCAGCATGATCAACCAGGAGCTCCTTAACCTGGATCAAAAGGGCAGTCTGGGAGCCCAAATCCAACCGGTAACAACTGCCTACAGTTTGACGTGCCTAAACTGCCAACCATCCTCGACTGGCACTGAACTTCAGTTTTAAAGATGTATATTTTTGAGTGTAGTCAATATCATACATCTGACAGAGGAGCATTGAATGCAATCCAAGACTTCTACCTGATTGTGTTTGCAGATTTATTTGAGAGATGGACTACTGGGCAATTGACACAGAGATGGTCAATCAACAGATGCACCTGATAGAGTCCACCGATGATTCTGAGCTTCAATGGCTAGTTGCCAAGCTTTTTCAACCTACAAGTACTTAACATCAGATAATATTGGCCTAGGAGTCTTTGTGAATATAATTGCCTGCATGAACCTTTTCCCAACCTCAAAAGTAGCCTTTCTGTGTTGGGCAACGTTCTGATCTCCACTGGCCTTGGGCTGTGCAACACTTTGGTCTCCACTAGACTAGCATACAGGCAGTGCCTGGGCGGATGGTGCATGGTCAGACTCAGACAATTTGTTAATGAGGCTTGACTTTTGGCAGTTGAGCAGTGGTGGTGCCATTGCCACAGCTGGAATTCTTGAATTTCAAAGCAGAGGATGTGCAATGAGAGTTTTGGATTGGCTTCATTTCTTTGGCAGCGGAACCCTTGTAGTTGAACATGACTTGTCGCAGCATCCCTGGCCTGGATGTTAGACCTCATGTTGGAGATCCAGATCGTCTTCTTCAATGTCAGATGATAAGTTGCACTCTGCTGTATCCTCACTTGTGTCATAATTGATCTCCTCCACAGTATCGTCATCTTGTTGCATTACACAATTCAGGGACATTAGTCATTTGCAATACAATGCATGAAGGCAAATAATTTGAAGGTCAGCATTTGATGGACAATAAAGATTGGCTGCATTCTTGAATGCAACTGCTCTCTCAATGTGTGCTTCTTGATTCTTCAGTGCGTAGTGATTCCTCGCCAGGCTGGGCATAGGTTCCATTTGGTGTTATGATGGTACAAAGTTGGGGAATGTGGGAGAGAGTGTATAAGCAGTAAATATAAGCTTAAGTGAAATAGAAGAATGGGAAAAATGGTGCAAGAAGTTGTACATAGTCAAGGAGGATGCAATTGGAGGCACACCATCAAGGGGTCAGGAGAGTTGACTTCAACAGGTCATGTTTCAATCGAGCCTGACAGTCCAGTGTTGCAATTTGTGAGGTGATCCAGTACACCAGTATCAATAGATTCCTTCTCAGGTGCACCAGAATGGATGGAATCTTATTGCTGAATATGGGCAACTCTGATCAACAACACTCTGTATGGATGGATGAATTGGAGGTTGGCTAAAGCCAACATACATAGAATACCACCAGATGCACCAGAAGAACAGCTGTGACATTATGTAACTCTTGGTGCTGGCCAGATGGAGTACTGAGAACCTGAATGAAAACATGTGCACCTGCATATAATAACTGTAAACTTAGTAATTATGTGCGAAAGTTCGAGCATTTGAGGTGACGGCATGCCATAGAATAGGTGCAGCATTGAAAACCTACAGAACATGATTGTTTTGGGACCTTGAGAGACAGATGAGATTGAAGGGTTCATACTTAGTTCCATATGGATCGAGGAGATATCAGAATCTCTGCATGTAGTATATCCACTAGAAGGACAATCTCATGTGCACCATATGCCATTGTATTAGGATGCTGCAGCTAAGTTACCTGGCAATAAGGCAGCATCGTACATAGAACTTCGCTTTCATATGTTCATCTTTGCACTGTCTGTAAATTATCCTAGACAATGTTATTGCAGTTGACAGAGGAGCGAGAGGATTTCCTACAGAAAGGAGACTTACATGCATAGAGAACAAATGGTAAGGTACAATGGATGATCCAGAGGTAATCTTCTCGGTTCACGCATTCATCAATGCCAAGATTGCAACCAAATGGGACAGAAATACTCACTCACATTCTGATTTTGCTCGTAACATCTACTAACTTGCACTTGGTTAAATCACATATTCATTGTGAGTCTCACCACTACAATGTTGACTTAAAATAAATGTTGCAATTCAAAGCTACATGCTAAAATAATATGAACGCGCATTGAGACATCATCTCACAGTGGGCAGAGGATTGATGAATGCATACATTCGGTTCTGGGAATCGAGATGCACCGAAGTTTATATGACTATGCTTGGATTCCATCACTGGTGATTGCAAGCTTGCCATACTCTGACAGTCAGTTGTGCTCTTTGAAGCTGTTTTTCTTAACTCAAGCTTTCAAGATTCACTCTCTTTGAACTTCTCTCAAGAAGGAAATTGGTTTACATAATCCATTGTCAGATATGAGTGTTGGTGGCCCAAACATACATTTTGTCTGACTCAACTTAAGTCTCTATTCACAGTATTGTAATCATATCCCTCTCGGAGACAGTGTGCTACATGGGTGAGCGGGAGTTGCCTGCCATGTTGCACAGTCTCTGAGGAGAATCAGTGTTTTGAGATTCTCGCTTTCAAGCTTCAGCTCTATTGACAAAGCCCAAAATTGCAGAAGCTATTATAGATTTTCCAAGCTTAGGTCCAAACATACTACTTAGTCAATATTAAGTTAGGTGAGGTTACAAATTGGCCCGGTCTGTGCATTGATGGTTTAGTTGGGCAGGGCTGCCTTCCTCCAATGGACAGTTGACACAGCTCTGACAGATCAAGCCATTGTAGCAGTGGCCATCACATCCTGGTCAAACATAAATTCATGTATTAGCACCAGCTGAGCGGGATGAGCCACCTGCATATACATGTGGAGTGTCTTGATAGATGACATTCGGGCTGGACAGCGTCCACTGATTTCAATTTGAAGAACATATGATAAGACAGAAGGAAACAGAAATATCAAGCGCACCACGGACTGGGGTACATGCTCTCCAGTAGCAAATGTGTTACTCTTGAGGTGCGTGTAAGCTGGAATGGTACATCCATAAAGAGTCACACCTTGTCAAAGTTGGCTTCATACAAATCAAAGAACTTCATCCTGGACTAGATTGCAGATCTCAGCAGTGCCTGAACATCAATCATAGGCCATAAAATACCACAAAGAGAAAGGTGCAGCATAGTCATGAATACCTGAGTCACGTCTTAGTATCCAACTCTCTGGGTTGCTGATCTGAGGTGTGCTCAAACTTCTACAATATGCCTGCAAACGCAGCTGCTTTGCCATGAATGGGTGAGCCCATATCTCATATTCTGACACAGGTTGTCAATATTGCGTAGATTGTCTTTATTGCCAAATGGGATTGGCAAATATCCTGTGCTGGATCTATCATAACATTGTACCCAAGATTCTCCGTTGCACAGGAACTTCGAATATTGGCCAGCACATGCGATGGCTTTGCCACCAATCAGTGAGCCTGTGTTTCATTTTCTGACTGCAGTACACAATATCACTTGGACTAACTTTAATGCCACTGGGATTGGCAGAAATTCAGATATTGATTGGTCATAACAAGATGCGCACAGGAGTGTGCGGTGTACCGGAACATTGATCAGATGCCGCCAAAAGCAGCTGCTTTGCCATGAATCAGTGAACCATTTCTCATATTCTGACCCAAGTGCTCAATATTTCGTAGACTGTCTCAGTACCAAATAGGATTGGCAAAAACGCTGTGCTGGATCTGTCATAACACAACTCAACACATATACTGAGGATTCTCCAGTGCACCTAAACTTTGATCACATTCAGGCAAAAGCTTCAGCTTTACCACTAATCAGTGAGCTGGTGTCTCGTATTCTGACACACCTACTCAATATCACCAAGTCTGAATTTGTCACCCAATGGGATTGGTAAATATGCAGTAGTCCATCTGTTATGATGAGATTCATGACATATGCTGAGTATTCTCTGATCTATCTGAAAGTGGTTGAATTAGGGACTGTTGATTTGTTTGACTTTGAAATGCGTATGTGGTCTCACCATCCCCATGCACCACAAATTTACAATGGACGAATAAATCGAAGCTCTTCGCTGCATTATGCTCAAAAAATCTTCTATGTCATTTATCATGAGATAGGCCAGCTGGGAACTTGAAATGTAGCTGATCAATTGAATTTATCTGATATTGGTCATGAATAATAATCAAGAATGCCACTGACATCCCACTCTAGCCATTTCTGTTTTAAGATGCAGAAATTCCAACATCAGAACATTAAATCACTTTACACTGACAGAGAGAAAGGATTTATTTATGCAGTATAGTAAGTCTTACAATGGACCTTTCTGACTATTTGAATCCGCAAAGAATATTATCTTGGTTGAATGACTACAGCGGCATACCGTGATGAAGCATCTTAACAATCTAAGATGATGGTTGTTCAGACTGCAATGTGTCACCATTCTCAGTCTGCAGCTTCTTGTGGTAGTCAACAGACTCCAGAATTCGGTAAATCATCAACATTGGGACTTTCAGTCGCCTCATCAGGCAGTCCAGCACTCTCATTGTCGTAAATGCAAAGTCTTCATGGAGATCACTCGTGCGGTTATTATCGCCACAAGTACCAGGACTCAGTAACCAGGTGTGTGATACTCTGTTGTGCTCTGGCCGTACAATGCATGCAAATGACTACCTCTGCTCATTTGAACCCCAAAACTTCTAAGTTATCACGGCATGGTTTGCTGCTGTAGGATTTGGGACTGTCCCACCAACTTTGGGTGTGGTGACAAATTCAGAGGGATTTCGTGAATCCTGGAATTTGAGCAGCATTTCTGTGTGTTCATTGCTGCCCATTGCTGCATAGATGTGGAATATAACCACATGATCTGCAAAATACTTTGCTGCCCACCACTTCAGATGAGGAACATGGCCAGGAAGAGCACAAAATTGCATTGCCTTTTGAGAAAGAGGTGCTCTGAGGACTGCAATCTCATTTATCTCTTGTTACGGAAGGAGCTCCACACTTGATGTAGCATCATAAATAAGTTTCTGGTATGCTACTGGTTTAGTGAGAAGCATTGGTGGATTAGTCTCTGTCAGCCATCGAAACATCGGAGAATCCACCGAAGTATTGAGTGGCCATTCATCGTACGATTGTCCTGAGACATAGTTGGGATCCAGGATGTCTCCCAACACTAACGAAAACCACCCTAGCCACCATCAATGAACCCTCCATCCTCTCTAAACACCCTGTGAACTGTATCACTGCACCATGGTCTTCAGTTATGCTTGGTCATTCTCAGTCCACTGAAGATCAATGAGATGTGCATTCTTGGTAGGTCTCCGAACGTGTGGTTGTCAAATCACTAGTTTCAATTCCCATCACCTCTGTATTGTCCAGGGCCGTGCAGATTATGTATTGCAGTGTGCGGCATCCTATGGGGATTCTTCATCATGTGTCGAGATCGCATGCATCAAACTCTTCACTGTGGGATCCATTGCCTGTGCACTATGCTTTTCCATCGCTGTATTATCCTCTGGATGTTCACGTGCACCTGAAAACAGCCACATCATCTGATGACACAAATCATAGAGTGAATGGAATCCTGGCAGAGCTGTTACTTGAAGTTCAAATCCAATGGTCCCCATCATTGCAAGTTGCCAGCCCACAATATTTTTGTTTTGTACCGATGGGATTCATCAAACATCCCCAAATTCAAAGAACTGCATCTGAGTTGGCCATTGTTTGATGGTTTTGCTTTGGATGTTAAGGTATCATATAAAATAAGGTGGATATCCCATCGGTTATCTGGCTCATCAATACTGGTGTTCAGATTCTCATTGGTGAAATTCGCATTTTCTGAGTGCTAGATGTTCAGCAGATTGACATCAATTCAATATGTCATCTGCTTGATGACCGTGGAGAATGTCTCTGCCACTATGGGCATTGTGTCCACCAGGATTGGTTCAAAGGCTGAAGTATGCGCTGGATGCCCCTGAGGTGGAGTTGTCTGGATGTCTAAATGCCAGCAAGGCACTGAATTCAGTCTCTGCAATGGTTACCACTGGTGTTCTGCACACATAATCCTGGGATACTTGTTCTGCACCATACTCACATACTCTTCATGGCTATTCCCCCACCAAATTGACAGTGGCAACCCCATAACAACCTTCGCAGTCAGTAATTTGCATATCATATGCACTGCCACTGAGGTAAAAGTCTTGGCAAGACGCATTTCATCTGCCACTGGCACTTCTGGCATATCTCAATCCCAAACCCATCTCCTCACAATGAACAATATTGTCCAACCCAGGTATACCAGAAGCTTGGTTCTAGGCAGGCAAGGAAGTGAATGCTTCATGCCTGAGACTCGGTCAACTTTAGATTGTCAAATGAGCAGGGCATTCAGCAGCGTACCAATCTCATCGAGACATTCTTGTGGGAATTCGTGGTTGGGTGTATTGAGAACAGTGTTCAATACTGAACTGCTATTATCTGGATTGATGACCTCCTCACCATCATCCACTTGCTCCTGAATCTCCCTTGCCGCTCTGTTTGATATCTTTGTGTCCTGAATAATATTTTTCAGTTACTGTGATGTAAGCTGGGTAGATGTGCTCATACTCTGGTGCACCTGAAATTCATCGTAATCATAGGTATTTCACAGACAAGCAACCATTGGAATGAATCTATGTGGATAGAATACAATCAATTCTATTCTCTCAATCAGAGCATATATCAATACATGAATCATTCTCTTGCCCACCATCCACCTCTCCCTCCTTTCTTCCACCGACTTCAGAACCTTCCACTGTGTATGTATAATGATTAGGAGCTGCAGACATCCAGCATTAATGCGGCTAGGTGGGATTACCTTTGGAGGTCTAATTACATGCTTGGAAATCTCTTTTGCTGTTGCTCTCAACAATTGTACCGAAAATATTTGTGTGTTGTGTTCAAGTTTCAGCTGGAAAGTATTTTAAAAGTAACTGTTGAACGAAATCTGGCCATAGATTTGGTCATTCTTCAGTTGTGCAGCTGTATATAATCCCATATACTATTTGTCCAATCCATTCTACTCCAAGGTGCACCCGAACATTGATGTGAGAGCGTATGGCACATTTGCACCATCTTTCCTGGTGATGATATCAATCAGCTCCTCCCAGTATCCCACATCTGTGTATGAAATTTGAAGGTGGATCTCGGATATTCTGTCATCATTGCCATTTGACACCCACCCAATCACAGCCATGAATGTTGTATTTTGCAACTCTGGGAGGTTACTTGTCACCATGTTGACCACATGCTATCCCATATGCATCGCCAGTCCTGTGTTGCCTTGCCTTCCGTTTGTTCTTTCCTCCAGAAATTTGCTTGCACCTTCCCTCACAAGCATGTCAATACAGTGCCACTGAATCCATTTGGCAATATCAACAATTTTCAATGGGTACCAAGTCTCCAATATCGCAAACTATTCTGCAACCGGTGTCTTCCAGTGCCGGGGTCCATCTTCAGGCAGTTTCAAATGGTTCTTTGTCCAAATAATGTACCGATGCTTTTTCTTGCTGAACCCAGCCACCCATACATTCTTCCACTTGTTGCATGCACTACATTTGGCCTGCCCCATCATTTTGGCAAATTGGTTTGGAGAAAGTTCAGTCGGGTTCGGGCTGATTGGAGGTGTGCCTACTTCACCGCCGAAGCCAGATGAATCTTCGCTCTCATCAGCTGCATCATATTCATTGTAGGAAATTTTGTGCAATGGGGGCAAGTCCACAAGCCCTGTGAAATCTGATTTCCATGGTTCTGCTGGCCACTGGAATCTCTTCCTTGGGAGGCTAATGGGGGTCTCACAGGTTCGCCAGAAGCAGGCTCAGGTGGAGAAGTAGAGCGGCAAGATGTAGGCCAATTGACTGGATTGTTTCCTGGAGGTCCTGGATGGACTCTTGCCACGCCGGTAAATGACTGCTTCTGTGCAGCGATCTGCTGATAGAGGAGCATTTGAGACCCACGATAACCGCCTGCGTGGAGGTCATGTCATTGCCACTGCGGCCCATCACTTTGAAACTCTTGGCTTGCGCTGGTTATTTGTTCTGAAATGTGGGCCATGTTGAATAGAGAATGGTGATAACACTGCGGAGCACATGGAAATGGCTGCTGTGAAGGCAGGTAACCATACCCTTGTGGTGGATGATATTGATTGGTGTGTTTCACAAATTGACTGTCATTGCCAGTGGCAGTTCTTTGAACAATTCTCCAATGATTCAGTAGTGTCATCACGGTGATGATGCGAGCCAATTAGTCACCCGATGGAGCCATATGTGTTGTCTTTGGCGGAGATTCATTTGTCGACATACTATGTGAACAGAGAATGTGGTAAAGTACTTTTGATGAGTGATGTGATGAAGAATAAATCTGAGTAATGTTGGGTATATTGCAGGTAGCAGTGACCTTTGGCAGAATGAAGGGCTTTGTACATCCCATTCTGTCGTCATGATCTGGGGTGTGTCACTGCCCCTTTGATCCATGAAACCAACCGATTTGAGAAAAGGAACCCTTAATCACACACATTGCGCCTTTTGTTGTTATATAGTCGAATTCCTATACTAGGATACTGGATAGATGCTCATCTTCATACACTTCCATGACTCTACAGGTAATAGAAGGGATATGATATGATATCTCAAGGAACCCAACAAGAACTATATTCAGTATGAAGGTTGGCATGACTAGGGATATTACATAGAAGTTGTGGGTGGACGACCTTGCAATGTCATTCAATACAAGGCTTGTGATTCGAGCAACAACAGTGATTGCTTCCTATTGAAATCCTGCTCTAAACGTCTTGACCTCCACCTGATCCAAGCTCCAGTCAAGGAACATTACTGAAGCAACGATCCAACGAGCCTCTCAGCTCTTGATGATCATTGTGTGGGCATACAGCTAGCTCCGAAACTCACCAATTCTTTGTATTAAGATGTTCTACATTTATTATCAGCTGCTCAGAGACTCTGGCATAGGTATACCTTACTATGCCACAATAATGTAGTATAAGGCCCATCATGGTGATTGCATTGATAACAAAAGAAACCTTCTCTTCTGTGGTATTGACTGTCAGCACATAATGTGCATGCTTAGTGTGAGGGAAATGATATATATATCCTGGTGTATAAAGAAACCTGATTATAAGGTGACTTTATGTTACCCCTCCCCTGCTTTTGGCAGGAAGCTACACAGCTGTAAATGTGATATGCTAACCTGAGTTATGTCACTTTAAAACCAATATCCCTGGGGTACTAAAACGCCCCCTTACACCAGATTGAAATTCATCCTAACATGTCTTCACTGAACCTATCTCAAATATGGTCATCATTTGCTGGATGCATGCTAAGTACTTTATCTGCAAAATGAAACTATTTGACAAGAACCAACTCGAGGCTCACTATCAACAATATCACCCAATATGGCAGAAAGACATGCTACTACCTGACTGGATTGTACCACCTGCAGGGAGTAATTGACCTGAGCTGACATAGTTCAGCTTCAGTCGGTGCACCTCAAAGGCCATTCATGAGCTTGTCAACTGAAGATCTTCCCATTGACAATGTATCTGGTGCACCACCATCTGAGGATTCTGCCAACGAAGAAACTATGGACCCACAGAAACCTCTTCTGACAGGTACCCCTGATCAAATGAAGACAAAGGCTTGTAGGCAGATAGTTGCAGTGGAGACTGTGGGGGGGAGTGCATATTGCAAAGCAACTGAAGTCAACAACTAGCATTGCTAGCACTCAGAACAAAGGAATCCATGGCATCCATTTCAGTCAGCACATGATGTTCAACAGTCTCAATCATGTAGCCAAACGAAAATGCAGATAGATCAACATGCCAGGTTAAGACTGGACAAATTCAAAATCGAATAATTCCAATTGGCAGCTGCCATTCAAAATATCCTCCCGGAACTTGATTTTTGGGTTGGTAATGGTAGTTGCTTTGTAGATCATTTGTATATCTTCAGAACATTATTCTACAGTGATCTTTTCATAGGTATACAGTGTCTTTTGGCATATCTCCTATTGTAGGCACACCTTGATTTTGAACCGGTGTGCCTTGAAGACTCAGAAAGTTGCCCAATATACAGTGATATGAACATGGATGATGGACTGTGGGATATGCAAGATCATCATGCTGCCAGACCAACAATTGTGCCTGTCATTTGTAAATCAAATAAGACTCACATGACCAGGTTTTTGGGTGAACAGCATGCCTGGCATTCCGCAGTTAGAACTGTACTATCCCCACTCCAGACTCTTGACAGAACTGGTCCCAGCTTGAAATGGAACTGTGTTGATGGATTGCAGTGACAATGTCATCCTCATGTTGGTGCCTGGGTCGGAGATTATCCAGAATAAGTCATGGTTGCTCAAGTGTCATATGGCTCATGCCTGATGTGTGGAATTGCTGAAGGTGAGCCAATGGGGAATTACTCTTTTCCACCACTCGATAACTCAAGAGGTAGCCAAGTTCACTTCGAGCTTCTGGATCAAACTAAAGTTGATAGTCTGCACACTCATGGTGTTCATCCAATCGAAAACCAGTTCTGGCAATACCCTCTCTGCACTGTCTATCGGCTTTGGCAGCCTGATGAATTGCATCAGCTGCTCTTGGATTCAGTCAAGGACTGGTTGCACTGGGTGCTCAAATACCCAAAAGCTAGAAATGTAAAGGATCAATTTGACAATCAATTCACATTGGTACCAACATACCTAGTGGTAGCAATGGGTCCGGGTAACCCGCCAGTGGTCCTGGTTTGGACCAGAAAAACGGTTCTGTTCAGTTCCGAAACTGTCCAAGAACCCCACCCGCTGCTTCCTGGTGGTCCAAACCCGGCCCCGTACCCATCAACGCGGCAGTTTGGACAGGTTTCGGCAGACTCGTCGGGTCCAATATCCGGTTTTGCATTTCGGGTTGTTCTATTTTTGGTCGGATTCAGATATCTTAATGTGAATCGCAAAACTTTAACGATGGTACATCGATGTTCTTTGTGGATGAACTGGCCACCTCTGTGCTCAAAATATGTAGTCGAACGCTCCCTGCCCCATCCTAACAATGAGCGTGAACGGAGCGTCAACAATTTTAGGTCTTGCATCCTGGGTAATCAGTGCGGGCAGTGGTTGCAGCTAGTCATAACTGAGGTATTGGCCTCCTGTATAGGCGAAAGCAGAAGCGACATGCTCCCTGCCCCATTGTGAAAATGAGCGTCAAATGAGCATCAACGATTCATGGTCTTGCATCTGGGGTAATATAAGTGGCGCATGATTGCAAACCGCAATTGAGGACGAATTCGAAGCCTCTCTACACAGATAAGCAAGCAACATTCCCGTGACAGCATCCCGGACAGTAACAACTAATTTCATCTACAATGATGCGATGAAGAGTTCATGACCGTTTTAGCTTAGAAAAACTGTCAAAACATCGTATATACACAATGACGGATGCATCCTGCCTTGATTACGAATAATGACAGGCCAAAAATTGTTGACGCACCATTGACACCCATTTTCATGCAGGGGCACGGAGCGTGTCGCTATCTTTTTACTCTATAATGGCAGCCAATACTTTGATTATATATAGGAACGAAAATATCACTTTTCACGTAACCGACTTACATGACCAAAAATCGTTGACCCTCCGTTGATACTCAATTTCAGAATGGGGCACAGAGCATAAAGCTCGCTCTTTTGCGTATAAAGCCAGCCACTACTGCATTTATTAATGGTCTCAGCCAATCGCCAGGCAGATAACCAAAGATGCAAGACCAACAATCTTTGGCACTCCGTTGACGCTCATTTTGCCATGGGGGTATCCACAACATGTTATCATTTATTTTGGCAGCCTTTGTACCATCTTCATATCCTTTCTCCTTCATCAAAACATTGTTCTTTAATAATACATAGAAATATATCCTTTAAAATATACATCACAGTGTCCGCTCATTGTCAATAATAATACCCTCAAAAATCTCGTTTCTTTCGATCAATGCTCATCTTCACTGTCCGGTTCGCTCAATTGGCCGCTGTTGTCTGCAACATGGATGTCAGCCGCATTACCACGCAGCAGATAGTGTACTAACCAGTGGATGTTTCATCATCAGTCAGCAAATCTGGATCAAAATCTTGCCCACACTTGCGATTCTTGGCATATGCATCGTGATTGAAAAATCGAGCACTGGGAAGAGGTGTATGTATATACACATATCCGGGTGGCACACCTTCGATTTTGGATAGATGAGATGCCTGATTGTTACTGGGTGGAAATAGTGGTGTTTCGGGTGGATGTGGCATCTGTTCTCATGTCGGCTGTCTGAGTCGCGCCGGGGGAGGTGCACCCATGCCTTTGTGGCTCCAGCGTGTCTGAGCATTCCATGCTATGCTATTTTGGCAAGGAAGGCATACGTCTGTCTGATTTTCACCAAGCATAGCTGGGTGTCTTTCCATTGCAGCCGTCACATTTTTATGCCCAGGAAACTGGACTTCCCGCTTCTTCTCTTCTCGGACTTCTGCCCGAGGTTTCTTGATTTGGAATTGCGTTTCCCCTATTGCGGTGCGCAAAAACCCGCCTTTGGCTATTTTGGCCATATTCAAAGCCAGGCGCATGTCGGACTGTTCTAGCTGTACCCGACCTCCTTACCTTGCCATAGTTGCAGACATGTTCAAAACCTACAAGGAAACTGGTTGCTGCATCTACATAGTAGATTCGGCCATTACCTCAACCATATACGCTTCCGTAGCATCCTGTAACGTGTTTAAAGTCCTTTTGGTCCGCTCTCGGGGATTCGTATCACTAAATTTGTTCGCAAAATTCCCAGAGCTGACAGTGTCATGAGGGTTGATTTCGCAGACTGTGCAGACAAATGCCTTGGTCGACCATCGAGGTTTCCGATTACAGGTGGCGATACATTGGTCACGTAGCTCTCCATGTACTCCAGCTGTATGTTATATCATTAATTGAGGGCCGTATACCTCGATATAATGACACTTAGATACGATGTCACGCGGCTTCTGATTCTTGCTGATTCCGGTTTTACAGACAATTCTTAACTGTGCGTCCAGGGTCATGTCTTCGGTGGCTGCATTTGCAGCATCGCGGTGAACTGAGTGCTGACTGCGTTGTAGTTGGGTCCCAGCGGGTGGCGTATAGCAAGAAGCGCCCGTCATTCTGCTCGATTTAGTTCCACCTTCACCTTGCTGAGGTGTTTGTGCAGCCATGATTTGCTGCTGTGGAAGTGATGAGATGATGATAACGAAACATAGTGGGAAGTCCTGAGCAGGATGATAACGAAAAGAACTGGGAAGTCCTGAGGACTATATAGTTAGCTCTAAGTCAAAATGGCATGTGTAACACCCAACATGCTTGTTCTACACAAGATGAATGCTGCGGCGCATAGCTGCCGGTTGCATGGGTTACCAAGCGTCCTGCAATTTGCCCCATGCTGGTCCGATGTTGTGTGATTGTTTACAAGGATAAATCACAGTGGAAGACCATCAAAATCTGGTGTTTTTGTGATTAAAACAGTACATTCTTCGTTGGAAAGGACGTCTGCTGATGTCTGTCTCAGGAAATCCCTGGGATCTTACATGATACAGACGCTAAACACCATGTCATGATGTACGGTTAGCATTGCTATTCCCCATGTAGTGATGGTCAAAACGCAGAATATCCTTTGTTCAAGTCAATTAAGAGTACCAACCTCAACATAAATAACGCAGCTTGCCACTATGTGGTCCATATCTTGCAACATCCAACATCTCATCCATCAACAAAGTCAACACAAAATACAATGGTCAATGTTCCGAAAATAAACCTTCGGCCACTGCGGGCAGGCAAATACGTCAAATTGACAAGCGCTCCACACGAAGACATCATCCAGCGAATCCGGGCTAAAGCGGCTTGGATGCAGAACAGTTCCGAGCCCTTGAAGCATTGGGTAGCTTGCGACCGAAAGAGCAGCTTGTGGCGGGGACATGACAAGCAACGCACTTCTTAAGCAACAAAGAGAAGGAAAGATTGATCGAGGATTATGTGGAAAGAGAGACCGCTGTTCCAAAAGAGCGAGTTGAAGATGCAGAGGCAGCAATTGAACAGGAGCAGAATGATATGAGAAATGCTGAAATGGCGGGATTGACAACGGCCAAGCCTTAAACCACATCTGAGGAGATGTTGAACGCCATTGGAAATAGTCTGAGCAATCTTGCATGTTCCAACAATGGGGCAGATGGGGAATATGAGGATGATGATGAAGAACATCCTGCGGGGGGCAAGCTTAGCGAAGATGACGAACCTGGCTGGGTGATGGGCACAATCCCTGAATTGGTACCGCATCGCATGGAGCGTTTTCGGCCAATGCAGATGAAGCTTGACGAATAGATGCAACCAGGCTGGGGAGACGCGGCCGACTACTTCCGTGAGAGGGATGAGAAGTAGAGGGCGACTGAATTGAAGGTTCCGGCAGTCGTTCAACCTCAAACGGCTGAGGAAGCGGCGTCATCTGAGCCGATGACATTTAGTGAGCCTCCGGAGGCTCTTTATAGCGTCCCTGGATAATTGTAAATGCCGCAATGGACTTCTTGACCAGGGAGTAGTCACATGAGGCTAGGTTCGTGGAAACCGCAGATGCACGAATGCATTCCGTCCCTCCTGCCCGCCCACATGCCCGATTGGTCACAAATTCAGCAATCCAACCCTGTTGAACCTGTAAGCTTCAACCCATCCATATCATGTCCCATGCTAATTACCACATTGAAATCGGATTCCGTCAAGGACATGGTGATGGCTCCTGCGTCGCAGGACGAATGAATACGCATATTGGCATTTGTGACGATGTATCAATTTGAAATGCAATGGCTGCACCCATTTTGCAACTTGTCAGCTTTTACTCGATTTGAGTGACCAAATTGTGAGACACGATAATTCGTAGGTGCATGTGCAAGGGTTGGATAGGCCATGCCAATGTTCTAGACATCAAATCTCGTTGACTGACGACCAAAGAATGTGATATCGTCCTGCCCGTCACTATCAAGTGAGAGAATTAAAACTTAATCACAGATGAAACTCACTGACAAAATATAAGTCAGTGATGTCATATGAGTCATAGATGCAGCGGTGAAAGCGCAATATGACGCTGATTGAATGACGACCGTGATGCTGCATACAATCATGGATCCAACTGCATAACTCACTGCACAGACCTGGTGCACATCGTCGGAATGTTGAAAATTGCGTATAGTAGGTCATGGAAATTGCGGAGAATGAGCTGCATGAGGAAACGTGAGGAAGTTGGGCTAAATATATCAAAACTAGGGTACCGTTATATATGCGGTTAATTGCCGGCCAGAAACGCTGCAATGTGATGGGCCAACGCCATTAATCGCTGACATAATGTGTCTAGTGGTGGATCAGATATTGAGAGGCTTGGAAGCATTTGGATGCAAATGTTAATACATAGAAATGATTCATTGGCTGCCAATGACGACTATATGCATTTTTAAATACAATTGTTGAGCATCCACTGACAGTCAGTATGTCATTGAGTTGAGCGTCAACTGAGCGACAACGATTTTTCGTCTTACAATTTCGGCAAACAAATGGCTGCATAGTTACATCCTTCCAAACTGACTGTATTGGCGGTTATTATAGGCAAAAAGGATAGTGACACACTCGTTGACCAATCCTGGAAATGAGCGTCAATGATGCGTCAACGATTTTTGGTCTTGTGAGTCTGATAATCAAACCAAAGACATGGTCGCTGTAACACATACTCACAGTATTGGCCGCCTTTACTGCGAAAAATGCTAGCATCGAGATCGCTACTATCACCTCAAAATGAGTGTCAACGGAGCATCAACAATTGTTGTTCTTGCAACTTGGATGATCGAACAGCTGTGCGACGATATTGAGCTATAAACAAAGTTTTGGCCGCGTTTAGGAGAAAATATGGCAGAGACGACATCGCTACCACCTTCCAAAAATGGGCGTCAACGGAGCGTCAACGATTTGTGATTTGGTACATACGGTAATTACACAGTGATATGGTCGCTGTTATGTATATCCGATGCATAGCCAGCTGTCATAGGCAACAGTGACAGCAACTCGGTCACCGCCCCATTCTGAGAATGAGCGTCAACGGAGCGTCAACGATTTGTGGTTTTGTAAGTATGGTAGTTACACAGTGATTTAGTCGCTGTTATGCATAACTGATGTATTGGCAGTCTATTCAGGCAAAAGAGAAAGCAACACGGTCACCATCCCATTCTGAGAATGAGCGTCAACAGAGCGTCAATGATTTGTGGTTTTGTAAGTATGGTAATTACACAGTGATTTGGACGCTGTTTTGCATAACCAATGTATTGCCAGCTTTTATAGGCAAAAAAGGCAGCAGCACGGTCACCACCCCATTCTGAGAATGAGCGTCAATGGATGGACAACCATTTGTGGTCGTGTAAGTACGTTAGGTACACAGTGATTTGGTCGCTGTTATGCATAACCGATGTATTGGCAGCTTCTATAGTGAAAAGAGACAGCAACACGGTCACGGCCCCTGTCTGAGAATGAGGGTCAACGGAGCTTCAACAATTTTTAGCTTCGCATCTTGGATAATTTGTGTTCCGATTTGTCGCAGACATCCATTTATTGGATATTGGCTGCCATTACTGAGAAAAACAGCGGCAACATGGTCGCTGCGGCAGCCTGAGAATGAGCGTCAATGGAGCATCAACCATTGTTAGCTTCGCATCATGGGTAATTTATGTTCCGATTGGTTGCAGACATCCACTCATCAAATATTGGCAGGCTTTACTGGCAAAAACAATGGTGACATGCTCCCTGCCGCATCCTCAAATTGAGCGTCAATGGAGCTTCACCAGTTGTAGTTGTTGTATATTTGGTAATGAAGCCATCGCACTGATCTTCACGTTCGTAACAGAATTATTGACCGCCCATATAGGCAAAAATATCATTGAACAAAGGTACAACACCGATTCCAAATTAATCGATATTGCAACCTGCACAGCATTCAAAAACATATCCTTGGTTGTTGAAAATGCGATTTTGATAAGATACTATTAACATACTCCAAACATAAGAGCCTTGATTGAATCTATGGATGGACCCGCCGGGCGACCAGCTGACAACCCGCCCAATTCAGATGGGTTGGGAGTTTACCATCAATCCATACCCGAGTTGACGGTTCGGGTATATTGATAACCCGGACCGCCAATTTGGCAAAGGTTCGGTTTGGACCCGGACCCGGATCCGAAGAGCCTGTCCGGACCCGTTGCTAACACACAACGTAATCAGGCCTCCAGCATTACTCTGAACCATGCAATTCGTTGAAAGCAGCTCCTGGCAGGGAACAGAGATCTGGGGCATGATTGGAATACTGGTTGTGAATTGCGCACCGATCCTGGCCAGCTCAAAAGGTGAGGGGAAAACTGCAGCAGAAACAGCCTCTGATGAACCAGTACTGAGCACCATGCGTGCATTATCTGAGTTCCCTCTACTTGGTAGCAAACAAAATCACTCTGCTCTGTCCGTCAAAGCGCCAGATGGTGCATGGAAGCAGTTTTACAACTAGATGGGTGCATTTCGGGACCAGAAAATATTGAAATGTGGGAAGTCCGAAGTGGATGAAAAGTTGGCAACAGAATCCCATCGGTTACGACAACATCTGATTCATTAAGTCCATGCTTCAATGCAGGTTTAGTTGTAGTGGGCTGAAAATGTTACTACAAAAAAACACAGGAAATTGCAGGTACACCAGAATAGAGCCTGACAAGCAGCTACCAAGTGAGCAGGTTCTGATTGGCAGAGGGCAAAAGTGTGATTGGAGTGCGAAATCCAGCAGGTGACACCTGTTGAACTGAACCTTTTCGATAGATTTTTCCAACATCATGAGTGACAACCATTGCAGCAGGTCGGGATGAAGACAATTGTTGCCAGAAGCACGTTCACCAAAACACCTTCTCAATTGAAGACTGCTGCAGAAGATATGGTTTATTGCATGGCAAATCTGACTGCCAACAAGTGTGTGGAATTTCAGGTCCATCTATCAGATGCTGAGACTGAACCCACAACCAAGAGTGAGACTGATACGGACTGCATTGTCAATTAGCTGGACACACAGATTCATGGTAACACTGGACATGAGCAGATCCAGTTCAAGATGAAATTCTCCATCCACTGGATCATGTTTGAAGCTTGGTGGCAGGCAATTGGCATTCAGGAGATTTGGAACACCATCAAACAACGTGTAATCCATATCGGATATCCCAGGATCCATCTCGCCAGCCATATCTCAATGTCAATTTGGCAAAGTGGTCATCATGACAATTTCACCACCGATGGTTCTAAACAGCTATATATCTGCAATTCGAAAGAGCCATGTCAATCTACCAAGCAATTCAATCACATTGAAGTGATAATTAAGCACAATACCTGGTGTATGTGCTTCAATCTATGGAGGTGACGCTTGCTTATCTTGACATTCCAGGCTGTGATGAAATTTACTCTGCTCGCATTTTCAACCAAGAATCTGGTGCCGATGATCGGCGAAATACTCACGGCGCCCATCTTTGACACCTCCATCATTGTCAGGAACAGCAATTCTTTCACTCTGTATTGCACCAGGTACACGATTCGAGGGATACTCATGTCCGTGGAGCATGCAGAAGAATCAAATGAACCTAAAACCCAGCTGGATCGCAACATTTCCAAAGTCCCACTATTGGAAAGCAATTTGGTGCACATAGTGAAGAGGACTGGGAACATGAAGTCAATGGACCGGTGCTCGGATATGATCAGAACGTACTCCTTGAAATTATATTTAATAAACTTCTGCAATGGCTGTTGTACTACCATGAACCATATTTCTGCTGTACATCGGTTGAGCCTCTGGGACTTGATTGTGAGGTAGAATATTCAAGTGGCAACAAAGGGATAATGCCTGAATCTCATGACATCTGGGTCCAATATACGGAAAGTAACCTCAATAACACCTTCCAAGCCTGCATGTCTTTTTTCGCTGTATTGCACTGTAGCTGCACTCCACCAAATCAGATCCTCCAATTTCACCAAAGCATGTCTGCAGGTACGCCGATATTGACCTTTTCGAAGAGGTGGAAGCAAACTCAACAATGAGTATCAGATACTCAAGCTCAAGAATATGCTGTGGTGATTTCAACAAAGTACAAAGATCCACATGGTTAGGCTGACTGTGTTGACAGGTTCATCTGGGTTGTCAAACTGACTGTTAAGAAGCATATTGTACCAGTTGGAGCCATTGTTGGACTAGCACATTTGATTCAAGAAAATGCTGCATCAGATAGAATCGATAGCTGATGGCCTGTATATAATCATGTGGATTTGGATACCCACTAGACTGTATGTTATGTTACGATGCCTGAATCAAGGTGTGCAGAAGGATGATAGTTAATCAAATCGTATGCTTTGATATAATCATTACCATAATCACTCCTGGAGAGTATCGCTCCAATATTAGGGTGCACCAGAATAGTCTTGGGGACACGGCCAATTCTTCCAATAGCTCAAAAATTTGTTCATCCTAACAGTTTGATTTTGTAGCATTTGGAGACAACTTTACACTGTTCAGGATATTCTTGTATTCTGTTCCACAACTTCCAGAATATTGTGGAGCACCAGTGAAGTAATCTTGGAGCACCTGAGAGCATATTACTTCGTTTGTAGCCTATCTGGAAGCGTCTGGTCACATCTGGAAGGATTAGTATCGATTTTCAGAGTTGCTGAGTTGTTCAGTTATGACCTCCAAACCATTTTACATTTTGCTGATGAAGTACTGCCTGCAGACAATCCAGATATACTGTGCCTATATCAATACACAGTCTTATTGTAGAGAATTCAGCCTAAATCCATGAGTTATAATCGTTGTTGAACCTTAAGTGGTAGCTATGATTTCCACACGAACCCGCAGCATTCTGAAAGCGGATGGTAATTTTCCTGCACAGCTCAAAAGTGATTCGTGATACCCCTACACATGATGCAAGGGCTCCCAGGATTGGCCCACATGCACCCAGGCTTGTCACCTGCACTCCCTGGGTTGTCATCAGCTCTTCCACATGCTCCCCTGGTTGTCACCAGACCTCCTATATCAACCTATATTCTTCACCAGCACTCCCAGGTTCACATGAAGGCAACTGCATTAGTCCAGTCTACACTGGGATTTGACCACTCTGGGATTGAGGTTCAACAACTCCTAAACACTCCCAGAGGCTACCGGGGACAAACATTTATGTTGCTGATATGAGGACCGGTTAAAGTCCATTAATGGGAGGCCAGCTATGTATGTATTGTGTGATCTTCCGTGTGTCAAAGCATATGACCTCCACTGGACTGATCTTTGCTCTTACTTATACATCCCATTGTTTAATCGCCTTATGACCTAAATTGAGGTTTTCCTACAACACCACAGAAATGGTGCAGTGTTTGACAAGATCTGGGCTGGCATTTCTGCATACCCTGAATCCTATCACTGAGGGAAAGCCTACAGTCAAATGTCGCTGTGCTGTGGCAATGTGAAGCAAAATGTTGATCAAATCATCTACAGGGGATTGTTGGAGGTATTGCATGACCCACTGCCCCGGCAGTAAGCAGTCTTCTTGAGAGCATCAACCTTCCTTGGGTCACTGGTGTACTGGAGACTTTTCGTACAATAACAAACCCACACACCAGAGATATCCAATGCTCTTGCAGACTATTTGGAGAAAATCCATGCAACTAAGGATGTTTTTACCAACTACCTGACATCAAAGGCCACAGGCACACTCCCTCATGCACAGATGCAGGACTGAAAGATGCAACTCAAGGCCAAACATTCCATTCAGGATGAAGAAAAAGCCAAAGGTGGATAAGCTCTTGGCAATGCCCAAAAGGTCCACAGCAATGCACAGGTCAAAGCATGCCTACAGAAAGTCTACAATTCCTCGTTACACATATGTACCAGCATGCTATTCATTTATACCCTTCATTTGCTGCATTACGAGGACTCTATTCCGCTCTCTGGATCATTAGTTATAGAAAGAACTGAAATGCAGGAAATGAAGCATCCAAAGATGCGTAAGAGCGCCTATCCCCAGTCAAATAGCAGTGTATGGTATGAACAGTGCATTCGTAATGGCTACTCATGTACTGATATCCTCCAGACGCAGTGCCTCCACCTCTGTTGGCCACCTCAGAAGGGCCACTGGACCACCAAACTGTGGGAGGCACCTCGGTTATACCGACCAAATGATTAAATTGTCATCCACCAATGCAACTGTGAGCCAGTGCCAATCCTGGAGAATTTCCCTCTCAACTTCTGTGAGAATGAAGGAAATATCGAAGTCGGTGGGCTGCAATTCCCAAGACAATAGGGTCCCTTCTTCAACAACGATCTTCTACGACTGTACAATTTTCCACTTGGACAGTGCCTGTATCGCCACTGCGGATGTACCTTTATCACAGCCACTGCTGATAGGAGGGGCATTGGTGGAATGCGTGCCACTGGATTCAACATACTTCACATTCTGCTGACAACCTCCCAGTCCTGCAGCGGTTGAGATTCCACTGCCCATAAGTTGCACCTCAAAGACAACCAATTCATTCACGATGCTGAGCCATGGAACAACATTGCGTGGTTCCGGGTAGATGAGCCTTTGTAAAGGTGATGTAGGGGACTCACGACCGGCACATCTCGTGAGAATTCCAGGACAACAGGATGGCCTATGGTAGAGATGCACTGTTTTTTTGCGGGGGCTCCAGCTTGAAACCCAAGGCATGTGGCTGCCTTCCAATGGGGTGCATAGAGTCTCAGACAAAGCTACTCATTGGAACCAGACAGACCATGTCATAGTACAATCCGATTGTGTACAGGCGGCTATGTATCACATACACATCACTGTGTCCAGGAACAGCTATGTCCATATCACAATCGATCTATCCAGCTCCATGCGTGTCTTGCCAAACCCACCTGATGCTGAAGGAGACATGTAGACTAACCGTGGCAAAGCTAGGGCAGAGGAATCCCGCATGAACTGGAGTGCCAGTTTTGTTGTTGACAAGGACAAAGACAAACAAGAAGAAGAAGACAAGGGGCAAGAGGACCAGGAGGACCAGAAGGAGCAGGAGGAGGGGGAGGATGACTAGAAGGATGACGATGAACAGTAGGTAAAGGTATGATCTCTACACCGTGTCAGGTGTCCTACAGCTTCGACTCTCCTGCATTGTATGGCTTGAGCAGTATTCATCCTGCCAGAGCTAACTGGCCTGCCACTCACCAGCAATCCATACCTTGATATGTAGAACATACTTGCCCAGATACATCTGTCCTGCTACCCCTACTATCCATAGCTCGATATGTAGAATATATTTGACCAGAGCCATCATTTCTCAGGCTCTCCCACATTTCATAGCATCACATGTTAAGAAACACTGGTCCAAGGCATCAGGCCTCTTGCTCACCTGTGTCTAATGGAATCTAGCACAATTTCTAATGATGATGTACAATGAATATGATACTGCCCACATCCATGCACAAGTCCAATGGACTTCATACTGTGAAGTATATGCTATGGATTACTGGCCAAAGACCAGCTTCTCTGTATGTTCCGCATCACGCAAGGTCATTTTTCCCTGTGATGGGATCAGACCCAATTGGAGAAGTATTGTGTATTGTAAAACAGTCCCAAAAGAAGCTCAATATAACAGTAGAAGTATTAGAAATGGTGATGGAATACCCATTCGTAATTTGTTCCTCATCGTCTATTATCTTCATCTCTAGTTCTTGGATTAATCAAACTTTCAACTCAAATTCAATTTTCAGTGTCCAATTTGAACCTGTACCAGTCAATCGGTGAAGTTTACCAGATTTAGACATAACAATATGATCAGATCGATATGTTTCAAATAGAGATAGTCAAGATCAGGAGTATATAAGATTTTACAGAGGTAACTATTACTGAAATGTAAATTATGTAGAAGAGAAGAAATATAAAGATCACAATAGAATTAAATAATCAAACTATATATCTGCTTATATAAATTCAGAAGTGTCAGTACCAGCTAGTACTGTTCAGCATATTCTCTGATTTAATATAAAATATGGGAAATCTCAACCACTGATTGTAGATAATAACAATGTATGCCAATATGCTCTATACTAGATCAATATTAAACAGTCAAGTGGGAAAGGTATATGAATGGACAATAATTGAGTGGAAGAAAAGCCAAGGAGAAACAACATAATCGAAAAAACCAAATTAACCAGGTCCTTCCAATCCGCACATCTGACTCGATATTACTAATCTAACAAATCTCTACCTGCATTTGTATAATTTTGAGTATGCATTATTTATAATACAAATTGACCAGATTTTGTTAGAGTAATTTCGCTGAAAGTTATTCATCATCATTTTGAGTTGTATTGTAATTGTCCAGCATTATTCATAACTGTAAATCACTGCATCAACTATAGACATCGATTTGTATTACATCAAATGTACCTCATCAGTGAAATGTATATTTGTTATAGGGAACCTGTGGGGATGTATGGGACTTGTCAGACCTGAATCCCGGTACAGTCCAATCCCAGAGTTGAGTGGACCAATGCAGTGGCCCGCAGGTGCACCCAGGAGCACTAGCGACTACGCTGCAAGGACATGATAGAAGATCTAGTAACAGCCAGCAGAGCACCCGGGAACATGGGTGAACCACCTGGGAGCATCCTGAATCGCTGACCTATGGTGTGGGATAAATGGCATCCTCAGTATGAATACTGCTGGTGTATCTGGATTTCATAGTTACTACTTATCAGTAAACTATTTTGAACATTGATGTATTCAGATTGTTTCTCATCTAATTATTTACATATCTCTGTATCTAGGGATCTATGGATCTCTGGATCTATGTATCTATTCAGCAATCCATCTACACAGGGTACATCTGGACTGGCAACAGGTGGTGGTTGAGAGCAATTTGAGGAGTGGCTGAAGATGGCAATCAAGTGACCTCAGAGATGCAATTTGAGTCCAGAATCGAGTGAGGTTGGAACTGCACTTCAAGTCAACCACTCTGGAAATTTGGAGGTCTTGATTGAGTGCGTCAAGAGATTGGCCTGGAGGCAATGATCTTGCACACTCGAAGGCAATATGGGCTCGAGTGTGCAGATTCACTTCAGGGCCACAATAATAGCAACTTGACAGCTGTGATCAAGCTAGTTTGGAGATGCAGTGGGAGGCCATAATCATGGAAACTGGAGCCCATGATCAACCATGATTGGAGACACACTTGGAGGCACTGATCATGCGAACTTTATGGCCATGATTGTGCGAGTTTGCAGATACATTTGGAGGTCATGATAGTGCAAACTGGTGGCCATAATCAAGCAATGTGGATAATGCACTTGGAGGCTCTAACAGCACAAACTTGGGGAATGTGATCAAGCGAATCTGATAATAGACTTGGAGGCCTGAATAGAATGGGTTATGGGATGCACTTGCGGCCAATGTCTATATGAATCTGGAGGCGGTGATTAAGCAAGTTCAGTGATACATTTCGACACAATAGTCGTCTGAACACACAGCTGTCTTAGTGCGGGTCTGGGAATGCACCTGAATTAACACTGTATGTGTTTGTCACCGGGAGCCTCTAGTAGTGGTTGGGAATTATCGGACCAGTATCGCAGAGTGGTCAAATCCTAGAGTTGACTGAACTGATACTGTGGCATTGAGGTGCACCATGGAGCGCTGGAAACTGATCTGCGGAGACAGGGACAGTCTGGTGACAATCAGCAGCGAATGTGGCAGCACTGGTATCAAGCCGGGCAGCACCTCGAATCTCTGTAAAGCAGTCTGGGAACATCATCTTCTTTGAGAACGCTGCTGTTGTGCCTGGTAAGTGTAGTTACTACTTATCATTCAACAATTTTTAATACTTATGTATTCAGCTTGTGTTCCCATCCATATATCTACATATCTATGTAACTATATAGCTATCCATCTACACTTGACATATCTGGACAGGCTGCATGTGGTGCTTGTGAGCAATTCCAGGTTCACCTTACGATGGAAATTGAGAGAATTTAGAGATCCACTCCAGAGGACATGATCAGGCGAATATGGAGACGCCTTTGGAGGTCATCATAGCATATACTTCCAGGCTGTGATCTGGCGGGTTTGAAAGAATACTTGCATGGTGGGATCGAATTAACTCGCATATTGCTCTTGGAGGCTATGAGGGAGCGAGCTGGGAGATGCAATTGGGTGTGGTAATCAAGCAAGTTCAAGATGCCCATGGCGACCATAGTAGTAGAATCCTGGAGGCCATAATCGAGTGGATTTGGCAATGCACTTGTAGGCTATGATTGTGCAAACTTTTGCGACATGATCATGCTAGTTAGGAGATGCACTTGGAGGTGATCATTGCACAGGTTTCAAGATGCAAATGGATCCCATAATTGTTCAAAGTTGGAGGCTGTGATTGTGCAAGTCTGGGGATTTACTTGGAGAGCCTGATTGTGCAATATTGCAGGACTACTTCGAAGTGTTTCATCTGAAGATAGTCGATATCAAGGCGGTCAATTAGAAGGTTCGACAGTTGCTCAAACTCAGTTCATCAGTTTGTTAACTTTCAACCATATGAATGTGACGAGTTGACTTTACCTGGGACCGCACATGCAGAGCTGGCTGGTGGCAGTCAATCTTGTAGGGAGGAACACAACAGGTTGAGGCCACATTCAGGGGTCAACTCATAATCACAAGAATGACATGAAGACACATAATCTGTGGTGTATACTTGTACTCTGTGGACGTTGTACTCGGTGCTGTGCTCAGTGTATGCTGTGTTCCATGTAAACTTAAGATTATCATATGGAGATATCGAGCGGAATAACATACCTTTGTGAACTGCGATAATGCTAGAGTTGTGGACCAGAATGAGTGATGGGGGATGAAGATGGAAGTGATGTGGAGAAAATGAGGGGATGTGGGAAATCAGTGGTAAGACTAACCGTATTGGATTTGGAATACTATAGATAGGTGTGCTGACCAGCCACATTGTGAGTCATAGTTGCACTCTCAGGCCTGGCTAGTTCACCTACACTTGAAATTCTCTTTTTGTCTCAGTTACTCATGATGACTTCCCCCAGGTCTTCTCATCTCTGACATTCTCATCCTCAACTCTACCATCACCTGAGAAAGCTATGTTAAGTCATCCTTCCCTATCTCCCGATGCCATGATCATGAGTTAACACCATTTACACCATACACCACGTAACACCGTAAACCAAGTAACACCATATGCCAAGTACAGCAGATACACAGTACATTATCCACCCAAGATGAACTGTCTCCCGCTCCCAGTCAGTCTCTCAACTCTCATCTCCCATCTTTTGGCGGACCCTCCTGTTCTCTACTCTCTACATTCTCACAATCACAAGATATGTATTGAATAGAGTCTCAGTTTCCATCGTGCCTCCTTCCTTGTTTACCACCTCCTGATGAAGTACCCCCACCTAAACCTTCAATTTTGCTGAATCGCTGCCTCCCTTGGCATCTGAGTGTACGTCCAAACTTCCGTGATCATGGCCTTCCAAGGTCACATGATCATGGCCTCGAGGTGAATCTCCAATCTCTCACCATCACGGCCTCCAACGTTGCACAATCATGGCCTCCAAGTTCATCTGCGACCTCAGTGAACCACTGCCTCCAAGTTGGCTCAATAATGTCCTCCCAGTTCATCTCCAAACTGAGTCGATCATAGGCTCCAAGTGTGCACAACCATGGCCTCCATGTTCATCCCAAAACTTGCTGGATCAAGGTGTCCAGATTCACACTATCATGGCCTCCAACTGCATCTCCCAACTCACATGGTCATGGCCTCCAAGTTCATCTCCAACCTTATTTGATCAGAGTGTCCAAGTTCGCACGGTCACAGCTTCCAAGGGCATCTCAATACTTGCTTACTCGAGGCCTTCAAGTCCATCTCTGAGTGTGCTAAATCTCGGCCTCCAAGTACATTGTTGAGTCCAGTCGATCATTGCCTCCATCCAAGTCCATCTCCAAACTTGCTCAATGACCGAAACCAATTCCATCTCTATGTTCACTCAAACTGTATCTCCCTGTGCTTCTCCAATTAAGGTCAAAAACCATCGGCAGCTGGGTTGACCATATGTGTGTATATCAATAGACTTAGAGAGATATTGCATGCCATATTATGATGTGGCGAATCATCATATAATTGTAACAAAGACGGATATGATAGACAAACTTACTTGTGGTTTTGGGACCCTAAGAACCACTGCTGTCAGAATACAACACCAAGTCTCCTGCAGAGACGCGCAGAGGTATCATCAGCTGTTCTCAAAGTCTCCTGCAGACCTGTGCAGCGGCCTCAGCTGCTCCAAAATTTGACTATCCTATAAGTCATCTTTTGTAGCATCTTCAAAGCACCTCCATAACTTCAGGTACTTTCAGATGCACCTGGGAATGCTCTTGCAGGAACTGAGAGCATTTAGTTTAGCTCCAGGGGGGTCTGGGAGTGTCTGGAATTACTTAGAAGCACTGGTGAGGTTGACTGGAGTGTCTGGAATCCTTGTATGTAGCTTCCGCACCGTTGTACATTTTGCAGATGTGGAGGTCATTATTTTGCGGACTTGGAGGCCACGGTTGAGCAACTCCTGAGATACGGATGAAAGCCTAGATAGTGTTAACTCTGAGATGTACATAGAAGCAGTGACTGAGAAAATGTAAAGGTGTACTTGGGGGTAGTCAATCTCGAGGCAGTAGATTCTGACGGAGGTGTAATGGGAACTGGAACTCCCTTCAAGGTTCAACATGTAATTGTGGGAATGTAGAGTGTACAGTACAACAAGGTTCACTAATAGATGACAGATGAGTGATGGGTGATGAGAGATAAGAGAAAAGAGATGAGATGAGACGTGAGAAGAGAGATGAGACACTGACTTGGAGTGACTGACGATAGATCATGAGTCCATACTGTGCTTGGTGTAGGTCAGACTTGGTATTTGCTATACTTGTTGTAAACTCCGGACCATGGTATTGCAAGATGCATAGCAATGAATGAATTTTCTGTCGCCAGGCAGTGGGAAAGTTGACAACAAGAAACAGTGAAATGACAGGAAATAGGTGAAATCATCATGATAAACTGGAACATAAGAGAGTGTCCTGTGCCAGTCAATTTGCCTTTCTTGATATGACAGGTAAGATTACCAATACAAGGTATTCCAAATCCTATCAGACACATCCTACATCTGATTTTCCACATCTCCTCATACTATCCATATTGGTATCATCTTTCATCCTCCCTCTCTCATGCTTGGAGTCAACTCGGCAAGCACCTGAGAATAAGAAGCGAAGTCAGCCCTCTGCATATCTTTATGCCATGATTATTAGTTTGCACTGAGTGCAGCATAGGCAGAGTACAGCATAGCCCGAGTACAGAATTCACCGAGTACTGAATACATCAAGTTCAGCATACACCAAGTACAGCATACACCGCATACAGCCTACACCAAGCACAGCATACACCAAGTACAGCATACACCACGTACAGCATACACCAAGTACAGCATACACCAAATACAGCATACACTCAGTGCAGCATACACCAAGTACACCATACACGAAGCATATCATTCACCCAAGAATGAGTGTGTCACCACCAGTCTCCCTTTGTTCTGACAATTAGAAGTCAACCTCTGAATGTAGCTTCAGCTCCCGACAAACCTTCGTACAGATCTACTGCCTCAAGTCTGGTTTCTATGGAAAGTCAATTATACAGTCAACTTGCCACGATCCCATGGTTGCAAATTAACTAACCAATGAATCAATTCTCAACACTGATCACACCTCGCAAGAAACTGCCTCCAGATTGAATACCGCAAAGTACTGTTCAAATTGGTGACTATGGTGCACTCCAAGTACTCTTCTGATTTCGTTTGATCATAGCTTCCAAGTCACTCTCCAAACTTGCTCAAGCACGGCGTCCAAGTTCGGCTGATAGTCGTCTCCAGGTGTATCTCCAATTCCACTCGATTATGGCCTCCAAGATCACACCATCATGGGCTCCAAGGTAATACTCAAACCCGCTCATTCACAGCCTCTACATTTGCGCTGCTATGGCTTCTAATTACAACGATTCACTAACCCGATTACATCATTGACGTTCAATTGATCATTGCTTGTTGGTCATACTGTAACGTTGCACAATCATGGCCTCCAAGTTCGCTCAATTGAGGCCACATAGGGCATCTCCACACTTGCTGAGTTACGGCCACCATGTGCATCTCTCAGTTCACTCAACCTTGGCCTCCAAATGCATTTTCAAACTCCTTTGATGACAGCCTCCAAGTGCATCTCTGGGTTGACTCAATGGGCATCTCCAGAGCTCCTCTGAATATGCTCAAGTACCATCCACATGCAGTGAGACTGTATATATATATCTAGGTTGTCATGGACATATAATACATATCATGATTTGATGTAGTGACTATTCAGATTATTCAAACTAAGATGAATATGATAGATGAACCAGCATGTGGTGATTAGACCGTGAAGAACCACTGCTGTGAATACTTTGCACTGAGTTTAAAGTTTCCCACCAAGTTGGGCAGTGGTCTCAGCAGCTCTTTGATTCTCCCGCAGACCTTTGCAAAGGTTACTGCTGCTCTGATCATGGACTATTCAATAAGTCAATTATCGGATCAACTTGAATGTGCCTCCATAACTGCAGGTGCTTCCAGGCAGACCAGAGAATGCTCTTATAGCATCTGAGAGCACTGTGCTTAGCACCAGGTCAGCCTGAAAGTGTCTGGAATGACTTCGAAGTGCCGGGGAGGTCAACTGTGGTGTCTTGGAGGTTGGTATCTGACAATCAGACTGAGTTACCATTTACTGATGGTGGCACGACATGACATCGACAGAATAACTCCCGACTGAATTAGGAGCATGTGGTACATTATTTATTCATCAATCATGAGCAAACAACAATCATCTAGATGGTGGCGTACACAATCAGTATATTTGCATGTTGCTTCATTCTGATGTGATGCAGAATAGATAATTGTCTTTGGAATAGACTTACAACTGGAAGTTAAATCGATCTGAAACGATGTAAAGTTCCATTATAGTAGACTACTGGCAATGCAATATTGCAATTGTATGATTACAATATTGATTACCAACACCACTATCTGTGATTGCCAGCCCTAGCCTCCGGAGTACTGAGGGCTAGATCTGGCTGAACCTGTGATTCAATACTATTTTCTATTATTTCTGCTACCTTGACTGGTATACCAGTACAGACTATAGTTTACTAGATTGAACTTAATCAGTATGACACTAATAATAGAGCAAGATTCCAGTGTGAGTGTGTGAAAGTGATATAGTGCATCCATCATATCATACATGGATATGCACGAAGATGTTTCTCAGGCTCTTTGTTGCATGTATCCAGGTCGAGTTTATTGAAGATGCACATGCTGATTGTGGTTTCTCATGGCTGGGTGGTCATTTATATCCTTTCAACATCATCACAGATCTGTCAGGCCAGGACTCCTAACTTCTCATGAAACTGTTTGGATGCCATGAGAGTGTCCTTGGAGGTGGTCAATTTAGATATAGGGAATCTGAAGGCAGCAGAATGGGAGGTAGGTGTGGCAGGAGCTGAGACTCTATTTATTAATTAACTGCTAATGATGGGAAACTTGAGAGTAGATTACAGCAAGGTCCACCGAGAGATGAGAAATCTGTAAATTGCTGCGACCTGTAGACTGTCTAATATTGGGTTGAGATTTCAGATGGTATATACTGTACATAGTGTATACTGAACTATGAATATGATGTTCTTGCTGTTGACAGATGATTACAACAGAGAAAGATCAAGAGGGATGACTCAACTTCATATACCCAGGTTATCGAACAGATTACAACTCGAACTGGAGAGACAGAGACGATCGGAGAAATCATTATCCCAGTACAGCATACACCCAGTACAGCATACACCCAGTACAGCATGCATCAAGTGCACCATACACCCAGTACAGCATTAACCAAGCCCACTATACACTTCATACAGCATACACTGCATATACCATACACCATGTACAGCTGACACCAAGTGCAGCATACACCTAGTACAGCATACACCCAGTACAGCATACACCCAGTGCAGCATACACCAAGTACAGTATACACCAAGTACAGCATACACATAGAACACCTTTCACAGAGTACAGAATCAACAGAAGATTGACTGACTTCTTTCATTCTCACAATTATAAATGCACTGCGTAATGTTGGTACAGCAACTGATGTCCAACCCCACAGATCAGTACCCACCTGGCAGCTCTTGATTCTCACTCAATTGTAAAGTTGACCTGTCACATTTACATGGTAGCAAGTTCAGCAATCGATACAGAGTCTCTGTACCCATCACAGCTACCAATTGACCACCTGCAGATCAACCACCCACAGATTAACCACCCTCATATCGACCACCCCAAGATTTACCATCTCCAGATCAACCACCTCCAGATCCATCACCTCCAGATCAACCACCTCCAGATCAATCACCTCCAAGAACTCCTCCAATTTTGCTCAATTATAGCCTCCATGGGAATCTCAAAAACTTGCTCAAAGGTCTCCTTTATGCTCATCTTTGAGTTCTCTAAATGCTGGCCAATGAGTGCATCTCCCAACTAGCTTGATCGCTACATTGAAGTGCATCTGCAAGCTGGCATAGTACTTGCCTCCAAGTGCATCTCCAAACTCACTTTATCGCATCCTAAAAGTTTATCTCTAAGTACACACAGTCATGGCCTGCAGGTGCATCTCCAAACACACTTGATTACAACCTTACAGTGCAGCTCTCAGTTCACTGGATTGTTGGTTGTCAGTGCATCTTCACACTTGCTTTGCTCATTACCTCCAAATGCATCACTAAGTTCCCTCAATTGTCATCTTATGGCACATCTTGAATTGCTCAAGTACTGCCTGCAGCTAGTTCAGACTCACTGTATATTGATGGATAGCTATATACATACATAGATATGTAGATGAGCATACAAACTGAATACATGAGTTTTGAAAATTGTCAAATAATAAGTAGTAACAACAATTTCCAGGTGCACCTGCAGTGCTTCCTATGAATATGTCCTTGTTGCCGGACTGCTCTCATGCAATTTGAGATGCTCTGAGGCTTCATTCCTGCACTTCCAAGTACTTTCAGGTGTGGCACCTGGGTTCCCAGCTGATCCTCTGGTCGTCACCAGACTGCCTAGGTTCTGACAGATTTGTCACCAGCACTTCCAGGTGCACTTGAACACAATGGCATTGGTGCAGTCAACTCTGGGATCTGGCCACCCTGAGATTTTGATCTGACAACTCCCAATCACTCCCAGAGGCACCTATTTACTGACATACATTTTGCAGATACTTTAACCAAAGAACCAACCCAGAAGGAAATGAAGTGCGGACCCCAATGTGCAATGAATAGAAATATCACAAATTAACTAATTTCCATTAAATCATTATATGGGTTATTTTCAGATATTCAATGTACCTTAGGGAAATCATTCCAATTCTAGTTTCATATACCTGACTTGTATTGATATCAATAACCTCCCAGGTAGCAGTCGTGGGAATATCCAGAATACATAGCAGTCCTGACTACTCATCCTGCAGTAAGTTTGCGATCAACTGATTAATTGAAGTAAGGTAGACAATTCAAATTCTATTTTACATACACTGCTGACCACTTTACCAGAAATACAATCAAGCCTAATGTTTAAACTGTAATGTATATTCTACTTTACAATTATAGGATGCTTGCCATGGTTACATTCATACAAGCCCAGGTTGGAGATTCAATCAGACCTGACACACACTCCCATCTCCATGAAGTTATTAAATTATGTCATTATAGTTTAACCAGCACAGTCAATAATTGGGCTATCATTAGCAAATCGATTGTTGTCTAAGACGCAGCAGCATTTTACCCAGTCAGTATCATTGTCATATGCAGAGTCAATGTTTTAGTTTTATATTACAGTAACATGGTACATCAGTAGTAAATTGCAGAAAGTTGGAATGTAAATACAGTGTGAGTCAATTTGGCAATCTACTTGGTAATTACCCAATAAACTCACTGAATCACCTTCTCACCATGGTCATCCACTGCCCAGGCCTTTTTGAGATATTGTTTGAGCCAAGCCAACTTTGGAACCCTGTTCTGCAATGTAGCTTCAATAAGCTCCAATACAATACTTTTGATCTTCTGGACCAGAGGATTTTGGTCAATCTTCACCGGCAATTCTATTGCATGCCCTTAAATCAGCATCTACAGCATGATCTGGTTCGGCATGCCCTACTGGGGATTCTGAAATGATAATATTTGTAACTGGGAGGATAAAGGTATTTTCAGATCATTTGATGAAGAGTCTGGTCTGGATACTATACATTGAAGCAGAATAACCTACCAATGAGGAACAAAAGACTCCCTCTTGCCAATCATTGTAGCCCACATGGAGCCAATCCCTGTTATTCTCCGTCTGAGTCCATTGTAGCCACTGTCTACCATATAATATAGAATAGACCAGCTCTTCAATACTTTGTAAATGAAATAAATTCAGATATTACATACATACAAATACTGTTAAGGATGGGCTATGTGCTCTTGAATAGGATATGACTTACTGTTATTTACCATAGCCTTAGTAACCAAAAAATCTGACAAATTCAGTGGCAAATAGTTGCCTCCTTCTGCTGCAATCTTTGTCGTATATCTTATATTTACATGACAACTTTTAACTTCCCCACTTTGCTAGTTTGGGCCAATACATATTTGTCCCGAGTTAGTATTGTATAGAAAACAAGGAATATGCACCTTGAGCCTATTGTGAACCAATTTGCAACTTAGGTGATCTTAGAATAGAATTCCATACTGGACTACTTACTCAAATGTGAAATCAATTGGTTATCAAATTTGATTACATAGTCTCAGCTATCTAGTGGCAGCTGTAGTGTGAACAAGGAACAAATATTTGAACAATTCGCCATTCAGTACAGATTTTCATAAATGTTAACCTACAGTGTTCCTATTAATTACCATGTGAATTGCAACTTCAAACTTGCTAAATCGATTACCATATGTGTATGGTGATGATGGGAGTCAGCTATCATCAACATACTACAAGTTCTTCCAAATATACTGATTGGAGTACACCTCATTTTGATCAGTAGGTCTTATCAATGATAAGATTCCCAAATATACCAGCCAGTCACGATTTCATACTGTCAGCTTTGGCTTGGTAAAACTGCTAGTAGAATGTCTGGATGCTCCAGACTCCCACTAGTCTATCTGGTTTACCACATCAGCATAATGTAATATGAGTTGCAAGTCATTACTGAACATCTCAGCAACTCTGAACAGCCACACAAGTTCTGCCAGATGCTACCACATGCTCCCAGATAGGCTGAATGCAAAGCGATGTGTTCTCAGGTGCTCAAAGTCTACTTCACTGATGGTTCTCATTGCTCTGGAAGTTGCGGCATAGCATTGAAGAGTATCATAAACAGTCTATAGTTGTCTCCAAAATGCTACAAAATTGAACTATTAGGATGTGCAAATTTCAGAGCTATTGGGAGTATTTCCCATGTCCCCAAGATTATTGTGGTACAGCTTCAACCTGGAGCCATACTCTCGGGAATGATTAGTATGATGATCATATCACATTGTACAATTCAATTCACTATCTTCCTCTTGCACAGTTCAATTCAGGCATTCTAACTTAATACAAAGTCCAGTAGGTATCAAATTCAACATGATTATTTCCAAGCAATACACTATCGATTCAATCTAATGCAGCATTTTCTCGCATGATATGTGCCAATCCAACAACCGCTCCGACAGGTAGAATGTGCCTCTTATGAGTCTGTATGATATCCTGGAAGAACCGGTGAATACAATGAGCCCAACCGTGCAGATCTTTGTACTTTCTCGAAATCACCACCCCAGATTTTTAAGCTTGAGAATGTAATGTCCATTGTTGTGGCATCTTGCCCCATGTTGAAAAGGTCAATATTATTTTTCCGGCTGGTAGGCGCTCCTCACATTGGAGGATCTCAATCTGTGGAGTCCAGCTAATGTATAATACAGGGAGAGAAGGAACTCAGCCTTGGAAGATGATATCGAGGTCATTCCCTTCACTCTCCATACATTGAACCCAGATGATATGAGATTCAGGCATGATCCCTTGGTTTGCATTGGTATATTCAAACTTGCAATCAGGTCCCAGACAATCAACAGATATAGGGCAGTGACATAGTTGACAGTAGTTCAACAGCCCATTCTGAAGTTTAATACACATACTGTCAAGGAGTATATTCTGATCATATCCAAGCACCGGTGCACTAACTTCATGTGCCTAGTCCGCATCAGTTTGTGCACGGAATGGCTGTCCAAAGTTGGGAAATCGGACATCTTCTGATGCATCTCTGAGGGTGGTAAATATCATACTACTACACACTCCGTCGTCATGAGTTTCTCTCACATGCTGCCCTTGTTGTGATACGGGGTGGAGGGATGGCACTTCCTGACATTGTTGGAGGTGTGCAAGATGGTCTGGGGGAGTATTTTGCTGTTTATCAGCAGTGGATTGTATGTTGAAAACGATTGTTGAGTCAATATTGTATTAGTACTACAGGGGACGATATGAGGGTGTCTCCTCCATAAAGTCAAGACTGGTACAGCAGTCACTGTGCTTGAGCATGTATCGAATGTAATTGACATAGTTGGTAGATTGGTATGTCTCTTCCTCATTGCTGTTATGTAGCTGTTCAGGAATATCGGTGGTGAAATTGTTACCAGGACCCATTCGCCGAATTGCCAATGATATATGGCTCCCAAGGCGCCACTTTGGATATTCAAAATGTATTACATGCTGTTTGATGGTTTTCTGAAGATCCTGCACACTGATTACCTGCCACCAAGCTTCAAACTTGATCATGTGGATGGAGAATTCCTCCTTAAACTACCTCTGCTCATTAGATGTGATACTATCAATCTCCCTCTCCAGCTGATTCATAATGCAGTCCATATCAGCAATACTCCAGGTGGTGGGTCCAGTCTCAGCATAGGATAGATAGATGAGAAATTCCATACACTTGTTGGTGATCATTTTTGCCATCCCATAAACCTCTTCTTCTGGCACAGTCTTCATTTGAGCAAGTTGTTTGGCAAATGTGCGTCTGAGACCTGTTGACTTGGTCATGACTTTCTGCAATAGTTGTCATTCATGATATTGGAATAATTATTCAAAAGCTTGAGTTTAGCATGGATGACCTGTTGGATTTCATGCTCCGATCACACTTCTGCCCTCGGCCGGTCAACATCGCACCATTTTGTTGCTGCTTGTCGATCTTGATACAGGCACACCTGACATTGCCTTTCATCTATTGTAGCAACCATTTCAGCCCAGTACACCTGAAACAGCATTTCAGCATGGATTTTATAAATCTTATGTTCTCATAACGGATAGAATTCTCTTGTCGACAGTTCATCCACTTTGGCCTTTGCAGACATCAACATTCTCTGTTCTCAAAATGGACACTTCTTGTGGTATAATGTTCTTTAGTGCATTGTCTAGTGCGGTGAGGGATAGATCAGAGTGGTTTTGCAGGGTAACATGTAGAGAGCACTAACATAATACCCGCACTGCTCCCAGTACAAGTATATCGGAGGCTGTTTCCAACACTGTATCCCCATCATCCTTGAATGAGTCAAACATTGGAGTGGAGTTCACTTCAAGTGTTCTGATGATGCCCCAAATCTCTGTTTGCTGCCAGGATCTGCTTTTCAAGGAATTGAATAGTTTGAAGAAGCGCTGGTGGCCAGGATATCGTGGTACCGATGTGACTCGATTGCCAACTTGATCCTGGACATCACTGTCATTCTGGTACTTCAGCAGCCGGCGCAATCAGTCTATAAATTAACTCAAGAGCAGCTGATGCAATTCATCAGACTGCAAAAGTTGATAAACATTGCAGCAAGGGTATTGTCAGAACGGGTTTTGGATTGGCTGAACACCAAAAGTGTTCCGATTGTTGATACTAATTTTGGCCAGAAGCTGTGACTAAACATTCTACACTGTAGAGTTATCGAGTGGTCGAAAAGTTGAATGCCTCCATCAGCAACAACTCTAGTTTCCGTCTGAAACACCCGGGTGTTCCGGACGGCTCTGACGGCTCTAGCGGAACCTCGTACCCTCTGACGGAGAATCAGACGCGACCCGTCGCCCAAGCGACGGGTCGCGTTGCATACCTCCCTTGCGGCGGCTATTATACCATGCCTCG